>Ga0265293_10000304_pt1 | contig 120396 bp, 91 predicted proteins | sample Munlanlewell138R_FD_192505 | JGI IMG/M metagenome (GOLD analysis project Ga0265293, IMG submission 192505) | Leachate microbial communities from a municipal landfill in Southern Ontario, Canada - Leachate well 138R | ecosystem: Engineered > Solid waste > Landfill > Unclassified | place...
GTAAGAGGGAATTTTACATGGAAGTTAAATTTCATGTGGTCCGATAAATTAATATTTCTTTGATGAAATAATAGGTAATTATAAAGCTAAAGAAGATCCCGGCTCAGAATAGTACCGGGATGACAGAGCTAATGAAGCAATTAAAAATTAAAAATTAATAATTAATAATTAAAAATTGATAATATAAAGTAAGGAGAAATTTTTTGAATAATGAAATCAAAGAAAATTAATTAAGAGGAACTATGGAGACTGTTACGAAGTATGCAATATACGGATGTATTGCAAAGGCGAACATCGTAAGAGGGAATTTTACATGGAAGTTAAATTTCATGTGGTCCGATAAATTAATATTTCTTTGATGAAATAATAGGTAATTATAAAGCTAAAGAAGATCCCGGCTCAGAATAGTACCGGGATGACAAAACTCTCAGAATAGTACCGGGATGACATTTTTTTATATGAAATTACCTTTGGCATGACATTATATTAATTTTTGTTTATTTAATCAGAAGACTCAATTAGGAAATATAAATCTGTTTTTGAAGCTTTTTATTTGCTTTTTTTTTTTGATGTTGTTATTATGTTGTTGAAAATTAAATAATGTTCTCATATAAACAATATACCTAGCATGATGACACAGTATTAACATTGTAAGAGAACTCGAATGTGCGTATAAATCCGCTGATATGGAGTGGAAGTTTCTACCAGATAACCTTAAATTATCTGACTACGGACATTCATCATAAGACTTTTTTATTTTTTTATAAAAAAATAATAAAAGCTGGTGGATGTTCACCAGCTTTTTTTTTATTTAAGGAGGATTATAGTGATTGACAGATATATGACTGAGGATATGAATAAATTATGGAGTGAAAAAGGTAAATTTGAAGCTTTTACAGAAATTGAATTACTTGTATGTGAAGCTTGGAATAAATTTGGGAAAATAAGTGATGAAGATCTCAATGTAATCAAAGAAAAAGCTTGTTTTCAGATTGAAAGAATTGATGAAATCGAAAAAATAACAAATCATGATGTAATAGCTTATGTTGAAAATGTAGCTGAAAATATTGGACCTGAAGGAAGATTTATACATAAAGGTTTAACTTCTTCCGATGTTGTTGATACTGCACTTGCTTTAAGAATGGTTAAATCAGTTAAAATTATCAGTGAAGAACTTGAAAAATTCATTAAACTTTTAAAAGAAAAAGTAATAGAACATAAAAATACAATATGTCTTGGAAGAACTCATGGAATTGGAGCTGAACCAACAACATTTGCTATGAAACTTGGAATTTTTTATGAAGAAGCAAAGAGAAATCTTAAAAGATTAGATGAAGCTTGTGAAAATATTAGAGTTGGTAAACTTTCAGGAGCTGTAGGAACTTATTCAAATATTGATCCATTTATTGAAAAATATACTTTAAATGCTTTAAATCTTAAAACTTGTGAAATTTCAACTCAGGTAATTCAAAGAGATAGAATTGCTCATGTAATGTTTGTACTTTCTTTAATCGGTGCTGGAATTGAAAAAATCGCTCTTGAAATAAGACATTTACAGAGAACAGAAGTCAGAGAAGTTCAGGAAGGATTCAGAAAAGGTCAAAAAGGAAGTTCTGCAATGCCGCATAAAAAAAACCCTATACTTTCGGAAAGACTTTGCGGTATGTCAAGACTTCTTAGAGCAAACCTTTCAACTTCTTTAGAAAATATTGCTTTATGGCATGAAAGAGATATATCTCACTCATCTGTTGAGAGAGTTACAATACCAGATTGTTTTCATTTAACACATTATATGCTTAAAAAATCAATAAATCTAATATCTGAACTTGTGGTCAACAAAGATAGAATGCTACAAAATATTGAAAATATGAATGGTTTAATTTTTTCACAAAAAATAATGCTTTCAATTATTGATAAAGGAGTGGCTAGAGATAAAGCTTATGTTATGGTTCAAAGAAATGCTTTAAAATCATGGGAAGATAATTCAAAATTAATTGATAATATGAAAAATGATAAAGAAATAATGGATCTTTTTACACAAAAAGAACTTGAAGATAAGTTTAATCTTAATGATTATATTAAAAATATAGATTATGTATATGAAAAAATGGGGGTTTAAATGAGTGATCTTACTTTAATTTATGAAGGAAAAGCTAAAACTCTTTATCAAGGTCCAGCTTCAGATGAAATATTTATTTACTTTAAGGATGATACAACTGCATTTAATGGCGAAAAAAAAGAGATAATTACTCAAAAAGGTGAGATAAACTTTCAGATTTCAAGACTTATTTTTAAATATCTTGAAAAAAATGGAGTTAAAACTCATTATTTAAAACCAGTTGATGAAAGAACAATTCTTGCAAAAAAACTCGATATAATTCCTGTTGAATTTGTTATTAGAAATATTGCAGCAGGTTCAGTTCTTAAAAGAATTCCTGTAAAACAAGGATTTGAATTTAAATCTCCAATAATAGAGTATTTTTATAAATCTGATGAAATGGGCGATCCTATGATAAATCCATATCATATAGAAGCATGTAATTTATGTTCAATGGAAAATCTTATGACAATTACAGAAAAAACTTTTAGAGTGAATCATCTATTAAAATCACTTTTTGATAAATGTGGAATTATTCTTGTAGATTTTAAATTAGAATTTGGAATAGATTCACAAAATAATATTATGCTTGGAGATGAGATTTCGCCTGATTCATGCAGGTTATGGGATAAAGTAACAAAAGAAGTTCTTGATAAAGATGTTTTTAGGAAAGGAAATGGCAATATTGTTGATAAATATAAAAAAGTTCTTGAAAGACTTCAGGAGGAGCTTAATGATAAAAGTCAGAGTTTATGTTGAGCACAAAAAAGGTATTGTAGATCCACAAGGTAAAGCTATAAAACTTGGCCTTGAAAATCTAGGTTTTTTAGATATTGCAAATGTATTAACAGGAAAGACTATAGATGTTGATTTTAAACATGATAATACTCAAAAAGCTCTTGAAGATACAAAAAATATGTGTGAAAAAATGCTTTCAAATCCAAATATGGAGAATTATAGAATTGAAAAGATTAATTAAATAATGCACAAGGAGGCTTTATGAAGGCAGGTGTGATCAGGTTCGCCGGATCAAACTGTGACTTTGATGCTTATAATGTGTTAAAAGATGTCTTTAAATTTAAAACTGATTTTTTGTGGCATAAAGAAAATATAAAAGAAAAATACGATATTATTATTCTACCCGGAGGATTCTCCTACGGTGATTATCTTAGACCTGGAGCTATAGCAAGGTTTTCAAAAGTAATGGAAGATGTTCAAAAACACCTTTTACAAGGAAGATTGATAATTGGAATTTGCAATGGATTTCAAATATTATGTGAAGCTCAAATGTTACCAGGTGTTCTTATGCGAAATAAAAATATGAAATTTATATGTTCTAAACAAAATCTTAAAGTTGAAAACTCAGAATTATCAAAAAAAATCGGAAAAAATATAATTAATATGCCAATTGCTCATGCAGATGGTAATTATTTTGCAGATAATAATGTTTTAGAGAAACTTTCAGAACAAAACAGAATAATTCTTAAATATTCAGACCAAAATGGTAATACTGATAGAATTTATAATCCTAATGGTTCTTCTAATAATATTGCTGGAATAATGAATGAAAGTAAAAATGTATTCGGCACAATGCCTCATCCTGAAAGAGCATGCGATGATTTTAATTCTATAAATGATGGCAAACTTTTTCTTGAATCAATATTTGAATTATACGGGAGGTTTTGATGAATAATTCTGCTGATTACATAAAAATGGGTTTAACACATAGTGAATGGCAGTTAATAACAAAAAAACTCGGAAGAATTCCAAATAGAACAGAAACAGGAATTATATCTGTTATGTGGTCTGAACATTGTTCTTATAAAAACTCAAGAATACATTTAAAAAGATTTCCTGTAAAAGGAGATTGTATTCTTCAAGGACCTGGAGAAAATGCAGGAATTGTAGATTTTGGCGATGATATTGCAATTACATTTAAAATTGAAAGTCATAATCATCCATCTGCTGTAGAACCTTATGAAGGAGCTGCAACCGGTGTTGGTGGAATTTTAAGAGATATTTTTACAATGGGAGCAAGACCAATAGCTGTTATGGATTCTTTAAGATTTGGCAATATGGATAATCCAAAAAATCGACATATTTTTGAAGGTGTAATAAGTGGAATATCAGGTTATGGAAATTGTGTTGGTATTCCAACTGTTGGAGGAGAAACATATTTTGATGAATGTTATAATGAAAATCCACTTGTAAATGTTCTTGCTTGTGGAGTTATGAAAAAAAATGATATTAGAAAAGGAATAGCACAAGGTAAAGATAATCCAGTTTATATAGTTGGTTCATCTACTGGTAGAGATGGAATACATGGAGCTACTTTTGCATCAGATGAACTTTCTGATAATTCAATAGATGATCGTTCATCTGTTCAGGCAGGAGATCCTTTTGGTGAAAAAATGGTTATGGAAGCTTGTCTTGAACTTTATAAATATGATTATATAATTGGTATTCAAGATATGGGAGCAGCTGGAATTACATGCTCAACATTTGAAATGTCACATCGTGGAAATGCAGGAATGGAAATTGAACTTTCATTAGTTCCTCAAAGAGAATTAAATATGGATTCCTATGATATAATGCTATCAGAATCTCAAGAAAGAATGCTTGTTGTAGTTAAACCTGAATATGAAAAAGAATTTATTGAAATATTTCAAAAATGGGATGTTCATGTTGAAAAAATCGGAAAAGTCATAGATGAAAAAATAGTAAAAGTATTTCATAATGGCAAGCTTGAAGCTTGTCTTCCTGTTGATTTTGTAGTTGATGGATTTCCAGTTTATAATAGAGAGTATAAAATTCCTGAATATATTAAAAATATTAATTCTAAAAACAATTTTATAAATATATTAGAAGGTGATTTTAGTGAAAGTTTCAAAAAAATGCTTGGTTCACCCAATATAATAAGTAAAAAAAATATATGGACTCAATATGATTATGAAGTTGGGTTAAGAACTATTGTAAAACCTGGAAAAGCAGATGCTTCAGTACTTAAATTAAAAGAAAGTTCAAAACTTGTTGCTTTATCAACTGATTGTAATTCAAGATATTGTTATATAAATCCATTTATTGGAGCAGAAAGAGCTGTTTTGGAAAGTGCCAGAAATATTATTTGTACGGGTGGAAAACCACTTGCTATAACAGATGGGCTTAATTTTGGGAATCCAATGGATGCTGAGGTTTTCTGGCAATTTAAATATTGTATTGATGGCATTATTAATGCTTGTGAAAACTTAAATACTCCAGTTACTGGTGGAAATGTTAGTTTTTATAATCAAAATAAAAATAAAGCAATTTATCCAACTCCTATAATTGGAATGCTTGGTATTGTTGATAAAATAGAAAATATCAAAACTCTTGAGTTTTCTAAAGGTAAAAAAATCGGAATGCTAGGAAAAAGTGATAATAATATAGGTGGTTCAGAATTTCTCAAAGTTATATATCAAAAAGTTTTAGGACCTCTTACTAATATTGATTGGGATTATGAAAAAAAACTTAACAACTTTATACTTGAAAATCTTAAAATGTTCAGCTCGCTTCATGATGTTTCAGACGGTGGTCTTGCTATAGCACTTTTTGAAAGTGCATATTATGGTAAAACAGGTATAAAAGTTAATATAGAAACAGATAATAATATAGAAAAAACAATGTTTTCTGAGACTTCTGGAAGAGTTATATTCTGTGCTGATAATGAGAATTTTGAGAGTTTGAGAAAACTTTCACAAACAAAAAATATTCCATTTACAGAACTTGGAATTTGTGAAGGAGATAATTTTAAAATAAACAATTTTGAATTTAATATGAAAGAAATTTCTAAAATATTCGAAAGAGGTATTTTATGAAAGATGAATGTGGAGTTTTTGGAATATGTTCAGATAAAGAAGAAAGAATAGGAAATATAGTTTATTTTGGAATTTATGCTCTTCAACACAGAGGTCAAGAAAGTGCTGGAATAGCTGTAAGTGATAAAAATAATAAAATCAGTTTTTATAAAAACACAGGTCTTGTAAGTGAAGTTTTTAATCAAGAAATACTTTCAAAACTTCAAGGAATATCAGCAATTGGTCATGTAAGATATTCTACTTCAGGAGGTAAATTTACAATTGATAATGCTCAACCGCTTATATCTTCTTTTAAATATGGAATGGTTGCGCTTGCACATAATGGAAATATAACAAATGCAGCAAAATTAAAAAAACAACTTGAAAATTCAGGAGCAATATTTAGATCGGATTCTGATAGTGAAGTACTTTTACATCTTATTGCAAAAAATAAATCAGATGATTTTATTGAAGCTTTAAAACAAGAAGCTCATAAACTTGAAGGAGCTTTTTCAATTATTATTCTTTATAACAATAAAATAATAGCATTTAAAGACAAAAACTCAATAAGACCATTATGTATTGGAAAACTTGGTAATAGATATGCAATATCTTCTGAATCCTGTGCTTTTGATATGATAGATGCTGTATTTATAAGAGAAATAAATGAAGGTGAGATAATTGTAATTGAAAAAGACAAAATAATATCAGAAATTTATATAAAAAAAAGTGAAAGGAAATTTTGTGCTTTTGAACATATATATTTTTCAAGACCAGACTCGGTTTTTTTTGAAAAATCAGTACATTTATCAAGAAAAGAAATGGGAAGAAAACTTGCTGAACATTTCCCAGTAAATGCTGATGTTGTCATTCCAGTACCAGATTCTGGAATTTCATGTGCATTAGGTTATAGTGAATATTCAAAAATCCCTTATGATAAAGGTATTATTAGAAATCATTATATAGGCAGGACTTTTATTCAACCAATTCAGGAATTAAGAAATATAAAAGTCAAGATGAAACTCAATCCAATATTTCATGTTATAAATGGCAAAAAAATTGTTCTTGTTGATGATTCAATAGTTAGAGGAACTACTTCTAAAAAGCTAGTTAGTCTTTTAAAAAATGCAGGAGCAGCAGAAGTACATTTGAGAATAAGTTGTCCAATGATTGTAAAACCATGTAAACTCGGCATTGATACTCCAAGTACAGAAGAACTTATAGCATGCAGAATGAATAAAAATCAAATTAGAGATTATCTTAAAGCAGATTCAATAGAATTTCTAGAATTACCATATTTAAAACAATGTCTTGGTCAAAAAGGTTATTGTTATAAATGTTTTACACCTTAATTTGGAGGTTATATATGTTAGAAAATCTTACTTATGAAAAATCAGGTGTTAGTATTAAAACTGGAGAACAAACAGTAAAAGATATTAAAGATATAGTAAAATCAACATTTATACCGGGTGTTTTATCAGAAATTGGAGGATTTTCTGGACTTTTTGAACTTGGCCAATACAAAAATCCAATACTTGTTTCAGGAACTGATGGTGTTGGAACAAAACTTAAAATAGCAATAGAAAGTGGAATATATAATACAATTGGAATTGATGCAGTAGCAATGTGTGTAAATGACATTATTGTAAATGGAGCTAAACCATTATTTTTTCTTGATTATATAGCATTAGGGAAATTAGAAAAAGAAAGTTTCAAAACAATAATACAAGGAATTGCTCAAGGTTGTAAATTAGCAAATTGTGCATTAATAGGCGGAGAAACTGCTGAAATGCCAGATATGTATAAAGATAATGATTTTGATATTGCAGGTTTTGCAGTAGGAGTTGTTGAAAAAGATGAATTAATAGATAATACTAAAGTTAAATCAGGAGATAATATAATAATTATACCTTCAAATGGATTACATTCAAACGGATTTTCACTTGTAAGAAATCTATTTTTTAAAACACTAAAAATGAAAAATCAAGATTATATTGAAGAATTTGGAGTAAGTCTTGTAGAAGAATTATTAAAACCAACAAAAATATATACAAAAGAAGTTTTACAATCTGTAAAAAATGGCGGAGTAAATGCAATGGCACATATTACAGGTGGAGGAATTGCAGGAAATCTAGCTAGAGTTTTGCCAAAAAATGTATCAGCAGTTATAGAAAAAAAACAAATTCCAAAACTCCCAATATTTGAATATATGAAAAAATATATAAATGAAAAGGAAATGTATAAAGTTTTTAATATGGGAGCTGGTTTTATAATTATAGCAGATGAATTAAACACTTTAAAAATTGCAAAAATAACAAAAGGAATTATCGCAGGTAAAATTGTGAAAGGTTCAGGTGAGGTTAATATTGTGTAAAAAAACTGTAATTCTCGTTTCCGGCAGAGGTTCTAATATGGTTAATATTATACAAAAAGTCAAAAATAAAGAATTAAAACTTGATATAATCGCAATAATATCAAATAAAATAAACCCAGAAGCTTTTCACAAAGCAGAAGATTTCAATATTTCTGTAATTTATCTTGGTTCAAAATCAGAAGAATTCGAGCAGAGACTAGGTGAATTTATATATGAAAAACAAATAGAATTAATAATACTTGCAGGTTTTATGAAAATTTTATCAAAAGAATTTGTCAGAAAGTTTCCAAAAAAAATAGTAAATATACATCCATCATATTTACCAGAATTTCCAGGATTAAATGCACAAAAAAAAGCTTGGGAAAGTCAAGCAGAAAAAACAGGAGTTACAGTACATTATGTTGATGAAGGAGTTGATACAGGAAAGATAATATATCAAGAAAGATTCAAAATCGACAGAAAACTTAATTTTGATACATTTACACAAAAATTACTTGAATTTGAACATATAATATATATAAAAGCACTGAAGAAAATGTTAAATTTTTAGAATTTGATTAAAAACTGGAGGTGATTATGTCAAAAGGTCTTGCTCTAATAAGTGTATCAGATAAAACCGGTATTTGCGACCTTTGTAGAGATATTCAAAAAATCGGATATAATATTGTCGCAACAAATTCAACATATTTATATTTAAAAAAAAATAATATTAAAGCAATACAAATATCAGAACTAACAGGATTGCCTGAAATACTTGATGGCAGAGTAAAGACATTACATCCAACAGTTTTTGCTGGAATACTTTATAATCGTAATAAAACAGAACATAAAAATCAGATAAATAAAGCAGGAATAAATTCAATAGATATAGTTGTATGCAATCTATATCCATTTGCTGAAATGTCAAAAAAAAATTTAAGCTATGAAGAAATGATTGAATATATAGATATAGGCGGAGTATCTCTAATAAGAGCAGCAGCAAAGGCAAATATTCCAATACTTACTCATTTTGAACAATATAAAAAATTTAGAAATGTTCTAAAAAAATCAATATTCCAATTAGAATATATCAAAAAATTATCAGCCACAGCTTTTTATACAACATTTTCTTATGACAGAACAATTCACAACTATTTTGTAGAAAATAAAATTCTTGAAAAAGATTTTACATTTAATAAAAATTTAAGATATGGAGAAAATCCTCATCAGAAAGCTTCAATTTATAAAGAAAAAAATACAATAAATTCACTTTGTGATTTAGAAATACTTCAAGGAAAAGAATTATCTTATAATAATTATTTAGATATAGATGCAGCATTGTCAGCTATAAAAGAATTTAAGCAAAAATGTTGTGTAATTGTAAAACATGGTAATTCATGCGGCTTATGTCAGGGAAAAGATAGTAATTTAGTTTATCAAAATGCTTTAAAAGGAGATTTATTATCAAGTTTTGGTGGAATATGTGCAGTTAATTTTAATATCGAAGAAGAACTTGCATTAAAAATGAAAGAGCATTTTTATGAAATAATAATAGCAAGAGATTTTTCAGATAAAGCTAGGATTATTTTGGCAAAAAAGAAAAACTTAAGACTTGTTATTTATAAAGAATTTGATAAAAAAACAAAAAAATCCTATATATCAATCGAAGGTTCTTTGCTTGTTCAGGATAAAGATAATTGGAATGAAGATTTTGAATTAAATATAGTTTCTAAAAAAAAGCCAGATAAAAAAGATATAGAAGAATTATTATTTGCATTTAAAGTAGTAAAAAATATTAAATCAAATGCAATTGCAATAACAAAAGACAAAAAACTGCTTGGAATGGGAGCAGGTCAACCAAGTAGAATTGATTCTGTCGAGCTTGCGGTAAAAAAAGCAAAAAATGAAATTAAAGAAAGCTATTTAGCATCAGATGGATTTTTTCCATTTGCAGACGGAGTTGAAAAAGCATGTAAAGCAGGGATTAAGGCAATTATTCAACCAGGTGGTTCAAAAGGAGATAAAGAAGTAATAAAAAAAGCAGATGAATTTGGGATTATTATGGTTTTTACAGGAAAAAGACATTTTAAGCATTGATAAGATAGAAGCAATTAGCGATGCTTCGCATCTAATTAGTGATTTACCAAAATATTGATGCAGCATTTTGATAGTCGTTAATAGATTTATAAGAGTTAAGGAGAGTTTTTATGAAGATTTTGATATTAGGAAATGATGCACGATCTCATTGCATTGCTTGGAAACTTTATCAATCTGAATTTATTAATGTAATTTATGCATATCCTGGAAATCCTGGGATTTTTAAATTATGTCAAAAAACCAGCATAAAATCTGATAATTTTGAAGAAATATGTTTGTTTTGTCAAAAAAAAGGAATTGAATTAGTAATACCAGGACCTGAAAAATATTTAGTAGATGGAATATATGATTTTTTGAAAAAAAGAAATATTAAAGTTTTTGGACCAAGTTTACAAGCTGCAAAATTAGAAGGGAGTAAAGATTTCGCAAAACAATTTATGCAAAAATATAATATTCCCAATGCAGAGTTTAAAAAATTCGATAATATTGAAAAACTATATAAATATATAAATAATTTAAAAAAATTCCCAATTGTAATAAAAGCAGATGGATTAGCTTCAGGAAAAGGAGTTAAAGTATGTCAAAATAAAGAAATAGCATTTGAACATATAAAAAATATGACAGATATTAAAGATATTAATGGAAAAACTGAAGTTTTTATAATAGAAGAATTTCTAAGTGGTAAAGAAGCTTCACTTTTATGTTTTACAGATGGAAAAACAATAACACCAATGATATATTCAAGAGATCATAAAAAAGCTTTAGATAATGATAAAGGGGATAATACAGGTGGAATGGGAGCGTTTTCCAATCCATATATATCAGAAAAAGCAAAGAAATATATAGAACAAAATATTATAAAAAATACAATAAAAGGCATAAAAAATGAAAATTTTGAATATAAAGGAATTATATTTATAGGTCTTATGATAAGTAATGATAAAGCACATGTAATTGAATATAATGTCAGATTTGGTGATCCAGAAACACAATCAGTTTTACCATTATTAAAATCTGATTTAGGACAGATAATAAGAAATATTTTTAAAAATGAGCTATCTAATACAAATATAGAATGGGAAAATAAACAAAGTGTATGTGTAGTTTGTACAAGCGGAGGATATCCTGGAAAATATGAAAAAAATATAAAATTAAATATAGGTAAAAATATAAATAGCCTTGTTTTTTATTCACAGATAAAAGAAAAAAACAATGAACTTTTTACAAATGGTGGAAGAGTTATATCAATAGTTGCAAAAGGCAATACTTTAGAACAAGCAAAAAATAATGTTTATAAAGATATACAAAAAATAAAATTTAAACAAATGCATTATAGGAAAGACATAGCAGAACAAGCATAATGGAGGGCTTATGATAAAAGTATTAATGGGAAGTGAAAGTGACAGAGAAATAATGCAAAAAAGTGTGGGAGTTTTTGAAAAATTTAATGTAGAATATGAGTTTATAGTTATATCAGCTCATAGAGATAGTGAAAAATTAAGAAATTATTTAAAGGAAAATGAAGATAAAACACAAGTTTTTATAGCAGGAGCAGGACTTTCAGCACATTTACCAGGAGTTATAGCTTCAATGACCTGTAAACCAGTAATAGGAGTTCCATTATACTCAAAATATACAGGTGGAGTAGATGCATTATATTCAATAGTACAAATGCCTAAAGGTGTTCCAGTAAGTTGTGTAGGAATTGATAATTCTGTAAATGCAGCATTACAGGCAATAAAAATAATTGCATTAAGTAATAATAAATTACAACAAAAATATAAAGAATTCATGAAAAATGGATGCAGAGTATAAAAATAGTGAAAGTTAAAAATATGTTATAGAGTTTAAGGAGTTGAGGGTTAAAGGAAAAAAGAGTGACAAATTTTTGCTTCTATAAGTTACGTTATTTAATAAGAGATTTTAACTGAGTTTTTAACACTAACAGTTGGCAAATTTAGGTATTTTTGACGATTGTTGATATTAAGATTTTTATGTATTATAATAAAAAAATAATAAATTTAAAAAAACAAACAAATGTCAAAAAAATATTTTAATGCCGGATATTTGATTTAAGGGTGAAGAAAAAGTATGAATAAAAAGGTTCGAATTAATGAGATAAAAGAAATTTTTAAAGAAAGAGTTTTTACTAGTCATGAGTTATATAATTTTTATTTACAAAAAGAGCCTAATTTAAAAAAAACAACTTTTAGGTGGCGAGTTTATTCTTTAAAAAAAAAAGGTGTTATTTATAGTATTAAAAAAGGTGTATATTTAATTGGAAATAAAAAGATTTTTGAACCAGTTATTCCAAAAAAATTATTTTTAATATATAAAAAAATAAAAAGTAAATTTCCATATTGTGATATTTGTATATGGAATGTAAATTGGCTTAATGATTTTACAATACATCAACCTATATCAAATAATATCATTATCGAAATTGATAAATATGCAGCAGAATCTATTTTTTATTTTCTGCAAACTGAAATGGAAAATTTGTATTTAAATCCAAATAATACTGAGATAGAAAAATATATTCAAAACGGGAAACAAAATGTAATTTTAAAAAATATCATTGTTGATTCACCAGTTGAAAAAAAAAGAAATATAATTATTCCAAAGATTGAAAAGATTATAGTTGATTTATTTGTAGAAAAGGATTTGTTTTCAAGCTATCACGGAGAAGAATTGAAAAATATTTACTATGAAATATTTAATAGATATAGTATAAATTTTTCTACACTTAAGCGATACGCAAATAGACGAAATGTTTATCTAAAAATAGAAAAATTTCTTTATGCAGAATTGAGTTTAAATATAAATAAATTATTTATAGGATAATATATATGATAGATGAAACAACTTTAACTAAAGATTGGATTTTGGCTAAAAGTGATAAATTTAAAATCAAAAAAAGGAAAGCCGATCCAGAACTTATTGAAAAAGTAACAAAAGCATTGTACTTGTTAGAAAATCTTATAAAAGCAGATTTAAAGTTCATATTCAAAGGTGGAACTTCACTTTTGCTTCTCTTAGATGAAATGCATAGATTTTCTATTGACATTGATATTATTATTGAAAGTAAAAAAAAAGAAATAGATCTTAGTCAGATTTTTTCGACAATAGTAAAAAATAATAGTGTATTTAAATATTTTGAAAAAGATAATCGCAAAGAAACAAATGAGATTCCAAAAGCTCATTACAAGTTTTATTACGAATCTATAATAGATAAAACAGATAAATATATTTTATTAGATATTCTTTTTGAAAAAAATTCTTATATTAATTTGATATATAAAAATATTGATTGTAGATTTGTAAATGTCATTGAACCTGAAATCAAAGTATGTATTCCAAGTATAGATTGTATTTTAGGAGATAAACTAACTGCTTATGCACCGAACACAACCGGAATACAGTATGGAAAAGGTAAAGAATTAGAAATTATAAAGCAATTGTTTGATATATCTATTTTATTTGATCAGATGGAAAATATTAATATTGTTAGTAAAACATTTATAAAAATGGTAAAGCAGGAATTAATATATCGAGGAAAGCATGAAAAAAATTCTTATAAAGATGTATTAGATGACATTTTTGAAACATCTTGGATTTTAAGTGAGAGAGGAAGAATAGAGAAAGATATTTTTAAGCAATTACAAACTGGAGTCAAGAGAATTAAGAATTATATTTTTTCAAATAATTATATAGTGGAATCTGCTGTAAATAGTGCATCTAAAGCTGCATACCTTTCTTTGTTGATAAAATATAGTATAACTGATGTTGAAAAATATGATAAAAGCATTGATTTAAGAACTTATGTTATTGACCATGATAAATATAAAAAACTAAAAACAATTTTAAAATTTGATCCAGAAGCTTATTTTTACTGGTTTAAAAGCATTGAAATTTTAAAAAAACATACAGATTTTAAATAAAGCGAAGCGAGTATTTACTAAATGCTGGGGGAATATATGAATAATGTTATGACAGTAGATTTTGGTAGTCAGTATTCACAACTTATAATAAGAAAACTTAGAGAGTCAGGTTATTACTCAGAACTTGTTCCTTTTGATAAAGCAATGGATTATTTAAAACAAAATAAACCAAAAGCAATTATTTTTTCGGGAGGTCCAAATTCAGTATATGAAAAAAATAGCCCATCAATAAGTATGGAAATATTCAAACAAAACATACCAATATTAGGTATATGCTATGGTATGCAGTTAATTGCAAAATTACACGGCGGGAAAATTGAAAATTCTGGAAAAAGAGAGTATGGATATGCAGAAGTAAAAAAAGTAAAAGATGATTTAATATTTGAAAATATAAATGATTTTTCAATTTGGATGAGTCATGGAGATTCAATTACAAAAATGCCCGAAGGATTTGAACTTATAGCTACAACCGAATATTGTCCAGGAATTATAAAAAAACAAAATATTTATGGATTACAATTTCATCCAGAAGTACATCATTCCAAAAATGGAACCCAGTTTATAATAAATTTTTTAAAAAACATAGCAGGATTAACTCCTGATTGGTCAATGGATACATTTTTAGAAAATGAAATAAAAACATTAAAAGAAAAAATAAAAGATAAAAAAGTAATATGTGCATTATCAGGCGGAGTTGATTCTTCAGTTATGACAGCATTACTTGCAAAAGTAGCAGGAAAACAATTAACAGCAATCTTTGTTGATAATGGATTGTTAAGAAAAAATGAAAAAGAATTTGTATATAACAATTTCAAAAATTTTGATTTTGAATTAAAAATAATCGATGCACAAGATGAATTTTTAAATGCACTTAAAGGAATAACAGATCCAGAACAAAAAAGAAAAATAATAGGCAAAGTTTTTATCGATGTATTTGAAAGAGAAGCAAAAGATATAAATGCATACTTTCTTGCTCAAGGAACATTATATCCAGATGTAATAGAATCAGTTTCGCATAAAGGACCATCACAAATAATAAAATCGCATCATAATGTCGGTGGATTACCAGAAAAAATGAATTTGAAAATAATAGAACCATTTAGAACACTTTTTAAAGATGAAGTAAGAATATTAGGAGAAAAACTTGGATTACCAAAGAAATTAATACAAAGACATCCATTTCCAGGACCAGGACTCGCAGTAAGAATACTAGGTGATATTGATAGAGAAAAACTCTATATTTTAAAAGAAGCAGATGCAATTATGATAGATGAAATTGAAAAAGCAGGATATTATAATCAAATATGGCAAGCATTATGCGTTTTAACACCAATCAAAACAGTAGGAGTAATGGGAGATCAAAGAACATATGAAAGAGTTTTAGCCATAAGAATGGTAGATTCAGTAGATGGAATGACAGCAGATTTCATAAGACTACCATATAATATACTCGCAAAAATATCATCAAGAATAATCGGTGAAGTCAGAGGAATAAACAGAGTAGTATACGACATAACCTCAAAACCCCCAGCAACAATAGAGTGGGAGTAAAAAATTTTTTTGTTTTTTTCTTAAGATTGACATAAGTATTTCCGATATACATGTGGAAGTTAAATTACACGGAGGTGTCCATATGTTTACAAATCTTGAAAAAATTATTAATGAGATTGAATCTGAATTACATGAAATTGAAAAACAGCTTAAAAAGTTAAAAACAGATAGGAAAAAACCATTAGAAAAATAATCATTCTTGGTCATAAGGGACAAATTGGATCCCATCTATTTAATTGTTTTTCGAGAGAGTACAATGTATGCGGATATTCTCTCGAAAATAATTATGATATCTCAGATGAAAATATTCTTGAAAAAATATTTGCAGATAATAAAGATTGTTATGCTGTAATAAATGCAGCATTATCAAGATCGACTTTAATTCCTATAAATCAAATGAATTCAGAATTTCTTCAAAATTATTTTAAAAATAATTTAATATCAAATTTTAATATTATTAAATTTTCCCAAAAATATTTAAATAATTTCAGGTTAATATTTTTTTCATCAATTGCATGTTTAGGAATGCAAAATAACTCTCATTATAGTGCTGCTAAAGCTGCTCTTGAATCGCTTGTTAAAAGTGCTTCTATAGAATTAAGCAATACTCTTAATAGAGTTTATTGTATAAGACTTGGTGCTGTTGAAATAAACAAAGATAAATTCAGTAAAGAGTTAAAAATTCAACATGACAAACTTCAAGAGAATTTATTAAAAAGAACAATTGGAAATAAAAAAATCTCAAAAGAAGAAATATATGGATTAGTGGATTATTTGTTAAAAAATGAACAGAACTCTCTTCATAGTGAAATAATTCCACTTTCAAGTGGTTTTGGATTATTTTGATCTGTTTTTTACAAAAAACTCAATTGACCTATCAAATGTTGCTTCTTCTTCAATAGTAAAATAACAAGCTGGAAGTTCATTGTTTTTTCTGTGAGAAGAAATACATTCGCAACAAAGACCCTTTCTTGCACAAGGTTCATAAGTACAATTGCAATTTTTAATGTTAATTTCTTTGTTTTTACAACTTTCCATATTTTCTCCTGTATTAGCTTTTAAACTTCAAATTGTTTGACATTTATTATAATGTTATTATAAACTAGGATAATTGAAATGTAAAATATGGAGGATTTTATGGCTGAACTTCAGCTTGTTGGATTTAAGCTTTCACATGAAGAATATGTAGTGGATATAATGAAAGTTAAAGAAATTATAAAGATTTCTGAAATAACAAAAATACCAGAAGCTAAATCTTTTGTTGAAGGTGTTATAAATCTTAGAGGAAACATTATTCCTGTAATTAATCTTAAAGTTAGACTCGGTCTTTCTTATGGTGATGAAGAAGGTATTGAAAGAAAGATAATTGTTATAGAACAAAATGGTAAATGGATTGGTATGATTGTTGATATGGTAACTGAAGTTATAAGGCTTGATTCAACAAAAATTGACCCGACGCCTGAACTTATAACAAATGTAGATAAAAAAAATATTAGAGGTATAGGGAAATTTTCTGAAGATAGATTGCTTATTATACTTGATATTGAAAAGATTATAGAAGAAACAGAAACAGCTTAATAATGCAATTAGCGAGGGTTTTGTATATAATTAATGAAAGAGTGAAGTACAGAAGTTGTGACAGATGAAGCGTGACATGTCATTGCATGACATTAGTGACCAAAAAAACAAAGTCACTATGTTACAGGAGAGTCGAAAACTTTATTTATTATTGTCATCCCGGTATGATTCTGAGCCGGAATCTTGTTTGAAAAAGTCATAAAAAATAAAATTATATCAATTTTCTCAATTAACGAATTTGAGTTCCCAGAGTTTTCTGATTTCTTCTTTGCAAAGATATGAAGTGTTGAGAGTAATTTGTTTTTCAAGTTTAAATATAGCTTTAGCATTTCTTTCGGTTTTAATTCTACCAAGTTTAGCATTACAAATAATATTAATAATATTTTTATCTTTATTATCTTGTTCAAATTTAACATTATAAATGCCACGAGCTAATTTTCCATCAATTTCTTCATTAAAATCAATATCATCAGGTGATTTACCTTTTAAAAAATGAAAAGCATGAGTTATACCAGCTTCTCCAATATAATAAACTTGATTATAATCAATATAAAATTTTCTTTCTTTGTCTGTTTGAGAATTTGAAGTAAGGAGCATTATCCCTAAGGTTGAAAAAACTGCAACCAAAGCTAATACTATTATAATTGTTGAACCTTTTTTATTCATTAATAACCTACCGGCCCATACTCTTTATCAAAAGCAGTATGAATTTTTTCTTCAACATCAAGAAAATATTTTTTACTTATCATAAGATTTAATGGATATTTAAAAGTTTTGAGACCTTTATCCCATTTTGTAGTTATTTTAACATTATAAAGAAGTTGTTCACCTTTAACTGGAGAATATTCAACTTCATAATAATAATTATCATCAGGTTCAGAGAATCTCCCTTTTTCAGGTAATATATCTTTTGGATTTTGATAAACAGCTTCAAGATATTCTTCAGCAAGACTTTGTGTTAAAAATATTGCTTTAAAATAATCAGCTTCTGCATTAGTACCTTTAGATGAGAAAATAAACATAGAAAGTACAGTTCCACCTGCAACAACAAGTATTACAAGCGTAATCATAAGTTCTGTTAGTGTAAAACCTTTATTTTTCATATAAATTATTATATCATAAAAATTGTTAATTGCAATATTGTAATATTTTTTTGGAGGAATTTTGAAAAAAGTCGTTATTTTAAGTAATTCATTTATTTCTAAAAATGGTTGGGGAACTGTCGCATTTAATTTATCTAATCAATTAAAAAAAAATAAAAATTACGATGTTTTTGAATTGGAAGTTTATTGCAAATTTAATAAATGGTATAAAGGTCTTTTAAATATATATAATTATTTAAAAGTTTTTTTCTTTAATTATAAAAAAATAACTTCAAGTGATTATATAATTTGTGTTTGTGAACCTCTTTTTTTTTTAGGTTATATAGCAAAGATATTTAATAAAAAAATAATACTTTTAATTTATGGATATGGTACATATATTTATACTCCTTTTGTTAAATTTCCCAAAAAATATTTATATTTATTTTTTTCTAAAAAGATTGATTATATAATTGTTTCAAGTGAATTTTCTTTAAAAAAACTTAGAGAATGGTATAAAGGAAAAGCTTCAGTTATTAGTCTTGGAGTAAGTGTTAATGAATATTTTCCTATAGAATTAAAAAAAGAGTTTGATTTTATATATGTTGGTGCATTAAAAAAAAGGAAGGGATTTGAAGTTTTATTTGAAGCTTTTAAAAAACTTTTGATAAAATTCCCAAACGCTAGATTATGTATAGTTGCAAAAAAACCTAAATTTACTTCTAAAACTGAAGATATTTTTAATTTAATAAAAAGTAATAATTTAATATTTAAAGAAAAAGTTTCTCATAAAGACCTTATAGAATTGTATTCAAAGTCTAAATGTAATATATTGCCTAGTGTTAATTTAAAATATAGTTTTGAAGGTTTTGGTCTTGTGCATTTGGAAGCTAATGCTTGTGGAATTCCAAGTATTGGAACTTCTCAGTCTGCTAATGAAGATATTATAAAAAACAATTATAATGGTTTTTTATGTAAACAAAATGATATTTTGGATTTATATGAAAAAATGAAAATTATAGTTGAAAATAGTGCGATATTAAAAGAAATGTCAAAAAATGCAATTGATAACTCAAAAAGATTTAGTTGGGAAAAAACAGCTGAAAAACTCTTTGATGTTATGGAGGGAAAAAAGCATTGATTTTAAAAAAAATATTTTCAAGATTAAAATTTACATATAATCTTATATTTTCTAAATATAAAGATTTAACAATAGAGACTAATTCTGATTTATGGTGGGAAAAAAAGAAAAATTTTATTCCTGGTCAAATGAGTGAATGGCAAAATATACGATTTTTAATTATAAAAAAAGAAATTACAAAAAAATCTACAGTTAAAGATATTGGTTGTGGAGATGGTTCTATACTTATAAATCTTTTAAAACAAAAAAAATTAAAAAAAGCTTATGGTATTGATAATTCAAAATATATGCTTGATTGTATAAAAAAACACGGTATAAGTTCAATTTATTTTGATTTTTTAAAAAACGAAAATTACAATATTATTCCTCAAACTGATTATACTTTAGTTTTAGAAGTTTTAGAACATCTTTTAAAACCTGAAAAAGTTTTGCTGGAATTATTGAGTAAAACTAATAAAAAACTGATATTTTCTATTCCAAATACTGGATTTATCGGTCATAGATTAAGACTTTTATTTGGAAGTTTTCCATATCAGTGGATTTTAAATCCATCAGATCATATAAGATATTGGACATATAGAGATTTGATATATTGGCTTAAACAATTGAAAATAAATAAAAAAAGTAAAATATGTTTTTATGAAGGAATTCCAATGTTAAAAGATATTTTTCCTTCACTTTTTGCAATGGGATTTATAGTTATTATTGATAATCAAGAGGATATTAAATGAAAAATATTAAAACTAAGAATATTATTAATTGTCCATTATGTAAGAAAAATAAAACTAACATTATCTATGATTTTAATAAATACAAAATATTAAAATGTAAAAATTGTGGATTTTGTTATTTATCACCAAGACCAGTATCAGCAGAAGAACTTTACAAAAACGATTATTTTGATGAAAAATATTCTCTTGAAAAATCTGATTTTCAGGAAATTAACAAAAAAATAAATGAAAATAAAGCAATGATTAAAAATGTGCTTAAATTTAAAAAAAATGGAGAATTTCTCGAGATTGGCTCAAATTATGGTTTTTTTCTTGCAGTAGCTTCTGCAAATGGTTTTAATACAACAGGTGTTGAGATTAATAGCAGATGTGCTGAATTTGCTGAAAAAGTATTAAATCTTAAAATAGTTAATGAAAATATTGAAAATGTAAATTTTCCAGAAAAAAAATTTGATGTAATATTTATGAGTCATGTTCTTGAACATTTTGATAATGTTATAGATAAATTTAAAAAAATTAATTCATGGTTAAAGGATGATGGAATTATTGTTATAAAAGTACCTGATTTTGAATGTTTGGAATCAAAAAGAGATAAAGAAAAATATCGTGGTTTAAGTGTTCCATATCATTATTCTCATTTTACTTTAAAAACACTGAAAAAATTAGCTAATATAATTTCTTTGAAAGTTATATTTATTGATATTTGGATTGATTATAAGGTTTCAGAAAAAATTTTTTTCATGAAAAAATTAATAAAAAAGCAAAATGAACAATTAAAGTTTGATAGCGAAAAATTAAATATTCCTAAAGTTTATTATAAAGAAGATTTTATTTCTAAACTTAAACATTTTATAAAAACAAAATTGTTATTCTATTTTAGAGGAAGATCAATTACTGTTATAATGAAAAAAAAGTGAGAAATTATTTTTGAATTTAAATATAAAAAATAATCTAAATTATATTTTTAAAAATTTTTCAGTTCTTTTTTTATTTAATTCTTTATCTTTAATAATAAGTTTTTTATTTAATATTATATTGTTATCCCTTATAGAACAAAATGTATATGGTCAATACAAATATTACTTATCAATATTTGCAATGCTTTCAATCTTTTCTTTTTCAGGATTTAATGAAGCTTATTTACGAGATGTTTCTAAAAAAAATGAAGGAACTTTATATATAATATTAAAATTTAAGTTAAAAGTTTCTATTATTTTTTTATTATTATTCCTGATCGCTTCTCTGATTTTGTTTTATATTAATTATAATATTTTATATTTTACATTAATAGTATGTGTTTTTTATATACCATATTATGTTTTTGATGTTTTTAAATCATATTATTCAGGAAAACAGAAATTTAGAAAAATTGCTTTAATTAATTTTGTTAAAAATATATTAATTTTTTTGGTTATTTATGTATTTTTAAAATATGTAGAAGTAAAAAATGGAATTACTTTGATTTTGCTTTATTTATTGATTTCTTCAATAATTAACAGTTATTTTTTGTTTAAAATAAAGAAAGAAATATCAAAGAGTAAAGATATTAAAAGAAACAATGACAGTTTAGAATTTGGCAAAAAAATAAGTTATCTTAACTTTTTTGTTTTATTACTTGGAAATACTGATAATTTGCTTTTAAAATATTTTTATGATTACAAAACTATCGCAATATATTCTACAGCAATGGTTTTTATGCTTTTTATAAAATCTGCTGAATCAAGTTTTATAAGTATTTTAACTCCAATTTTTTATAAATATTCGAATTTAACTGAAACTTTTAGAAAAAACTATAAAAAATTTTTAATAATATTCTTTTTTTCAACTATATTAGCAATAATTAGTTATTTCTTATTTCCAATTGTTTCGAGAATTATTCTACCTGAAAAATATTTTGAGTCTATTAAATATGCAAATATAATGATATTTTATGTTTTGATGTTTGGAACTATGAATTTAATGTTTCAAAATCTTTTGATAGTAAATAAAAAATTAAAAAAAAGTTTTTATTTAAATTTAATTGTATCAATTATAAGAGCTTTACTTATGATTATTTTGTGTAAATATTATGGAATTTATGGTTTAGTATATTCAACATGTTTTTGTTATGTTTTAGGATTAATATTTGCTTTTATATTTATTAATGACGAGATAAAAAAGGATGTAATGATATGAAAATTAAATTATTTTGTGACAATAGGGAGTTGTTTTAGCTAGTTTATTTGGATTAATACTTATGAAATCAAATAAAAAATATAGTAAATAAGGAGTATAATAGTTTGTTAACTTTTTCATCTTTAAAATTTAAATTAATGAAGTATTTTTCAAGAAGAGTTTTGATGAAAAACTTGAATTTATATATCGATAGTTTAAAAGAAAATAATATTAAAGTGTTAAATATTGGAAGTGGTGGAGCGTTTGGAAAATTAATTAATTTGGTAAATAAATTTGATGTTGTAAATATTGATTTTGATGAAAATAAAAAACCAGATATTTTATTTGATATAATGTCAGCACCTTTAAAAGACAATTTATTTCACAGTATTTTTTTTCTTGAAGTATTAGAACATGTAAAAAATCCTTTTAAAGCAATTGAAGAAATTAAGCGATTGCTAAAACCAGGAGGTGAATTAATATTGAGCGTTCCATTTGTTTACCCAGAACATGATATACCTCATGATTATTTTAGATTCACCAAATATGGTATTAAACTTCTTCTTAAAGATTTTGATATTATAAAAATCGAAAAAAGAAGCGATTTTATTCATACTATTATAATTCTTCTTTTTAGGCTTCAAATGTCAAAATACAAAAGTGATAGAATTATTGGAGTTTTTTTGATTGCTCCAATATTATTTTGTTATCCTGTTTTTTATATTTTATCTAAACTTATTAAAACTGATTATTTTTCAAGTGGTTTCTTTGTAATAGCAAAAAAAAGGATGTAATTATATGAAAATTAAATTATTTTGTGATAATAGGGATTTGTTTTGTGCAAAAGATTTTCTTGGTTTATATATTAAAGCTGGATGGTGGGGTGAAAATTCAAAAAAAGATCTTTTTTATATTCAAAATATAATGGAAAACTCTTTTCCGTTTGTAGGTGTTTTTGATAATGATAAAATAATTGGTATGGGAAGAGCAATTAGTGATAAGGTAAGTGATGCTTATATTCAGGATATTTTTGTACTTGAACAATATCGTGGAAAAGGTTTGGGTAAAAAACTTGTAAATAATATAATAAATTTTCTTCAAAATAATGAAATATCATGGATTGGTCTTATTGCAAAACCTGGAAAAACTATTTTTTATGAAAATATAGGTTTTGAAAAAATGAAAGATTTTTCCCCTATGTTATATGAAAAATAAAAATCTTATAAATATACTTAATGAATATATAATTTTTTTTGAAATTAATAGATTTTGTCAGGAAGATAAACTTTCGCATAATGGAAGACTTTGTTACTATTGGACTATTTGCAATTTTCTAAAAAAAAACACAGATTTTGAAAGTATTGAATTTAATAATATTTCCAAACAAATATTTTTAAATATTAAAAAAAATAAATTCGGAGATACAATAATATTTCCTGGTTTAGAAAATCGTAAAAATTATTCTACAAACTCTATTGATTGTGGAATATTTTTAGATAGTTTTTTTGACTATATAGAATATAGTGATAAAAAAGAGTATTTAAATTTAGCTGATAAAGTATTTGAAGAATATGCAATAAAAAAAATATCAGCAGATAATTTGTTACATAATCAAAATTTATGGCTTTTAGCTGGAATTTCTAGATATATTAAAGAAAGAGATAAAATTTCTGAATATAAATTACTTGTAAAAAAAAAATTAGATGAATGGTTTTTGAATATAAATTCGGATGGTAGCTTTTCATATTATGGAAAATATTCGAATAAAGGTCTTTCAGGAATAAGTCCTTATTATCACTCTCGTTGCACTGCTTTTTCATGGTATATAATAAAAAACCTTGGATTAGATGTTGAAGAATATATTGTTAAGTTAAAAAAAACTACTGAATTTTTATGTATTATGTATAGGGATGATTTAAAAAAAGAAATTTGTCTTGAATCTAAAAGGTATTATTTTAACTCAGAATTTGAATTTGGAAGTTTACCTTATGATCTTTATTGTTTTTATAAAATGTATGATTATACAAAAGATTTAATATGGAAAAAAAGGTTTTCTATTATATTTAATAAATTCATAAAATCTAATTATTTTCAAGAAAAAGATAATTGGCAATGTGATATTATGAGATGTTCTCATGGAGCATGGCTTTGTAGAATACCGTATGATTTTTATAAAAGTTTAGAAAAATATGAAGATAAAGAATTTTCTTTATTTGAATTAAATTATAAGAATGATTTTATTAAAAGTTTTTTTATAAATTTTAAAAAATATTTTGTTATTTTAAAAAAAACATCTATAAATCCAATATCTGGTGGGAGAGTTTGTGGTTTGGTTTTATATAGTGAAAAATTAAATATAAATGATATAAGTTACAGATATTGTTTACATTATTATAAAAAAGGCTTTTTTATAAGTAATTTTAAGTATTTAATTGATGATATGAAAGGAGAAATGAAAAATATAATTTATGCTATATTTGATTCATTTTTTCATAAAAAGCGATTTAGACTTGCTTATATACAATTAAAATTAAATTTTTTTTCATATATTAGAACTTTATTTACTACTTTTTCATCAGAATTTGTATTAAATTTAAATATTATAGAAGAAAATCAGAATAGTATTACTTATTTTATTGAAATTTGTGATATTAAAGGTAATAATAAAAAAGTAATTGGAGAGAGGAAAATTGAAAAAGAGCAATTAGAAATAAAAGTTTATGATATTATTTATAAAGAAAATATAGGGAAGATATTTTTTAAAGGATTTGATAGTAAAATAAAAAAAGTGTTAAAAACTAATATAATCCACCGATTAAATGAATGATTTTATAAAAATATGAATTAAAAACAAAGGATATTGCATGAATGATTTTAAAAGTTTCGAGCTTAAAGATAGAGAGTATTTAGAAAAGTTTTTTTTAAAAGAAAATAATTTAAGATTTTGTGAATTTAATTTTACAAATCTTTATTGTTGGGGTGAGATATATAAGATTTTGTGGAAAGAATTTAATAATTCTATACTTATGTATAATGGACTTGAGGATGTTATTTATTTTCCTCTTGGAGATGAATTTGAGGTTAAAGATATTATTAATATATCAGACTCTATGATAAAGCAGGGTAAAACTGGTAATTATATGTTTGTACCGCATTATTATATTGAAAAATACAAAGAGGAATTATCTGATGATTTTAATATAATTGCTGATGAAAATAATTTTGATTATATTTATTTAACAGAAAAACTCGCATTTTTAAAAGGCAGAAAACTTTCAAAGAAAAGAAATCTTATTTCTCAATTTGAGAGAAATATAGTTGATTATAAAAGTGAATTATTAAAAAAAGAATATAGCGAAGAATGTCTTAAACTTGCAAGAAAATGGTGTGAGGAAAGAATATGTGATTTATTAGGATTTACTGAAGAAATGTCTGCTATTAGAAGAGTTTTTGATAATTTTAATAAACTTTCTGTTGAAGGTATTGTTGTTAAAGTAGATGGAAAGATTGAAGCTTTTTCTATTTTTTCTAAATTATATGAAGATTGTTATGATATTCATTTTGAAAAATATAATTCTTCTATTAAAGGAATTGCTCAGATAATAAATAAAGATACTGCTGTTTATTTAAATGATAAATGCCAATATATTAATAGAGAACAGGATATGGGGATTTTAGGTCTTAAAAAAAGTAAAAGATCGTATTATCCAGATCTAATGCCAAAAAGTTATATATTGGAAAGAAAATCAAAGGAGATTTGTAAATGAGAAATATTATAGAAGAGATAAAAAATAAAGTTCTTCTTATAGATGGTGGTTTAGGTTCACTTCTTCAAAAAAAAGGTTTACTTTTAAAAGGTAAATGCCCTGAACTTCTTAATATTGATAATGCAAGTGATATTAAAGCAATTCATAGTGAATATATAAATGCTGGTGCTGATATATTAACTACAAATTCTTTTGGAGCTAATTATTTTAAATTAAAAGAATATGGACTTGAAGATAAAATTGTTGAAATAAATAAAAAATCTGCTGAGCTTGCCAAAAAAGCTGCTGGTGATAATAATTTTGTAGCTGGTTCAATTGGTCCTACAGGTAGATTTATTCGTACAGAAGGTGATCTTTCTCTTGAAGATGCAATTAAATATTTTTCAATTCAAGCTAAAGCTTTAGCTGATGGTGGAGCAGATCTTTTTATTGTAGAAACTATGTTTGATTTATGGGAATTAAAAGCTGCTGTAATGGGTATAAAAAAAGTTAGTAATCTTCCTATAATTGCTCATCTTACTTATCAAGAAAATGGTAGAACGCTTACTGGAACTGATCCTTGTTCTCATGTTATAACAATGGAAAGTCTGGGTGTTTTTTGTGTTGGTTCAAATTGTTCTCTTGGAGCTCGAGAGATGATTCCTATTGCTGAAAAAATCAGAGAAAATGCTACAGGATATGTATCTTGTGTTCCTAATGCAGGGTTACCGGTACTTGTTGATGGAAAGACTGTTTTTCCAATGAAACCTGATGAATTCGGAGAATGTTCAGCCGAACTTATTAAAAAGGGTGTAAATATAATTGGTGGATGTTGCGGAACTGAATTTGAACATATTAAAGCTGCAAGAAAAGCAATTGAAAATACTGAAAGAAAGATTTATTTTAGAAAACCTTCTTTTTCTTTATGTTCAAGAACAAAAGGTATGTTTCTTGATGAAAAAGGATTTTTCCTTATTGGAGAAAGACTTAATCCTACTGCGAGAAAAAAACTAAGTAAAGCACTTATGAATAATGATTTTGAACCTTATATTGAAGAGGCTAAAGAGCAAGAACTTGCTTTGGCTGATATAATTGATGTTAATGTTGGAATTCCTCATGCTGATGAGAATATACTTTTACCTAAAGCTATATCTTTTGTACAAGGTAGTATAGAACTTCCTATTAGTATTGATTCATCAACTCCTGCAGCTATTGTTGAAGCTTTGAAGATTACTGATGGAAAACCTCTTGTTAATTCAATTAATGGTAAAGAATCTAGTTTAAATGCTCTTATGCCTGTGATATCGGAGTTTGGAGCAGCTGCTATTGTTTTGCTTGTTGATGAAAAAGGTATTCCTGAAACTTTAGAAAGAAGAATTGAGATTTTAGAAAAAGTTCTTTCTTATGCAAAAAAATATAATGTTAAAAAAGAAAATCTTATTATTGATTGTCTTGCTCTTGCTGTAGCTGCTGAACCTTATGGTCCAAAACTTGCTATTGATACTATTAGAAAAATTACTCAAGAATATGGCTTAGCAACAATAATGGGTATTTCTAATGTTTCTTATGGTCTTCCATTGCGTAAATATTTGAATTCTGCATTTTTAAGTATGTGTATTGGAGCAGGTCTTAAAGCTTGTATTGGAAATCCTATAAGTCCTACTTTTATGGCTGGGCTTAAAAGTTCATGTTTTTTGGCTAATTATGATAAAGAAGGTAAAGATTTTTTAAAATTTTCTGAAAATTTTATTGATGAAAAAAAATCTACAAAATCAAAAGTTGAAAAAAAAGAAATATTAGTATTATCAAAAGATGCTTTATCTGTTGCAATTATTAAAGGTCTTAAAGATAATCTTCAAAAACTTATTGATGAAAGATTAAAAGAAAATACTCCTCTTGAAATAATTTCAAAATATCTTGTTCCAGCTATTGAAGAAGTTGGTATAAAATATGATAAACAGGAATTTTATCTTCCTCAGCTTATTTCTGGTGCTGAAGCTATGCAAAAAGGTTTTGAAATTTTAAAACCTTTGATGAAAGGTAATGCAAGAGAAAAACTTGGTAAAATATTACTTGCAACTGTTGAGGGTGATGTTCATGATATTGGTAAAAATATTGTGCGTGTACTTCTTGAAAATTTTGGTTTTGATGTTATTGATCTTGGAAAAGATGTAAAAACAAATGATCTTATTGAAAAAATAAAAATTGAAAAACCTGATATAGTTGGACTTTCAGCACTTATGACAACTACAATGTCTGAGATGGAAGTAATTATTAAAAAATTGAAAAATGAGAATATTAGAGTTAAAGTTATGATTGGTGGTGCTGTTGTAACTGAAGCTTATGCTAATGAAATTGGTGCTGATTGTTATGGCAAAGATGCAATGGATGCTGTGAAAAAAGCAAAAGAGATGATGGGAAAGACAGAGTTAAAGGGTTATAAGAAGGTTAAAGAGTTGAGAGTTAAAGGGTTATAAGAAAGTTAAAGAGTTGAGAGTTAAAGGGTTAAAAGAAGGTTAAAGAGCCAAAATGTTCAGTGAACATTTTGTTAAGTAAAGCTGTGACAGATAGAGAGCGAGAGCGTGAAGGGGTTAAATGGGAAAAAACTGTCATCCCGGTATGATTCTGAGCCGGGATCTGTTTTGTGCTTTCTAACTAACTGTATTAACTATTCGCAGTTTTTTTTAGCCCTTTAAACTCTCAAACTTTTTTTTAAAAATATTGGAGTTAAATATGATTGTTACTAGATTTAAAGATAAAGATAAAGTATTAGAGACTTTACGGGGTTTTAAAAAAATAGCTATATTAGGCTGTAATATTTGTTCTGCTGAATGTGGTACTTCAGGCAAGGAAGTTCTTGAAGATTATTCGAATTTTCTTAGAGAAAAAGGTTTTGATGTTGTTGCAAATATTCTTATTGAAGGAATGTGTAATACTCTTCTTGTAAAAAAAGATATTAAAAAACTTAAAGATATTGATTATGATATAATACTTGTTTTTTCTTGCGGAGCGGGAACTCAGGTAACATGTCTTTATACTAAAAAACCTGTTTTTACATCTTTAGACACTGTTTATCTTGCTCAAAGACAAAGAGTAGGTCAGTTTGAAGAAAGTTGTATTATGTGTGGAGATTGTGTTTTAAATAAGACTATGGGAATATGTCCAAGAACACAATGTTCAAAAGGTATTGCAAATGGTCCTTGTGGTGGTTCTTTAAATGGCAAATGTGAAGTTGATGAAAATAAAGATTGTGCTTGGATTAAAATTTATGAAAAGCTTGAAAAGAATGAAAGTATTAGAAATATTGAAAAAAGTTATAAACCATTAAAAAACATTAATGAATTAAAACCAAGAAAGGATAAAGTATGAGTATTTTAAAAGAAATTATATTATCTGGAAAAAAAGTTCTTACAGCTGAATTGTTTGCTCCTAAAGGTATTGATATGACATTGATATCTAAAAAAGTAGAATTACTTAAGCATTATATTCATGCTTTTAATGTAACTGATAATCAGAGAGCTACAATGAGGGTGAGTTCTCTTGGTTTATGTGCTTGGATTCAAAATAATTTTAATGTAGAAACTGTTTTTCAATTAAATTGTCGTGATAGGAATAGAATAGCTTTGCAATCGGATTTACTTGCTGCTAGTCTTCTTGGTATAAAAAATGTTCTTGTTATAACTGGTGATCATCCTTCTGTTGGTGATCATGATTTTGCGAAAGCTGTATATGATATGGATTCAGTTCAGCTTCTTCATACTATTTCTGGATTAAAAAAAGGTGTTGATTTTTCTGGTAATGAACTCAAGGGAAATCCTGATATATTCGTTGGAGCTACTGCTAATCCAGCTGCTAGACCTTTAAGACCTCATCTTATAAAATTCGGCAAAAAAGTTCATGCTGGAGCAGAATTTTTTCAAACTCAGGTGGTTTTTGATACAGATAAATATATTGAATTTGCAAAACAAGCTAATGAATATAACATTCCAATAATTGCTGGAATAAGTCTGATTAAAAATGTTAAATTTGCACATTTTATTAACAAAAGTGTTCCTGGATTAAATGTTCCTGAAGAAACTATAAAAAGACTTTCGCAAAGTGAAGATTATAAAGAGGAAAGAGTTAAAATTGCTTGTGAAATAATTGAAAAGCTTAAACCATATGTTGCTGGATTTCATTTTATGGCTTTTGGTTTAGAAAGAGAAATACCTCAAATAATTGAAAAAACAAAGATATAGAGTTTAAGTGAAAGTTAGTATGGTTAAAGGGTTGGTAGAGTTAAAAACCAACAAACCCTACAAACACAATAAACCCTATAAATATTATTAACACAACAAACTATTTTAATATTTTTATTAAAATACTTGAGGGATATATGCTTCTAATAGATATTGGTACTAGTTTTGTTAAGAGTTTTAATACTTTGAATTCTCAAACTTTTAAAACTGAGAATTTTCAGGGAGAATTTGGAATTGATATTATTTCAAGAATAGATTATTCCTTAAAAAGTAAAGAAAATTACCAAAAAATCAGAGAAAAGTTGATTTATACTATAAAAAAACATTTAATTTATAATAATATTGAATTTAATTATGTAAATAATGAATTTAAAAATTTAAATACAAATGTTTTTTTAATTGGAAATTCTGTAATGCAGGGTTTTTATGATGGAATTTCTCTTAAAAACATGGCAAGAAAACCATTTAGACTTCCAAAATATAATAAAAATATTAATTCTGAAAATATTGAATTTTTCCCTTGTATTGGTGGTTTTGCAGGTTCTGATATTTATCCTCTTATTTGGAAGCTTAAAAATTCACCTGAAAAAATTGCTCTTGGAATGGATTTTGGTACAAACTGTGAAATATTATTAAAAATTGAAGATAAAATTTTTGTATCATCAGCTCCAGCTGGTCCTGCATTTGAAAATATAAGCTTTCTTGCAGATAATATAATTATTGATGTGAAATTTGATGGAGTTCTTCAATTTTTTTTAAAAGAAAATAGCAAAAAAGCTGATTTTATAACTCCACATGCTTTTATAAAACTAATAAGTTTATTATTGAAAAGAAAAATGATAAGCAAAAATGGTAGAATTAATAATAATATTGTTAAAAATAATGTAAATATTGATACAAATAAAATTAGAGAACTTTTAAAAGCTAAAGCTGCTGTTTCATCAACAGTTGAAATATTAAAAAAATATTATGCAAAGGGAAAAAATATTGAAAAAATATATATTTCAGGAAATATGATTAATTCTGATACTGTGGAGTATATGAAAAATCTTGGCATAATAGAAGATTTAGAAGTTTTTATATGTAAAGAGCTTTTTTATAGTTTTGCATATTATTCAAATAAGTATATTAATAATAAAAAAAAACTGATAAAATCTATTAAAGACAAGGTTTTTTATTTTCCGCATTATAATTTATCAGATTATGACGAAATATTTATAAATGAATTATATTTTGGAGAAAAAATATGAAAAAAAAGTATTTTGGAACAGATGGAATTAGAGGAATTGCAAATGTTTATCCAATGACAGGCGATCTTATATATAGAATAAGCAAAGTTGCTGCAAGAATATTAAAAAGAGATGGGCGAAATTTTGTTTTTATTGGAAAAGATACAAGGCTTTCATGCGATATGCTTGAAGCTGCGATTGCTTCTGGACTTATGTCTGAAGGTATTGATGTATATAGATTAGGAGTTGTTCCAACCCCTGCATTATCATTTATTACTAGTAGGAGAAAAGCTCTTTTTGGAGTGATGATTTCAGCTTCTCATAATCCTTTTTATGATAATGGAATAAAATTTATAGGAAATGATGGTTTTAAACTTTCAGATAGTATTGAGTTACAAATTGAAGGTGGGCTTGAAAAAAATATTGATCATGAAGTAAGAGTTACTCATAAAGATATTGGTAGGATATTTGAAAAATTTTCTTATGTTGATTTTTATGTTGATCATGTACTTGAAGGAACTGAAAATATTGATTTTTCTGATTTAAAAGTTTTAGTAGATTGTGCAAATGGTGCAACTTCGGAAGTTATTCCTGAAATAATGAAAAAATTAGGAGTTAAATATCAGATTATAGATAATAATCCTACAGGTGATAATATAAATAATGAATGTGGAAGTACAAATCTTGAAAAAATTGCCAAAATAGTGAAAGAAGAAGATTTTGATTGTGGAATTGCTTTTGACGGAGATGGTGATAGATGTCTTATGGTTGATGAAAATGGCGAAGTTATGGATGGAGATGTCATTATGAGTCTTTATTATGTTAATAGAATAAAAAAAGATAAAAATTTTAATAAAAAAATAGTTTCAACTGTTATGTCTAATATGGGATTTAAAAATGTTGTTGCAAAACAAAAAGGTATTTATCTTGAAACTACAGTTGGTGATAAATATGTTCTTGAAAAAATGATTAAAGAAAACGCAGTAATTGGTGGAGAACAGTCTGGACATATAATTAATCTTGAAAAAAATACAACTGGTGATGGACCAGCAACTGCACTTGAAATGCTTAAAATCAGAGCTTGTGAAAAAAAAGCTTTTTCAGAGCTTGTAAAAGAAACTGGTTTTGTAAGTTATCCACAAGTTCTTGTAAATGTAACTGTTAAAACAAAAGAAGGTCTTTGGGAAATTCCTGAACTTGATGAAATGGTTAAAAATTTTAATAAAGAGTTTAAAGATAGAGGAAGATTGCTTATTAGACCATCAGGAACTGAACCTTTTATAAGAGTAATGGCAGAAGCAAGAGATATTGAAAAAGCGAAGATATATATAAAAGATATATCAGATATATTGATAAAAAAAATGGGATGAAGAATATAGAAGCAGTATGTGAAGCGTATAGAAACGGTATAAGAGTATAGAAACTGTGATAGATGAAGCGGGAGAAAAACCGTTAAAGAGTTAAGGGTTAAAGGGTTAAAGGGTTAAAACACTATAAACTCAATAAACTAAGTAACTAAAACTTTATGTTACAGCTTTTATAATAATACTATGTTTAATTTTTTTGTCGTTTTTGCCGATAATTGTATAGTGTAAATATAAAAAAATGTGAGTCTAATTATGATTGATCTTGAAAAAGTAAAAAATATTGAACTTTTTGAAAATTTCACTCAACAAGAACTTGAATCTTTGTTTGAAAAAGCTCATGAAATGGAATTAAGAGAAGGTGAAATTCTTTTTCATGAAGGTGAAATTGGTACAGAGATGTATATAGTTACAAGTGGTGAAATAGAAATATATAAAGAACTTGGTGTTGATGAGCCAAAACTTCTAGTATCTCTTCCAGAAGGTGCTTTTATAGGTGAAATGTCTTTAATAGATATGAGTCCAAGATCTGCAATGATAAAAGCTTCTGAAAATAATGCTGTTGATATGGTTGTTTTTTCAAGAGATTATATAGAAAGTGTTGCTTTAAATGACATTAATGCTGTGTGTAAATTTATGCATAATATTATTAAAATAAGTGCTGGAAGATCCCGCATGACTACAGAAAGACTAATTTCTTCCAGACAAACTCTGGAAAATATTAATGAGTAGAGGGAAAAATGATTTTTGATAACATGAATGCAGAACAGATTACAAAAATACTTGCTATTACTGAAAAAGTTAATTTTCCAGCAGGTGAAATAATATTTAAGCAAGAAACTGAACCGGACGGTTTTTATATTGTTATTGAGGGTGAAGTTAGTCTTGTAAAAATAAATGATATTGGAAAAGATACAGAATTGACTGTTGTTGGAAAAGGTTCTTTTATTGGAGAGATTTCAGCATTAGATGAAAAAGGTAGAGAAATTACTGCTATTGCAGTATCTGATGTAGTTGCATTTAGAATTTCAAAAGAAAAGCTTGATATTATGCAAAAAGTTGATTATCCGGTGCTTGTTAAATTTTATCTTAGTATAATCCGTGATATAAATGAAAAATTGCGAAGGATAAATGATGAATACAGCAGAATCAAGGAAAAACTACAAAAGAATATATAAGGATTTTTTTTATTTAATCATAGGATTCAATTGTGAAAAGATCTGAATTTGCTCATTTAAATATCTATAGTACATATTCTATTGGGACAAGTGTTCTTAAAATCGATGATATAGTTGAATATGCTAAAAAAAATAAATTTTTTTCTATTGCATTAACAGATAAAGATAATCTTTCAGGTTGTATAGATTTTTATTATAAAGCATTGGAAAAAGGTTTAAAACCAATTATAGGATGCGATTTAACTTTTCAGGAAGGTTCACTTATACTTTTATGCAAAAACAATGCTGGTTTCAAAAATCTTATTTCTCTTGTATCTAAAAAAAATTCACCTGAAGGATTAAAACTTGCAGATTTATTTGAAAATCATGAAGGAATTATTGTATTATCAGGCGGAAATAATTCTGTATTTTATAATGTTGTATATCAAGATAGACTTGATATTCTTGAAAATGAACTTATAAAATTTAGAAGAGAATTTGGTGAAGATTTTTATATTCAACTTTCTTTTGAAAAACAAAAAAACATTGAAGGAATACTTCATTTACTTAAAGGCATTGGAGAAACATTAGGAATAGCTTCTGTACTAACATTTCCTGTCAAATATGCAACTCCCTCACATGTTAAAATATTGGATGCATTCAACTGTATATTAAATGCAAAAACTTATTATAGTGAAACTAATAGAGAAACAGCTGGTCAGGAATATTTTAAAGATATTGACGAAATTAAAAAAACAGGTTTTGAAAAAGCAATTGCTCAAACATTAGAACTTGCAAGAAAATGTAATGTTCTTCTTGATAAAAAAATATTTCTTCCAAAATATAAATTACCTGAAGAATTCTCAACATCTTCTGAATATCTCTTATATTTATGTTCAAAAAATCTTGAAAAATTCTATAAAGAAGAACAAATTATTAAAGCTAGAGAAAGGCTTAATAAAGAACTTTCAATAATCAATTCAATGGGATTTGAGGATTATTTTTTAATTGTATGGGATATTGTAAATTATGCAAAAAATCATGATATTACTATTGGTCCAGGGAGAGGTTCGGCAGTTTCAAGTATTGCTGCATATCTTCTTGAAATAACTGAAATAGATCCTGTAAAACACGAGCTTATTTTTGAAAGATTTTTAAATTTAGAAAGAAAAGATCTTCCAGATATTGATATTGATGTATGTTCTGAAAAACGAGAAAAACTAATAACTTATGTGAGAAATAGATTTGGTAAAAAAAAAGTTGCTTCAATTATAAGTTTTGGTAAATTCAAAACTGCTTTATCAATTAGAGAATTAGGAAAAGTTCTTGAAGTATCTGATGAAAAAATATCAAAAGCTATGAATTCAGTTAATCGAAGAATGAGTATTGAGGATAATATTCAAAAAAATTTGAATTTTTCAAAACTTGTAAAAACAGATAATGAAATTTATAAACTTGCGGTAGGAGCTCAGAATTTTGAGGGTTTAATAAGAAATGTTTCCCAACATGCTGCTGGAATTGTTATTTTCCCGGAAAATCTTGATAAAAATATACCAGTAAATATAGATGCAGATAAGACTATTACTCAATGGGATAAAGATAGTCTTGAAAAGTTTGGTGCATTAAAAATAGATTTACTTTCACTAAAAACACTTTCAACAATTGATCATATAATGAAAAAAATTAGAGTGAAAAAACTTGTTGTTGATTATGAGGATAGTGAAGTATATAAAATGATATCAGAAGGTAAAACTGCTGGAATATTTCAGCTTGAAACAGCAAATATGACGAGATTTGTAATGCTTCTAAAACCGCAGAATTTTGAAGAATTATGTCTTCTTTCAGCAGTTGTAAGACCAGGAGCAAGAGATAATTTTGATTTAATTTTAGAAAATCGTGAAAAAGGTGAAAATAATATAAAAAATAGAGTTCTAGCTGATATTTTAAAAACAACTTATGGAGTTATAATATATCAAGAACAGATAATGACAATAGCACAAAGAATAGCTTCTTTTAATCTTCAAAAGGCTGATGATTTTAGAAAAGCTATATCAAAAAAAGATTATCATCTTATGAAACAAATAAATGAAGATTTTGTTTCGGGAGCTTTAAAAAATAAATACGATAAAGAATTTGCTCAGGATATTTTTGATGATATTGTAAAATTTGCAGGTTATGGTTTTAATAAAGCTCATGCTGTAGCTTACACTGCAATTACATATAAATGTGCTTGGCTTAAACAAAAGCATCCAATTGTTTTTTTTACAAAATTGCTTAATTCAGAAATTGATAATCAAGAAAAAATATATAATGTAGTAAGAGAATTAAGAGAAACTGAGGTTAAAATACTTTCTCCTGATGTATTTAAAAGTAAAGCAAGATTTACTGGAAGTACAAAAGGTATAAGATATGCTTTTTCTGCAATCAAAGGTATAGGATACACAAATGGAAGATTGGTTGAAGATTTTTTAAAAAAAACATCAAAGAATTTTAAAGATTACAATGAGTTTATTCTTAAATCACGAAATCATGCTATAAATTCAAATATAATAAAAGCACTTATATATTCAGGCGCTTGTGATAAATTTAAAAAAACAAGAAAATTCATGATAGAAAATATTGAACAAGAATTTAATTATAATTCATTGTTTGAAGAAGAAAAAACAGATGAAAATAAAGAGTATTCAGAAATATTATTAAGAGAAAAAGAAAAAGAATTTCTTGGATTTACATTTACATGGTCTAATATTGATGATTTTGAAATTACAATTAGGCTGTTTTCTGAAATTTCATTAACAAAATTAAAAGAAACACAAATAGATAAAATCAGAGTTTCTGGTGTTATAAGCAAAAAAACTCAAGAAAAAGAAAATTATACAATTGAAATAGAAGATGGAAAAACTGATCTTTTTATTAAATGCCAAAAAGATGATTTTGAAAATATAAGAGAAAATGATGTTGTAGTATGTGATATAAAAAAAGTTGATAATGAATATTTTTGTCAAAAAATAAATCATGTTAAAGAACTCTTTGCAAATGAAAATCTCAAACTTGTATTAAAACTAGAAGAATCAGATAATATTGATTCTATGAAAGATGTATTTGACATGTATAATGGAAATCACGAAATAATTATTGTAATGGCGACAGAGCAGGGCAAAGTAATGCTTGAAACTTTACATAGAGTTAGAATTAATGAATCATTGCTTGAAGAGCTTGAAGAAATAGTTGGTGTAGAAAACATGGCATTAAGGTTAGAGTGAAAATATTAATATTATTTTTAAAAAAATTAAATCTTATAATTTTTTTCATTACACTTCAAAGGGAGACATAGAACCTAAACCAAAAATTTATAACGAGTTCTCGTAATTGTTACAAGATATATTTTTTTATCTTTTTAAGCAAAAATCTAAAAACAGTAATTAAAAATCTTATAATATTTAAAATTGGTGAGGTTTGTCATCCCAGTAAAGCATCTGGGCCAAGATCTGTATTAAAAGCAGTATATGAAAGGTATACGAGTATGTAAAGCGTATAAAAGCAATTATAATTTAATTATATCTTTGTTTTATTTGAGTTTTCAAGTTCAAGAAGAAAATCTTTATAAAAAACTCCTGGGGAATAGTATTTTTTAAGTGGATTTTTAGATAAAACTCTATGGCAAGGAATTACAATGGGAATAGGATTGATTTTCATAGCTTGTCCAATAATTCTTGGGTTTTTAACATTGCAAATATTTCCAAGTTCAGAATAAGTCAGAGTTTTACCATATAATACTTTGTCTTTTAGTTTTTCGAGAATAAATTTTTTACTATCTGAAATATTAATTAATTTATATGGAAAATCAATATATTTTTTATTTCCTTCAATATAATTATTTAATTCATGTTCAAATTTTTGAATATTACCGCTAATATAATTGAATTTTATAAAAGATTTAGCAAAATCTCCAGGAAATTCAAGGCTTATAAGATAATCATGTTCAAAACCTGCAAGAAAATCTCCAAGCTTTGTTTTACATAAAAATTTCATATAATCTCCATTATTAATTTAATCTCTTTTAAATATTATAAAACAAATTGGTACAAAATGTAAATCTAGCTTGTAACAGTTTGTAACTGGTTTTTTTTATTTTTTTAATTATAATTAATAAAATATTATATTTTTATTTTTAATTTAATTTTAATTATATAGTATTAAAGGGGGGAAAATGAAAAAATTTTTAACAATCTTTACTTTTTTTTTATTTGTGTTTGTCTTTACTGGATGTAATGGACTCGACAAATATGTTGAAGACATGGATGTTCAGCCAGAAGAAATTGCTGAAAAACCATGGTCTCTATTGATATATGTTTCAGCAGATATTGAAAAGGATGATGCTAAGCTTCTTCTGGAAGAAGTTAAAGCTGTTCTAAAAGTTGGATCGTCAGCGAATATGCATATTATTGCTCAGGTAGATTTTGAAGGTAAAAAAGCTAAGGCTCAGAGGTATTATGTGTATAAAGACAAGCTTGCCAAAAGAGGTGAATTTGAAAATATGAATATGGGTTCTCCAGCATCTCTTAAAGAATTTCTTGAATGGGGTTTAAGTTATAAATCCCATAAAAAAGCTCTTATGTTTATGGGTAAGGGTACTGGATGGATATCACTTGGAAACGGTCAAAATAAAAGATCATTTGCCTATTCAAACACCGAAGGAGACTCTATTACACTTAAAGAAGCTAAAGATGTATTTAGTCAGGTTCTTGGAGATAATAAATTTGATGTTATAGCTTGGAATAGTGGTTTTATGAATCAGTTGGAAGTTGCTTATCAGTTCAGAAATTTTGCTAATTTTATGATTGCTGCTGAAACTGATATGCCGGGCATAGGATATGATTATTCATTATTTACCAAACCACTTATGACAACAGATCTTGAACCACAGGATTTTGCACGCAGAGTATTTATTTCTGGTGGAGCAAAACATAAGTTTATGAAAAAAAGAGCAGAAGATATTCTTAAAAAGATAAAAAAGCATAAATATGATAACTGGGATGATAATGATCATTATGTTCCTGAAATCAAAGAAAGTGTTTGTAAGAAGATAGTTAATTCAAACTATCAGATGTCTCTATTAGATTTAAGAAAAATCGATGATATGACAAAAAATATTAAGTCTCTTACAGGTGCATTGAAAGAATATAGCAAAAAATCACCTGAAAGTATAAAATATGCAATCGATTTTGCAAAAAGACATTCTGCATGCTTTGCACCATTATTTAAAGAACTTGATGGAAAAAAAGAATATGTTGATGTAAATGATTTTCTTATGGAGCTTTATAACAGAATTGGAGATGATAATATTCTTCAGATAATTCAATATACAGTTGAGGATTTGTATAAAGTGGTGATTGATAAATATCATCACGGGAAAGATGTCAAATTCTCAATGCTTTCAGTATATATGCCGTCAGATATGGAATTTTACAGAAATAATCTTGAATATAATTATAAAGAACTTGATTTTGTAAAATCATCTGATTGGAACGAATTGTTTGAATTAGCAAAATAACGGAGGAGAAAATGAAAAAATTAACTATAATATTTTTTGTTATGATATTTATTTTATCAGATATTTCTTATGCTGCTCAGGCTTCTGAATGGTATAAAAAAGGTTTTGAACAGGGAGTAAAAGAAGGAAGTACTCAGGCTAGAGTTGATGGTTTTACAAAAGGGAAATCTGAAGGTGAAAGTAAAGGAAGAAGTGAAGGGGATAATCAGGGATACCGAGAAGGAAAGCGTAGAGGGTTGGAACAGGGAAAAGAGGCTGGTATAGCTAAAGGTTTGCGAAATGGAAGAATTGATGGCGACAACGATGGTGAAAAAAGAGGAACACAGAATGGAAAGAAAAGATGTTATGATGAAGGTTTTTCTCATGGGAGAAATGAAGGATATAGTGATGGATATGAATCAGGTCTGATCTCAGATGGTTTTGATAAAGGTTATTCTGATGGAAAGGAAAAAGCTCATAATGTGGAATGGGAAAAAGGTTACAATGTAGCCTATAATAAATCCTATAGTGAACAGGAAAATTTAATTAGACAGAAAATTTTGTCTCAGAATGACTTGAGTATTAGGATTTCAGATATGGCAGGAGTGTTTGAAATATCAGGTTTATCAAGAAACACTGCTGTTGAAGCTACAGATAATCAGAAAAATCAACAGGATTTTGATAAAGGTAAAAAAGATGGTTATAGAAAAGGTTATTCGGATAATTTTCAGAAATTCTATAAACAGGCTTATGATTTATCGTATAAGGAAAATTTTGAAAAAGCAAGGAAAATTGGATATGATAGAGGTTTTAGAGAAGGATTTGTATATGGTAAAGATGAAGGATATAGAAAAGGATATAGTCAGGGTTATGATGAAGCATATAACATAAGTTATAATAAATTTTTCAGAAAAGAATATTCTTATGAAAGAGAAAGAGGTTATAGTCAGGGTTATGCAGAAGGTGAGGAAAAAGGGTACAGAGTAGCTTATGATCTTAGATATAGTCAAGGATATGATAAAGGATATCAAGAAGAATCTGCTATAGTATATCCTCAGGCATATCAGAAAGGTCTTAAGGAAGGAAAATCAAATTGTATTTCTTATTACAATGATAATGCTGTACCTGAAATGTTAAGAATAACTTTCCTTTCACCAGACGAAAATGGTTTTGAAGCAGGAAAAGATTTTGTTGTAGAATGTGTATTAGTCAATTTTGGAAAACAATTATTAGCAGATGCGATGATTAAATACTATACTTCTTCAGACTTAACAATGATAAACACTGATATTGTTTCTATTGATGGTGAAAAAGCAGTTAAAATAAAAGAAAAAGTAGGTGCTATTGCAGAAAGTGCAGAGATGAACAGTACTTATTATATAAATGCTAAATTAATGTACAAAGAGAAAATCTGGACTGAAAAACTGGTATCAATAAAAGTTCTGAATTTCTCTTCAGAAAATTATTTTACTCTGACAAAAGCAGCGGGATTTATTGAAGAGGGCATACAGAGACTTGATAAAGATATGGTTGCATATATTTTAAGACTTCAGAATATTAAAGAAGAAATAATCTCAATATGTGAATTAGAAAATCTTGATACTAACTATCAGGTTATAAAAAGGGCTGAGATTGTTGCGTCAAAACTTGAAAATTATTTCAGTGAAGCTCCAGCAAAAGTGAAATTTGCTTTAAAGTCTTCTCAGAGACTGCTTGAAAGAAACATAAATATAGTTCCAGATAATACATTATAAAAGAATAAAATCCACATGTTGTAGAAAAATTCAACAAAAAGGTCAGGTAAAACTGACCTTTTTTGGTATCTATATTTTTGGCATGTTTTTTGTATCTATATATTTAGAAAAGAGTTTTAAAAATAAAACTAAAAAACTGGAGGTAAAATTATGAAATTTGCAACTTGGAATCCAACTAAGGAATTTTATGACATGACAAACTTTGTTAGAGATATTCTTGATGAAGGAGTAACAACTAGCAAAAGAGAATGGACTAGAACTAGAAAGTTTCCTGTTGATATTTTTGAAAAAGAAAATGAAATTTACCTTGAAGCAGAACTTCCAGGTATGGAAAAGCAAGATATTGATATTACTCTTGAAAATGGATATCTTACAATTAAAACAAATGTGCAAAAAAATAATGAAATTGAAGAAAACAAAAAAGAACTGGAAACAAGAAATTATCTTTTTAGAGAAAGACCTAATGTTAATTATTCAAGAACATTCGAAATAGGTGATGGAGTAAGTGAAGAAGGTATAAAAGCAGAATTTAAAAACGGAATACTTTCATTAACATTTCAAAAACCACAGATTAAAAAAGAAGAAGTTAAAAAAATACAGATTGATTAAAGTAAAATAGCTTATTTAATTGATTTTTGTTACAAAAAAAGCTCTCTAATATATTTAGGGAGCTTTTTTTATGCAAATTATTTTAATAAATGGTAAAATTATAATAGATTTTATTATAAGATTTTGGAGATTTAATGAAAATATTAGTTGCAGATGATGATAGTTCAATAAGAAAAGCAATTGAATATGATTTTAAAGAAAAAAATATAAATGCAATATTTGCTCAAGATGGAAAACAAGCTCAAGATCTTTTTGATGAATTTGAACCTTCAATTGTTGTACTTGATATTAAAATGCCAAAATTAAATGGAATGGAACTGCTTAAATATATAAAAAAGAAAGCACCAGAAACAAAAGTACTTATGATAAGTGCACATGGAACTATTGAACTTGCAGTTGAGTCAATGAAAATAGGGGCTGAGGATTTTATAGTAAAACCATTTAGTTTAGCAGAATTATCACAAAAAATATTAAAGTTAAAAAATATCGAACCTGAGATTTTTAAATCAAAATTTGTTTTTTTAGGAGAAAGCCAAGTATTTTTAAAACATAAGCAAATTCTTGAAAAATTATCAAAAGTTGACTCAACAGTTCTTTTAACTGGTGAATCAGGAACTGGAAAAGAAATTGCAGCAAAATATATACATCAGAATTCTCAGAGAAAAGATAAATTATTTATTGCTGTTAACTGTTCTATACTTTCAAAAGAACTTTTATCAAGTGAACTTTTTGGACATAAAAAAGGTTCTTTTACAGGAGCAATTGATGATAGAAAAGGAAAATTTACAGAAGCTCATACAGGAACAATATTTCTTGATGAAGTTGGAGAAATCGATACAGATATTCAGGCGAAACTCCTAAGAGTAATTCAAGAAGGTGAAATTGAAATTGTTGGAGAATCAAAACCAGTTAAAGTTGATGTAAGAATAATTGCTGCAACAAACAGAGACCTTATGGAAGAAGTTGAAAATGGTAAATTCAGAGAAGATCTTTATTATAGACTTAATGTTGTTGAAATAAAAGTTCCATCACTTCGAGAAAGAAAACAAGATATTCCAATTCTTATAAAAAATTTCATTAAAGAATTAACAGTTAGAACAGGAAGTAAAGTTGAAGATATTTCAAATAATGCAATTGAATATTTACAAAATCAAACATGGGCAGGAAATATAAGACAGCTTAAAAATTCTATAGAAAGAGCAATGATATTTTGCGAAAATAATATTTTAGAAAAACAAGATTTTTTATTTTTAGAAAAAAATGAAATAAAACAAAATTCTCTAAATAATATAAAAAACGACATAGAACTTGATGTATTTGAAAAAAATGAAAAAAATACAATACTTGAATATAGTATTAAGGCAAAAAACAAGACAGAGCTTGCAAAACTTCTGGGTATAAAAAGAACAACTCTTCTTTATAAACTAAAAAAATATGAAATTGAATTTTAAGTTTTTATATTAAACATAGAAATCAATTTATAATATACTTCTGAAGCATTTTTTATATTGTGATACTTTGCTACATACTTTGTTGTTTTTTTAAAATAAAATTTTTGTTTTTCTGTTGAAAGATTTTTTATAAAATTTATAGTTTTTTCTATTGAATTTTTTGTATGTTTTCCAAGATTATATTTTTTTAGAATATTATCAGGATTAACTTTATAACTTAAAACAGGAGTTCCACACATAAAACTTTCTATCCAAGTATTTGAAAAACCTTCTCTTTTGGAAGTGTTTATTAGGCATTTAGATTTTTTTAATATATTAAGTACTTCATTTCTATCAAGTGATTCTAATATTGTAAGATTTTTAATTGTAGAACTTTTTTTTAAAATTTTATCTCTGAGATTGTTTTTTTCGGATAATATCATAATAAATTTATAATTAGGCATTTTTTTGGCTAATTTTAAAAACAATTCAGGATTTTTGACTAATCTACATCTTCCAATCCAGCATATAAATTCTCTTTTTTGAAAATGCTCAGGAGTTTGAATAATATGAGAATTTCTAATTAGTATAGATTTTTTATTATATAGTTTTATTAAGCAGTTTTTTTGATAAAAACTTTGTACTATTATTTTATCAGATTTTTTTAAAGCTAATTTATATAAAATACCGTATAAACTAATATTGTTATTTAAAACACCATTTACATCTATATCTTGACCAACTCTAAAAAATATTGTTTTATTTTTTAATAATTTAACAATAAAAAACCATAAAATAAAAAAATCACTTCTAGTTGAGGTTATAAATATATCACCTTGGGATATAAACGAATAATACATAAAAAATACTCTAGTTAAAATTTTAGAAAAAATATTTCTTTTATTTTCAAATAAAAATGGAATTTTTCTAATTGTAATATTATTAAATTTTTCTATAGAGTTTTGATTACAGTCTCCGGTCCAGAATTCAATATTACAATTTTTTTTTAATGATAATGATTTTGCAATATTAACCATATTAAGTTCTGCACCACCAATTCTATTTCCCTTTTTTTTGTCAAAAAAATAATATGCATGAGACATAAAAAATATAATTTTCATTTTAACCCCATTTTTCATACCACATTTGAAACATAAGAATAAACCATAATTTTTCAAATTCAGTATTTTTACCTTTATAAAAATCACTTTTTATTTTATTGATAATTTCAAAGTTAAAAATTTTATCATCAATTTTTTCTTTACTTGTATAATAATCAAGAGTTTCTCTTAATTCATCTCTAAGCCATTTGGCTAAAGGAATACCAAACCCCATTTTAGGACGATTAAAAAGTTCTTCTGGAATATATTTTTTTAATATATCTTTTAAAATTAATTTACCATTATAATTATCGAATTTGAATTCATTAGGCATATTAAGACCAAATTCAGCGATTTCAGGATCAAGAAAAGGTTCTCTCACTTCTAAAGAATATGCCATAGAAGCTCTATCAGTTTTAACTAATATATCATCTATCATATAAGTATTTATATCAGTTATTTGTAAGTTTTTATTAAAATCTAAACTGTATTTTTTGTCAAAATCACTATATAATCTATTGATTTTAAAATTTAGGATTTCTTCTAGTTCTTTATCTGTGAATCTTGAGCTGCGATATTCAAGAAGTTTTGTAGCATTATTTTTATATTTTATATTAGATTTAATATTAAAGTATTTTCTTCTTAATTCAGTATTTTTAAGTATATTTTCATTAAAAACTAGACTTTTATTTAAAAAAGCTGGTATTTTTTTTAAATATTTTTGAGTCTCCAAAATTCTAAAATATTTATTATAACCAAAAAAAAGCTCATCTCCACCATCTCCAGATAATGCAACTTTGACATGTTCTGATGTAAGTTTTGAAAGAAGCATAGTCGGTATAGCAGAGCTATCTCCAAAAGGTTCATCATAATAATCCGGTATTTTATTAATAAGAGATAAGGCTTCTTTTTGAGAGCATAAAAATTCATTATGTTCGCTATCAATATAATTTGCGATTTTTTTGGCATATTTTGATTCATCGAAATTATTTTCACTAAAACCAATTGTAAATGTTTTAATTTTTTGAGATGAATTTGCTGAAAGAATTGCTGCTACAAGTGAACTATCAATTCCACCTGATAAGAAAATACCAATTGGCACATCTGATATTGTACGGTATTTAAAGGAAGATACAATTTGTTTTTGTAGAAGTTCAAGAGTTTCATTATAATTATTATAAATTTTATTTTTATGTAAAAGAGTATAAATATCCCAGTATTGTAATTTGGATAAATTTTTATTTAATAAATTAAATTTTAGACAATGACCACCTTTTAATTTAAAAGTGTTTTCAAAAATAGTATGTGGTTGCATAATATAACCAAATCTTAGAAACATTTCTATAGAATTAATATTTAATTCTTTTTTAAAAGAAGGTATTTTTTGAAAAGCTTTTAGTTCTGAAGAAAAAAGAAACAATCCATTATTCCAATAATAATATAAGGGTTTAACACCAAATCTGTCACGAAATAGATATATCTTATTGTTATTTATGTTAAATATACAAAAGGCAAACATACCTTTAAAACGATTAACACATGATTTCCCCCATTTATGAAAGCTTTTTAAGACAACTTCGGTATCAGAAGAAGATTTAAAAAAATAACCACAATCTTCAAGTTCTTTTTTTATTTCCTTGTAATTATATATCTCTCCATTATATACAATAACATTATTTTCAAAAAACATTGGCTGAGAAGCTTTGTCAGAAACATCTATTATAGAAAGTCTTCTATGACCAAATCCAATACTAAAAGAATCTGATGAATCAAAGAAATAATCAGAATTATCCGGTCCTCTATGAGAGAGAGTATTTGTCATAGCGATTAAATTTTGTTTGTTAAGATTATTATTAAAATCAATAAATCCGCATATTCCACACATTAGAACATTTCCTTAATCAAATTAGCATATTTTATGCCAATAATTTTTATATTATGTTGTTTTGAAACATAATTATAACAGTTTTGACCAAGAAAATTAATTTTTTTGTTATTAAGGATTTTAAGAAATTCAATGCTTTTTTCAATATTATTATTTGAAAAAAAACCAAGATTATATTTGTTTATTATATTATCAGGATTAACATTAAAAGATAGTATTGGAGTATAATTCATAAAACTCTGTATAAAAGTATTAGGGAATCCTTCAAATTCAGAAGTATTTATAAAGCATTCTGCTTTTTTGAAAAAAATGTCAATTTTTTTATAATCTATAAAATCATAAAATTGCATATTTTTTATTAATTTAATTTCATTAACTATTTTATCTTTATAAAGACTCGAACCTGGCATTATCATAACAAATTTTTTATGTGGTAATTTTTTGGCTAATTCTAAAAAAAGTTCAGGTTTTTTAGTTGTTTCAGCACGACCTATCCATAAAAAAAAATCTTTTTTGTGAATTTTATCATTATTAATTTTCCAACCGTTTTTAATTACAATTCCTTTTACATTATAATTTTTCGCCAATAATATATTATCTTCATTATTTTGTATAATAATTTTATCACATGATTTTAAAGCTAATTTATAAAGATTATGTTTTAATATATTTGTTTTAGTAAAATAACCATCAATATCTCGTTTACTTGCAACTCTGAAAATTAGTTTTTTTCCCCTTATGAATTTACATATAAAAAATAAAGGAAAAATATAAATACTAAATGCAGAAATAAAAAAAACATCAGCATCAATAAAAAAAAATTTTTTAATAATATTTATCCATCTAATTAATTTGTTTGAAGTTGAATTTAAATTTTTAACTTTATAAAAAGAAATATCTTGTATTTTTTTAGTTTTATTTTGCTTAAAATCACCGGTTAAAAAAAAAGATTTTATATTATATTTTTTAAGTTCTTTTGCAATAAAAAATAAATTTAATTCTGTGCCACCGGCTCTTTCACCTTTAATAACAGAATAAGCGTTGGTTGAAAAAAAACAGATTTTAATCATGTTTTTTACCAATATAAATAATATAAGGAGAAAAAAATGGTGATTCAAAATTTATAAAATATGCATATATTTTATTTAATAAAGCTAAAAAGTATCTTAATGATATATTTGGAAAACCATTTATATGATTGAAATTTAACAATTGAAAATTAAAATTCCCAATATAAGAACAGTTTAATTTTTTAAATTTTGGAGAATGAATTTTTACTAATTGTTCTGCATTGATAAAACAATGTTTATAAAGAATTTTTTTACCTAAAATATTTTGTAGTATATGATATATTGATTTCTTTTGTAAATTAGGAATAATTGATATAATTATTCCATCTTTTTTTAAGAATTTTGAAATTGTTTTTATAATCTCACAAGTATTTGAGAAATGTTCAATTACTCCAAAACTAAAGATTATATCAAATTTATTATGAAGAATTTCGTTTTCATGTCTAAAATCTTTGTTAATAAAAGTGCATTTAATATTGTGTTTTTTATAATGCTCAATAGTTTTTTTTATGCCAGTTAAAGAATAATCCATTCCATATATATTTGCTTTATATTCAACTGCAAAAAATGGTAACCATTGAGAAAGTGCACAACCAATTTCAAGAAAAGATATATTTTTATTTTTTATATATATAGATATTTTTTCAATTATTTTAATATTAATTCTATTTGAATAATCTAACAGTTTAAAATCATTTTTTTGATTCCAAATATTATTCCAATACTTTTTTTTGGTTTTTTGCACTTTTTATTCCCTTTATTACAAAAATATTTAAAACAATACAGCTAAAAATATACACTATTGATGTTGATAATGCTAATCCTACTGTATTATATTTGATTAATAAAATATTAAATAAAATATTTAGAATAAAGCTTAAAACTCCTATAATTCCAAGAAGAAAGGATTTTTTTTGAATATTTAGTATTTTAATTCCTATAACTGTATTTGTAAATACTATAAGTTGTAATGAATAAGCTTTAACTGTTTTTATAGTAATGTTAAGGTCATAAGATGTAAAATTTCCTCTATAATATAATAAACTAACAATATACGGTATTAACATAAAAAATACACAAAATATAATTAAACCAGAAATAATTGAAACGAAAAGAAATTTTTTGTAATCAATTATATTTGTATTTTTTGAATTAATATCACTATAATAAGATACAAAAATATTGCCAATAGACATTGTAAAAAAACTAATTATTAATGCAGGTATTTTGTTTGAATAATTCAAAATAGAAAGACTTCCAGGGGAGAGATTAGAACACATGAAAGAATCCACAGAAAAGTTTAAATATGACAATGAACCGCCGATGAATATATATAATGATTGCATTAAAATATTTTTTAAAATAAAAATATCTTTATAATAAAATTCAATTCTAAATAAAATTTCTTTAAATAAAAGGTATAATAAAATAAAAAATTGTAATAAATATCCAGTTAGGAAGCCATAAATAAGATTATAAATAGTTATTTTTTCAAAATTAAATAAAAGAAATAATATAACAGATAAAGGAATAAAAGATTCTGTTGCTGAAGAAATGAAAAATTGTTTTTTTAAAAAAAGAAACTGTTGAATAATTTTACTTAAAGTACCAAGTATAAAAATTATTATTGAATAATTAAATATTGATAAAAAAATAGCAATATCAAATTCAGAAGTGATTTCTAAATATTTTAAAGCAAGAATTTTAGTATTGAAAATAAAAAAAGATAAAATAATAACAATAATAAAAGCTAATAATAAAAAAATAATAAAAAAAGAATCTGAACTTTTTTTGCCATAAGTAGCAAATTTTTCCTGATAAAAAGGAATAAACCCCACAGAAAGACCTGAAGATATTAGGTTTTGAAAAAACGCTGGAATTAGCATTGCTAAAAAAAGAAGATCAAGTTCTCTTGATGAACCAAAATTTGATGCAATAAGAGAATCTTTGAAAATCGCAAAAAGTTTTATGATAATCAAAGAAAAGCTTAAAAAACTAAAATGTTTAAACAAATTATAATTATTTTTAAAAAACATTATTTGTTAGCCTTTTTAAAAACAAATTCATTACATCCATGACCATTTCTACAAGTTTTTAATTTTTTAAGAATAAAACCTTTATTATGGAAAAATTCAAAGATTTCATCTGGTGTTGAAACTTCAAAAGGATATCCTCCAATCCAGTCAATAAGATCGGTTATCCAATCCATGCCTCTTGATATATCTTTATTATTTTCAACTTTAGTCTTAAAAAAAATTGTTTTAAATAACATTATAATAAAAGATCTTAAATGAAAGAAAATATAAAAAAAAGTAATTAAAGATAATTTTACTAAAAAGTTTGAATTATTGTAAGTTTTTTTTATTTTTGACCATATTTTACTGTAAAAACCTTGATTGTTATAAAGCGATATAAAAATAATACCTTCGTTTTTGACAAGTTTACTTGTGTTTTCAAGAGCTTGCCAAAGATTTCCGGTATGATGAAGTACACCCCAAGAATAAACAATATCAAATTTTTCAATTGAATTTATGAATTTATTATTTAAAATATCACCTTGTGTAATTTTCCATTTAGAATTGTTTTTATAAAATTTATTTTTTAAAATTTTAGCACAATTAACACATTCTTTATCATAATCAAAAGAAAAAACTTTAGCACCTAGATTTTTGGCAGCTAAACTAAAAAGTCCACTTCCACAACCAATATCAAGAAAAGATTTTCCTTTTATATTTTCAAAATATATATAATCCTTTATTGATTCTTCAGCAACTTTAATCTTTTTTGAATTAACTTTTTTTAAAAAGTTTTTCCAGTTTTTACCAAATAAAAATCTATTATTATTTTTCATTTATATAATATCCATGTTTTTATTTAAATATACCATTTTTTTATATGTATTCCAAAATCCTAAGTTAATATTTCAAATATTTAATATAAAAATATAATTTGAAATATGCTGTTGATAAAGCCGATATTATTATTATTTTGATAGGACATAGGGAATTTAAAAATATTAAAATATCTTCTGACAAGATTATTCTTGATTTTACAGGAATTGCGTCCTCTTAAACCTAAACTTTACACTTATTCGTACGAATAAATGTATTTTATATACACTTTATCGTTTGAATTTTTGTAAAAAAAACTGTATAATTAATTTATAAGAAATAATTAAGAGGTGATTTTTTGTATCGTTCTGCATTGGAATTTTTAAAAAAATGGAAAGATAATAAGAATAGGAAACCTCTTATTATAAGAGGAGCTCGTCAGGTTGGAAAAACCTGGCTTATGAAATTCTTTGGAAAAACTTATTATAAAAATGTTGTTTATGTTAATTTTGATAATAACAAGCAGATGAAAGAGCTTTTTTATAAAGATTTTCGAATTGAAAGAATTATAACGGGTATTGAGTTGTATTCTAAAAATAAGGTAAATTCTGATAATACTTTGCTTATATTTGATGAAATACAGGAAGTACCGGAAGCTCTTGCATCTTTAAAATACTTTAATGAGAATTCTCCTGAATATAATATTATATGTGCTGGTTCTCTTTTAGGAGTTGCTTTGCACAGTGGAACATCATTTCCTGTTGGCAAGGTGGAGTTTTTTGATCTTTTTCCACTATCTTTTTTTGAGTTTATGAAAGCGTTGGGTAAAGATCGGTTTTTAGAACTAATTAATAAATCTGATTTTGAAATGGCGAACACTTTTAGAGAGGAGTATATAGAACTTCTTAGATATTATTATTATATTGGAGGAATGCCGGAAGCTGTTAAGGATTATAAAGAGTATGGAGATTTTGAAAGAGTAAGAGAAATACAGGAAAGAATTTTATTGTCTTATGAACAGGATTTTTCAAAACATGCTCCAAGTGAAGTAGTTCCGAGAATTAGAATGATTTTAAATAGTATTCCATCACAATTAAGCAAAGAAAATAAAAAATTTATATATGGTCAGATAAGAGAAGGTACTAGAGCTAAAGATTATGAAACTGCTCTTTTATGGCTTGCAGATTGTGGTATTATTCATAAAATTCACAGAATAACAACTCCTTTAATTCCATTAAAAGCTTTTGAAGATATAAAAGCATTTAAAATATATATACTAGATGTTGGATTGCTTTCTTGTATGGTAAAGCTTGATCAGTCGGTTTTAATTGAAGGTAATGAACTTTTTAGAAGGTTTAAAGGTGCATTAACTGAACAGTATGTAATGCAACAATTAAAAACAATAAAAGGTATTAATACATATTATTGGACAAATAATAGAGGAAGTGCAGAGATAGATTTTTTGATTGATAATGGAAAAAATATAATTCCATTAGAAGTTAAAGCTGAGGTAAATCTTAAAGCTAAAAGTCTAAAAGTATATTATGAAAAATTCAAACCAGGTATTTCTATAAGAACTGCGATGACAAAATATAAAAAAGAAGATTGGTTGATAAATCTTCCATTGTGGGCAATTGGAAATATAGAAAAAATATTATAAATTTTAGAATTTTTAGATTTATTCTTCGACTATAACTTCAAATGTTAATTTATCTTTTACTTCTTTCCATTCATCACGAGAATATTTTCTATGCCAATATCGTCTATGTCTATCCCATTTAAAGCCCATTGAAATAGCAGTTCTTCTGTCTTTTTCAGGGTTTTTAGTTATAACTTTTATTTTTACTTTACCAGTGTTTTTAATTGTTTTTTGAAAATCATATCTTTTTAAAACTTCTATCATTGTCATTACATCTGATAAAGCTCGGTGACCACCTGGTAAAATTGAATGAAATCCTGCAAGATATGTTAGGTTTTTATATTTACAAGTTGGCGGATAGTCTATGTCAACTAATGTATCTATCATGAATTTTTCAGGGAATTCTAAATCAAATTTTTCACATTCTTTAATTAATACTTTTTTATCAAAAAGTCTTCCATTATGAGCTACAAGAAAATCAGCTTTTTCAGCCATTCTTATAAGTTTTCTTAAAGCAACTTTTATATTTATACCATGATCTCTGAGCATTTTCATATTTATTCCTGTAAGTCTTGTTACAAACGAATCAATATGAAAATTTTGACCATAAGGTTTAATTAAAGGGTTAAATATATCAACATGTTGTTTTAAATCCCAATCATATAAAACTGCACCTATTTCAAGTATTCTCGTGCCTTCATTTGAAGCATCAGCCATAGTTGTTTCAAGATCTATACCAAGAAGAAGCATTTTTTCTCCAAAAAAAGTTATTTTTAAAATATAAATCCAATATAACAATAAGTCAATATCTTTTTGATAAAAAACATAATTTACTTTATTCAATGGTTTGATATAATCATATTATGAGTAAATTTATTCAGCTTGATACAACAAATATATGTAATCTTAATTGTTCATTTTGCTATAAAAGTACTATAAAAGGGAAATGTTCAAATAAAATTATGAGTATTGAGGATATTAGAAAAGCATTTGAAAACAACAAAGATATACAGGGTGTTTCTCTTGTAAATAGTGGTGAATTTTTTACGCATGCTGATTGGAAAAAAATACTAATTTTAGTTTTTGAAGAGTTTAATAAAAAAGAAGAATTCAATATAATATCTCTTAATACCAATGGTTTGGCTGTAACAAGTGAAAATTCTGATTTTATTATAAATAACATAGAAAAATACAATGTTAATTTTAGATTGATATTTTCAATAAATGCTTTTTATGAAAAAACTTATACAAATCTTACAGGGAAAAATGTTCTTTCAATAGTTAATAATAATGCAAAATATTTTATTAAAAAATCAATTGAATCTAATAACAAAATAAAAAATATTGTTGTTGGTGTTCAGGCGGTTTTTATGCAAGAAAATTCAAATGAATTGAGAAATTTTATTGCTTATTGGAATGATTTTTTTATAAATTTAAATATTGATTTTGATATTTGTGAAGATAGTTTTCTTTCAAATAAAAACTATCTAATTAATCTTAGGCGTAATATTTCATCAGCAAGAGGTCAAAATGTTTTATTTAATGATTTAATTACTGAGCTTTCAAATAATTTTAATATTAAAATTTCTAAAAATATAGAAGAAGGAAAAGATTTTTTTAAAAAAAGTCTTTGTAAATATCTTTTTAAATTTCCCGCAATAAGTGGTGAAAATATTACTATATGTTGTAGAGATACATATTTTGAATATAAATATAAAAATAAGGAAAAAGAAGATAAAATTCTTGAAGATTATTATAAATATAGTCATTTATTAGGTAAGTTTGAGAATATTCCTTTATGTACAAATTGCAATGGATATGAAAAATTAGATAAAAGTGAGATTAAAGAATTTTTTTTAGATAAAGAAATTGAAATTTACAAAAGAAGATTAATAAAAGGTGTATATTTTGATCTTTATAATATTTCAGGAAAACAACAAAAAATTATAGAATTTCTTTACAGAAATGATATTATTTCATTAACTGGGGATTTTGAAAATAAAAATATTTATTTTAATAAAAAAATAAATTTTAATAAAAGTAAAGAAACGGATTTTTGTGTTTTGTGGACAAGATGTTTAAATATTAAAGACAATGGTGTTTTTGCTGGTTGTGATAAATGTAACTTTGAAATAAAAGATTATAATGAATATTTGAAAAAATTAAAAAATAATATTTTAGATATAATTCCTCAAAAATGTATTTTATGTAATGAAAAATTTTCTTTTGATAGATTAAGAGATAGATATTATATATTTGGAAATAATTCTTTTTATTCCCCGCTTTTAGAGGATGAAGAAAATAAAAAAATTATAAATGATATATATAATTATACAGAAAATAAAGAATGGAATTTTATTGCTAAATTATTTAAAAAAAACAATAAATTTCTACTTTATAACATGTTTTTATCTAATATTATCGAAAAAAAAATTGATGTAAAAGAAGTATATGATATTATTTTAAATGCAGAAGATTTCTTTTTATGGTCTGAGTATATTATTTTTACAGAAAATTATTTTGAAGAAACAATTCAAAATAAATTAGAGAAATATTCATTTATTTTAAGCGATGGAGAAAGACTTCGATTATTATATAAACTAGCTGATGATAAAATAAAAAATATAAATGTTGTGGAAATAGCAAATAAAGTATTGATTGAAGAAAAACTTAAAAAATCAGATATATATAAAAAATATATTGTGAGATTATTTGAAAACTGTGAAGATTCAGATAATTTAATAAAATTATATATAAGTTATATTGAATTTTTTGATAATTTAGATGTTAGAGGAAGTTTTGCATATACATTTGATAATATTTCTAAAAAATATAATATTTCATCAGATGAATTTTTAAAAAAATTTTTTAATATAAAAGGAATATCTCATAAATCAAATTGTTTTTTTGATATATGTGGAGATTTTTTAAAAGATAAAAGTACAGCTCCTTTATTTTATTCAATATTTAAATTTGAAGTAATTAAATTATTTGATAGTAAAAAGTTTTTTACCTTAATTAAATTAATTAGAAAATTTGAATATATTTTTGCAAAATATGATTATTTTTTGTTTAAAAGACTTACTGAACCTGATTTTTCTTTTTATTCTTATAATTATATAAAATTTTTGTATTTAATAAGTTATATATATAAAAAAGATGAAATGTATTATAAAATATTTTCATTTTATATTAAAGAAAAAAATTATAAATCAGCTTTTTTGATATTTGAAAAAATTGAAAATATTAATAAATTTTGGAATGATGAACAATATGAAAATACCAGAAATTATCTATTAAAAAAGACAGATATAAAAAAATATATAATTAATAGAATAGGAAATATTTTTAATGGAAAATAAAAAAGATAAATCACTTGCACTTGGCGGAGGTTCAGCTTGGGGGTTTGCTCATATTGGTCTTTTAAAAAGTTTTGATGAAAATAAAATTGAATTAAATGAAATAGCAGGATGTTCAATGGGAGCAATAATAACTGGCCTTTATGCAGCACTGGATTTTGATGCTTGTAAATTGTGGGATCTTTTTCACAATATGTCAAAAAGTGATTTTATAAAATTATTTGATCCAAGTTTTAAGACAAGACCTTTATTTAAAGGTGAAAAACTAAAAAAATTCTTAGAAAGTTTTTTCAAAAGAAGAAAAATAGGAGATTTTGAAAAAGATATAAAAATAATTGCTTCAACAAAAGAACATAAACACAGATTAGTTGTTTTTGATAAAAACACATTGCTTATAGATGCAGTTATGGCATCATGCTCTTTACCCCCAATGTTTCCTGATTATAATGGATTAGTTGATGGAGGATTTAATACAATAGTTCCAGTAAATGTTTTAAAAAAACAAAATTATAAAATTGCATCAAATGTTTATTGTGATGTTGATTATAGTAAACTTTCAGATTGGTATAAAAAAAATTATTATTTTAGCGTATTAAAACAATATCAAAAAACAAGAAAAGAATGTGAAAAAGCAGATATTGTAATTGAATATAATATGAAACCTATTTTAATAATGGATTTTTTTAAATACCAAAAGATAATTGAAATAGGATATAAAAAGATTAATTCTATTTTGATTCAAAAAAATTTTTAAAATGGGGTCAGGTCGTAAAAAGTTCAAAAAGGACATTCAAGCTACCGAGTAGAATTTTTTTTGCTTTTTAAAATATTATTTCTTTGAATTATATATTTTTTAATGTAGAATTACTACAAATAAAACATTGAGGTTTTATGCTTATTGATATGAATGATATATTTAAGATATATCAAATGGGTAGTACTGAGGTAAGAGCTGTCGATGGTATTTCTCTTTGTATTGAACAAGGAGAATTTACTACAATAATGGGTCAGTCTGGAAGCGGTAAATCTACTCTTATGCATATTTTAGGTTGTCTTGATACACCGAGTTCTGGTAATTATCTTTTTGATGGTGTTGATGTTAGTAAAATTGATGATATATCTTTGTCTAATATTAGAAATAGAAAAGTTGGATTTGTTTTTCAGTCTTTTAATCTTCTTTCACATAGAGATATTCTTCATAATGTATCTTTACCTATGATATATATGGGAGATTCAAAGATTGAGCGAGATGAAAAAAGCAAAAATATTTTACAAGCTCTTGGTCTTGGTAATCGTATATATCATAAACCTACTGAGCTTTCTGGTGGTCAGAATCAGAGAGTTGCAATTTCAAGAGCTCTTGCAAATAATCCAAAAATAATTCTTGCTGATGAACCTACTGGAAATCTTGATAGTAAAACATCATTAGAAATTTTGGCTTTGTTTCAGAGATTAAATGAGCTTGGAAAGACTATTATTATGGTTACTCATGATAGAGAAGTTTCTAATTATTCAAAAAGAATTATTGAAGTAAGAGATGGTAAAATTATTTCAGATAAAGCAAATAATAATTATAAAATTATTGATGTAAAATTGAGTTATAATGTAGAAGTGTTGGCAGGGATTGGTGGAAAGCTGTGACGAGTAAAGTCGTAATTGAAAAAACCGTGAAATAGTGAAAGGGTGAAGGAGAAAAGTGATTAATGTGATTTAAGTTGGGTTAATTAAACTGTATTGTTAGTTGTTGATTTTATGTTCAATTGTTTTATAAGGGAGTTTTTATGATAAGAATTATTTTGGTCTTTATGATTTGTTTTGGATTTTCTACTTTTTCTATGAATTTAAAAGATACAGTTGATTTTGCTTTGAAAAATTCTCCTGAATTTCGAAAGATTGAGATTAATCACAGAAAATCTGTTCTTAATTATATTAAAGAAAAAAAAGCTTTTATACCAACTTTTTCGTTTTATGCAAATGATTCTGACATTAGAAGTCTGGATATTAGACAAAAAATTTCTGAAGGTGGATCACTTTCTTTTGATTATACAAAAGATATTTCGGCTGATTCTACTACTAAATCTTTGTCATATTCTCAAAGCTTGTGGAAATGGAAAGATAATTCAGGAATTATTTCAGAACTTAATTATAAAATCTCTGAAGCTTCTTTTATTCAACAAAAAAAGAATTTTATATTAAGAGTTGTTAGAAGTATGCTTTCTTTTATAAAATCAAGAGAACGGCTTAATATTGAAGAAAATTCAAGCGTTAGATGGAAAAGATCCTATGATTATGCTGTTGCTCGTTATGAAGCAGGTTCTGCTAATAAATTTGATGTTATTAATGCAAAGTTAAATCTGATGAATTCTACAAATTCAATATTATCTCAGAAAGATAGCGTCGAGAATGAAAGACTTGGTCTTAATAAGCTTATAGGACTTGATTTTAATGAAAATATTACTTTTGAAGTTGATATAAAATTTATAAAATCTCCAATCATTATAAAAAAGAAAAGGGAAGATATTCTTATGTCTGAACTTTCTTTGAAAGTATCAGAAATACAAAATGAAAATTCTGAAATTAATAAAAAACCTGATATTAAATATTCAGGTAATAAAAATGAGGATAAAAACGGTAATACAAGTTCTTCTTCCGCTGTAAGTATGAGTTTTGAACTTGGTAAATCGACAGATTCAATTAATTTAGATATATCTGAGCTTAATCTTGAACTTGCTTCTATTGCTCACTTGGACCTTGTTAAAAATGTTGAGCTTGAGATTAGAAATTTTGAAAATAGATTAAAAACTAATTCACAATCTATTAATATAAAAGAAGAAAATCTTAAAAATTCTGAAGAAAATCTGAAGTTTTCAGAAATTTCATTTCAAAAAGGTCTTATTTCTTTTATAGATATGCAAGATGCTCAAGAAAAATTTAATTCTGAAAAACAACAGTATTTTAATGCACTTATTGATAATATTATGCTTGTGCTTGATTATGTAAAAGCTTGTGGAGAAGATGTTGAAAAATATATTTACGAAAATATTAATTAGTTTTTTATTTATACTTGTTTTTTGTGGTTGTGGAGAAAAAAAACATAAAAATTCCTATACTTTAAATAGACAGGATTTTAGAGATTTTGTTTTGGGAAAGGGTGAGTTTGTACCTGTTTTGGAACAAGAGGTCAATGTTCCTATGGGTATTTGGAGTACAGTTAGTTTTCTTGAAGATGAGGGTAAAGAAGTAAAAAAAGATGATATTATAGCTGAATTTGATACTCAGGATATTAAATCAAGAAATATATGGTCATTGAGAAGTCTTGAAAGAAATGAGATAAATCTTAAAAAAACTATTGAAGATAATATTTATGAGTTTGAGAGAGAAAATAAACAGTATGAAATTGCTCTTATGCGAAAAGAATTATTTCTTTTTAAAAATAAATTGTTTGAAAAAGGAAAAATTAAAGAAGAAATTGAAAATGCTAAAAAAAGACTTGAGATAACAAAGCTGCAATTTGATTTTGAAAAAGCTTTTTATGCAGAAAAAGAAAAAATGTTTAAAGCTGGTTATATTTCTCAATTAGAAATTGAAAGGTTCAGAAATAACCTTAAAATAAGCCAGTATTCTTATGAAAATGAAATTTCATCTTTTAATGAATTAGCAAATTTTCCTTCTGAAAATGAAAAAAAACTCAATGATCTTAATATTTCAAAAAGTGTGCTTGAATTTGAAAATACTTCAAAAGATATGGAAGCTTCTCGTATATCAAGAGAATTAAATGAAAAAAGTATGAAAATGAGAATTGAGAGATCTAAAAAAGATTCTATGAGAGTTGAGGATAGAATTAAAAAAAGCACTCTTAAATCACCTATTGATGGTGTGCTTATGTATGTTACTGGATGGGATGGTAAAATCAGAGTTGGTGGTAGAGTATGGAGTGGAATGAGTTTTTTGAAAGTAACAGATTTTGAAAATCTTAAAATAAGAGGAAATGTTAGTCAAAAGGATATAGAAAGATTAAAAGATAGTATGGAAGTTGAAATTTTTCCAATTGCTTTTCCTGGAAAAGTTATAAATGGTAAGTTAATTAAAATTGGTAAACTTGGAAAACTTAAATATTCTTCTGATGAGAAGGGCGTTAAGGAATTTGAAGTTGAGATTGAATTTGAAGGTGAATTAGAAGGTATAAAACCTAATTTTTCTGCTGAATTTAGAATATTTGATAGAAAATATAAAAATGTTTTTGTTATTCCAAAAGAAACTGTTATTGAGGATGAAAATGGAGTTTTTGTCAATATAATTAATTTTTCAGGTATTAAAAAAACTAAAATTGATTTTATAGGCAAGAATTCTGATTATTATTTTGTTGAAAAAGGACTTTCTGATGGACAAAAGATTTTATTTAATTTTTAATATATTATTTTTGACTTTTATTTTTGGATGTTCAAATTATTCTCAACATAACACTTATAAAGTAAAAAAACAGGATTTTGAGCAATATATAGCTTTTGTAGGAAGTCTTGAAGCTGAGAGTAAAAAAACAATTTCTCCTCCTTATTATGGCAAAGTATTATGGCTTGAAAATGAAGGTCGTCAGGTTAAAAAAGGAGATATTCTTATAAAACTTGATACTTCTGAGGTAAAAGCAGAACATGAACAAAATATTCTTGGATTAAAACAAGAAGAAAATAATCTTGAACTATTCAGACTTAATGGTGAATATAATGAGTTTTCATATAAAAGAGATGTTGCTATGAAAAAAATATCTTATGAACAAGCTTTATCTTCTTATAACAGTGCTGTTTATGGTAAGGATACAGAAGAAATTGAACATAAGATTTTAAATATTGATATAAAAAAGCGTGAAATTGTAAGACTAGGTGAAATATTATCTGGTTATGAGGAATATGTAGAACTTGGATATGTTTCTGATGATGATAAAAAAAGATATGAAAAAGATTTAATTGTTAAAAATGCTCAAATAAATATTATGCAGAATGAACTTGAAATTCTTAAAAAAGGTAAATCAGAAGATATTAAAAAAGAAGCTGAACTTTCTTTGTATGAAGCTGAAAATTCTTATAAAGAATCTTTGAAAAAACTGGATGTTTATAATAAAAAAAGAGAAATAGATATTCAAATGTATAATAGAGATATTCAAAATGCTCGTGAAAAATTAGAACATACAACAGAACTTATTGAAGAATCTGTTATAAAAGCTCCTGATGATGGGATATTTGTTTATGCTGATATTTGGACTGATTCAGGAAAGGAAATTCTTAAAGAAGGTTTATATATTTCAAAAGGTGAATCTGTTGGATATGTTTCTTCATCAGAAGATCTTGTTATTAATATTTTTGTTAATGAATTTGAAGCTGTTAATATAAAAAAAGATGATAAAGTTTTGTTTGCTTTGGATTGTGAAATAGATAAATTTTATAATGCAAAAGTTATTGATGTAGAAAACCTTGCTCAGTATAGTGAAATAGATGTTTTGAAAGTTAAAAAAATAAAAATTTTAGCAAAAGTTTTGTCTGCTAATTCATTGTTTTGTTCAGGAATGACAGTGAGTGGCAGAATAATTACTAAAAATATCAAAAATATTATTGCAATTCCAACAAATGCTATTAATAATGATAAAGTTACAATGGAAAATGGAAAAATTAAAAAAGTAAATGTGGGTTTATCTAATTACTTTTTGACAATAATAGAAAGTGGTATTAAAGAAAATGATATAATCAAGCTTAATTATTCAGCAAGTATTGTTGATTTTGAAAAAAGAAAATTGCAATCGCCTAAATTTAGAAATATTAGAAATTTTATTGAGGATACAGGAGTTTTTGAAAGTAAAAGCAGACAAATTATTAAATCCCCAGGAAGAGGTAAGATTCAAACCATGAAAGAAGAAGGAGATAATGTCAAAAAACATGATATTATAGCTTCAATTGATAAAACTGAAATTCAAAAAGAATTTGAAAAACTTGAGCTTGATATTTCGCTTAAAGAAAGTAATAAAGAATTAACTTTATCTCAAAAAGAAAAAGAGCTTTTTTCTCTTGAGCAAGATATTTTAAAAAGGCAAAAAGATATAGATATTGCAATTATTGAATATTATGAAGTTTATAATCCTACTTCTGCTGAAAAATTAAAAAGACTTGAACGGAATTTTGCAATAGCTGAATTGAGACTTGATAGTTTAAAAAAAGAGTTGAAAATAAAAAAAGAATTAAGTGATAAAGGTTATATTGCTAAAGAAAAAATAGATGAACTTCAAACAAGTTATGATCAGAATACAGTTGATTTGAAATTTAAAAAAATAGAACTTGATAGACATAGGAAACATGCAGATTTATTTCAGATTTCAAAAAGAAAAAGAAGAAAAATTCTTGCTGAGCTTGAACTTGAAATATCTAAAATGAAATTTGAAAATAAAAAAAAGGAATATAGTATAAAGCTTGAACTTGTTGATGAAGAAATTGAATTTATGAAAAATAAGCTTGATTTAATTAATAATATTATGAATTCTCTTTCAATTAAATCTCAAATAGACGGTGTTGTTGTTTATGTAAAAGTTTGGAAAGGTGGTAAACAATCAAAAGTTCAAGTTGGAGATGAGACTTATACAGGTTCATCTATATGTCAAATTTCTCAGGTTGATAATCTTATAATTATGGGAAAAGTTTCAGAAACAGAATTTCTTGATTTAAAAAAAGGTCAAAAAGTAGAATTTTATTTACCAGGATTTGAAAGTGAAAAATATTCTGGTGTTTTAAGTGATATAGGTAGTTTTGCATTAAAAAGTGAAAGCAGTGGTGAATCAGGAAGTTATTTTGATGTTAAAATCGATATTGATAATGTAATTGCTAAGTTTCAACCTGGAATGAGTGTTAATTTTGCGATAATTTCAGAAGAAAAGAAAAATATTCTTACTGTATCAAGAGATTCTGTTTTTCATGATAAAAATGGTGATTTTGTTTATATGCAGGATAAAAGTAAAAGATATATAAAAACTGGTATTGAAGATAATGAGTTTGTTGAAATAATAAGCGGAATAAATGACAAAGATAAAATATATTCTGAAGTAATAACGCTTGGAAAAAATTGAAACTTAACAAAGGTGAATTGAGAGGATTCAATTATGAATATAAATGAAAGTGTAAAAACTGCTATTAGTGAGATTTTTTTGCATAAACTCCGTTCTTTTCTTACAATACTTGGAGTTATATTTGGAGTAGGTTCTGTAATTGCTATGATGAGTATTGGAGCAGGTGCTGAAAAAGAAGCAGTTAGGCAAATAGAAGAGATGGGTGCGAGAAATATTACTGTAAAGGCAAAAAAACTTACAGGTAAAGATTATAAAGAAGCAGTTAGGAAATTTTCAAAAGGTTTATCAGTTGATGATGTTGATTATATAAAAAAAACAATACCAGTTATTGTTGATTCTGCACCTCAGATAATAATTGATGAAAAAGCAGGATTTGGAAAACTTAGACCAGAATGTAATATTGTAGGAATTGATACAGGTTTTTTTAGAATTTCTGGTAAAAAAATCAGATTTGGTAGATTTATTAATAATGATGATTTGAATTATTTTAGAAAAGTTTGTGTTCTTGGAGCAGAAATTGCAGAAGAATTATTTTATAATCATGATCCACAAGGAAAGATAATCAGAATTGGTAATGAGAGATTTGTAATTATAGGAACAGTTTCAGCAGGAGGGTTTTTAAAAAAAGATAATGAAAATGCTTCAGGTAATAATATGAAACTTGATTTAAAAACAAGAAATATGGAAAGAGATATTTACATACCAGCAACGCTTTCTGATAAATTATTTCCAGTAAATAATAGAGCAGGATTTGAAAATTCAGATAAAGATCCTGAATTTCATGAAGTATCAGAAGTTGTATTTACAGTAAAAGATATTGAAGATCTTGCTTTTGCCAGGGATAGTTTAAATTCAATATTAAAAAGAAAACATTCCAATATAGAAGATTTTGACATAATAATTCCTCTTGAAAAACTTGAACAAAAAAAAGAAACACAGAGAATATTCAATATTGTAATGACTGGAATTGCAGCATTATCTTTGCTTGTAGGAGGTATTGGAATAATGAATATAATGCTTGCATCAGTGTCAGAAAGAACAAAGGAAATAGGAGTTAGAAGAGCAATAGGAGCAAATGGAAAAGATATTATGATGCAATTTGTAATCGAAGCACTTGTTTTAAGTATAATCGGAGGACTTTTAGGAGTTTTAGCAGGTATTTTAATATCTTATTTAGTATCTTATCAAGCTGGTTGGGAAACTGTTGTTACTTTCACATCGATTTTTTTAGCATTTGGAGTATCAGCTTTAACAGGGATAATATCAGGAATATTTCCAGCATATAGTGCATCAAAGATGGATCCAGTAGAATGTCTAAGATATGAATAAACTGTGAGAGAGTGAGATAGTGAAGTAGTGAGATGGGGAAAAGATAGAAGAATAGAAAATGTAAATGTTTAAAATCTATTTCACTATTTGGCTATTTCGCTATCTCGCAGGGATTTAGTGGTTAAAGGGTTAGAGGGTTTAAACCCGTTACAGATTGACGAAGTCAATCGTTACAGGTGGCAAAGCCACCTTGTCACAATTGGCAAAGCCACGCTGTGGCGAAGCCAATTAGTTGCCAATGACGAAGTCATCTGTTACAAACTGTTAACCACAAACCACTAACTGCTCTTAAAGATTGTCATCCCTGTGACTCTTCTGGGATAGGATTTTAATTAAAAAAAAGTATTTCAGCAATTTTTCGTAATTTACGAATTTCTTCAGAAGATCTTGATTGAAGTAAAATAGATAATAATTTCATCTCTTCATTTTTTTCAGAATTAGTTTCAATTAGAAGGTCTGAAGATATATTTAATGCTTGTGTAATCTTTTTGAGAGTTTTTAGTGATGGTGTTTTTTCACCTCTTTCGATTCTTCCGATATAAGTGAAGTGAACATCAATAATCTCAGCAAGTTTTTCCTGAGTTATATTTTTTTCCATTCTGAATTTTTTTATTTTCTGACCAAGTTCATTTTCTTTTTCAATTTTCAGATTTTTTTTTATATGATGCATATTAAAAATCTAACTTAAATTCTATAAATATTAAATATCCCAAAGGTATTTAATTAGAATCCTAAAAGTATTGACAAAAGAATTTATATGCATTATAAATATTAGTATGTTAAAATTCTAAATACTTGTTTTTTGAAACCTTTATATTTAATTTTGGAGGAGTTCATGGTTAATAAATCTGGATTTTTAATTTTGATTTCTGCATTGATATTTATTTTTATAGGGTGTGGGGGTGGAGGTGGTTCAAGCTCGACAAACACCGATGTTACAGAAAATATATTATCAGGTTCTATGATATCAGGATATATTAATACTGATGGCACTTCTTTACTAAGTTCTGTTAAATGTAATGGAAAAAGTCCTTTTTATACAATTAATAAAAATGCGGATTTGTCAGGTATATCAGTTACTTTAAAGGGTACAGACAGAACGACGGTTACTAATTCAGAAGGTTATTTTGAATTATTTGTTCCGGAGAAATATTCTAATGGTCTCAAAACGATTGTAATTAACAAAGCAGGAACGGATATGGAAGATGAGTTTGACATAACCTTATCAAATGGAAAAAGAAATTTTCTTGATATTAAGATGCAGAAATCCAGTAATATATGGAATGCAAAATATAATCTCTTTACTTTTGATTATGAAGAGTATTCGAATAATTTGATTTCAAATTATAATCTTTGGTCTCAAGGATATTTAGCACATTATTCAGTGCATTCACCAGATAGCTATTGGAAGTATTCTGGAAAAGATGGAATATTTATGAAATCAAATTTCAGATATCAGAATACGGTACAAAATAATACTTATGAATTGTTTGTTAACGCTGATATGCAGGATCAGTTGAATAATGGAACATTTATGGCAAATATATATTCTTCAAATCCTCCAGATTCAGATTATATGGTTTTTGATAATTCTGGAAAATTGTATGGAATTATTATGATAAGAAATAAACAGTCTGTAGGTTTGACTTTATCTGAATCAGTAGATTTTTATGAGTTATATGATAACAGGAAAATTGGAAAAAGACTCTCTTTTAATATTCTTTTTAATGAAATAACTGAAGCGATGGGATACAATGAAATATTACTTGGATTTGAAGATGTTTCTGTGAAAGCAGGTGAATTTGAAGATTGTGCAAAAATTATGACAAAGTATGATGATGGAAGTTATAGTATTTCATATTATGCCAGGAATGTAGGAGAGGTTAAAAATCAGGAATTTACTGAAAGTGGTGTATTGGAAGATTATTGTGAACTTACTGATTATTATATACAGAAAACAGACCTTATATTACCTTTATCGCAGAAAGAATGGACAATAATGTATTATGCATGTGCAGACGATTCATTAACAAGTGATTTGACAATACAGATAATAGAAAATGAATTTTCAGATTTATTAAATTCCGGTTCTGATGAGAATATAAATATAGTCTTCCAGATGGAACCATCAAGAAATAATGGATTACTTAGTGCTTTATCAGGATATTATCAACTTATAACAAATTTTACTGCATATATTGAAAAAGATAATATTGTAAATCTCCGTAAAAATATGAGTATGAATGTTGGAGATCCTGCCAATCTTGTGGAGTTTGTGAATTACAGCAAGACAAATTTCCCAGCAAAAAAATATGCTTTGGTATATTCAGGTCATGGGGCTGGCAGTATTTACAATAAGCAGAGCTTACTTGCACCAGAGAGAGTAATTGGAATAGCCAGTAGTTATAATGATTTTCTTTCATATCAGGAAATAAATAGTGCTTTTTCACAGATTACATCAATATTAGGCAAAAAACTTTCTCTGACAGTTTTAGATGCATGTCTTATGAGCACAATGGAAATGACTTATGAGCTTAGGGAATATACTGATTATATTCTTGCAAGCAAGTTTACTACTATCGGCAATAAATATTCTGATGCTTTTTCATGGCTGAAAAGCAATACTCAATCTAACGGATTGGAATTAGCAAAAAAAATCGCTGGTTATACTTATGATTATTATAGTCAGGTTAATCAAACTTTGACTCTTGCTGTAACAGATCCTTCATATATGAATATATTTTTTATGGATAAGATTAGAGCTTTTGTAAATGAAGTGAAAGATAATCAAAATTTGCTTGCAGCTTTTCAGACAGTTAATGTTTTAAATAACTCGTCTTTGTTTGAAAGAGGATTTTCTTCCCCTCAAATTGATTTTTTTGAATTTGTGAAGTTTTTTAACAATCCATATATCTATGGAGCTGATCTTGTTAATTCAGCAGAGAGTTTACTATCTTATAAAGATCTTCTTATTCCATACAAAGTAAATAACAACTTGTATTATTATGATTTAGATTATAATTTAAGGACTTTTTCAGATTCCGGTATTAGTATTTTCTGGCCATATTATACAACTAATCAATCCTTACAGATTTTAAAATATGGTAATTATATAAATAATACACTCACACCAAAATTCAATACTGATACTGGATGGTCAACAATCTTTTAGATTTTTTTATAAAGTTTGATCTTTGTTATTTTTGTGGATTGTAAAAATCATTTTACATTTTATGTCTTTTTTGATATTATGTTAAATAGAATTAACAAAAAAACGGAAGAAAAATGATACAAATCCTGAAAGATAATAACATAATTGCTACTTTAGAAAAAGATAATAAAAATTTCATATTAAATTATAAAGACAATATAGAATTGAAAGATTCCATTTCATTATCACTTCCTGCTAATAAGAAATATTATATCTTTGATAGCTTTCCGCCTTTTTTTGAGACTTTTTTACCAGAAGGTTATTTATATGAGATTTTCAAGAATATAATTATGAAAGAATATGGTAATATTGATGATTTTTTATTGTTTTCATTTTTAGCTGCAAATATTGATGGAAGAATTAAATTTCATACTGATTTATCAAAATTAGATTTTCCTCATTTTGACATTGATGAAGTATTGAATAATGATGATGATGATTTATTTAATAGGATTTTACATACTTTTTTAAATAAAAACGCTATTTCGGGAGTTCAACCTAAAACAATTGCTTTTATAAAAGATTCTATACAGACAAAAGAATATATATTAAAAACATGGGGAAATGAATTTCCATTTCTTTCTGAAAATGAGTTTTTTTGCATTAAGGCTTTAAAATATGCTGGTGTTAAAACTGTTAATTTGAAATTATCGAAAAATAAAAAGTTTCTTCTGGTGGAAAAATTTAATTATGATAAAAATCGAGATGAATTTTTAGGATTTGAGGAAGTGTTATCTTTAATGAATAAAAATAGAATTCAGAAATATTCTGGAAGTTATGAACAGGTTGCAAAGATAATTTATGGATATACTACTGATAAATTAGAATCTATGAAAGAGTTTTATACTATGACTGTAATGAATTTCCTTTTAAAAAATGGTGATGCTCATTTAAAAAATTTTGGTCTTTTATATGATAATAATATAAAAAACATAGTAATTTCACCTGCATATGATGTTGTTAATACAGTTGTATATCTTTTTAAAGATAAACCAGCACTAACTTTAAATGGGCAGAAAATATGGCATGATAAAGATAAATTAATAGAATTCGGGATTAAAAACTGTTTTTTAAATAAAGAACAAGTTTTGAAAATTTGGGATAAATGTATTGAGGCTCTTAGAGAAATAATTAAAGAAATTAAAATATATATAAATAATAACAATGATTTTAAAAATATTGGAGAAAGAATGATAGATATTTTTGAAATTTCTTTATCAGGAGAAAAATTCAAGGAGATTCCGCATGAAATTACCAGATCTTGGAATACAAATAAGAAAAATTAGAAAAGATAAAAATTTAACTCAGGAACAATTGTGTAAAATTGCAAATATTAGTCGTCCAACACTTTCTAAATTAGAGAATGGATATTTTGGAATGATAAGTGTTGTTAAACTGGATGCTATATTAGCTGCTCTTGGATATGAAATATGTATTGAGAGTTTTAATCCTTTCTGGAATAATCAGAGTCTGTTGAAAAATTAAAAAGATCAAACATTGATACAGAAAAGGGTCTGTGCCGATCTCAAATTTTAGCTTACATAGGTCGGCCTGACCATACTGTTTGTTTTTAAAGTTAAGTTTGAAAAAAGAAAACAGTGTTTTTCAACAGACTAATCAGGTTTGACCAAATTTGGATTTATATATATAATTCATGCAGGAAATTTAAATTATAAAAAGTAAAAATGTTTTACATAATATATAAAAAATCTGACTCAGATAAGAATATTTCTGGAATTATTTTAAAATATAATTAAAAAAGGAGCTTTTATGGCAGTTAAAGATATGCAAACAATTGTATCACTTGCGAAAAGAAGAGGTTTTATATTTCAGTCAAGTGAAATATATGGTGGAATAAATTCATGTTGGGATTATGGTCCTTATGGTGTTGCTCTTAAAAAAAATGTTAAAGATGCATGGTGGCAGGATAATGTTTTGAGAAGACAGGATATGACAGGTCTTGATTCTTCAATACTTATGTCACCTCAGATATGGCAAGCATCAGGTCATTTATCTAATTTTTCTGATCCTATGGTTGATTGTAAAAAATGTAAATTAAGATATAGAGAAGATACTCTTGAATCAAAAACTTGTCCGGCATGTGGTGGTGAATTTACTGAATCTAGACAATTTAATCTTATGTTTAAAACATTTATGGGTCCTGTTGAAGATGATGCAAATATTATATATTTAAGACCTGAAACAGCTCAGGGTATTTTTGTTAATTTCAAAAATGTTCAACAAACATCTAGGAAAAAACTTCCTTTTGGTATTGCTCAAATTGGAAAATCTTTTAGAAATGAAATTACTCCAGGTAATTTTACTTTTAGAACAAGAGAATTTGAACAGATGGAAATTGAATTTTTTGTTAATCCTGAACAGGCTGATGAATTTTATGAATATTGGAAAAATGAAAGGTTTGATTGGTATAAAAGATTTGGAATTAAACCTGAAAATCTTCAGCTTAGAGAACATGATAATGATGAACTTGCTCATTATGCTCGTGGTTGTGCAGATGTTGAATATAAATTTCCATTTGGATTTTCTGAACTTGAAGGTATTGCAAATAGAACAGATTTTGATTTGAATAAACATATGGAAAGTTCAGGTAGAGATCTTACTTATCTTGATCCTCAGACTAATAAAAAATTTATTCCTTATGTTATTGAACCTTCAGCTGGTGCTGATAGAGCTACTCTTGCATTTTTAATTGATGCTTATAATGAAGAACCTGATGGTGATGAAAACAGAGTTGTTCTTAAATTTCATCCTAGACTTGCACCTGTTAAAGTTGCAATATTCCCTTTGATGAAAAAGCCTCCGTTAAAAGAATTTGCTCAAAAATTAAATTCAGATCTTATTAAAAGATTTGTATGTGAATATGATGAAGTTGGAAGTATTGGTAAAAGATATAGAAGACAGGATGAAATTGGCACACCTTATTGTATTACAGTTGATTTTGATTCGCTTGAAGATAATGCTGTAACTATTAGAAACAGAGATACAATGCAACAGGAAAGAATTAATACTTCATCGCTTATTGAATATTTGGATAAAAATTTAAATATATAGTTAAAGATTTATAGAATTGAGCATTAAAGTGCTGTAGAGTTAAAATTTCGCTTGCACTTTTGAATTATTGCTTTTATAATGAATCTATATTAAAAAAATAATAAATAAATATATACAAAAAATGATTGGCAATGGAGGAGTTATGAAAAAAGCTGTTATGCTGTTTATAATTTTGTTGTTGTCTGTTGAATTTATTTATTCTAAAAACATATTAATTGTTCAGGATGGAAGCTCGCAAGATGTATGTTCGTATTATAAAGAGCGTATTAGAAATATGGAAATTGTTACATTAAACACGCAAAAAGATAATATTGATTTTGCAACAATCAGAGATTATGATGCAATATTGTGGATATGTGGAGATTCTCATAGTACTTTGTCAAATAATGAAAAAATTTTACTTGATAAATATTTAAAAATAGGTAATAAAGGATTGTATTTAGAAGGTGAAAATATTATTAATGATTCAGCTTTTATTGATAATGGTTTTTTTTATAAAAGAAATTTTAATATAAAATATTTGAATTATGATAATGGAAAAGTTGAAGTTGCTACTCATTGGTCAAATCCAATAACTTGGGGTATGAAAGAAAAATTTTTTATTAATACTATTTCAAAAATTGATGTAATGGGTTTTGAAGGATTTAATGAAAGAGATATAATTATGAAGATTGAAGAAAAAAATAATCATAATAAAGAGGTAAAATGTCTTGGAGTTGGAATTGATCGTTATAATTATAGAGCAGCATTATTATCGTTTTCTCCGGCTTTAAGAAATGTTAGAGAAATTGATACTTCTTCTATGATAAATAATTTAGCAGATTGGCTTACTTTATCAGGTAGAGATATTATTGAAAAAATTATTTCAAGAAATGATGTTAAAGATAGTTATTCCGAACTTTTAATGAGAAGAATTATTAATGCTTTTGATCTTGGAATTTATACTGAATTTGATTTTATGCAGCAAAAATATAAAGAAGGAGTTTTTCCTGAATTTCTTTATAAATATATTTTTGAAAATCTTAAAGGTAAATATCAAGAACAAAGTGATTGGCAAAACAACGATGAAATAAAATTAAGAGTTGGTGTTGTTAATTGAGTTTCTGAATAAACAAATAAAAACCAATATAATGTCATCATCATGAATATGGGAATCCACAAAAAAGCATTTTTACCACGGATATCAAGGATGTACACGGATAAAGCTTGAAAATTAAAAATCTGTCATCCCGGCATGTTTCTGAGAAAATGTCATCCCGGTATGTTTCTGAGCCGGGATCTGCTTTTGTTTTTTTTCATTACAATGACGCAAAAAAATAATCATTCGGTACCATTCGATATTTTACATCCATATAAAATATCTCTTTACCTTCGTTCACTTATAATACATCCGTATATTATATGCTTCGCAACGTTCACTCAAGTTACCGAGTAGATTTTTTTTGAATTAGATTTTACATATAGATTCAAAAAATTGATATCGAGCGTAATTATGGAAGCTGTCTTAAGATTTTCAATAAGTATACAAAAAAGAAATTCAAAGTTAAAAAAAATAAAATTATAAATAACTAAGATGCATTAGAAAATCTTAAGGAAATTACATGGAGGTAATTTAAAGCTGAACATGTAAGGAGAAAATTTATACTATGTAAATTTTCAACTGGTACCAAGATATCAATTGTTTTGAATAGTATAATTATTTAAAATATTGAAGCCATTAATTGAAAAACTTCTATCGAGTTCTTGTAATTGAATCCTCTGATTTAATAAACAAAAATCAATATAAAGTCATCCCAAGTGAATTTCATGTAAAAAAATGTCATCTTAATTAGCATTTGTGCTTTGTAATCCCGGTATGATTCTGAGAAAATGTCATCCCGGTACTATTCTGAGCCGGGATCTGCTTTTGTTTTGAGTTTTGTCATTTCCATGAACAATGGAATTTATGCAAAAGTAAAAAAAAAACAGATTATTCTTTTATTAAAAAGCTTCAAAAACATTTTTTTGAATCCTTTTTTTGTACATAACTTGCTCGTATTAATGGAAAATGGAATTCCTCCAAAATAAAAAAAATATTCAATTTTCAACAGTACCTTAACATTGGACATTGGAAATTAAAAATCTGTTATCCTCATGAATATGGGAATCCACAAATAAGCATTTTTATCTTTTATATGCTTTCCTCTATTGTTTTTATTCTATTCTTATATTATAATATGTAGGCTTATTATTTTTAAGGAGGCATTTATGGCTCAGAAATTAATTGTTATTGGAGCTAATGGTACTGGATTATCATGTGCAATGGAAGCTTCAAGAAAATTTGCTAATTTTAATATAACTGTTTTTGATAAAAGTAAATATATTTCTTATGGTGCTTGTTCAATGCCTTATGTACTTAATGATATGGTTGAGGATTATACAAAAATCTTTGCAAGATCTAAAGAATTTTTTGAAAAAAAAGGCATTGATATAAGAATTGAAACTGAAGTTATTAATATTAAATTAAATGAAAAAAAAGTTGAATATAAAGATAAAAGCGGAAAAATAGAAGAAATGTCTTATGACAAACTTATGATTGCAACCGGTTCAAAATCTAGAAAACTACCTTTTGAAAAAGAAAATCAAAAAAATGTATTTCATTTTACAAAAATGGAAGATCTTTTAATGGTAAAAAAATATATGAAAGATAATGATGTCAAAAATATAACAGTTATTGGCGGTGGATATATTGGTGCAGAAGTTGCAGATTCTCTTTCAGACACAGGAAGGAAAGTTACTTTAGTGGAAATGTTTGAAATTTTATCTGTTTTTGATGAAGATATAAAACTGCCATTAAGAGAAGTTCTTGCTAAAAAAGAAAACCTTACAATAATTGAAGGTAAAGGTATTAAAGATCTTATTTGGAATAGTGATATAGTAAAAAGTGTATTGCTTGAAGATAAAAGTGAAATTCAGACAGATATGGTAATAGTTTCAGCTGGAGTATTGCCAGAAACAACTTTGGCAGAAAAAGCTGGGTTAAGGCTTGGTGAATCTAAAGCTATTCAGGTTAACAAAAAAGGTCAAACAAGTGTGCATAATGTTTTTGCAGGTGGAGATTGTGCAGAAATATATCATTCAGTTTTAGACAAATTTGTCTATATACCTCTTGGAACTAATGCTAATAGAACAGGTAAAATAATAGGAAGAAATTTTGAAGTTTGTTGTAAAGAAGTTGCAATATGTGGTACAAGTATGCTTGAAATTGCTGGATTACAGATGGCTTCAACTGGAATTTCCGAAAAATTAGCTAAAAAATTAAATTTAAACTATGTAACCAAAATGAAAGATTATCATTTAAAACCAGGATATTTTTCAAATGATAAAATATGGATAAAGATGATAGTTGAAAAATATACAAGTAAAATTTTAGGTTGTCAGATGATTGGTCATTCTGAAGTTCATGGTAAAATAAATAATGTTGCAACTATGATTCATAATAAAATGAGAATAACTGATGTTGAAAGTATAGATATGGGATATCATCCTATTATGTCAACAGTATGGGATCCATTAATTTTAATTGCGAGAAAATTTTAGTGATTTATATTTTTATTGATCCGGGTAGTAAAAAATTTGGTTGGGCAATATATAAAAATGATGTTCTTTTAGAGCATTGTTTTTATAAAAAAGAAGATTTTAAAGATTTTATTATTTCTTATATGGAAAAATATAAAGAAATTCAAATAATTATTGGCGATGGTACTTCACATAAATATTATTGCAATATTATAAAAACTGATTTTTCTGATATAAAGATAGATTTGATAAACGAAAAATATTCAACAGAACAAGCAAGAAAACTTTATTTCAAACATAATCCTCCAAAAGGATGGAAAAAATTTATTCCAAAATCTTGTCTTGTTCCTAATGAAGAATATGATGATTATACAGCAATGATTTTAGCAGAAAGATATTTCAAAAATCATAATGTTATCCCAAAGTAAATTTTATATAAAAAAACATCATTCCATTATACTTTAAAGTTCTGTTATAGTCTTATAGACATAAGTTTTGTCATTCCCTTGAATATGGGAATCCATAAAAAAGCATTTTTACCACGGATATCACGGATGTACACGGATAAAGCTTGAAAATTAAAAATCTGTCATCCCGGTATGATTTTGTTTTTTGTCATCCCGGTATGTTTCTGAGCCGGGATCTGCTTTTGTTTTCTTTCATTACAATAACGCAAAAAAATAATCATTCGGTACCATTCGATATTTTACATCCATATAAAATATCTTTTTACCTTCGTTCACTTATAATACATCCGTATATTATATGCTTCGCAACGTTCACTCAAGTTACCGAGTAGATTTTTTTTTTGCTTTTGTTTATAGAAAATCCTTCGTACTTTGTTTTAATTGAAAATTTTCTAACGAATTCTCGTTAAATCTGTCATCCCGGTATTATTCTGAGCCGGGATCTGCTCTTGTTTATTAAATAAAAAGCAATAATTTTTATTTTAATAATTTTTAATAAAATAAATTAAAGTTTTAAATTTTTTCATCCGATATTAATAAGTTGGGAATAAAACTAACCTTAAGTTCACGGATGAACTTAATAAGACATGGAGGTGTCAAATGGACTTAAATTTAAAATCAATGTCAGAAAATCCATATTTAAAGAATTTAGATATTGAAAAAATATTGGGTAAAGACGCATCACAATTAATGGGTAAAGATGCTTCAAAAACAATGGACAAAGTTGAACAAAGCATGAACGATTTAAAAAAGAAACTATTTGGCAGTGATGAATTATCATTATCACCAGAAGCAATGAAATCAATGTCAAGATATCAATCAATAAGTATTCTTCAAGAAGAAACCTTTGCACAATTCAAAGATGACAAAGGTAATGAATTTACTTATGCAAAATCAGTATTTAAATTAAGCTATACAGATATATTAAGCAGTTCAAAAAAAATTGAAGAAAGTGAAAAAAGCATTGATGAACAAGATGAAGCATTAGGAGAATGGAGTTCAGATGCTGTATCAGAAAGATTAGTAGATTTCGCTAAAAATATATTTAAATTATTTCAAACTGATAAATATCAGGGAGATGAAAGTCTAAAAAATCCTGAAGGTTTTATGAAATGGGCTAAAAAAAATATAATATCAGGTTTTGATCAGGCAACAGGTGTGTTATCACCAATGATTAAACAAGATGATTTCTTATCAAAACTAATTGGCAAAACCTATGACAAAACAATGAAAGGATTAGAAGATGCATTTCAGAAAAAATCAGATGATAAAGAAGTAAATGAAAGCGTTGAATATTATGAGTCTTTCGAATTAGAACTTGAAATAACTTATGTAGGAGTTAAATTCTCTTCACAGGGTCAAGCAAGCGAAGAATCGGAAGAAGATTAATATTAGAAAACCCCCCTCGGGAAAAATTTTAAAACAGTTCAGAAATGAACTGTTTTTTTTTACATCTTGAATATTATTATCAGAGTTGGTATAATTAACATATAATTATATACAGAAATAGGGGGTTAAGATTATGAAAAAAGCATTTATTATTATTGTGATTTTATTATCTGAATATTATTTTTTGTTTTCTTATGAAAATAATTTTGAATTAAATAAAGAAAAATTAACCCAAAAACAGATAAAAATTATAAGTATAAGGAATCACAATACACAAGTTTATTACGAACTTTTAAAAGATATGGTAAATTTAACAACTAATATTGTTTCGGGTAATTATAGCTTAAAAGAAAAAAAAGAGTTTAAAAAAATATTTGATTCAAAGAAAAAGTTGTTTTTTTTTGTTTCAAAGCAAATTAGACCATCAAATAACAATAATGATATAAAACAGGACTCAAATTTGAAGTGTGCTACATGTAATGGGAAAGGATGTGAAATCTGTGGTTGGGATGGTTGGGGTTATACTTCGGCGGATAACCCTAAAAAATGTGGCAGATGTGATGGAACTGGAAGTTTTTCTGGCAGGATATGTAAAGGATGCAATGGATTGGGTTGGGCAAATTCATCGGCTAATTGAATTGAATCCTCTGATTAAATAAACAAAAATCAATATAATGTCACGCTAAAGAAATTTTCATATAAAAAAATGTCAATTTTCTTTTTAGTAAAAAGCTTCAAAAATAGATTTATATTTCCTAATTCTGTCAAAGAAATATTAATTAATCGGACCACATGAAATTTTAAATCCTATAATTTTTTTCATTACACTAATGCGAAAATATAATCATTCCATATTTATTTTAAGTTTTTCAACAGCCTATTACATTCTTACCCCAAAAAAAGGCGAAAAGATAAATCTTGACTTTTCGGTTTATTTTCGGTAAATTAATGAAAAGAATATAGAGATAAAAATAGTAAAAGCGTTATAAAGAACCGATTAATTATAATTTATGGAGTATTTATGCTTTCTGTTAAGGGTGCTAGAGAACATAATTTAAAAAATATTAATGTTGATATTCCTAGAAATCAATTAACTGTTATTACTGGGCTTTCTGGTTCTGGTAAGTCTTCTCTTGCTTTTGATACTATTTATGGGGAGGGTCAGAGAAGATATGTTGAGAGTCTTAGCAATTATGCAAGACAGTTTTTGGGTATTATGAAAAAACCTGATGTTGATCAAATTGAAGGTCTTTCTCCGGCTATTGTTATTGAACAGAGGGGTTATTCTCATAATCCTCGTTCTACCGTTGGCACTATTACTGAGATTTATGATTATTTTAGATTATTTTTTGCTAGAATTGGCAAAGTGTTTTGTCCTGATTGTGATATTGTTATTGAGAGTCAGCATAAACAGGATATTTTGCGTCAAATTAAAAATATGCCTGATGATAAAAAACTTATTGTTATGGCTCCTCTTGTTCGTGGTAAAAAGGGTGGACATAAAAAGCTTTTTGAAAATGCGGTTAAGGAAGGTGTTCTTAGGGTTAAGGTTAATGGTGAAATATATAGAATTGATGATGTTCCTGAGCTTGATAAAAATAAAAAACATTCTATTTATGCTGTTGTTGATAGGGTTAAAAATTTAAAAGATAATGCTGAAAGATTATCTGATTCTGTTGAACTTGCTCTTAAAATGGGTGATGGTCTAATTATTATTGAAGATCATGATTCTGGTGTTGAAACTCTTTTTTCTGAACATTTTTCTTGTTCTGAATGTGGTTATTCTATTGGTGAGCTTAGTCCTAGGTTTTTTTCTTTTAATTCTCCTTATGGTGCTTGTCCTGATTGTGAGGGTATTGGTTTTAGAAAAGTGCTTGAACTTTCTCTTATGATTGATAAAGATATTTCTATTGGTAAAAATCCATTTCTTCCTTTTAAAAGTAAATCGTCTCAAGGTTACTATAATGGTCTTCTTAATTCTGTTATTAAAGCTTATAAAGTTGATCCTGAAAAAAAATTTTTTGAACTTTCTTCTTATGAACAAAATATTTTCCTTAATGGTACTGATAAAAAAATTGAAATTGAGATTAATTCTTCTAAATTTAAAAAAGATGTATGGAAGCGATTTGGTATTGTTGAGGGTTTTGCTAAAAGGCTTGAAAGATTATACAATGATACTGATTCGGATGAATCTCGTAAAAAACTTGAAAAATTTATGACTTTGCAAAAATGTAATTCTTGTAATGGTGCTAGACTTAATAAAAGTGCTTTGTCTGTTAGAGTTAATGGTCTGAATATATCTGAAATTGCTTCTAAATCGATTATTGATGCTAAAAATTTTATTGATAATATAAAATTATCTGAAAATGAAACTATAATATCTAGTCAGATTTTTAGAGAAATTAAATCTAGGTTGTTTTTTTTAAATAATGTTGGTCTTGGTTATTTAACTCTTGATAGACTTGCTTATACTCTTTCAGGTGGTGAATATCAGAGAATTCGTCTTGCTACACAGCTTGGTACTGGTCTTGTGGGTGTTCTTTATGTTCTTGATGAGCCCTCTATAGGACTTCATCAAAAAGATAATCAAAAGCTTCTTTCTACTCTTTTTGGCTTAAGAGATATGGGTAATACTGTGCTTGTTGTGGAACATGATGAGGATACTATTAGAAAAGCTGATTATGTTGTTGATATGGGGCCTGGAGCAGGCAAGCATGGTGGTGAAGTTGTTTTTTCTGGGAATGTAAAAAATCTTCTTAAATGTAAAACTTCTATTACTGCTAAATATCTTAATGGTATAAAAACAGTTGATATTGATAAGGGTGAAAGAAGTAAAGAAAAGGAATTTATTGAATTAAAGGGAGCTTCAGGGAATAATCTAAAAAATATTAATATAAAAATACCGACTGGAAAATTTACTGTTGTTACAGGCGTTTCAGGTTCGGGCAAATCTACTCTTATAAATGACACTCTTTATCCAATACTTATGAAAAAATTTCATGGTAGTTTTGTATTTCCTTTAGAATATAAAGAAATGAAATTACCTTTGGGTATAAAAAAGGTAATTATGATAGACCAAATGCCTATTGGAAGGACTCCAAGATCTAATCCAGCAACTTATACAGGTCTTTTTACTGAAATAAGAGATATTATGACAAAAACTAAAGAAGCTAAAAAAAGAGGTTATAAGGCAGGAAGGTTTTCTTTTAATGTTAAAGGTGGTAGATGCGAGGTTTGTGAAGGTCAAGGTATTAAAAAAATTGAAATGCAGTTTTTGCCTGATGTTTATGTTGAATGCGAGGAATGTAAAGGTGCTAGATATAATGAAGAAACTTTGCAAATAAAATATAAAGGTAAAAACATTGCTGATATTCTTAACATGACAATTGAGGAAGCTCTTGAATTTTTTGAATTTCATACAGGGATTTCTAGAAAACTTGCAACATTGAATGATGTTGGTCTTTCATATATGCATCTTGGTCAGCCTGCAACTACTCTTTCTGGCGGAGAAGCTCAAAGGGTAAAACTTGCAACTGAACTTTCAAGAGTATCAAGTGGTGATACAATTTATATGCTTGATGAACCAACAACTGGTCTTCATTTTGATGATGTAAATAAACTTCTTTCTGTTTTAGACAGGCTTGTAGCTAGAAAAAATACTGTTATTGTTATTGAACATAATATTGATGTTATTAAGTTTGCAGATTATATTATTGATTTGGGGCTTGACGGTGGTGAAGGTGGTGGAAATCTTCTTTATCAGGGAAGTTTAAAAGGAATAAAAAAAGTTAAAAATTCATATACCTCAGAGTTTTTATAGTATTCTTGTATAAATATTGTGTATCGGTTATAATTTAAAGATTATTTTAATACAAAGGGGTTATTTATGGATTTTTTTAAAAACAAATTATCTTATAAGATTGGTTTATCAATTTCTTTTCTTGTGTTTATTATGTTGGCATTGGTTATTTATAGCGAACTTTCTTATAAATATAAAATAATTGAAAATGAAGAGAAAAAAGATAAAATAGCTTTGATTAATTCTTTTGAATCTAAAATAAATGATGTTGTGAATTTAGCTTATGTTGCTGGAATTCCTTTGCAGAATGATATAAATATTAATAAATTGATGGCTAAAAATGATCGTGATGGTCTTTATAATTATCTAAAAACTCCTTATGAGAAATTAAAAGAAAATGGTATTTTACAATTGCATTTTCATACAAAAGATAATTTTAGTTTTTTACGAATGCATAAAGTTTCAAAATTTGGTGATGATCTTTCATCTTTTAGAAAAACAGTTGTTGATACTAATTATTCAAAACAAACTGTTATGGGTATAGAATTAGGTGCTTTTGGATTAGGTTTTAGAGTTGTTTTTCCTATGATATATAATAATGAGCATATAGGTTCTTTTGAATTAGGTTCTGAATTTACTGAGGGTTTTCTAAAGTCTTTTTTTGATTTATATAAAGGATATTATGAATTTACTCTTGTTGATAAAAAAGGAGTATCACAACTTAAAGATAATATTATTACAAAATATGGTGATCTATATGATGTAAACATTGATAATATTTATATGGATAAAGCTGTAAATGGTCAAACTCAGATGTTTAAGGATAAATCTGAAAAGTTCAATATAATTTTGTATCCAGTGAAAGATATTGATAATAATATTGTTGGTATTATTAAAGCTGTTTTGAGTAGAGAAGAAGCTTTAAATACAATAATTCAAGCAAGAAATAATTCTATTATTATTGCTCTAATTCTTTTTATTGCTATAACGTTTATTATGAATTTACTTCTTAAAAATATTGTTATATCTAAAATTGAAAAAACAAGTAAATTTACTGAAAATGTTATATCTACAAATGATCTTTCAAAATCTCTTGATATTGATTCTACTGATGAAACTGGAATTTTAGCTAATTCTTTCAATACAATACTAGATTATATGAAAAATATTGTTTGTACAAATATTAATACATCAAAAGAACTTGTTAAGAGTGTAGAAAGTCTTAATAAATCATCTGTTGATATGAATAATGTTTCTGAATTTCAAAGAAAATTAATTCTTGAATCTAAAGAAAATTTTGAAGTTATTCAAAATGAAACAGTTGTTATTCTTGATTCTGTAACTCAGCAAAATCACACTATATCGAGTGTAACTTCAGCTGTAGAAGAACTTTCTGCATCTATTGAAGAAATAAAAAGTAATACAAAAAATGCTGAAACTCTCTCAAAAACTGCTTCACAAGAAGCTGATAAAGGCGGAGAATATTTAGATGAAACAATGAAATCTATCAGAGAAATGGCAGATAATAGTTCTCAGGTTATGAATATTATTGAACTTATTTCAAATATTTCAGAACAGACAAATCTTTTAGCTTTAAATGCTGCTATTGAAGCTGCTAGAGCTGGAGAGCATGGCAAAGGTTTTGCTGTGGTTGCAGATGAAGTTAGAAAGCTTTCTGATAAATCAGCAGAAGCTGCAAGTGAGATTAACAGTCTTATAAGTGCTAGTGTTGAAAGTACTAATAAAGCTGATGGTATTGCTGTAAAGACTAATGAAGTTTTTCAGAGACTTTCAGTAAATTCAAAAAATCTTTCAGAACTTATAACAGTTATTACTGAATCAACTAATCAGCAATCACTTGCCAATACTGAAATTGTCCATATTATGGAAGATATTATGAATAGTTCTTCAAATATACACAATGCAGTTGAAGTGTTTAGTGGAAAAGTTAATAATTTAAGAGAAAATATTGAAAACATAAATATAGAGTCAGAAAAAAACACTGAAGTTTCTCATATTATCGAGGAAATTTCTATGACTTTAACTAAAGAAACTGAAAAACTTTTAGAAATTTCAAGTAAATATAAATTATAAAAAAGAGGTTATATGTTTCTTCTTCCGGTTGGTTCTATTGAGAGTTTAAGTTCAGCTATAAATAGTAAGGCTGATGGTGTTTATTTTGGTGTTGAAAGTTTTAATGCAAGGAAAGGTGCTTTAAATTTTTCATTAAATGAATTGAATTATATTGTTGAAATTTTACATCAAAATAATATAAAAGCATTTATTACTGTTAATATTTTATTTGATGAAAAAGAATTGGAAAAACTCTATGAATTTCTTTTATTATTAGTTGAATCAGCTGTAGATGGAATTATTATACAAGATTTTGCTGTTTATGAGATTTTAAAAAAGTATTTAAAAACTGATATTCCATTGATTGCTTCAACTCAGATGAATACAAATAATTTATTTGCAGTTAAATATTTGGAACAAAATAATTTTGATAAAACTATTTTAGCAAGAGAACTTTCAAAAGAAGAAATAGAAAACATAAGTGATAATTCAAATATTAAAATTGAAATATTTGTTCATGGTGCTTTATGCTATGCTTATTCAGGTCTTTGTTATATGTCGCAGTTTATTGGTAAAAGAAGTGGTAATAGAGGTGAATGTGCTCAACCATGCAGGCTTGAATATAATTATAAAGATAAAAATGGTTATTTCCTATCTACAAAAGATCTTAACTTAAAATCGGTTCTTCCTGATAAAGTACATACATATAAAATTGAAGGTAGATTAAAAGATAAAGATTATGTTGGTATATGTTCTGAGGTTTATAAGGGTTTTAAAGAGGATTTTCTTCTGGATCTTATATTTCATAGAGAGTATACAAAAGGTAATTTTGACATTAAAGGAAATTCTGATGTTACTGATAGTTTTAAAGCTGAAAAGTATGGCTTGTTTTTAGGTAAAATGGAAAGAAAGGGAAAGTTTTACACTCTTATTCCTGAAGTTGATATAAAAGTTGGAGATAAATTATATTTTCCGGATCTTAGAAAAGGAGTTATTTTAAAAGGTTTATGGGATGGGAAAAATAATTTTTTAAATAAAAGTGAAAAAGGTAAGAGAGTATATATTAAAGCTGATATTAACGGAAATGTTGTCGATGCTTATGTTAATAATAGTCATTTAACTGATATTAGTATTGAAAAATTGAAATTAAAAAAGCAGAGTCTTTTGAAGGTAAATGGGAATATTGTTTTAAAAGATAATAATATTTTCTTTGAATATTTTTGGAATTTTGATGAAACTGGAATTAAATTAAAAAATCCATTAAAAAAGATAATTGAATATAATACTTCTTTTGAACAAGCAAAAAATATAGGTTTAAATCATGATTATTTAAAAAAGATTTTTGAAAAAGATGGTGATTCTTTAATATCTCTAAATATTGAAAACTCTACTAATGAGGAAAATATTTTTTTAAAAGTTAGTGTGCTAAATGTAATTAGAAATTTTTTTATTGAAGAAATTAAAAAAAATATTTCTTTTTCAAATGCAAAAAAAGGTTTTGTTATAAAGAAAAATCCTGAGTTATCAATAAAACTTGATAATATATCTCAATTTGAAATTATTAAAAAATCAGATAAAAATAAAAAATTTAATAGAATTTATATTCCAGCAGAAGAAATAAGTGAATTTTATAACAATGTTATTCCTTATTTACCACCAGTACTTGATTCTTTTTTTTATAATTTTGAAGAAATTGTCCATAAAATAAGTGAACTTGGATATTCTGAAATGCTTGTAGGAGATCATGGTGGAATTTATTTATGTGAAAAATTTAATTTGAAATATTCATTAGATTTATTTTTAAATATAAGAAATTCACTTGCAATGGATTATTATAAAGGAAGAAATGTTGAGAATATTTGTATATCTTCTGAATTAGATTCAATATTACAACAAGAATTAAGTGGATTAAATAATTTTAAAACAGAACTTATGATATATGGAAGGCGAAATTCTATGATTTCTGTTAATTGTATTGATTTTAATGAGGGAATATGCAAAGAAAAATCTGATTGTAGAAAAACTTCAACTATTACAAATTCTCGTGGAGATAAATTTATAATAAAGTGCAAAGATTGTCATTTGTATTATTATGAAGATAGAATTTATGGAAATATTATGAATATAAAAAAGATAAATGCAGATATTTTAAGAATTGATGCAGTTTGTCTTGATGATTCTGAACTTGAAAACTTGTTAGATTTAGTTGAATAATTTGTGAATAAATGCACGATGATGTTGAAACCTAAAATGCAAGTTTTCAACAAGATAGTTCGCTATGCTAACGATTTAGTTTTACGAGTAAAACTAGGTTTAAAACTTGAGCAAAGCTCAAAAACGCTGACTTGTCAGCCATCTATGCCAAAGTCATAATATGACAAAGCATATATCTTGACGAAGTCATAACATGACGAAGTCATAACATGACAAGCCAATAACTGGTTAATAGGGTTAAAACCTTACAAACCCTACTAACTTTTTTTAACTATTTAACTGTTTTTATTTCACCACGATATATTTCATCTCTTATTTGAGTAACAGGTATTTTTACACTCATAAGTTTTTCTTCAAAACTCTTTAGATTAACTCCAAGAATAGTTAATTCTCTTTCATATTCAACAGATGCTTGAAAAAGCATAATAAGATCTTTTATACCTTGAGTTGTTCTAAAAAGTCTATTAAGTTCATTATCAGATATTTTTTTAACAATACTTCTTACAATAAGGGCAAGTTCAAATCTAGTTGGTTCAACTTTTGGATTAGCAGTTACAATAGCATATTGTTTTGCAAATTTTCTGCGAAGATGTAAAACAATTTTTTTAGCCCATAAATCTCGATTCTCATAGGAAAGATCTTCATCTTCCTCATCTTCTTCATCTTTTAATTCATCAAGGGTTTCAGATTTCATTTCAACAACTTCTTCTTTTAAAAGTTCAGGATTTATCTGTTTTTTAATTTCAGGAAGTTCTGAGATTATTTTTATATCATCAGAACTTTTAGCTGTATTAAATTTCCATTCTTTAGAAAGTAAACCATTTCCAGCAATATCAAGAATTTCAGTATTAAATATTATGCTGTATTTTGTTGATGGTTTCAGATTTTCTTTTGGTATTATTGTAGCTTTTTTAAATTTTCTATCATATTTTGTATTAAATTCAAAATCAGAATTTCCATCAGTTAATATAATTCCTCTATCTAAGGTATGAGATTGTATATCTTCGGATAATATTGCAGTTATTGTTGTATTTAATGGAACTTCATTCATATTTTCAATTGGGAAAAAATCAATTATTCTTGGAGGTATTCTATCTTTAATATCTTTAATTGCATCTTGTTCTTTAGTTATATAATTTTCATAATGAGGCATTCCAATTATATTTTGAATTTTAGTTATAGCTTTTTTTTCATCATAATCAGAATATTCAGATAATTTGTTTTGAATTTCATCAGTATCATAAATTACTGTTTTAAATCCATAATTATAAATCTTATCAAGTGGATTTCTTTCAAGATCTAAAATATTCTGTTTAAGAGTAATTCTATAAGTTTTTCTTTTTTCAAGTTTTTCAGGAATAAGTTCTATGTTTAAACCATAATTATTAAATTCAGTTTTAAAAGGAATTATATTATCACCATCAGTAATTACAATACCGTTTTCAACTGTGTTTTTATCTGGAATTTCGGAAAATTTGAGCTTAATAACTGTATCTAAAGGCATATTTTCAGAATTATCCTCTGGTAAGAATTCAACAACATAAGGTGCAGTAAGGTCTTCGGTTTTAAATTCATAAGAAAATGGTTTTAATTCATTATTACCTTTATCAAATATTCCAGAAAGTAATTTTATTTCATAAAAACTTGAATCAATAAGATTTTCTTCAGGTATTATAACAAGTTTTCTTGAGGTAAAATTGTATTTTAAAATAATTGGTATTTCTTCATTATCTCTTGAAAGTTTCACAGTATTTCTATTTATTGATTCAGCAAACATATCATCGTTAAAAGTAATTTCAGGATTTACCGTTATATTTACTTTTCTTTCATCTTCTATTGGCATTATTTTAATTATTTCAGGTGGATAAATATCTTGAGTGAAAAAATTGCTTTGATGTTTGAAACCTGTTTTATTTCCAGTAAGATCAGAAACTTCAGGATTTACTTCTACAGTATATTCTGTTTCAGGTTCAAGTTTTTCTTTTGTTGATAAAATTATTTTATTGAGATTTTCACCTTCGATAATCTTAACAGGAATTTCTTTATTACCTTTTAATAATTTTATATATTTATAAGAATCAGCACTGATTCTTTCTGAAAAAGCAATTCTAATTTCAGGTTCAAGTGGAATACCGATTTCTCCATTAGCTGGTAAAAGTGATACAAGAAATGGTCGTGTTTTATCAAAAGATTGACCAGTTGAAAAAATCCAAATAACTGAACTTAATAATCTTCCACCTTCTATATCTCTTATTCCAGACCATAAAGTAACTTTATATTGTTTTCCAATCATTAATTTTTCATAAGGAATAAAAACAGCTTTTTTTAATAATCTAAAATATTTAACATCTCCTTTAATATCAGTGAATCCATCATTTAAAGTTAATGTAAATTCATTTATATCAGGGGCAAATATTTCCTTATTAAAAGCAACTTCAATATTAGAATTGAGTTTGACATATTCATCATTTGGCATAGGATAAACTGAAACAACCTGCAATGGTTCGCAGAAAACTGTTATTGTCAGTATTAATGTGAATAAAACAAACTTAATCAATTTCATCATTATGTCCTCGTCCTTCTGTATAGAATGTGAGTACGAAATTTTCTTTCATATTTTTGCCTTCAGTATCCTGAACATATCTGTTTATATGTAATGTATATCGAGTATTAAATTCAAGTTTATGATATGGTCTAAATATCATTTCTCGAGAAGTAGAGTTATAAACAATTTCTCCAGGTATTGAATAAGTATTTATATCTCTTAATTTAACAGTAAATCTATTTAAAGATATAGGATTCATATCTTTATTAAACTGAGCTACAACATTTTCAGTACAAGAAAAATTATTTCTTCCTTCAAATGGGAAAGTAGCATTTATAAAAGGTAATGTTTTTTCATTATGAGAAATAATAAATTCCCATGCAATGTTTTTACCAAAATAATTTCCGGAAATATCTCTTATTCTATTGGTTAAAGTAACTGTATAAGTTTTTCCATAAATAAGTTCTTCGTGATATTCATAATATATTCTATGTGTAATATTATTGTATTTTACAATTCCTTTAACAGGTCTATCACCATCAAATAATCCGAAATTGAAAGGAGTTATTGTTTTAGTATCAAGTTCTTCGTTAAAAGTTACTGCTATTATAGGTTTTGTAGTATAAACAGGAGCATTTTCTCTTGGAGATATACCAAGTAATACAGGACTTACATTATCAGGAGGAGTTCCAACCCAGAAAGTCCATTCAATAGGTTCAGCCATAAAATTCCCCGCAATATCACTTATAGCTTGTCCTATAATCATTTTATAAAGATGATGTTCTTTAAGATTATCAATTGGAGCAATAAAAGCGATATTTGTTTCTTTATCATAAGAAATATCTGTCTTAATATATTCATCATTATCAGCAAGTCTAACAGTAAATTGATTTAAACTTTCACTTCTAATAGCTTCGCTAAATTGAACTTTTATTATAACATCTTCTTTAACTTCAATTTCTTTATCAAGAGGAAAAACTTCAGATACTCTTGGAGCAGTTCTATCTGGAAGTCTTTCAGTTATAAAAGACCATTCATAAAAACGGTCAAGATTATTTCCGTGAATATCTTTGATACTATCAGAAACTCTTATATAATATATTGTATTATGTCTAAGTTCTTCTTTAGGAGAAAACCAAGCTGTAAAATTTTTAGCATCATATATAACATCTCCCCAGACATTTTTAACTCCGTCAGATATTGAAAAAGTAAATTCATTTACAGTTTCAGCTCTAGTTTCTTTTGAAAAACCAAGCATTATTTTAGTATCAATTTTAATTTCATTTTCTCTATCTTTTGGGAATATTTCTTTTATAAAAAACATATCTGAAGTATTGAGTTTATATCTTTCAGTGTAAATTTCATCTTCAATAGATTCTTGTTTTTTTTCTTCTGTATATTTATCTTTTTTATCATTAAGCACAATGATTTTTTCAGAACCTGTTGAAAAAACAGCTTCAAAAGGAGCAGTCATATATTTACCTTGAGTATCTCTAAGATTTTCCCTTAATCTAAAAGTGCATTTTCTATTTATTGGAAGTTCATTTTCAGGTTTGAATTCAAGAACTTTTTCTTTTTCATTATATTTAATATTACCCCAAACATTTTTTTCACCATCATTTAAAGTAATATTGAATCTGTTAAGACTTTCTGTATCCATACTTTTGTTGAATTTAACAATAATAGAAGTATCAGGAGATATATTATACTCTCTATCACCTGGATAACTTTCCACAACTTTAGGAAATTCATCTTTTCTTTCTTTTGAAGTTCTAAAATGGAATTCATAGGTTTCTTGAAGAGATTTTCCAGAGTTATCAGTTATAAAATTAGTTAAAACTACAGTATATTGACTATCAAGATCAAATGGTTGAAATGGGAGAAATATAACGCTATTATCTCTTATTTCAAATTTTCCTTCAATTGTTCTTTTATCAGACTTTACCATGAAAGTATATTTATTAACTGTTTTTTCATCAATAGGAGCAGAGAATTTAACAGTTATTGGATTTGTTTCGTTTATTACAGATTTATCGTCTGGAATAGTTTTTAATACTTTAAGATATTCTTTTTTTGGAGAATCGCCAGCTTTTATATTTTCATACATATTATCAAATGTAGAAACAACAATATTATCTTGAATTACTCTAAATGACCAAATAATATTATCAGAAATTACATCCTGATCAATAGCTTTAACACCTTTATAGAGCATAGCTTTGTAATTAGTTCCAGCTCTTAAAAAATTTCTAGGTACAAAATAAGCTGTTTTTTCATCTTCATTATAAAGTACTTTACCCTTAATATCAGAACTACCATCATTTAAAATAAAAGTAAATCTGTTTATAAATTCAGCATTCATATCTTTAGAAAATCTTATATAAATAGAAGTATCTTTATTTACTTTCATATCCTGAGCAGGATAAACTTCTGTTTTAATATCGCCTAAACAGAATACTGATAAAATAGTCAGCATAATAATAGTTAATATCTTTTTAAGCAAGTTAATCCTCCTATTTTTCTATATAAGAACAATAATAGCATAACATTCCCTATATTTATTTATCGGCTGTCCTGAACATAATAACTTTACTTTTATCAAGGTTTACACCATCAAGTGATTTTATACCGGAAGTCAGTGTTACACTATAAACAGTATCTGGTCTAAGTATTTCATCAGGATGAAATACAGCTCTGTAAAGATAATCATTATAAGCAAATTTACCAGAAATTCTAGAAACACCATCACTAACCACAAAAGTATATTCATTTAAAGTAGTATTGTCTATTGGAACATTAAATGTAGCTGTTATATCCTGATAAGGTGATACATTTATAGAATTAGATTCAGGATTAGTAACAACAACAACAGGTATTTTCCTTTGAGTACCAAGTCCAACAGTAAAACCATATTTTTTAGGATTAGAAAGAACATTACCTGCAAGATCAAGTATTCCTTCAGTAATATTAACAATATATTTTCCATCATGAAGAGGTTTTAATGGCATTAAAACAGCTCTATCTTGATCACCGTTATAAACTATTTTAAAATCTACAGAATTTCCATTATCATCTCCAAGCCAAAAAGTATATTTATTAACAGTTTCGTTTCTGACTTTTTCAGAAAACTGTATTGATATTTTAGTTGTATAATCATTGTTTTCACTATCTTCTTTTGGAAAAACATCAGTTATATAAGGTTTTACTCTATCAGGAGGAGGCTCAGTATAAAACTTCCATACATAAGTTCTGTCTAGAAGGTTTCCAGAAAGATCAGTCATAGCTGAACTTATAAGAATTTTATATTCAGCAGTAAAATCAAGAGGTTTTACAGGAATTATTTCAAGTCTGCTTTCGCGAATATCGTAAAACAGTTTAGTTTCAACTTGATCATTAAATTTTTCAACAAGAATATTTGAAGCATTTACCTTTTCTTTATCCATAGCTTCTGAGAAATATATTATTATTTTCTGATTAACAGATATTCCTCTTTCAAGATCTTTAGGAGAATAACTTATAATTCTAGGAGATTCCATATCAGGAAGTTTTTCAGTTTTAAAAGTCAAAGTAAATCCACTTCTAATAGGATTACCAGCAATATCAGTTACTTTATTTGCTATAATAGTATAATTTTGTTCATAATCAAGTGAATATTCAGGAATTATATTTACTCTGTTCATTTCAGCATTATATTCAAGTATTACAGGAATTTTTCTTTCATTTTGGTCTTTTAAATAAATATTAGATATATTAATAGAATCTTCATACATTCTTTCTGTAAATTGAAGATAAAAAGATTCATTTATTCTAATGTTTATATCATCATTTTTTGGATAAGAAGCAAATACCTGAGGAGGAATTGCGTCTGGAGCAGGTTCAACTCTAAATTTTGAAACAAAAGTAGATTTAAGATTGTTTCCAGCAATATCTCGAATTATTCTTGAAAGAATAACAGAATAATCACAAAAATATTCAAGTGATTGTACAGGTTTAATTTTTGCTTCAAAAGTATTATTATCATAGAATATATCAATATCCTGATGTTCATCAGAAGTTATATTTTTTAAAAAACATGTAAATCTATTAAGACTTTCAGACTCAATGTTTTCAGAAAACTTTATGATTATATCAGTGTTATGAGGAATATTTTCTCTTCCATCTTGAGGATAAATTTCAACTATTGTAGGTCTTATATTATCAGGTGCCAGAATAGTTCTAAAATTAAATTTAAGAGGAGCTTTTATAGAATTTCCAGCTCTATCTTTTACAGCTGTATTAAGTAAGAAGAAGTAATCAGTACCATAATCAAGATTTTTCCCTGGATAAAATTCTAAAGTATTTTCATCTGATACATAGTTAACAATTCCATCAATTCTATTTTTATCAGAGGAAGAAAGCATAACAGCATACTCATTTATTGTAGATTCTTTCATAGGTTCAGAAAATTTAATTTTAACTTTTGCTGTAACAGGAACATCTTTTCTATCAGCAGCAGGTTCAAAATATAAAATTGAAGGCGGAATAATATCAGGAGGAGTTTCAACTTTAAAATTCCAAACTTTAGTTTTTTCCATAGCATTTGCAGATAAATCTTTAATATCATCTGTTATATAAGCTGTATAGGATTCAGAATATTGTAATTTTTCCTCAGGTTCTAAAACAGCTTTATGAGTTAATTTATTATAAGTAACATGTGCTTTAATTTTTTCAATTCCAGATTTAATATAAAAATTATTTTCAAGAGTTTTTTCATCAATATCTTCAGAAAAAGTAACTGTTATCATAGCATCAACACTTACATCAATAGAACCTTCAACAGGAGATGTTATCATTACATAAGGTGGTATTCTATCAGGAGGCAATTCAGTCATAAAATACAATGTTTTTTCTTCAAAAGAATTACCAGCAAGATCTTTTATATTTGGAGTAAGAGTAATTTTGTATTTTTTGTTATAATCAAGAATAACTTGTGGTTTTAAAAGAACTTTATTTTGTTTTTCAAAGTAAGAAATATCACATTCAATAAGTCTGTTTCCTTCACTTAAAAGTATAGAAAGAGAATTAATGCTATCTTTTCTTAAAGCTTCAGAAAATTCCATATTTATAGTTGTATTTATACTTACAAATCTTTCATTAGGTTCTGGTTTTATAGTTAAAAGTTTAGGAGGAAGAATATCTGGATTTTTTTCTGTAACAAAAAAAGTCTCATAAGGTTCTTCCATAAGATTACCAGCTTTATCAGTTATTTCAGGTCCAATCTTAAGATGATATCTTGTAAGATATTCCATAGATGTCATTGTTCTGCAAGTTACAGTTTCAACAAGTTTTTCACCAGTATTAAATTCAAAGAAAATCTGATGACCGTTATTTTCATTAGTAAGTAAAATACTTTTATTATTTATTGTAAGAGCATTCACAGGTTCAGAAAATCTTATTTTAAATTCATTCATTATTGCAATATCATAACTTTTAGGAGAAGGAGAAACACTTACAACTTGCGGAGCAGTTGTGTCAGGTGCTTTTTCTGTTGTAAATTCAAGTGTAAATCCTTGTTCAAGAGAATTCCCAGCTAAATCTTTTAAATTAGTTATCTCAATAATAAATTCACATTCATAATCAAGTTTTTTTTCAGGAATTATTGAAATACTTTTATTTTTATTATTATATAAAAGCATAGTATTTAATTTTTCTTTAATATTTTCTTTATTTTTTCTAAAAAGAAATATATTTCTTTCATTAATTGAAGTATTATCAAGTTCTTCTGATAAAAAAAGCTTTATATGAGAATCTACTTTAAAATTATTACTTTTATCAATTGGTAGAGTGCTTGTGATTTTAGGAGGAGTTATATCACCTTCTTTTTCAGTTTTAAATTCAAAATTATAATCATAAAGCATAAAATTACCAGATTCGTCCTTAACACCTCTTGATATTTTAACAATATACTCTTTATCAAAAGAAAGACCACCTTCAGGATTTATTATAACTTTATTAACCATTTTTGAGTAGGATAAAGTAATAGGAATTTTTATATCTTTGTTTTTATCAATAAGTGAAAAATTTACAGTATTTATAGTTGAAGCATTTAAATTTTCGTTGAATTCAATTGATATATCAGAGTTTAATGTTATTCCAAAAGCTTTATCAATTGGAGAAGTTTTGGTTATATAAGGTGGAGTTTTATCTGCCGGAGGCAATGTTTTAAAAGTCCATGTTTCAGGATTTAACAGTATATTTCCATAAGGATCAGTTATTCCTTGAGTAAGCCTAACTCTATAAACCATATTATTATCAAATTGTTTTTGTGGAACAAACACTACTTTTTGAATTTTATGAGAATATTTAAAAATTCCTTCAATTCTGTTTCCTTTCATATCCTCAACATTAAAAGTATATTGATTTATGGTTGATGATTTCATATCTTTGTTGAATCCAACCATAATTTTAGCATCAAGAGGAATATTTTCTTCATCTTTTTTTGGATAAATCGATAAAATTCTTGGAGCTTCTTTTTGATTACCTTTTATAACCTGAACTTTTTCAGTTCTAAATGACATTGAAAAATTTTCTCTCAATTCCTTATTATTAATATCTTTTAATAAATAAGAAGTTAAAATAAGCGAATATTCAGTGTCATAAACAAGTTTTTCAATAGGTTTTACATATAACTTAAGACTTAAATCATCCCATACAAAAGATGTTTTTACAATCTGACCATATTCATTATATAAAGCGACAGAAGAGGGAGTTGCAGTACTTCTAATCATTCTATGAGAAAATTCAACAGTTATTTGAGTATCTATAGGAATATGTTGATCATTATTTCTTGGATTTGATTTTAATATACCAGGTCTATAATCTTCTTCTGCTTTTATAGGGACAAAAAAGGAGAAAAAAATACATAATATTACAATGATTTTCGTTCGCATGATTCCCTCTCAAAATAATTTACTTTTTTTAATATCTATTATTCTATTATTATATTTGTCGGAATAAATGATTTAAATATAAAAAAAGCTAATTTACCACTAACCAGAAAAACATTAATAAATATTGAATATTGAGGTCAATTCTTCTCTCTTTACTATACTTATTTTTCGATTTTTTTAAGTTTTATATTGACATTAACAATTTCTTAAAAATCATTATTTTTATAAATATAGGTATACCGGTTCTATTAAAAATTAAATAAAAAAAGCATCGAAAAATCAACCATTTTATAATGATTATTGCTAAACATAAACTTATGTAGTTGATATTTCTTTTTTGTCATGTTAATAATATTAAAAAACCTTATGAAAAAAACAATATTAACATTAATATGTTTATATTAGGAGGAGAAATGGTTTATAAAAACTAGTATTGATTGTGTTTTTGATTATTTTTTTTATTTTGTCCTTAATAGCATGTAATGGGGGGTAATTCTTCAAAAATATACAATAATGTTTATAATGAAGAATCAAAATCCTATATAGAAAATATAATTCCAACAAGAAATGATACAAAAAATGCAATATCAAATTTGATTTTTGCAGAGAATGCAAAAAAAGCTCCTTTAAAATTCACCTATTACAGATAATTACTATTTTTCACTTTCTAAAGAAAAAATCGAAGTGCTAGGTAATTTTGGAACTGCTGAGATTCAATTTATATATATTGAAAATTATAATGATGATACAAATGAGATTGAATATAAAGGAAAAATTGAGTATGTGTATGAAAATCAAAATATAAACAATTCATACTCATGGATTCTTATTGATACTGTTGTTAGTTTTTGTGAGATAGAAACCGGTTTAGTTATTGCAATTGTAAAATTCTTTGGAGAACCAATTGAAAATATTAATGTTTATGGAAAATCTAGTGAAGAATACACAGAAATTGGAACAACTGATCAAAATGGAATGTGTATAATAGATGAAATTCTTGTAAATATGTATGATATTGTCTTTGTGAGTGAAAACTTTCCAGAAAAAATAATTTCTAATGTAAATGTAACAGCAAATGAAGTTTCAACAGTTGAAGTCAATCTTCTTCCTTTTGAAACAAATGAGAATGCATCTGTTTTTGGATATGTATATTTTGATATTTACAAGACTGAACCTGCTGCTGATGTATTAGTAACCGTATATTGTGAAAATACAGATACAATATATAAACCTTTTGTGACTGATTCTAACGGATATTTTATTATTAATTCACTTCCTGAGGGTACTTATGAAATATCTGCTGTAATAGAGAAAAATGAAAAAAATACAATTTGTCATATTAATGCAGAAAATTTTGGCAGTGCTGTAAAAGTTGATGACATAATAATGTATAACAATAGTCCGGTTGTGACTTTAGTATCTCATAATCCATCGGAAGAAATAAACATTGAATATAATGGGAAATTAAAATTCATTGTAGAAGCTTATGATTCTGATAACAATCAGATCTGGTCATGCAAAGTAGATTAACAGAGGAGTTTCTGATGATTAAAAATGCCTCATTTAAAATACTGCTTCTAATATTATCGCTTCTTGTATTAATACTATCAGGATGCGGCAGTTCAGGAAGCACAGATAATAGTGCTTCTGATTTGGAAATTCAGGAAAGACAAACAACTTTGATAAATGCAATGCCTGATAGAGAAGAATTAATAAACAAAATATTAGATACGATTGAAAAACAGATAAATCTGTCAAAATCAAACAAAGTGTCTCCTGTTATAGACTCTGAATACTATTTTGCTCTTTCAAAAAAAGAAACAGATCTCCAGGATAATTATGGATATGTTTATGTGAAATTTATCTATATAACAGATTATCAGACAGAAAATGAAAAAAAATATACTGGATCGATGGTTCTAGAATATGAACTTGTATACAATTCAGACTCATATTCATGGGAATTACAGGATACTCAGGTAATGTTTTCGCCTATTGAAACTGGAACTGTCATTGGTACTGTTCAGTATTTTGATAAACCTCTGGAAGGAGCTTTTGTATACGGCAGATGTCAGGATGAGTTGACAAAAATATCAATTACTGATGAATACGGTAATTTCACTATTAGTGATATTCCAGTCAACAGTTACGATTTATATGTTTCTGGAGAAGAATTTCCTGAACTTAAAAAGTCTAATATTATAATATCTAAATCTGATACGGTTGAAATTGGAATAATCAAAGTACTTCCTGAAAAAAATGTAAAAAACACTTCAATATTCGGTTACATATATCTTGATTCAGACAAAAAAATCCCTGTAAAAGATGTAACTGTCTGGCTTGAAACTCCTGATGAAGAAATAATCGAGGATGTTTCACCGGGAACATCGAGCATTACCGGAGAATTTGTAATAAATTATGTATTTCCTGGAACTTATGATCTGATATTAAAAAAAGATAATTTTTTCCAGAGAATATCTGATATAGAGATTGACGAGTCTGATCTTGATCATTATTGCAGAATACCAGATATAGTAATAGATAATAATGCACCTGAATTTTATCTATTTGATCCTGATCCTGAAAAAGAATTTGAGATGAATGTCGGGGATACTTATAAGTTTTACGCACTTGCTCGTGATATTGATAACGATGATATAAAATATGAATGGTCTATTGATTCTGGAAATATGGAAATATTTAAAAATACTTGTGATTATACTCCTGATAAAAACGGACTTATTTTTATAGGTGTAAAAGCATCTGATACCAGAGGAGGAAGTTCAAGTAAATATTTTACTATCAAAGCAGGTCTTATTTCAAAAAGTCGTTCAGTTAATGAATACCCTAATTTTAACATTATCTCCAATCACAGAACAGCACAATTTAACTATAGAAACTGGATATCATGCGGGAAAGATGTGGATGGTAAATATCTCAATAAAATATGGTATTCAGATAATAATTCTGTTTGGTTCAGTACTGGTTATCCTTCGTTATTCAGAGAAAGAGACAGTCACGGATTTATAGCTTTCAATAATAATCTTTATATTATCGGAGGACAGACTGAAAAAGATTCTGAAGAAACCGAACTGCTGTCTGACAGCTGGAAATCTTCTGATGGAATAATGTGGACAAAAGTTACTGATAATAATTTATTTGGTAAAAGAAAAGATTTTGAATTATTTGTCTTTAACAGTAAATTATGGCTGACAGGTGGAATAGAACAGACAGAAACAGGATTTATAGTAAAGAAAGATCTTTGGAATTCATCAGACGGAATTACATGGACAAAAGTAACAGATAATACGATTTTCGAGTCTGATAAAAAATTAAGTTCTGTAGTATACAATAACAAGATATATATATTTGGAGGAAAGAACTCATCATATTACAATCGTATCTTTACTTCTGAAAATGGATATGACTGGTTTGAAATCACTAATCATCCTGATTCAGATATTGTATATGCAGGAGTAATTGCAAAAGGCAGGATTGTGACACTTTCATACAATGATAATTCTGATCTTAATAGCTATTACTATGAAAATGATGAATGGTTCAAGACAAATCTTTACTCTGAAAATCCAGAAGTCTCAGATTTCGCAGCATATATATACAACAATTCTATAATAATCTCAGGCGGATTTGAAAATAACACAAAAATACAGAAGATATACGAATTAGAGCTTTACTGACGGGGGAATTATGAGATTCACTGAGAAAATAATATTTGTAATAGCAGCAAGTCTTATTTTACTGACAGGCTGTCTTAATAAATCATCACAAACTGACATACCTGATCTAAAGACAGAAAATCCTGAAATTCATATAAGGAGAGTCGAACATCTTGTAGTTGACCCTGAATATGCCGGAACAATAACTGGTCAGGTTGCAAATCTGATGTTCAGTAAGACAGAAAGCAATGTTTCAGTGTATGCTCATAACGGAACAGCAAGTACAGATTATGTACTTACAGATCTGGACGGAAGATTCACCCTCCCGGTTCCAGCAGAAGACACTTATTCTGTATATTTTTACAAAAGTGGATTCCTTCCTGGAACTTACGAAACAGTATATGTAAGTCTTAACGAAGAGGAAGATCTCGGGATAATTGGACTGGAAGCAAGTCCTGATGAACAATATATAAGTATACAGGGAAAAGTGTATTCAGATACATCAGAGACCCCACTTTCAGGTGCAACTGTATTTGTACTTGATCAGAACTACAATATAACAACCTGTATGAGTGATATCTCAGATTCCGAAGGTAACTACTGTATAGATTTTGTGTCTTTTAATTCTTACAGACTATACATAACAAAAGGTCAGTCAATATCCGAAGGATTGCTGATAAGTGTTACACCAGCTTCATGTTATATGGGACAGATATACAATGCATCACCCATAATAATTCAGAATTCAGCCCCTTATATAACAGATACAACTCAGATATCAGACATAGTGCTTCCCATGGATATGGAAAACCCTCTGAAACTTACAGTTACAGCAGAGGATCCTGATAATGATATACTCACATACTCATGGAGTTTCTCTGGCGGATATATGGATATATCTGATAACAATGAGAATTACTGGATCACAGAAGAAGAAGGTACATATAATATAACAGTAAGAGTAACTGATTATAAGGATGAATATATTGAACATACATGGACAGTAAATGCTTACTATCCAAATCATCCACCAGAAATAACCTCATATTCCCAGAATCCTGGAACGCTTACTATTTCTCAGGATACACCAGAAGTAACTTATACATTTGAGATCACAGCCTCAGATCAGGATTCAGATGAAATAGATTATATCTGGAATATATCAGGCGGTACAATAACAGATTCACAGGAAACTTCAATACAGTGGTCAACATCAGAAACAGGTTCTTATTCAATAACTGTTACAGTTGATGATAATAATGGAGAACAGACTAGCTACTCATGGTCTTTTACTGTAACTGAAGATCAGGGTCAGACCCCGCTTTCATTCACATGGAATACAATACCATCAAATAATGGATGGGCAGGAAGATATTCATTTCAGACTTTTGTAAGAAATAACAAGATATATGTGCTGACAGGCAGAGAAACATGGGGACCAGAAGCAGCAATTGTATCAATAGATTCTACAGGAACATGGAATGATGAGAATACTGAAACAGGCAATTCATTTTATCATTATGACCTTATAGATTTTGGAGATGATTTTATTATGATCGGTGGTTATTATGATATCCCTCTTGCAGAAGTCTGGTATTCCACAAATGGACTGAACTGGAGCATTGTCAGATGGACACCGGATGCAAACAGTTTTGGAGCAAGATATGCATTTCAGGCATTTGAAGGTGAAAATTATGTCTATATTCTTGGTGGTAAAGACAATACTAACTATAAAAATGATCTATACAGAACCCAGGACGGATATAACTGGTATCCATGCACTCTAAATTCCAACGGAGATACTTTCCCTGAAAGAGGATATTTCCAGATAGTTGAATTTAACAACAAAATGTGGCTAATCGGAGGAAGAAATTCGTCAGATTTTCTGGGAGATATCTGGTACACAGAAGATGGCGAAAGCTGGCATAAAGTTACTGATAACGCTTTTGGGACTTTAGGCGGAAGAAGCAATTTCAGTACAGCAGTCTATCAGAATAAGTTATATGTAATAGGAGGATTGACTGACTCAGGAGCCACCAACCAGATATGGTATACAGAGAACGGAATAGACTGGGAACAGGCAGACAGCGGGTCATTCCAGGCAAGATATAATCACAGCTCAGAAGTTATGGACGGAAAAATCTGGATAATCGGTGGACAGACAAGTTCAGGAACTTTTGACACAACATCTATGACAGCAATTATTCAGGAATAATTCGGGGGATTTAAAATGGAATATAGAAAAATAAAAATATTATCATTAACATTATTGTTAACCTTAATTTTTACAGGATGTTTTGGAGGCGGAAAAAGCTCTAACATAAATGAATCCCAGAATATCACCAGCACAGAGAATCCTGAAATGGTCAAGATCAGAAATGCTGCACTAAAAAGGGAAGAAATATTAATAAAAATTCAGGAAAAAGTAAAATCTGAAAAACAGAACAGCATTCAGCAGAATAAATCACCCCTTAATCCCGATACAGTCAATGATGATATATATTTTGCACTTTCAACAGACTCAGTAGAGATATATGCAACAAACTCAACAATGATATACAGATTTGTATATATAGAAAATGCAATGTCAGTCTTTCCAGAAAAATATACAGGAACAATGACAATGTATTTTACAATAGTCAATGGTGAATGGATACTAACTGACGGCAATGTGGATTTTGCAGAAATAACATTAAGCTCAGCAAAAGGAGTAGCAAAGAATCTAATAACTCAGGAAGAAATATCAGATGCAATAGTATATGGAATAGCAGGTGATGAGATAACAAGGACAGTAAAGACAGACACTCAGGGAGTCTTTATAATACCTGATATAATAGATAATAATTACGATATATATGTAAAAAAAGCCGGATACACAACTATAAAACTTGAAGACATATCATTTGATGTCCAGAAAGAAAAACAACTCGGAATAATCCTCATGTCACCAGATCAGAATGCACACTTTGCAAGCATTTCAGGAAACGCCTACTGGGATACAGAACAGACAGATCCTGCCGAAGGTGCAACCATATATATAACAAACTCAGACAACACACAGACAGATATAATACCAGCCAAAACAGACAGTACAGGATATTATGAAATATCCTATATACCAGCAGGAATCTATAAAATCAATGCAAAATACATAAACAATAGAAGCATATCAGCAAATCTCACAATATCAAATTCTCAGGCATCAAATAAAAACAACATTAACATGACACCATTAATACTCGCAGGAAACAACAAACCACAGATAACAGAAACATATCCCCAAACCACAGACATAAATCTTGAAATAGGAACAGAACAGATATTCGCGATAAAAGTCACAGACCTCGACAGCGATGAGATAGTATATAACTGGAGCTGTTCAAACGGTAGCCTTCAACTCACAACAACATCTGTAAATTCATGGGAAGCAACAAGATCAGGACAACAGTGGGTAAAAGTCACAGCTTCAGACAGAAAAGGCGGAGAAGTCGAACAGACATTCAATATAAATGTAATAAACACAGTTGGAATAATCGAATATGACATAGTCAAAAGAGAGACATTCTTTGCAGACAGTCAGAACAATGTAATGCACACAGACATAGATGGAATAAGCTATGACATAATAGTCCCGGAAAACACCTTCTCAGGAACACTAAGCCTCAAAGCAACAAGATTTGACCAGAACATACCATTAGATCCGTGGTTCAACAACTCAGGAATCGAACAGAAAGGCAAACTTGGAATTGAAATAGCAAGTACATCAGACCTGAACAGCCCGATAATAGTAAAAGTCCCGGCATCAGACCTTAATATAAATACAACAAATACAATAATAACAATGAGAAACAGCGGTAACTCAGAAGAATACTATCTTGGATTTGAAGAAAAAGACGGATATCTTGAAATATATGTAATGCCAGAATTTATGGAAAATATAGAAACAGCAACACCAAACAGAGCAGAAATAATGGATCCGAATGATATTAAGGATGCTTATAATAAAGGATCAGGTTCCAGTATTGGTGATATTAGATTATTTCAAAAAAAATTCAATGATAGGATACAATTAGCAATAAATGAATCTGGAAAAAACATTTCATTTGAAGACTCTGGTTTTAGTGGCGGAACAGGATATTTAGGAGCAATCTTAGGAAGCACAATACCAGATCTTAATCTTATTGCTGGTGATACTCCTGTGGAAGGGGAAGACAATATTCTTGTTGTACATGGTATATTCTGCTGGACTGAAATAATGGGTGGAGATTATTATAGAATTCTATCAAATACCTTGAACTTAACAATTGAAGATTATAACAATAAAATTGATAGTCCAAATCAATCAGAATTTATAGAATTTTTAAAAACTATTCATCAATGGAATACCGGAATACCCTTGTCAAATAGAGGTTATGGTTCATTAATTGAATGGCTTAGACATAAAGATAGTTATAAACTATATAATGAAATCATAAAAAAAGATGTATTTCTAAAAGAGACTAATGGAGTAACTTGCATTGGAAATGGATTAAAAGACTTTAATGTTATGAAATACAATTACAACTCTCTTGCAAATAATCATGAAACTGGCATAAATTTGGCAAATCAGATATATGCTAAATTATCTGGAAACGATGCAACATTGACAATTGTGTGCCACAGCATGGGAGGTCTTGTCACAAGGAGAGCATTAGCAGAATTATATGAAAATCCAGATACAAGAAATGGAATTCTTTCAAGAATTAAAAAAGTTATTTTCTTATCTACACCAAACAGAGGTGGTAAATTTACTAATAAAGAGCAAAACAAAAAAAACAACTTAAAAATTCCTCATAGTTATCACATAAAGGATAGCTATTTTAATCCATCCTATCCACAGATGACAGGTCCAATAAGAAAATTTTCCCAAGCAATAAATTATTATTTCAACAATGTAATAAAACCTAATCTGTTAATAATGTCTTCAGCATCCAGAAATCCCGAGATTATAGGTTTAGGTCTTAATTCTAATATAGAAATGCTTCCAACTGGAATGACACAACTTATGGGAAACCCTGATAATAATTTTTTAGATTATATTTTTAATGAAAAAAGAAAATTGCCTGTAAGTTATTATGCAATAATAGACAACGATGATTTATTAGTCGATGAAGAATCAATTGATTTAACTGGAAAATCAGGAAATGAAAATGAATATTTTTCTAAAAACTGTGAAAAATTTAAAAACTACGAAAATTTCAGTGTTATTAAGGATGATTTTCTTGAATTAAGAGATGATTTACCATGGTTACATTTTTCAACTACTATGATAAATGATCAATATGTGATAGAAAATAAAACGAAGAAATATCTTAAAGAATTAATTCCAAATAAGAAACCTGAAATAAAATATTTTTCAAAAATTTCTGATTCTAAATTAAACGAAACTCCAGAAATCGACAAGATAAAACTTTATTACAAAGTAATAGATTCAGATAGTAACACATGCAAAGTATCCTTAAAGTATAAATTCCCGGATGATGAAGATTTCTCTGTAGCATTATTAATAGAAGGAGATATTGATTATATTGATACTTCAATATACGAAGATTCTGCCAACAATAAAATTCCTACACTCTGCATAACATGGGATTGTATAGGTGAAATTGAGGAAAGATTAAAAACACTTAATAAAAAACAGATAATTTTATCTGTAAAACTTGAAGTTGATGATGAAATTGAAAATGATACTACATTTAGTGATATTCTGGAAATACCTGTAACTCTGCCTCCATTTATCGAAAATTACACTTTATCTGACAAAGTTATCGAAAAAATACATAAAGGAATTAAATTTGATATTAACGGAAAGAACTTTGTTACAGGTGAAAATTTCACCACTAAGATACTATACAAATCAATAGATAAAGATTTTCAGGAAATGGATACAAAAGAATGTGATATAAATATAAATGATTCAAAGATTACTTTGAAATTACCTGAAGACGCTGTTTCAGGTTCCTTCTATTTGAAAATTGTTACAGAAGATCCAAATTTTGGAACTTATCAATCTAACATAAAAGAATTAACAATACTATCAGACCCACATATATATATTGAACCATATAAAGAAAATTACCTGGAAATATCAAAAGATGAATTATATGCGAACTTTGCATCAAACAGTTCAATTATTATAAGAGGATACAATCTTGGCATTCCAGAAGAACTTCCAATTATTGAATGTATCAATCCAGATGATACTACTGAAGTTATTTTTCATAGAACTCTAACTTCAAATTCTTTCAGCTTCTATGAAAGGGAAGGTCTTTTCGGATACACAACAAAAATATTAGATGGAAAAGTTAATTCTGCTGTTTTTCCTTTATATATTCGAGTAAAAATCGGTAGTCAATACAGTAATATATACAAATATCCTTCAGATCCGACAATATTTGACTGTTCAAAATTGTCCGGAACCAATTTAGTCACATTAATATATATAAATGACAAAAATTATTTTTACTCAGGAGATACTCTGATAATTGATGGAGTAAATTTTGGAGAAGAACCCGGAAAAATTATGCTTTTTGATACAACTGAACTTCAAATAACTTCATGGACTGACAGAAAGATCATTTTTACAGCACCTAGTATTCAAATAGGTCAGGAACAATATTTTAGTGTTGTTATTAAACCATTGCAGGTAAAAAATAACAGTCAAAAAATATATAGTAATATTGTTTATCCGAAAATGAGTTTAGCCAAAGAATCCGATTTACTTATTGTTGATAAGATTGTAAACAATGATTTTGCATTTGAATTTAAAAATCTCAATTTTAATGAAAATACACCTGATATTTTTATAAACGATACAAAATTAAACAATAGTTATATTATTTCAAAAAATAATTTTTATAATAATAATTATCATTCAATTACAGTAAAATATCCAGAAGACATAATAAGAGATAATAAGTTTGTATCTATTAAAGCTGTTATAGATAATGATTATTCAACTGGTATTATACATCATGAGATATCACCTTTAATATCAGATTATTATGCAGTTGATGAAAACCTTAATATAATTGAAGGAAATATAACAGAAATCAACAGAACATTTCTTATTAAAGGATGTGGTTTTTCTTCAGGAAATGATGGAACTTTATACCACAATGGGGTAATAATAAGAAATATATTACATTGGGATAATAATCAGATCTTATTCAAACTTCCAAGAGAATCTCAGGTATTTGGTACAGTAAAAGTTCAAGTTGGTAATTATTATAATGAAAAACAATTTTATGAAAGTTATACTTGTCCAGTGCCAGGTCTAAATATAATCAAAAAACTTATACCTGCTTCTCCTGATACTCCTGAAGAAGAATTAATATATGTTCATGGACAAGCATACGAAACAAATTATGCTCCGTTTTCATCAGGAGATAAAGCTATTGTATATGGAAATAATCTCCATATAACAATATCAGGAGAACAATTATACATAAATAACACAAATATAAGTAATTACATTATCAGACGAAATTATGAACAAATAATTTTTGAGATACCTGGAAATGTCTCAACTGGGAATCTTAGAATGACAAGAGGTATTTCAAGTTCAAATGAATTATTCGTAAAAATCAATCAAATACCATTAATAACTGAGGAAATATCATGGTTGAATTCAGACCAGAATACAGGTAAAATAACAGTTTCTGGTGAAAACTTTGGAACTGATACCGGAAGTGTATATTTCAATGATATAAAATGCGATATTATAAATTCATGGTCAGATGATAAGATAATATGTCAATCTCCCAAAAATGCTACTAATCAAACAATAAGTGGATTATGTTATTTAAAAGTTATAACTTATTCAGGTGCGGAAACAGGAAAAGATTACTCTTTTTTAGAATATTCAACTCCTTCAATAAGTAATGTCAGTTCAACATCAGAAAATATTAATCATAATTACATGGCTAATTCTGGAGATGAAATAGAGATTTCAGGTACATATTTTGGAAATATTGCAGGAGATGTATATATTTCAGATCAGCTATTGGAGATTATTTCATGGAATTCTACATTAATCAGATGTAGATTACCTGAAAATGCACATTCAGGAAAAATCAATGTAGTCACAGCATATACAATAAATGCTATTAGTCAGGAAATACTTAATATATGTCCGTTAATTGATTCTGAACTTAATAAGGAATACTCTAAAAATGAAATAGTAAGAATATATGGAGAAAATTTCAGTAATAACTGTGATTCAGGCGAACTTATTATAAACAACACTAAAATAATTTTTAACAATTATGACAATCATAATTATTGGTCAGACAACGAAATAAGATTTTATATTCCTGAAGAATTAGAACTTGGCACTGTTGAAATATCTCTTATAATAAATGATTTCAATATAGAACTTCCAAAATTTAATATTGTCAATAATATGGAAATAGAAAAAATATATTCCATTAGAGACATACCAGATTCAAAAGAATTCATAAATTCTGGAGACATATATTCAAAAACAATAATAAACGGAGATGAATTCGGAGAAATTCCAGGAAAAGTCGTAATTGGAACAACTGAAATCAATATATTCGAAGAATGGAACAATAAACATATATCTTTCATGATTCCAGAAAATACAATAAGTGGAGATCTTATAATTATTCCAGGATATTCTGAAAATATGAGCTTCAATACTGGAACTTTTATCGTTGGACCAGAATTTACATCCATAAAATCTGAAATAGATGATGAACCAATAGCAGATAACCAGTATTATTCAAATCAAGTTTTGAAAATAGAAGGAAATAATCTCGAAGAATGTGATCTTCTGATTATTCAGAACAATGAAAAAGTTATATGGAGAAACAAAATAAATGAAGATGATAACAATAGTGGCTACAGCTCAATAGTGTCAGATAATAAACATAGCCTTTCCATCACTCTTCCAGACAATCTTCCATTAGGAGAATATCCCGCTTATTTTGTAAACAAAGATAATATTCTAAACTGGAAAGAAGATTTTAAAGTATTTCCTGAAATTAAAAATGTTTCTTCTAAGTATAATAATATCTCAAAAAATCATGGCATCATTGGAGAGATTTTATACATTTCCGGATATAACTTTAATAATATCGATACTTCTGCTGACTTCGTAACAATAAACTCAACTGAAACTAATACAAACTTACCAATAATTAATTATACTTCAGACACAATAGAATGTATGATACCAGAAGGTACCCGTCCTGGAAAAATAAAAGTCTGTATTAATCAAATTGAATCCAATGAATTCGACTTAAAAATCAATCCTGTAATATTATCATTATCTAATGCTTCAGGAGTATATAACGACTCTATAAAAATAAATGGTTATAACTTTGGTTCTCAAATAGGGACTTTGAAAATTGGAGGAAACACATATAGCGATTTATATGGAATTATTCAGAGCTGGAATAATACAGAAATAACTTTCAAAATACCAGATGATATAGAACCTGGTGATAATACAACTCTTCAGGTAATTACGTCAGACAATATAGAAAGTGATTTAAATGCTTATAATTCTCCGAAAATTAAAATCTATCCTTATATTAATGAAATAAAAACAAATAATATAGGTAATTATTTAAATTTAGAAAAAGATCAGGAATTTTATATTTTTGGAGGTAATTTTGGACAATCAGGTTTAAACTCAAAAATTTACTTAACAGATTTTTATGGTGAAAACAAATATTATGTTGATATTCTCGAATGGGGAATGAAGACAATCAGATGTAAATTACCAGAAGATCTGACAGAAATCAATATGGAAAGAATATATGTAGTAATTGAGAATAACAATATGCTATATTCTGGTATTGGTGTTCAAGTCAAATATTTAAGCCCCAAAATACAATTTATTAGTGGTGAAACAGAAGATGGTTTAGAATTAATAAAAATATATGGACCTTCAAATAAATTATTTATAAAAAGAAATTTAAACAGAATTAACACTATTAAAAACAATGAAGAATTGATAATAGTCGGTGTTAATTTTTCAGATAGTTCTGAGATTTATTTAAATAATACCAAAATTGAAAATTTAAATTATCAGTATAAGTTTTCTTATCCATATGATCCTGATAAGAGTTATAGTTATTTTTACGAAGGTGAAGAATATACTTATCCACTTTATCCTTCAGAAATACATTTTAACATTCCAGAATATTTTGAAGCCGGAAATTATAATATAACTGTGAGAACAAATATACCTGAAAGCAATACTTATGTCGAAAATACTTTGAATAATACAATTTTTATTGAGCCTGAAATAGAAGAAATAAAATATGATACTGGACAGAGTTTAACCTATTCAAGTGGAATATTTTTGTATGATTCAAATATTTCTAATATAATTAATATAACCGGGACAGGATTTGGTACAATTCCTAAGATAATTAAACTTATTAATAACAATATTCAGACGACATTAAATATTAATGGCAATTGGAATTGTAATAACTTACAAATTATTATGCCAGAAAATGTTACAGATGGAGAATTATGCATTCAATATAATGGAGAAATTATTGATACCGATATAAAAATTAAAAAAATAAATTAATAAGGATATTTTATGTTATTTAATGTTTTCGTAATCTATATTATATTTATATCTTTCTTAGGTGCCATTATTTTAAATTATACACATAAATATATAAGAAAAAGATATTCTGAAGAAATGATCATTGATTATATTTACTTTTCTTTTATATTCTTAGGACCGGTAGTTGTATCTTTTTTATCAATTTCTCTTTTTTCCATTTCTTTTTTTAATAAATCTTGGTTTAATTTAGCTAAAATCAATGAATTTAAAAATACTTTTCATTTTTTACCGTACATTATTTATATTTTAATTTTTTTTCTAATGATTTTTCAATATAAAAAAACTAAAATATTTATTTTTTATTATTTTTATATCACCACTATTCCTTTCATAATAATTCTAAATAATATACAAAATAATATTTCATATAATTATTTTATTTTAATATCATTATTCGTTTTAATTATACAGATTCCAAATTATTTAATTTTTAAAAAAATAAATATATTAAATTATTTTCTTTCGATTCTCTATTTGTTTTTTATTAGTAATTTTTTTAATAAAAAATTAAATTATATTTCTTTTGATTCTTATCAAGGATTAGTAATTTATCCAATTATAACTTTATTATTTCTTCATTTTTTCTTAAAAAATCTTAGAACAATGATAAAAATTGAAAAAGAGAAAAATAACAATATTTTTAAAATTGGATTTATTTTTTCATTATTATCATTTATAATAGATTCTGGAAAAAATGGATTATTTTTAATCATCTTTCCATATATGTTCTGTTTAATTCAAATCTTCGTAACAATTCCATATATTATGTTTTTATATTTCAAGGAAATATATTTTAAAGATATTGACAAAGAATTAAAAATTTTAAAAAATAATTGGGAAGAAAATTATATATCCAAAAAACTAGTTAGTGTTTCAATATTCATAATAACTATAATAATTTTAATATCTTTAATGTCATTTTCATCAAAGTATCTATTTAATGAAATATATTTAGTTTTTGAATCAACAGTAAATCTTTATTAACTTTGACTCAAACCTGTTCATAACACATAATAAACAAAGAAAATACTCTCTGCTGAATTTGTTGGGGGTCAAACCTGTGCATAACTCATAATTTGTTTGAATTAAATCTGCAAAAAAATAATTTATACTGATAAAATAAATCTGTGACAAGACCATTAAGAATTCAGTTTGAAAATGCCGGTTATTATGTAATATTTCGCAGAGATCTGAAAAGATATATATTCAAAAAAACATTGCTGAATTTAACATAACAGAAGGAGAGATTTTTGCTAAAAAAAGAAATAATCTTTTTAAAAAAATAACAATTTATTTGCTAAGAAAACAGACAAGGATGAAAAGCAAAGATATTGCTGAATTATTTGGCATTAGCGAGAATTCAGTATCTTCTATTGTAAAAAGAATGGAAGAAGAAAAAAATAAAGATTTGAGTCTGAGAGACATTTTAAAGAGATTAATGCGTTATGCACAGGTTTCAGATCTGTATTCATCAAGTGAATCACAACTATTTTACACTCCAGAACTAAAACCAAGAAATTATACCATCTTCAAATTCTGGGTAGATGAGATGAAAAAATAAGCTACTGAAATATCCATACAATTTCTCATATGGTTCTGATAAAATCAATGTGTTAAAAGTTCTTTAAGAATTTAGTAAACTTTTATTTTGTAGGAGAATAAAAAATGTGTTTTATAAATTTTATGCAAAAATTTGATTTATTAAAAAATCTAAAAATAGCTCAATACATGACTAACCAGAAATACCTTTTTTAAAAATTTTACTTTATTGCGGATTTAGATTGATTAATATATAATTTAAATTATGAATATTGAGAATATAAATGAAAATAAAAATTATAATATACTAATAGTTGATGATGTTGACATTAACAGAGATTTTATAAAAACAGTTATAACAACGCTTGATAATAAACTTAATGTTACGATTTTTGAAGCTGCAAATGGTCTTGAAGCTTTTAAAAAAATCACTGATATTCCTAATATTTCACTTGTTATTTTAGATATGATGATGCCTGAGTATGATGGTTTTTATTTTTTGGAAAAATATTCTCAGGAGTTTTCACGATATTATATTCCAATAATTGTTATGAGTGCTGCTGGTGATAATGAAGTTATAAAAAAAGCTTATAATTATGGTATTTATGATTATTTTATAAAACCTCTATCTTCTGATAGGTTTTTATCTTTTGAGTTAAAAGTAAAAAATGCTATTAAAATGAGAGAAGCTCTCTATGAACTTGATACGAAAACTAGAATTCTTGAAAATGATCTTAGACTTGCTTCAAAATTGCAATATCAGTTTTTGCCTAAACAGTTTTCTTTAGATGATTTTGAAATGGCTTATTACTTTAAACCTTATAGTGCTCTTTCTGGTGATTATATTGATTTTTTTAATATTGATGAAGATAAAAAACTTATTATACTTGCTGATGTTGTGGGTCATGGTACAGCTTCTGCGATAATTGCTGCTATATTAAAAACACATACTTCTGATTTTATTGATAATAATCCTGAGTTTAACCTGGAAAAATATGTTGTGGAAACAAATAAAGAACTTTTAAAAATGGATATTGAGGGTAATCTTGTTACTGCTTTTATTGGAGTTTATAAAAGAAAAACTAGAGAACTTGAGTATATTATTGCTGGACATCCATATCCGATGATTATGGATGAAAAAAGCTTTAATGTTGAGTTTGTTAAAGATGGTTCTTTTTTACCAATGGGACTTTTTGATAATATACAGGTTAAATCAGTTTCAAGAATTTTATCACCAGGTACAACGCTTATTATTTATACTGATGGTATAATGGAAGCTAGAGATTCTGAAGGAAAGATATTTGGTTTGAATAATCTTCAGAGTTTTACAAAGGGTTTTATTGAAACTAAGAAAAAATTTGTTTATTATGATTTTGTTGATTCGCTTTTACTTAATTTATCATCTGTTTCTGATGATATTAGTATTATATTTATGACAATTAAGGATGAATGATGTGGGCTGATCTTTGTAATAACTGTCTTAGAGAATGTAAACAAAATAAAGGTACAAAAATTATTACTTGCAAAAAATTTATTGAACAGCTTGGGCTTAAATTTGGTAATTCAAAGAAAGTTAAAAAGAGTGATAGAGCAAGGGGTGAAACCGGGATACGGGAAATAAAAGCAAGGAAATGAGCGAAGGGGGGAAATGAAAAAATTATTTTTTGGTGTTTTGATTATAGTTGTTTCGTTAATCTGTTTTGCTGAAAGTAATAGAAAGTTTTTTGATATTGTTTTGTCAAAGGGTGATTTGGATAAAGAGTTTTATATTGCATATTCATGGGATTACAATAATCCTGTTAAAATAGAATATGATTATCTTGATAGATTTGTTAGGCGTTTTGAACTTGAAAAAGCTAATGGTTATTTTATTGAAATAAAGGATAGTAAAGATAATTTTTGGTTTTCTTATAAATTTGATGTTAATAATATTAATATAAAACTTGAAAAAAATCTTTCAATGCAAAATGTTAATATTGAAGCTTACTGGGCTGATTTACCTAAATCTCAAGAGCTTTTTCTTTTTTATGAAGGAAATCTTATACCTTTGAAATTATTAGGTGGAAGGTTTTACCTTGATATTGATTTTCCTGTTTATAAAAAAATGAATTTGTATTTCAAAGATTCTGCTGATTATATTTTTGGACCTGTTAAATATTACGGTGAGAAAGCTTATAGCAGAAAAATTGAAGTTAAACTTTTTTAATCTGTTTGTAAAAAAAATTGTTTTAAATTATAATCTTTGATATGCGATTATTCAATAATAAGGGATTTTCTTTAATTGAGCTTATAGTTACTTTGATTATAATAACTATCGCTGCTTCTGTTGTTTTCCCTGTTTCTAGAATTTCTTATGTTAGAGAAAAAGAAGATGATCTTAAGTATTTTCTTAAAAGATTTAGAGTTGCTATTGATGATTTTAAAGAAAATAATCCTAAAGATGGTGTTTTACCTCCTATAGTTGTTCCTGGAGATGGTGTTGATGATGATGTAGATGGTTTTATTGATGAAGAAATACATGATGGTATAGATAATGATGGCGATGGTTTTGTTGATGAAGATCTTTGTTCTTATGGTTATCCTGTTTCTTTATGGAGCCTTGTACAAAATCATAAAATAAGAAAAATTCCTAAAGAACCTTTTGGAGGTGTATGGCAATATAGGACATCTTTTTCTGCACCTGATGAATGGAAGGATTTTATTGATTATGGTGGTAAGTATGAAGCACAACCTGGTGATGATATATATGATATTAGGACTTCTAGTCCAAAACTGTCAATATCAGGAGAAGTTTATAATACATGGTGAGAGAGAGTAAAGGGTTAAAGAGGAATAGAGCAAGGGGTGAAAGGGTGAAATGGTGAAATGGTGAAGGGGTGAAATGGTGAAATGGTGAAGGGGTGAAAGGGTGAAATGGTGAAATGGTGAAGGGGTGAAGTGGTGAAATGGTGAAGGGGTGAAGTGGTGAAATGGTGAGATGGTGAAATAGTGAAATGGTGAGATGGTGAAAGGGTGAAATGGTGAAGGGGTGAAGTGGTGAAATGGTGAAATGGTGAAGGGGTGAAGTGGTGAAATGGTGAAGGGGTGAAAGGGTGAAATGGTGAAATGGTGAAGGGGTGAAGTGGTGAAATGGTGAAGGGGTGAAGTGGGAAAAGCAAAAGCTTTAAATCTATTTCACAATTTGGCGATTTTGCTATCTGGCTAGTTCATTATTTTTAGATTTTAAATGGTTTAATGTTGTTTTGGAATGAGGTTGTTATGAAAAGATTTGGTTTTACTTTAATTGAATTAGTTGTCATAATGGGAATTATTATTATTTTAACTGGAGCTGCAACTCTTTATCTACCGAATCTTGTAGGGAATGCTGAAGGTAGGGCACTTGAGGCTAATCTTAATAATATAAGAAAGGTTATTGACGATTATTATAAAGATTTTGGCAAATATCCAGCTAATTTGAAGGTTCTTACTCAAGAAAATGCTGGTGGGTATATTTATTTGAGGAAAATTCCTGTTGATCCTACAACCAAAAATCCAGACTGGGAAGTTTCAGAAAATGGTGTGAATTATTATAGTATAGATAGCTCGGATTATAGTTTTGTAGCTTATATTAGAAGTTCAAATAAGAAATATAATGAAAGATAGTATATAATTGATTTTTTACATATAGATTTAATTTGTTTTAAAACTAAAAAAGGAAATTAATATTTTATGAAAAACAGACTTGAAGATTTTTTAGTTGAGAATGGTATTATAAGTAATTCACAGCTTAATTGGGCAAAACTTAAATTAAATGATTCAAGTGAACCTTTATATAAAATTCTCATAAAAGAAGGTCTTATATCTGAAAAAAATTATTTTTCTGTACTTGCTCAATTATATGAAAAGGAATTTATAAATATTGAACCTTCTGAACTTAATAAAGACCTTATTCAATCAATTCCTTTAGAAATAATACAAAAATATTATTTTATTCCAGTGGAAAAAAATCTTAATGGCATAAAGATTGCTACATTTGAACCTAATAATTTTTTTATGATTCAGGAAATAGAAGAAATGACTGGTTACAAAATTGAGGTTATAGTTTCGACTCCTACTGATATTCTCAGAGCTAGGAGAGAGTTTAATATTGAATCTGAAAATGATTTTGTTATAGAAACTCTTGAAAATATTCCTCTAAAAAAAGTAGCTCAGGCTGTATCTGAAGGTTATAGTATGGATTTTGATGAAAAGACAGATCTTGAGGATTATGATATTCACAATACTGATGCACCGGTTGTTGTACTTGTCAATAAACTTATATTTGATGCTGTTAAAAACGGTGCAACTGATATTCATATTGAAAGTTTTGAAGATTATCTTAAAGTTCGTTATAGAGTTGATGGTATGTTAAAAAAAATTATGGAAATTGAAAAAAGTGCTCAGGATGCTGTAATAACAAGGTTGAAAATAATTTCAGATCTTGATATTACCGAAAGATTTGTAGCTCAGGATGGTAGATTTAAACTTAGGATTTCAGAAGATGATATTGATTTTAGAATTACATTCCTTCCTTCTATGTATGGAGAAAATATAAGTATAAGAATATTTAATAAAAAAGTTACTCCTCTTACTTTTTCTGAAATTGGGATGAATGAAAAACAAATAGAAATTATTGAAAGTATGCTTAAAAGAAAATATGGTCTTGTACTTATTGTAGGTCCAACAGGTTCAGGAAAAACTACAACTTTATATACAATGATAAATTACCTGAATTCTGAAAATATTAAAATAGTTACAATAGAAGATCCGGTTGAGTATAGACTTGAAGGTATTCATCAGATTCCAGTTAGGATTAATCGTGAAGATGAATCAAAATCTCTTACTTTTGCAAAAGGTCTTAAAGCTATATTAAGACAAGATCCAAACGTTATAATGATTGGTGAAATTAGAGATGCTGAAACTGCTGAAATCGCTATAAATGCTGCTTTGACAGGACATCTTGTTTTTTCTACTCTTCATGCTAATACAACAGTTGATGTTATATCTCGTTTAAAACATCTTGGAATTGACTCAGAGCTTGTTTCAGATGCTTTGAGTATGGTTGTTGCACAGAGATTATGCAGGAAAATTTGTAAAAAATGTGGTAATGATAAAAAAAATGGATGTGAATTTTGCAAATACTCGGGTTTTAGTGGTAGGATAGGTGTATTCGAGTTGCTTAATGTAACTCAAGAAATAAAAGAAATAATAGCTTCTGATATGGCGGGGGTATTTATAAGAAAACAGGCTGAGAAAGAAGAATACTGGAGATCTCTGGAAGATGATGCAAAAGAAAAAAATGAAAAAGGAATTATAAGTAAAGAAGAATATAATTCGCTTATTATATATTAAAAATGAAAATGAATTTTTTTGATTTTCGGGAAAAACATATAATTATTGATATTGGTACAAGATACACAAAAGCTCTGAGTCTTGAAGGTAAAGATTCTGAGAAATCTTTTGATATTGATTATTCTATTGAAGATTCTTCTTTTGAATTTAATTTTCTTCCTTTACAAGAATGTAAGATTACTGATGAAGAGAATTTTCTTGAAGTTTTAAGACTTGCTTATAGTAAGTTAAAAACTATGGAAAAAAATGTTTTTGTTACTATACCGGATCATGCTGTTATAATTCGTCTTATAACTATTAAAGAAGAAGAATTTTCTAAAGCTAAAAATGATGATGATGTTAGGAATCTTGTATTAAAAAAACTAAAACCTACTTTACCTATTAGTATTGACAGGTGGTTTTTTGATTTACAGGAAGTTGAAAATTCTGGAAATTCAAAACTTTTTCTTGTTGAAGCGATTTTAAGAAATAATCTATTTGAGATTGAAAAAAACATTAGAAGACTTGGATTGAATCCTATTGGTGTGGATATTAACTCATTTAATACTGTAAATGTTTTTTCAAATTATCTTTCTAGTGAAAATAAAAGAGATAAAAATATTTCTATTGTATGTATGAATCATAAATCTACTACTATTATGGTATTTAGAAACGGTAATCTTAGAACTGCTCAAACTAGACTTATTGGTGGTTATGATTTTGCTAGAAAACTTAGTGAAGAAAAAAACATTTCTTTTAAAGATGGAGAAGATATTTTGAGAAATGAAACTGTTTTTTTACCTGAACTATCTGAAGAACAAGATAATATAAAAAATTATTCTATTTTGAAACCTGTTTTTTCAGAACTTGTTACATCACTTTTTAATATGTTTGAGTATTATTCTGAAACTTTTAAAGAAAGTGAAATACACGAAATAATAATTACTGGTGGTTTTTCTAATTTAAAGAATATACATTCTCATCTTTCCTCAAGGTTAAATATAAAAGTTAATAGAGGTTCAGATATTATTAGTATAAAGCAAAAAAAAGGTTCTGTTATTTCATCTGAAAAAATTAATATGCTTTTACCTGCACTTGGAAGTGCAATTAGAGAAGAAAGCTAAAAACATTTATTTTCATAATTATCAAAATAAATGTTAATTAAAAATGAATAATTAATAATTAATAATTTCAAAACAAAAGTCTTATTCATAATTTCTATTTATTTTTACTAATTCTGACTTTAGTCACGCTAATTGCATTTCTCGACTTCACTGCTTCTATACAGCTCTTATACGCATCACATACTGCTTTATATACTCGTATACCGCCTTTATACGCTTTATATACCGTTCTTGTACTGTTTCCATACTGCTCCTACAATTCTTAATTGTTCTTATGGTAATCGGTATTTTTATATTTATATATTTTTGTCGATAATGAAAATATAACATTTAGAGCGGAGCAGAATGAAACTAAAACTTGACCTTTTACCTAATGAAAGAAAGAAAATCAAAAGAGATAATAAAGCTCTTATTGCTTGCGTTATCCTTGTTTTCATTACTTTTTTATGGTATATTCCGACCAAAAAAAGTATGAATTCTAAAGTTAATGTTTTAGTTAAAGAAATTTCAGATATTTCTAAAAAAATATTGGTTAAACAAGGGGAAGTTGATAATATTCAGGCGATTTTAGCAAGTCCTTTAAATATTCCTGATGATATAAAATATCTTATGACTTTTTTAGGGGAATCTAGTTATTCTTGGTATAGATTCTTTGATTCTATTGAGGATTCTGCAAATTCTAGTGTGTGGATTTCAGATATAAACAAAAATGAAATAAATGATTTTTATCTTATAGGAGAAGCTAAAGATAATTACTATATTAGTGATTTTTATCACAATCTTATGAAAAAAGATAATTTTGAAAAAGTTTATCTTCTTTCAAGTGAGAAGAAATATAATAAAGAAATTGATGAGGATGTGTATAAGTTTAAAATACATGTAGTGCTTAAAGAGGAGAAACTATGAGTATAAGAATGAAATCAATACTTGAAAAATTTGCTGTTTATATTATTTTATTTATTCTTATAATATCAAATCTTTTTCTTGCATTGAATATTGGTTCTATTAAAGATAATGCTAAAAATAAAAGTAATGAAATATCTTCAAATAATAATAAATTCTTTTCTTTGAATCAACAATATCAAAAAAAACTTGAACTTGTTGATGTTAGAAAGAAAGAACAGGAAGAACTTCTTGAAAAAACAAATTTATTTAAAAAGTATTTTATAACTGTTGATGAAATTCCTTTAATTATGGCTGATATACAAAAAATTGCTGATAAATCAGGTGTTGATGTTAATAGTTTTAATTATAATCCTCTTGAGGATAATATTGTTATTGATTTTATAAAAATGGAATTTTTTATCAATATTAATGGTAGTTATAAAAATGTTAAAAAGTTTTTCTGGGAACTTGAACATTTAAGATGGGTTTTAAAGCAAAGCGATATATCTATTGAAAAACTCTTTGATAATATCAAAAAAAAAGAAAATATAACTCTTTCAATTAAATTATTTAACTTTGTAAGAAAAGAGGTAAAAACTGTTAAAAAAATTTAAAGACCATATATTTAGATTTAAAATAATTTATTCAGCTCTTATTGTACTGATAATATTTGTATATCTTAATAAAGTTTATTGGAATCCTGTTATGGAAAAAGAAAAATTAGGTCTTCAAGAACAACTAAAAAATGAAAATCTTTTAAGAGAAAGAGAAGAATCTAAAGTTAAAGTAACAGATACAGGTATATATTTTCTTCCTCAAGGGGAAAAAACTCCTGAAGATAATAAAAAAAAAGTAATAAATTTATCAGAAAAGGTTCAAAATGATAATTTAAATGTAAAATCAAGTGATTATAAAAGGCTTAATCAGGATATTGAGCAAAAAGTAGATTATCTTTATAAATTTATAAAAAATGCCTATAATGTTGATACTTCGGAGTATTCTGAGGCAAAAAAAACAGTTTTTATTCCATATTATTATGACAATATTACTAATGAAGAAAAAACAGTTAAAACTGTTTATATACCTGATTATAAAAAAAACGAAATAATATATTTGGGTTTTTATGAATCAAAAGGTGAAAAAACTGCAATAATAAAATATGAAAAAAAAATGAATTATGTTGTTGTGGGTAATTTTTTGGGAAAAACAACTCTTACAATTAAATCAATAAGTTCAGATAATGTTGTGCTTAAAGATAATAAATCAGGTGAAGATTTTACTATTCAAAAATAAGTTTGGAGGATTTTATGCAAATGTATGTTGATATGTTAAATGAACAGGATGATAATGTTAAATTATATGCATTAAGGAAACTTGTTGAAAATGGTGTTGGAGTTGATTGTATTGAATTTCTTGAAAAAAATATAGTAAATTTTAGTGATGAAGTTAAAAGTAAAGTAATTGATATACTTAATTCAAATAAATCTGAATTTATAAATAAATATGCTTTAGCTAATATATTTTCTGAAAACTCTCAGGAAGTTATTTGTAATTTGTTAATTTCTTTAACTATAGAAAAATCTGATGAAAGTTTTAGGATAATTAAAAGTTTTTTACATAATGAAAGTAATATTATTAGAGCAAAAGCTGTTGAAGCTATGTTTGAAAGTGGATTTAAAAATATAATCGAGCATATTCTACCTATGACAAAAGATAATGATCCTTTAGTTAGAATCAATGCTTATTATGTTCTTTTTGAAAAATCTGGTGAAGAGTTTTTTGATAATATTGTTGAAGAATCAAAATCTAAAGATGAAAATGTCAGAGCTTATGTAGCATTGATATTGTCAAAACTTCTATGCAAGAGAAAATTTTCTGTAATACAGGAATTATTAAAAGATGTATCGCCGATTGTTAGAAAAAATGCTGTTATTTCAATGCGTAAAGAAAGAAATATTACTTATATGAAATATTTTGTAGATACATTTATCACAGAGAAAAATAAAGAAGTATTAGAAGAAATCGTATATTCAATGAAAGAATTAGATAAAGATAAATCTGTTTTAATGCTTGAAAGAGTTATGGTGGATAATAAGTCTAAGACTTTATTAAAGAATTTTTTATGGGCATTAGGAAAGCTAAGAAACGAAAAAGCTTTGATTATATTAAAAAAGAATCTTCTTGATAGTGATGAAGAAATAAGAGCTTGTTCTATTGATTCTTTAGGTGAGTTTAATAATAGAAAATTAGTTGATGTAATGTTACCTTATTTGAATGATAGAAGTGAAGAAGTAAAGCTTTCAGCAGCTAAAGTTTTATGGAAATTTGGAGTTATGAATGCTTATTCTTCTTTAAAGAAAATGCTTGGTTCAGGAAGCGATTCAATAAAAAGAAAAGCTAGTATAATACTTGCATTAATGGGAATTTAATATATTATTTTTGTATTCTTGCAAGTCCTTTATCAGTTCCTACCCAGATAAAACTTTCTGATACAGCTATACATGTAATTTTGTCAGAAGGTAGTTTTTCTGTTTGACTTGAATAAACTTTTTTACCAGCTTCCATTTTAAATACACCGGTTGAATCATAGTTTATCCATTCGTCATCTTTGAATATACTTAAACCTTTATCTGTGCCAAAATAAGTGTATCCTGTAGATTCATCATAATCAATTGTTCTTATAAAATTATCAAGAAGACCTGTCCAATGAGTGTAACTTTTCCAGCTTTTCCCGTTAAAAACAGAAACTCCTCCCCATGTACCAATCCATATTTCATTTTTACCGGCTTTTATAGAACAAATACTATCATTTATGATTTTTGAAGAATGTTCATTTACTTTTTCCCATGTCATAGAATCTTCTAATAAATAAAAAGCTCCATCATTTTTTGTAGCAAACCATATATTACCGTTGAATTCGGTTATATCCATTATTTCATCAGAAGGAAGACCATCAGAAGTATCAAAAAAACTCCATTTATCATTAAAATAATAACCAATACCTTTTCCCCATGTACCAACCCATACTCTATCTTTTGAATCTGTAAACATGCTTACAACATTTGCATACTCAGCATTTTTACCGAATTTATTAAAATTTTCCCATTTTCTACCATCAAATTTGGAAACTCCACCTTCGTTTTTGAGTGATATTGTAGAAGCCCATAGATTATTACTGTTATCAATAGTTATATCGGTAACATGATCTTGTGAAAGACCATCGCCGCTTGTATATGATACCCATCTATCATCATCATCATATTTTACTATACCTTTCCATGTACCAATCCATATTATTTCTCTATCTTTTAGCTTTTCAACAACTAAAGAAGTTATAAAATCATCTATAAGTCCGTGTCTAGTATTGTATAAAGTTATTTTTTCATTTCCAGCAGATAAAGGTTTAATTTTGGTCATTTTAGCCTTGTTATTGCAAGATATATTGAAAAGAAAAAATATTACAGAAAATATTATAAAGGTTTTTTTCATTTTTTCCCCTGAAGATTTTATTTCTTGTAATTATATCAGAATAATTTTAAAAATTGAACCCTTCACTTTATTTAATAGTAATATTTTGTTAATCTAGTATTTTATTAAATAATAAAAAAGTTTGATATAAATTTTATAATCTGATAATATTTTTTTCAAAAATCATTATATTAGGAGGATGAATAGATGAAAGGTAAATACATTTTTACTTCAGAATCAGTAACTGAAGGACATCCGGATAAAATGTGTGATCAAATATCCGATGCTGTTCTTGATGCAATATATGAAAAAGATCCATGTGCAAGGGTTGCTTGTGAAACTCTTACAACAACAGGACTTGTAACAGTAGTTGGAGAAATTACAACAACTGCTTATGTAGATATACCTTCTATAGTAAGAAAAACAGTTAAAGAAATTGGATATGATTCATCAGATAAAGGATTTGATTATAAAACTTGTGCTGTTTTAGTATCTATTGATGAACAATC
>Ga0265293_10000305_pt1 | contig 120285 bp, 93 predicted proteins | sample Munlanlewell138R_FD_192505 | JGI IMG/M metagenome (GOLD analysis project Ga0265293, IMG submission 192505) | Leachate microbial communities from a municipal landfill in Southern Ontario, Canada - Leachate well 138R | ecosystem: Engineered > Solid waste > Landfill > Unclassified | place...
TTGATGAGGGTATCTATCTTATGGATTAACTGTATGTTAGAAGGTTTGTAGCTTATTTTTGGTAGAGGGAGCTACTTTCGTCGTATTTTATACCGGTGAGGAAGAGTCCGTAAGGTGGAGCTGTGTAGACTAAATGGTGGTATTCTCTATTTTTTTCTTTGAGTAATTGGTAGATTATTTCGCACATATTTTTATCGGAAGAGAGTCTAACGAGCGTGCCGACAATTCTTCTGACCATATTATGTAGAAAGCGGTCGGCAGTGATTTCAAAGACATAGCCACCATCCTCCTCTACAAATCTACAATGTCGGATATCGGATATAAAAGTTTCTAAATCTGGATTTTTCAGGGAGAAGAGCTCGAAGTCGTTTCTACCATAAAAGACTGGTATTGCATTGTTTATATTCTCTACATCGACAGTAAAACGAGGAAAATAGCTGGCGTAGAAGCGGTTAAAAGGTGTTCTTTCTTTTGTTATATAGTATTTATAAGCCCGTTCTCTGGCATCAAATCTCGAGTGGAAGCTTTTATCAACGTTATGCACACTAACGATTTGGATATCTTTTGGAATCTTAGTATTCAAAGCCAAGCGGATCTGTTCAGTGGTCATATTTATGGGAAAATCGAAATGCAAGCATTGGCAAAGGGCGTGAACGCCGGCATCGGTTCTTGAGGAGCCGATTGTATTAATCTTTGTTTTAGCTATTTCTGACAGAGCTTTTTCGATTTCACCTTGAACCGTTCTAACCTCTGGCTGCTTCTGCCATCCCTGAAAAAAAGAGCCATCATAGGCAATAATTAGCGCAATTCTTCTCATAGTTTCAAAATACTCTGGGGTTGGTCTCTTATTCGTCAACAGATGCGGGCGATTCAGGCTCTATAACCTGATGAAGATACGGCTCTATCTCTTCCTCTTCTATATCGTCAACTTCAAGAGGTTCACTGACTTGGATAGCATCGGGTAAAGCTGGCTCTTCAGGCATTAATTCTTCCTCTATTTCAGGGAGCGGCTCGTTACTAAGGGAATCTGGTGTAGGCTCGGTCTCTTCAATTTGAAGAATAAGCGGCTCTATCTCTTCCTCTTCAATGTCGCTAACTTCAAAAGGTTCACTGACTTGAATAGTATCGGCCAAAACTGGTTCTTCAAGCATCAATTCTTCTGATTCCGAGGAGGGTTCGCTGCTCAGTGAGTCTGGTATAGCTTCTTCTGTTTCAATTTCCTCTTCCTCCTCTTCTTTCAAGAAAGTTTTAGAGACTATAAAATGTTCATTTCGATAGAATTTATTAATAAAAGTGCTGTACTGGCTATTCTTATCTTCTTTCAAAAGCTCGTTAAAGAAGGGCTTTGCCTGCGTACTATCTTCCAAAACGAAGTAGCTGACATATCCCAAACTAAAAGTAGTTTTCTGTTTCATTTCACTAAGTGTTTTAGGCATAGTTCTGGTGGAGTCAGTTTCGATATCATTGAGTTTGTCTAACAGCTCTTTCAGAGCCGAATAGCTCTCAGCCCCTCTTTTCTCTGAGTGTGTAATTGCTTTTTCATACTCTTTTTCGAACTCAATCTCCTCATCTGTGGCAAAGAGGACTTTTTCGCCACTTAGTAGGGCTTTTGCAGCGTTGGTATATCTATTTTCAGGAAATGATTTTTCAAGCTCTGCCAGTATCTCCTCAGCTTTGTCTCTCTCATCTTTAACATTTAACAAGACCCACGCTGAAGAAAACATAGCGTAAGGGATAAACTCTTCGTTATAGAGCACCAAATCCTCTTCCAATTGCACAAGATCGTTCTGTTTTGAGTCTTCTTTCGGAGCTTCCTCCTCGCTAACTTCTTCCTGTAGAGCAACTTGTGTAGTATCCGACTCCTCTGTTTGACTTTCTTGATATTCGTCGCTAATCTCATCCGCTTCCGAAATAAAGAGGGCTAAGGAATCACGCTTAGCTTTAAGGCTCTTTTCCTGCTTAGAGATATGAGAATAGACGTTCAGAGCAGAGTCTGGCAGGTTCATTACATAGAGATAATATTCCGCCAATTTGAGCTGTTCGTTGATCAGGTCTGACGTGCTAATCGTCCTATCAGTTTCTGAAAACTGAATAATTTGGCTAACTACAGCACTCCTGGATACGCCCGCTTGGACAAATGTCGAGCTTCTATTTTCCGTCTGTATCTTATTGTAATACTCAATGGCATCTTCGTACCTCTGAGAATGAAGGAAATACATTTCAGCGAGATAGTAACAGGCTTCGGCCGAAATTTCTGTCCGTGGGTTATTCTCAACGATCGAAAGAAAAAGCTCTTCTGCCTTAGCAAGTTCGTTAATTTTAATCAGGCATCTTGCTTTTAGTAGCGACAATTTTGGTATCTCTTTGAGTTCATATTCATCCTTGAGAAGCTTATCTAAGATTCTAATACTCTGATCAAAGTTGTTGATATTGTAATAGTTAAGCGCTATTTCATAGCGTGCGTTCATCTTTATGCGCCGTGCACTACGTGTCTTTAAAAACTTCTCGAAAACCTTGATCGATTCTTCATACTCTCCGTTATCCAAATAACTCTTTCCAAGGTCGTAATAAGCCTGTTCATACTCTTTTGAATTGGGATGACGGTCGATGATATACTGCAAGTGTTGCTGTGCGCGAACATAGTCGTTCTCTTCAGCGTGATACTTACTTTTAAGCAGGTACACTTCAGAGTGGTATTTTCCAAATTCACTGTTATTTAGGAGGTCGTTAAGTCTTCGGTATGCCTCCTCTTTTTTCCCCATTTCATAGTCGATCTTAGCGATATAGATGTGTGTATCAGGAATAAACTCGCTATCTGGGTATATTCGAAGCATATCGTTGAATCTTTCTTTTGCCTGTAAAAGGTTTTGTTTTTTGTAGTAGAGCGATCTTGCCATCAAAAAGAGGGCGTCATCTGCCCAACGGCTATCCTGGTGTTCGCGCAAGATATAAACACACCGATCGATCACCTTATCATAATCTTGAATGGCTCTTGGTGCAGGGCGGCCGTTGTCCCGTAGCGGTTGTTTTTGAGCTGACTCGAAGTATTTTTCAGCGTTATAGAATGTGTTGTAATAGACGCAAGAGGTAGATGTAATTAAGACTATGAGGATAAAGGCCCCCAAAATCGGGAGCCTAAAACACTTTTTAATACCTTCTTTTTTCATAACCCTATTAGATTTTGCTCAGTTACAATCCTTTATCGAGCTGCTTACTCTAAGTCTAAAAACTCCTTAGCAATCTCCAAGATTCGGTCAGAGGCGATAAATTCTTTCGCTTTAAGCATATCTGGATTTATATTTCGATCCTTATCGAGGACTGGCACCTCTTTCCTGAACTCTTTTCGTATAGCCTCTATTACAGGGGATGATGGATGCTCTCTACTCTCTAAAGCCTGAAGCGCCATCAATAACTCGATCGCTAAGATGCTGTTAACGTTTTCGATAATGTCTCTCGATTTATTAGCCCCTATGGTGCCCATACTGACATGATCTTCTTGATTTGCAGAGGTCGGAACTGAGTCTACTGAAGCTGGGAAAGACTTTGTTTTGTTTTCGGAGACGAGTGATGCAGCCGTCACCTGAGCAATCATATAACCTGAATCAAGCCCCGGTCTTGGCGCTAAGAATGCGTTTAATCCCCTGTTCAATGCAGGGTTACAAATCTGTTCAATCCTTCTCTCTGAGATACTCCCTAACTCCGCAGTAGTGTAAGATAACATATCGGCTACAAAAGCGATAGGCTCTCCATGGAAATTACCGCCTGAGATTACTTCATCGGCGTCGGGGAAGATGAGTGGGTTGTCGGTCGCTGAGTTGATCTCTACCTCTAATACCCTTTTAACGTGAGCTAAAGAATCACGGACTGCGCCGTGAACTTGAGGGGTGCATCGCAAGCTATATGGGTCTTGGACGCTGTCACAATTGAGGTGTGACTCTCTTAAGGGGCTATTTGACAAAAGATTAGTCAGGTTTTTGGCAGCGTTGATCTGACCCTGATGCGGTCTAACTGAATGAACAAGTGGATGATAAGCCTTCGGCGTGCCAAGCAGAGCATCGACCGAAATAGCTGCACATATATCGGCTACTTTACAGAGCTTCAGCGCTTTGTTTAGTGTCAGCGCTGCAACCGCCGTCATCACTTGGGTACCGTTATTGAGGGCTAAACCCTCTTTGGCAGCGAGTCTAACCGGCTTGATACCGGCACGATCCATAGCCTCTTTACCTGTCATTATTTCACCCTTATATTCGGCATACCCCTCGCCTAATAAGACGAGAGCTAAATGTGAGAGTGGAGCTAAATCGCCGCTGGCACCAACAGAACCTTGCTCAGGGATACAAGGGTGGATACCTGCGTTTAGCATATCGACTAAAGTCTGCAGAGTGGAGAGTCTTATCCCGGAGTTACCCTTAGCTAAAACATTACACCTCAATAAGGTTACGGCACGTGTCTCCGCTATCGAATAGCTTTTACCGAGGCCCGTAGCGTGACTCAGAATCAAGTTCTCCTGAAGCTCCTCTATCTTGTCGTTGGGGATAGTGACTGTGGCAAACTTACCGAAACCGGTGGTCAACCCATAGACCACTTTTTGATCGTTGACTAACTTTTCAACATAATCGCGACATTTGTTTATTGACTGTTGAGCCGGTTGGCTGATGCTAACCTCTGTTTTATTTAGCGCGACCTCTTCTAACTGCTGTAAGCTTAGGCTGTTTCCATCGATTTCAATCTGTTTTTTCATTATACTCCTCTATCTATCTCTTATTATTTTATCATTAAAATTTATAGGTTAGTGTGAAAAGGGGGTGAAGCTCCCTTCTGTCTATATCAACGCTGACCTCTATTCTATTCTTTTTGTTGTGAAGTGCGGCTATTCTTGTGGCGTTAAGAGCGCTGAGCAGATGGTTTGCTACTATTGCGCCTGTAACCGCCTTAGCGTAGTCTGTGTTATGATTAGCATTCTTTCTTTTGATGCTAAATCTTCTTCTGTGATCTTTCGACTCCCAGCTCCAAGAGAGAGATTCATCCGTAATAGTGTTGTCGTTCAAATACTTGTTGAACTTCTCTTCATCATCCGGATATAAAGATTGAGCTTTGCGAAATACGGACTCGTTGTAACCACCTGGCTCGAAGCCAGAACTGTTGTAACGCCCCATTAAATCTAAAAACTCCTTATCATAACTCCCTGGCGCTATTCCAGAGTGAGCTAAAGCGTATGAAATGGCATCTTTACGGCATACTTTCGACTCTTCTAAAAAGTAATATCTGCTGCTCCAAAGAAATAACTCGGTCAAAAGAAAAATATAGCCTGAGTTACTGTTGGAGGTAAGCTCACCCCAGCCTGGTATAATTACTGACTTCAAAAGCACACTCTGTGGCTTAATATAATTGTCGTTAACCCCTATGGTGACTATTGAACTCCCCTCCGCTACGCCCTCAGCCCCCTGGGCAAAACTGAGACAAGCGGTTAGGAGTAAAACGGCTAAAATGAGATATCTAAAACTTGTATTCATAAACTAATGAGTGTCCTAATCGCTCTGGGTCTGGAATCACCTTAAGGTTTGATAAAGTGTTGCTACTCTTTTGGTTGCCTTTGGAAATAACTGCAGTGTCGATAACACTAATCAGCCTATTGAGTACAGCCGCACCTATAGAAAAGTTGATATAGATTTCCATCTGCTGTTTCTCTTTCCTGAGCTCACGATAACGTATAAACTTGTCGCTACTGCTCCAGTCCCAAGAATCTTCTTCAGGGATAAATATCTGCTCGCGGTAGTATGCATACGCTTCCGGGTCATTTTCATAGATGATAAACCTGTTTCTTAAATATTGCTCCCACTCGCTGTTATATACGTCACTACTCTGGTACTTTCCGACTATCCGATAATAAGAGTCGGAAGAACCTAAAGGGATGCCTGCATTTCGATTGGCATACTGCTCAAAAGACCTTTGTTTCCATTCAATCTCTTTGTCTAACCTCAGATAAGAGAGAATAGTTAAAACCTCGGCTGTGAGAAATATAGTGCCCCGAACATTGTTGCCTTGAGAATACTCTCCTAAGCCGGGAACGAGCGCCGATAATAACATAGATTTCTTTGCGCTCATCTGTTGAGCTGAAAGATTGCCGGCAAAGACGACTAATAATAATAAAGTTAGTATTGGAAGCTTACGCATCTCTCTCCCCGATTAAAATCTTGTGGTTAAATTGAGGGTAGGGGTTAGCTGATTATTAACTATCATTGGAGTTATGGAGAACTGATGGTTAGAAGCGTAGCGAATCTCCCTGTTGTAAGTGTTTGTCACACGGATTACGTCTATAACACTAACGACTCTGTTCAAAGCTACACCGAAAGAGAGAGCATATTTCTTATCATAGTTCTCTTGGGCATCTAGACGCATCCTAATATACTGGTTGCGGTATTCACTGTAAGGCTTGTCATATCTGTTTGGATCGTCATAGCTGTGATCTGGGTGTGTAGGAGCATTTCCCATCCAGACTCCATCGTTATCGAAAAGCCATCTTATCTGGTCGTTATACGAATAGATGTCATACCAGTCTTTCCAGCCGAAGATGTATTTATTGTACTTTCCGATGTCTTCATAAAAATGTTGTGAATTAACATCCTCTAAACGAAAGTGCTGTGAACTGTATATAGGGCTCGATGCCTCGTGATTGATTAAATTATCCTCTACCCTATGCTGGAACGATCTGTCATAATGCTTATCGGCAAAGTTCATATAATCACGCTCTATGCTATCCCCTTTGTTGTCGAAATAGATGATGCCAGCCCAAAAAGCGACCTCTAACACAGGAAAAATGAAGGTCCCTACCGAACTCTTGTTGGCATAAAAATGACCGCTACCTGGAAATATTGACGAAAACAAAATCGCTTTCCCTGCAGATTTGTTCTCTGTTTTAGCAGGTGTGGAGGTGACTGAATCATCCTCTATCATAAAATCTAATACTTGGGCGAAACCAAGAGAAGACAGAGTAAGTAATATTAAAGCTAACATTAATAGCCTGCTTACCGAAAACCTATCATTCATAAATTACCTCCGATATATTAGCGTCGTAATGACACTCTATAAGTCAAATTATTTCTCAACGGCTAATTTGAAGGTCGCCGTTCTATTTTCTGATTTAACTACTCCGAAATAAACACCGAAAACCAATTTATGTGTGTCGAGCAAAATGTCAAACTTATCCGATATCCCTTCAGTATACGCCTGCTCTACAAGCTTTTTACCCGTTACATCAAATATGCTGATTTTGATCTCACCCCTACCACCTTCTACCCTCACACGTGCATCACCATCCCTGACCGGATTTGGATACGCAAAAGCTCTTAGTTTATTGTCTATTGGCTGACTGAGTTTGTGTGCTCCCTGGAATACTGAGCTGCCACCACTACGATAACCGTTCCATTGGATAGGTGATTGAGCAAATCTACCTAAACTGTTTTCATAAAGATTGCCGCTTCGGTCGGTAAAAAAGTGATATAGCTGCTCCGTGCCCTCTTCCCAATAAAAGTCGTCTAAGAGTTTAGTTTTATCCCAGACCATCGACAGGTCTTCTCTTACCCCTTTGTTATGCTCGTGAACAAGATAACCTTCACCCGATATTGGCAACACAAATAACGTCTCGTCACCCATCTGGAGCACTCTAAATTCACCACCTTCCGCGAACTGTTTACTCTCAAATAACAGAGGATAGCCATCAATTAAAGAGCCGTAAATATCTATGGCAAAGAGGTGTTCTCCCGCTGCAAAAGCTAAGATAGAGCTGTTATTGAGACTGCTCATAGCAAGTTGAGTAGGCTTGCTCTTAATACGAGCAGGATATGAGAATATTTTGTCTAACTTACCTTCATCCTGGTATTTCCATATGTTACCAGATTCGTCTTGAAAGAAAACTCCGCTTTGTTCCACTCTATCAAAATCTTGATAAGCTATAGGGTAATAGTCTGGCGTAAAAGCGTTGAATTGTGTATAATTACCTCTGTTATTCAAAGCAGGTGAAGAACAGTTCAAGATGTCTACAAAAGGTGCAGAACAGATACCATCTCCATTAAGAACGTATACTATTGAATCATCAGAGCATATTCGGCTATTAGGTGCATCAAACGTGTAAATTATACTCTCGCTGCCTATTGAATAGACAACTACCTCCCCCTCAGTCGGGATTATCAATAACTCCTCTCCATTATGAATAGTATACAAAGGGGTCTCTACTACCTTTTCATCTAAAGAGACAGTCTGCCTGATGTTGGGCATACCCATACTGTCTTCAATAAAAATAAGCTTGTTCTCTGAAACTACCAAGTATTCAACAGCTATATTGTCCCTCTGAATGGCAAGAGGTCTGGCTGTTATGCTATAAGCTAAAGGAAACTCGCCAAAGATATCTTCCCAATAATACTGCTTATTGACCGAATCGTACAAATGTCGATAAAAAGAGAGCCCCTCCCCAGTTAATACTGGAAGTATTGTCTTCCCATCAAAGTGGGTCGACATCCCTGCCGGAAATTGAGTCCGAATAATCTGATGTTGGGCAATGATAGAGCTACTTTCGTAAGGCTGTAAGCGGTATTTGAATGACATTATACCAGACGGACCACCTATGTCGTAGATAGAGTATAAAGAGCTGTTCCCTTTATTTGTTTTTAATGCCGGCTTTGATGTTGCGGAGAGTATTGAGTTGAATTCAACCGATGACCAGCTCTTAAAATAACCCTCACTATCCAAGATTGGCTTATACCTGAAATAAGGTTCGTATTCAGTTCCATACCAAAACCAAGAATTTGGATTACCAATATCACGAATATTATCTGCTTCAATAATCTTTACGCCACGGCGACTATAGCTCGTGTTAATCTGGTTCATCTCATAGTTACTTACAAAATTTCCAGCGCTGTCATAAACACCCTGGTTGAATATAATATCTTCGTCTATGTGCCATACTACGAGCCCACCACCATATGATTTACCGCTTCTGTTAACCCAACCTGGTAGAAGCCAATCATACTCATAAGTTGGCTTTGAATAATCATCGTCTAAACCTGTTGGGTAGTGAAGTACACGATAATCGGTGCCCCCTTCAGTGATTGGCAAAATACCCTTGAATGCTATCCCCCCATCACCATCAGGATCTGTATTTCTGTTCTCTAAAAGGAGATATTCGGTACTACTCAATGGAACTTTTATGAAATAAGGAAGCTTGTTTATACTACTATACTTACTTGACGCTGCTGAAATCTTAATCTGAGTATCTGTTGAAAAATCACTAATCTCTTTGTATACGCCCATCTCAGCAAAGATATCTTGCCAGATTAAAAGCCTGTGCCAAGCACTCGGTAGCGCTGGCAGTCCACCCTCTAAAAGATAATAAGAGCCGTCTAACCCCTCAACGTGTAACTGAGCAGACCCTCCTGAGTCCATAATATCCCAATAACCGACTGCTGGAGAATGATTGTTGACGTTGTAAAGATCTACAAAACCTAACGAATGACCAAACTCGTGAGCCATTACAGAGTTGATTACGCCGTATTTGCCATCTTGACTGATAGTTGCGGGAACGTTGCAAGCATTGCTGATTTTTACCGTGCCGTCGTTAACCCATACCTCCTTGCCGTCACCAGCTCGTATGAAAAATGAGGGTAAGTCATGTGGAGTATCCCCGGCTACATCGTGTTGCCAATCAGAGCCAGCGTGGATTATCATAAAGTGGGCGTATTGACTAAAGTCGATCTCATTGAAGCTGTCTGCCACTGTGAAAATATCATAAAAGTATTCTTCAACCCGCTCAATGAAGAGATTGTAGTTCTCTAAGCCTGGATTGTAATAGCTCATCTTCTGAGGGAGCGTGTAGGCTGGACGTACCCCCTTTTTGGGGTAAATATCATACTGCAGGTCATATTGCCCTAAGCTCGCGGCTAAATAGTAATACCTCATAGCACTCAAATGTGCTGCAAAGAAATCATAGTCGTGTGGTGGTGCCCCCATACTGATCGGGTAAGTTGGATCAGGCTCAAGTATAAACTTACCGTTACCTGTCGTTTTAGGATTGTCGTCCTCTTGAAAGTCGACCAGTAATACTAACAGTTTATCAAAATTATCTGACCTTACAGTCGGTTCATCTATCTTTCCAGCAGCTAAGTGTGAAGTAAAGGGGTGCTTTTTAGCAAGTATCTTCTCATCAATGCTTTCCATCCCTTTCTTGGGGATAACAAGCTTACCGTTTATCCCTAACAAAGGAATAGCTACTATAAACAAAAAAAGAGGCAAGAGCCCCTTAAGTTTAGAAACTTTGTTCATTGTACCACTCATTTTCTTGTATTATAACCGCTGGGTATAGAAGCTCGGGGCCTTTAGAAGACCCCGGCTAATAATAAGCAATTTGCCCGTTAGACCCGGTTATTTAAAACTCAAGGCCTAATGAGAAAGTCTTGTTGTAATCTACTAAGCCACCACCCTGCTGCATCGCAAAGTCAAAGCTTACTTTATATTGACTACTGAAGGTGTACTGGATCCCGGCACCAAAAGATGGGCCTATAATATCACCAGCTTTATCGTATATGTAGCCACCTCTTAAGGATAAGAGATTATAGTATGTATACTCAGCTCCTACGTTGAATATCGTGGACTCAAGCTCCTCTTTCGTTGAATCGTCAAACCAAGCAGTTACTATTCTCTGATAGAAAGGATCAGAGTTTGCCAGTAGCTTGTTCATATCTGCGTTAAATGAGAGCTTGTTGTACTTAGATTCAATCATTCTATAAGAAAAGCCCATTCTCCAGTTCATTGGAAGTGGATCTGATTGAGCATCATCAATGTAAACTATGTTTGGTCCGACGTTTTGTAAGTTCAATCCAAAATCAAGCTTTCTGACAGGTAGACTAAAGTTTGAATATCCAGCAGGTCTATATCCAATCAAGCGACCTAACCCGTTATATACGGCAATAACTCCATTGTAAGGAGAAACTGCTATCTGACCAAAGTCCACACCTCTCGATTTCAAACCAAGGTCAAATGCATAGCTAATACCTCTACCTTTAACGCCAACTTCTGTCTGCCCTGTTCCCTCTGGTGCGAGATCACTAAGGATAAACTTAAAGTTCAAACCTAAACCTAAGTTCTGCGAGACCTGCTCAGCATAGGTTGCAGCTACTGCTAATTCATAGCTTGAGAACTCACCTAAGTGCTGACCATCCTCATCCATACGATCCTGTTTACCATAGGTTAAAAACATTACATGAGCTCCAATGTTTCCGATGTCTTGGAAGTGTTGGTTCCAAGCAAGATGCTCAATATATATATCATCGAATACATCGCCTAACCAGTTTGTATGCATACCTGCAAACTGTGTTTTACGGTTGAAAGCCATAGCTCCTGGATTCCAATAACCGGCTAAAGCATCGTCGACTTGGGCAACGTATGCTTGTCCCATTCCACCAGGACGTGAGCCCGGTTCGATTAGTAAAAAGATTACGCCAGCTTCTGATACCGCATAAGCTTGCTGAGGCACAAAAAACCCTAATATCATCGCCAACATCACTACGAGTAATAAGACTCTATTCTTCATCAATCAACTACCCCCACATTTCATATCTTTGGTTAGTTAAACACAGGCAGAGATAAAAGCTTGGAGCAAACTCTCCGCATAAATAAGTGGTACCGAAGGCCGGACTCGAACCGGCACGGGTTATGAACCCGGTGGATTTTGAGTCCACTGCGTCTACCTATTTCACCACTTCGGCACTTATAACGTCTTTTCTGAGAATATGTATCAATGCTTATAGAACAAGTCATTCTGTCCATTCCCTAAAGCGCTCATAGACTGGACTTAAATAATAAGCAACAATTTATGTCAAACATATTTTTCACTCTCACTTCACTATCTATCGAATATCTACATTACGAGTTATCTCTTCAACTGTGCATTTTGTCTAAACAATCGAAGGTTAACGAGATAGCTGTTGCCTTAAAAGACGGTACGCCTCTTTAAGCACGGTGTCCTCATCGTTTATATAGTCGGAATACTTGAGTTTAATCTTAACATCAGGCTCAATTCCTCTATTTGAAACCGGCTTTTCGTCTGATAAGAAATCAGCTGTAGTCGTTAACGATACACTCCCGCCACCCGGCAAGCCCATTATTAAAGGCTGTCCTCTCTGACCACCTGTACTTGAGCCAATAACGGTGACATTGTCACGGTGCTGTTTGAGCATCAACAGGAAGTTCTCAGCAGCAGTCCCTGTACTACTTCCGGTCATTACATAAGTAGGCACGAGTATCTTAGCTGCAGCCGGTTTATTCTCCATAATATACATTTCTTCTTCATACCAAGCATCGCCGATACCATAAGGGGCATATTCATCCGGAGGGATATACCCTAAAGCAGCGTTTGCTATTCCAAGAGCTCTATACTCAGCAATGTTTATTCTCGTTCTCGTGGCAAAGCCTTCCATCTCTTTTTCTGCTACTAAATACTTCAGGATTTCACTACTAACTTCACCCTTTCCAATATTATTCTCCTGTATGTCGATGATTAGCCCTTTGCACTTTTGTAAGTCAGGGAGAATGCTATCAAACATACGAATAATTAGTGGGTCGTGGAATCTGTACAAGACTACATACAGAATATCATCGTCTAACCAGCGGTGTAGAAGCAGGTCATCGGCATAAGTAGCGTCAACAGACCAGTAATCCCCTTTGCTATTGCAAACAATTTCAACCTCTTTTACTTCCAGCTCGGGAGTCTTAATTTTCAGTCTTATTTTCTCATCTTTTATCCCAAGCAGGGCAGCATTCAAGCTTCTGTCCATCCTTACATCTTCATTGCTTGCAGATATATAGGGGGTTACCTTCTCTTCAAGATACTCCAAAACATCAACCCCTTCTATCTCTAAAACTTCGCTCCTAACAGGGATTAAAGACGCGTTGTTATGACCGATATTGTGAACTATGATTCTCCCTTCTATCTCCTTCAGGTGCACTCGTGGACGGTCTAAGTAAGGGGTAATTGATGAAGGGTAGCCTATACGTGACTGATTATCTTGTAGTCGAGCTACAAACTTTTGCAATACACGATAATACTCATAGATATTATCTGTTTCGAGCACTTGGCTAATGTGGTTTAGATATTCTCTATTCCAATCGAATTTCCCTAAAGATTTGAAGAAAGCAAAGTTATAGTCAGCTTCTTTCCAGATCAGAGAAAGACCGTACAGTTTTTCTTCTTCTGTGAGTGTATTTATTTCATCCCAATCAACTGAGTAAATATTAGCCAACAGTGCTACAGCTATTATCAATAGAAACCCTCTTTTCACCATCAACCCCTCTCTCTTATCCTTTTTTAATTAAACGAATCAGTCTCAAAACGTTTCTCTATTTTGTTAGTATTTTACGACACAAATCATTGATAGGGCACCGATCACAATGTGGTCTTTGTGGTCGACAGATAGTTTGTCCCAGCGTTACCAGATAAGAGTTTATCTTAAGCCAGTATTCTTCGGGCAATATTTTTCTTAGCTTCATTTCGGTCTCTAACGGGTTTTTAGTTTTGATATACCCCCAGCGGTTACAGATCCGATGAACGTGAACATCGACACAAATAGCTGGTTTATGGAAGGCTGTCGCCCGAACAAGATTAGCCGTTTTACGTCCCACCCCTGGGAGCTGGATTAGATCGTCTATTTCATCGGGTATAACGCCGTTAAACTTCTCTTGCAAAACCTGTGGAAGTTTATGTAGTTGTTTTGCCTTTTGTCGGTAAAACCCAACTGGATAGATAAGCTCTTCTATCTTTTCAACTGTGAGCTTACTTAATGACTCCATATCTGGCGCTTGGGGGAACAGTTTTTGAACTGCTTTGGTAGTCACTTGATCGGTAGTTCTCGCACTCAGAATCGTAGCGATGAGTATCTTATAAGGGTCTCCACTCTGTGTGGCAATGAAGTCAACTACAGGTGCTTCAAGTTTTTCGATAACAGGATCTAACCGCTCGAACACCTCGTGAATAGGAAACGTCTTTTTACTCATACATTAAATCCATTTAGTGACTAATTTTGGTAACATCTCCCCTGATTTACCTTGAAAAAAGTAGTCCATAAACTCAACATTATGTGGTTTATCTAAGTTAATTCCGATCGTAGTAGCCTTACGGATTTTAGCCATCCTTAGAAAGTCGGCGGCAGGGTATACAGCACCACTCGTTCCGCAGACCAAAAGATAATCGATGTTTTCGAAGAAATTGTAGATAACATCAAGCTCATACGGCATCTCGCCGAACCACACAATATCAGGGCGGACTACTCCACCGCAAGCTGGACAATCAGGCACACCATCCCCTTCTGCATAGTCTGCCATAGGGTATACTGATCTGCATCGGACACAAAAGGCTGTGTTCAGTGTGCCGTGCATCTCTAAAACTCTTTCAGTCCCTGCTCTTTTATGCAGTCCATCGACATTTTGGGTCACTAACAAGAAGTTGTCCCCCAGATACTCTTCAATCTCGTTAAATGCGTAGTGCCCTGCGTTAGGTTCCACAGTAGCCGCTTGCTTAAATCTTTCTCGATAAAATCTCCAGACCAAGACTGGATCTGCATCAAACCCTTGAGGGGTTGCCACCTGTTCAACGGGGTGATTTTCCCATAATCCATCGGCATCACGGAATGTTTGAATTCCTGATTCGGCACTAACTCCGGCACCGGTCAGAACCCCTACCCTATCTGTTTTCTTAAGCTTTAGAGTAAACTTATCTAACATAATCCTCCTCCTTAAAATTTCAGTTCCATACTATCGATTATTTCGCTCATTTTGGCAGCGACGTTCTGCCCGAAAAGATCGTGATACTCGTTAAGTGGACGATGCTGGACAATCTGCTCTATAAAGTTTTCTGAATCTGGTGCTAAAAGCTTATTCCAGCCAGAGTTTACTGTTTCGATCCACTCTGTTTCAGTGCGTACAGTAACGCACGGTCTTTTGAGAATATACGCCTCTTTTTGGATACCACCTGAGTCGGTCACGACTGCTTTAGAGTTCGCCTGCAGGTTAATAAAGTCTAAGTAGCCTACCGGTTCGATAAACCTAATAGCCGGATATGTTTCATCGAGCGTATTCGGCACATAATCTCTGAGTATCTTCCTTGTTCTTGGATGTACTGGGAAGATTACAGGTAAGTCAAGTTTATTCATCTTTTTCAGAAGATTAGACAAGTATTCATAGTTATCCACATTTTGAGGCCTATGCAGAGTTAACAGATAATACTCTTCTTTGTTTAGCCCCATTTTTTCGTTTACCAGCTCTCTCCCTTTAGATTTCTCGAGTGCTAATTTAAGTGAGTCGACCATTATATCTCCGGTCAGATACGAGATGTCTTTCAGCCCCTCTTTACTTAAGTTAATCATAGCAGCTTCTGTGGGAGCATAAAGGAAGCTTGATATATGATCGGTTGCCACTCGATTAATTTCTTCTGGCATTTTTCGATTAAAACTTCTTAACCCCGCTTCGATATGGAGTATCGGAATATGTAGCTTAGCTGCAGCGAGAGCGCCGGCTAACGTGCTATTAGTATCACCAAAGACAACGACTAATTCTGGCTGTTCTTTAACAAACACGTCTTCCAATTCAGCAAGCATCTTACCTGTCTGTTTAGCGTGCGTATCGGACCCTATCTCCAAGTGATAATCGGGGTTTGGTATATCTAATTCCTTAAAGAAAGAGGCTGACATATTTACGTCGTAATGTTGGCCTGTATGGATAATAATCTCGTGATTTTTTTCTCTGATTTTCTTAGAAAACGGTGCTAACTTCACAAACTGTGGTCGTGCTCCTACGATTGATGCTATCTTCATATTCTCCTCTTAAAAAGTTTTATCCTACTCTATAATTCTCTATCTTCTGATAAACTGCTGACAGTATGGGTCTTCAGTCATAAGAAAGCGTTGATAGTCACCGGCATATTTTATCTTTTTTTCACCAATAACGACCATATATTCAGCAGTTCTATCGATACAATCAATATCGTGAGTTATTATGACCCCTGTATTTTGATATTTAAGGTGAAGTTTATTGATCAGGTCTATTATATCGCTTGAAATGGTGGGGTCAAGACCGGTTGTAGGCTCGTCATAGATGATATATTTAGGGTTAAGAATAATTGCACGAGCCAACGCTGCTCTTTTCTTCATTCCGCCGCTCAACTCAGGTGGCATTTTATAAAAGACACCCTCTAATCCAACCAAGGAGAGTTTTTCAGACACTTCTTTTAGTATTTCATCTTGGCTCATTTTTTGGTGTTCGACCAAAGGGAAGGCGACATTTTGGTATACATTCATCGAATCGAACAGAGCAGAGCCTTGAAACAGAAGTGCCATTTTCCTTCTCAATCTATTCAACTCTTTCTTATCAAGGCTGAAGACATCTTCACCGTCTACAAACACGTTGCCTGCAACAGGCTTAATTAGCCCTATCACGGTTTTCATAAGCACAGATTTACCACTTCCGCTTTGTCCGGCGAGAACGGTTTTCTTCCCTTCTGGTATATCCAGATTGATGCCGTCGAGGATTGTTTGGCCCCCCAGCACAACGGTCAAATCTCTAATCTTAATCACTTAAATAGTTACCTCAACCCCGTCGAACAGTCTGTTTTTTACTACTCCAGTAAAGAGTTCCCCTATCTCTAACTCTTCATTTTTACAAAAAAACCTAATGTAGTGATCGGAGAGAGCAGTCCAATATTTTCCATTTTTACTCTCAATTACTCCGCTGATTTGAACGTTATTTTCGACAAGTGCGTCAATATACTTCTCTTTTTTTGAGTCGAAGATATGTTTGATAGTGGAGCAACGTTCTTTAACTACGTTTGAAGGGGTGTTGTTTTTAAGCAGAGCCCCTTGAGTGCCTGGACGTGAAGAGAAGGGAAAAATATGTGCGTATACGAGTGGTAGCGACTCTACAAACTCAACAGTCTCTTGGAAGAGGCTATCATTTTCGGTAGGGAACCCTAAAATAATATCCGTTCCGATGGCGACGTTTGGAATACCCTTAACCAGCTTATTTATCAAGCCAGCAAAGTCAGCAGTATCATAAGGGCGATTCATTGCCTTTAGAACGCTATCCGATCCGCTTTGCATCGGGATATGAAAGTGTGGGCAGATTTTTTCGCTCTGGACAAAAAAGTCAATTAGCTCGTCATTGATAAGCTGTGGTTCAAGGGAGCTAAGTCTAACACGTTTCAGCTTGTCATATCGCTCTAATTCTTGAAGCACACGCAATAGATTTTCATCGATAGCAAAATCTCTACCATACAGACCTAAGTTCACACCGGTCAGCACAATCTCTTGATACCCTTTTTCGAGAAAAACTTCAACTTGCTTTAGCACCTCTTCTAACTTTCTGCTTCGGGGCTTACCTCGAGCATAGGAGATGGTGCAATAGGTGCAGAAGTAATCACATCCATCCTGTATTTTTATAAATGCTCTTGCTCTATCGAGAAGGTTAGCTGTATTCTGTTCGGTAAAAGTCTCAAATGATGACGTATCTTCAACAAAGAGTGGCGTTTCCGTTTTATACAGGAAGTCCACTATACTATCTTTATGATTATTATCGACCACCAGGTCGACTTCGCCCATTTTATATATTCTCTCGCGGTTAAGCTGAGCATAACAACCTGTGACGGCTATCTTTACGTCTCGATTCTTCTTCTTTTGTTCCAGAGCTTTACGGATAGCATTTCTCACTTTAAAGTCAGTTCTATTCGTTACGGTACAACTATTTACGATATATACGTCCGCCTCTTCATTAAAGGGAACTTGAACATACCCTTCCTTTTCGAAATCTTCTATAATACAGGCTGATTCGTATTGATTAACTTTACAGCCAAACGTTGTAATAGCAACTCTTTTCATAATTTCCTGTGTCTTTGCAAAGCCTCCCATATTGCAGGGGCATAAGTATCGTGCTCTATTTTAAGCACTCGCTCGGCGACCTGTTCAGGCGACTCGCACCCTTCGAGATCAACCTTCCTTTGCAAAATTATCTCCCCATCATCGTAATGCTTATTTACGTAGTGAACGGTAGCACCCGACTCAGACTCTTTATTTTGAAAAACCTCTTTATGAACGTTTGACCCATACATCCCCTCTCCACCGTATTTTGGAAGCAAGGCGGGGTGGATATTCAAAGTAGGTATAGCGGCTTTGTCTAAAAACTCAGCTGATAGTTTTTTAAGAAACCCTGCTAAAACTATAAGGTCTATCTCTCTTTCGGAGATTAAGGTCAGCACTCTCTCTTCAAATTCGGTCATATCTTTCGTTGAGACGAAGATATGTTCTAATCCGAAGTATTGACACCGCTCGATTACAGGCGCTCTTCTGTGAGTGACTACTACAAACGAGATATCCACAGGTAATTGATTTTCGTTAAACCAATTACGGATTGCCAATAGATTTGAGCCTCGACTCATCCCAGAGGTCAAGACCCCTATTCTGTATCTATTTTTGTTCATTTATCTGTAGGCTTAATTGCAATTCCAAGCTCTTTTAGTTGCAGATCTGCTACTTCAGAGGGTGCTTCACTCATCAAATCAACTGCTTTCAGCGTTTTTGGAAACGCAATTACATCTCTAATCGACTCTGCACCTGTCATCAGCATTACAAGTCTATCCAATCCAGGCGCTATTCCACCGTGAGGTGGTGTTCCATATTTCATAGCTCTTAAGAAAAATCCAAATCTATCTTCAAGCTCTTCCTCTTTTAAGCCGAGCACTTCAAATATCTTCTTTTGCACGTCATAGCTATGGCAACGGAGGCTACCTGACGATAGCTCCATACCGTTACAGACCAGATCGTAAAGGTGTCCTTGGATTTTATCATAATCATTTTCTGACTCAAAGTATTTTAGGTGCTCCTCTTTTGGCAGAGTAAACATATGATGAGCGGTCTCCCAGCGCTGATTCTCCTCGTCATAGCTAAAGAGTGGGAAATCTGTAATCCAGAGGAAAGAGAAGCTCTTTTTATCATACAGCTCCAATGTTTTACCGAGGTGATTTCTTACCCCAGCCAACACCTTAAACACAACACTGTTTTTATCTGCTGCGAAAAGCAATAGGTCACCCTCTTCTGCCTGAGTTTTAGAAAGCAGTTTTTCACGTTCAGCATCGCTAATAAACTTTGAAATACCGGCATCTAACCCTTCTTCTGTGACTTTACAATACGCCAACCCTTTGCCACCTAAATGTTTGGCAAGATCGGTAAGCTCATCTATCTGCTTCCGGCTGAATGTAGCTCCACCTTTGACCACTATCGTGCGGACGCTCCCCTTATTAGCAATCGCTGAAGCAAAGACGTTAAAAGTGCTTTCACTAAACACATCGGAGACGTTAGTAAGCTCCATTGCAAACCTTGTGTCGGGCTTATCGCAACCGTATCGTTCCATAGCCTCGGCATAAGTTAGGCGCGGGAATGGCAGCGTTAGTTCAACATTTATTACCTCTTTAAACAGAAGCTGAAATAGCTCTTCCATTATTTTGAAAATATCCTCTTCATCGACGAAGCTCATCTCCATATCTAACTGAGTAAACTCAGGCTGTCTATCGGCTCTAAGGTCTTCATCTCTAAAACAGCGTGCAATTTGGAAATATCTATCGAACCCACTAATCATCAGAAGCTGTTTATAAATTTGTGGAGACTGTGGTAGGGCGAAAAACTTGCCGGGGTAGATTCTACTGGGCACAAGATAGTCTCGAGCCCCTTCCGGTGTGCTTTTCATCAAGATAGGTGTTTCGATCTCATAAAACCTGTTATCGTTAAGGAATTTCCTCATCAGGTAAACTATTTTATGTCGAACAAGCAAGTTGTTTTTCAGTATTGGCCTACGTAGATCAAGGTATCTATATTCGAGACGATGGTCTTCATCTGGTAGCAAAAGCTCATTTATCTGTAAAGGGAGCTGTTCTGATGTATTATGGATCTTAAAATCAACTACTTCTATCTCAATATGGCCGTTTTGTATGTTAGGGTTAATATTCCCCTCGGTTCTTTCTCTAATCTCCCCTTTGGCTACTATCACATATTCATTTCTCAGCTCGTGTGCTCTTTTATGCACTTCAGTTCTTTTGGGATCAAAAACCAGCTGGACGATACCTCCAACATCTCTCAAATCGATAAATATTAAGTTTCCTAAATCTCGTCTTCTATGCACCCACCCGGCCAAGACGATCTCCTTTCCAATCTCAACCTCTTTCAGTTGGTCTGTATAGTGCGAGCGCTTCAATAGAGCTTCCTTATTCATTTTAATATATCCCTCTCATTCGTAATTCTTTAGAGTATCTAACTATCTGCAGCGAAATTAATCAAGGCATAAAGTCAATAATTTTCTCTTAAAACCGATCTAACACTTCAGGTTCACGATAGTGATAACTCTCTCTTATCTATACTTATGTGTGACGTAGCGACCGGTGTAAAGAAGAAGTTTAAGCAGTCCAATCAAACACTATTTAAAGGGAACGTTGAACTATTTTCCATAGCTAACTGAAAAATATAATTGACGTCAATCACACTCTACTTTATTATCCCAACAACTTTAGGGAAGAAAAGTTTTGAGGGGGAGTTTTGAAGAATATCTTTAGGTATACATCGATCCTTACGCTATTTATATCGTTGTTGCTGACCGTTAGCTGCACATCACCTGTCGAGAGTGGCAAAATTAGAATAGTAACCACTATCTACCCATACGAGCTACTCATTAAACAGATAACGGGTGAAAAGTGTGAGGTAACCAGCATAGTTCCGAACAATGTTTCTCCGCATAGTTACTCTCCAACTCCTGACGATCTCAAACTAATCGAAACGGCTAACTTAGTGTTTTCAAACGGGTTAGGCTTAGAAATATACTTAGAAAAAATCCTAAACAGCCTTAAGGAGAGCCACCTCTCCGCTGAAAATATCCTGTCAGACTCCATAGACGAAAGCTTAGAGAACACTCACATCGGAGAAGCACATAATCATAGTCACTCTAAAAATCCTCACCTCTGGTTAGACCCCATTTTCCTGCAAGACATTGTAACAGGAATCCTGAGCAGATTAGAGAGTATCGATAGCGAAAACATCGACCTTTACAGAGAAAACGCTGCCAAACTAATAGAAGAGCTTCAGCACTTCGATGAAAAAATAAAGTCCGAGACTGAAGGAAAACACCTCAGCATCATTAACTTTCACGATTCTTTTTACTACTTCAACAAAAGATACGGGATCAACACTGTCGCTGTAATTACCAGCTCACCGGGTAAAGAGCCGACTGCAAAAGAACTGAGTGAACTTGGCGAGGTTATTAGTGCCAACAGGGTTAAAGTAATTTTCTTAGAGCCGCAGTTAAATCCAAAAGCTGGCGAGATAATAGCAAATGAGTATAAGATAGCCTTAGACTACTTAGACCCACTTGGTAGCAGAGAGAAGACGAAAACTATAGTCGGTTTATTATCCGAAAACTGGAACACACTAAACAAATATTTAGATTAACTATGATAACGATCAAAAATCTCAACTATAAAATCGGCAGACACAGCATCTTAGAAGACATCAACTTGACAATACAGCAGGGTGAATTTGTCGCTATATTAGGTCCAAACGGCGCTGGCAAAACAACTCTATTAAAGCTAATCATTGGCGAAATATCTAACTATCAAGGCAGTATAGAGATAAATGGGGTTAACAACCAAGAATGGCTAAAAAAGAATCGGATCGGCTACCTCCCACAAAAGGAGTTCTTCGATTTAGACTTTCCTGCTACTGCTTTAGACATTGTTTTGATGGGTATTGTGAGCCAAAAGGGGCTGTTCAAAACTTTCAATAAAAAAGAGCGAGCCAAAGGTATTGAATATTTAAACTTAGTTGGACTAAAAAATAAAGAACACCAATACATTAGCTCTCTTTCAGGTGGAGAGTATCAGAGAGTTTTATTAGCACGCGCTTTGATGACCGAGAGTAACCTGATCTTTCTCGACGAACCAGAAGCAAACATCGATAGAAACACCGTGACCGACTTTTTCGAACTCCTCAAAGACCTCAATCAACAAGGAAAGACGATAATTGTCGTCTCACACGATATTAACGTGATGACAAAATACTGCACATTCCTCATCTGCCTCAACAAGACTCTTCATTTTCACGACCGCACCGAACTCTTCAATGCCGATGTGGTCAGACGCAGCTACGGTGATTCAGTGCAGTTAATAGAAAAAGATTACTAAGCTATGACACAATTCATCGAAATCTTTCAGTATAAGTTTCTTATAAACGCTTTCATCGGCGCTCTCTTAGCAGCTGCGGCGACCTCCCTACTCTCTGTATTTATAACCTTAAAGAAGATCTCCTTTCTTGGCGAAGCCTTTTCCCACATAGCTTTCGCCGGTATTGCTCTCTCTTTTTTGATTGGAACGGAGATGACTCTCACCACCCTACTTTTTGTCCTAATTGTAGCCGTATTGATCGCCATTATTTCAAAGTATTATCAGTATCAAGAGGCGAATATAATCACAATCTTCCTCTCCGTTTCGATGGCAATCGGCATTATCTTAGTCAATCTGAACAAAGACTACATCTTAGACTTAGGGAGCTATTTATTTGGTAATGTATTGCTCGTTTCCAAGGGTGACCTAATTTTCCTCTCTATCCTGATAGTAGCCAATTTGGCTTTTGTAATACTGTTCTTCAAGGAGCTCTTTTATCTGACCTATAACTTCAACATAGCCAAGCTTTACGGTGTTCCAGTCAACCTTGTTTACTACCTATTCATTCTTTTGTTAGCGGTAAACATAGTTGTCTCGGTCAAAATAGTTGGCGTAATAATGATAACGGCGCAGTTAATTCTACCCGGTATATCGGCGTTGAACCTGACAAGAAGCGTGCGAAAGGCAATATTTTATTCCTTTATTATAGCCGAAGTCGGAGCGATAGGGGGCTTCTACATCTCATACCGTTATAACCTTCCGTCAGGGAGCAGCATTGTTCTCTTGACCTTCCTTATTTTCATCCTTACCCTATTATACAAAGAAATAATATTAAAGAGAAAACTATGATCCACAACATTTTAAGAGACAAACAGGTCGTCTTAGCCTCTAACTCGCCGAGAAGACGTGAAATATTTAAGCAAATCGGGCTGAATGTCCTGCACAAACCAGCCAAAATAAAAGAAGATATTGATATTAAAACACCCCGCTATTTAGTTATGAAACTGGCTGAGATAAAAGCCAGAAGTGTAGCGAGTGAAGTTGACCCAGAATGCGTAGTAGTCGCTGCTGACACAATAGTCTATCTGGACGGTGAAATACTGAACAAGCCTGCAGATATTTATCAAGCGGCTGACTATCTTTCCAGGCTTTCTGCCCAGATCCACTACGTTTACACCGGAATCGCCGTCTGTTATCGGAGCGAATGCCATACCGACTTTGAGAAAACAGCAGTAACCTTTAAAGAGCTCTCTGCACAAGAAATTGGAGACTATATAGAAACCAGAGAACCTGACGACAAAGCGGGCGCTTACGGTATCCAAGGTTACGGAAGCCAATTTATAACTAAAATAAACGGCTGCTACTTTAATGTGATGGGGTTTCCCGTCGCTAATTTTTACGAACTTTTAGCAAAAAAAGTGTTCCCCCCGATCAAGAAATAAGGGTTAAAAAAACAACCTATTTAGGGCTATTTTCGACTGATGTAGTAGAAAATAGCCCTTCCCTCCCATCTAATCACCTTAAATCTTTATATTACAGACATTTACAAAGCATCATCCTACTGGAATGTAAGGAGAATACTCGTAGGCGGCCGTATGCCGCCTACGAGTATTCTCCTTGTATTCCCCTTAGATGCAGGTAATAAAATCGGTGTTTATTTTGAGTATGTGAAACAGAGATTGACAGCTGAGATAAAATTGTCTATTTGGGACGTGTATGAGAAATAAAATAAACGTAAGCAGAACTGAAATTGAGAAGGGCGGGAACACTCTATTTCCAGAGGGGTATGGTATCCTCGCTTTTTACAAGAAGGGGTCGCCTCTTTACTACCTCCCTTCTAATAGAATCAGCAAGATGTGGGATGTACTTAATGAAAACAGCGAGGAAGAACATTTACAGCAAAAAAAGCTTTCTCCCGTGTTGGATGAGTACGATAGCATCACTGTTTATTCGGCAACTGACGCTATTGATTCGTTAATTATTGAGAAACAGCTATTAATTAAACAGATCCCGGAATACTATCAGCAGATACGTTTATACGACAGCTATACATACTTAGGGATAGACCTAAAAAAACCACCGTTCCTTAGTTCAAAGGAGGATACGGCAGATGATCTATTTTATCTCGGCTGCTTCAACGATAGCTTTGCTGTGCGAGAGCTTATCGACCGATTTAACATATACAGACAGACGCCGGCGTGCTCTGGGAGCGACTACCCTTGTTATCTTTACGACGAGAAGAATTGTCTGGGCTACTGCATTGAAAAGAATCATCATAAGCTCAAACAAGCTATCTTTGACAACTATCTTAGCATAGATGAAAAACACCTCGCTAACCTCAGAGAAAATATTAAAGCCGATTGGGATAACCTTTATTTTGAAAAAGCCGATCAAGCAGAAAAAGAGTTACAGTTTTTTGAAGACTACTATAGACAGCTCAAGTTCTTCGGTTCTTTCAAGAATTTTAGTGGAGTAGTGCGTCTTAATGGCAAAACCTACAAGATCAAGGAAGGGCTATTGGAGAGCGTTACAGAGGGAAATATAAGCGATACGTTCAGCGCAATTAACGAGTATTTTTCAGACTACCGTCCAAACGAACTATTGGCCGTTCCTAAGAATTTATACCGTGAAATGTGGACTTTATACAAGGCTTTTTCTGATGTATGTTCAGAAAAGATTGACGAAATCTTTGAGTCTACTTCACGTACATTAAAGGAAAATTTCAAGTAAGGAGTATAGATTATGGCAAGTGAGATCAAGAATCTACCGATTGTAAAAGGTGTTTATTCTGGTAAAGTGAGGGATGTTTATGATTTAGGTGACACCCTTCTGTTAGTGACATCGGACCGTATTTCGGCATTTGACGTTGTTTTTCCAACAATTATACCGAATAAGGGTAAGATTCTGACTCAGATCTCGCTGTTTTTCTTTAATCTAACCGAAAGTGTTATACCAAATCACCTGATTACAGCGAACGTTGACGAGTATCCAAAAGAGCTACACCCCTTCAAAGAGGAGCTCAGGGACAGAAGTATGATCGTCAAAAAGACAAGAGTCATCCCTTATGAATGCATAGTCAGAGGGTATATAACTGGCTCTGCTTGGAATGAGTATAAAAAAAGGGGGACAGTGAACGGATCTAAACAACCGACGGGTCTAAAAGAGAGTGAGAAGTTTCCAGAGTCACTCTTTACCCCTTCTACCAAAGCCGAGGTGGGCAACGACGAGAACATCTCATACGAGGAAATGTTAGAGAGGATGGATCAAAGGATCGGTGAGTTCTTAAAAGCAAAGAGCTTGGAAATATACAATAAAGGACACAAATTTCTCGATGAGCGTGGTATAATCTTGGCCGATACTAAGTTAGAGTTTGGAGCGCTGAATGGAGAGATCATACTCATTGATGAAGTTTTAACCCCAGACTCTTCCAGATTTTGGGACAAGAATGAATACGCTATCGGCACCTCTCCGCTGAGTTACGACAAGCAGTATATCCGAGATTATATAGTGAACTCTGGCTGGAATAAAAAGCCGCCGGCACCTGAATTACCTTCTGAGATAATTGAAAAAACTTATGAAAAGTATTATCAAGCCTACAAACTAATAGTCGGGAACGAAGCGAAAGTATGGTAAAAAGAGTCTTAGTCGTTGATGATGATCGGGCGATAGTCGGATTTCTGAAAGATGAGTTAAGTAGGAAATTGCCAGAGCTCGACATAATTGCCGCTGAAAGTGGCTTTCAAGCGCTCACACACGTTTTAAGTGGAGGCATCGATCTACTTATCACCGATATAGCAATGCCTGACTTAGATGGCTATGAGCTTTTCTCCCGTGCAAGGGAACAGAACAGCCAGCTACCTGTGATTATGATGACCGGTTTTGGCTATGACCCCAATCATACAATAGTGAGAGCGAGAGAAGATGGTTTAAGACCTAACGATATTGTTTTTAAGCCGTTCGATGCTGAAATAATTATCCAACTAATCAAAGAACACCTGAAAGAATGATTCCATAAACCCTAACTTAAAGGGAATTACTATGAGCACGAGAAAAGATATATTGATTAAATTGCTTCTCGTGCTTCTTTTTTTTGTGGCTACATTAGCAGAAGCTACCCCTACCGAAATAGAATGGCAAGTTTTCGAAACCGTATACTTCAAAGTGTATCACCACCATAAGGATAGACAGCTGGTAAGCATCCTTGTCCCGTTTATGGTTGAAGACATCGAAAGCTTTCAAAAGTCTATCGCTTGCTATCCCGACCTGCAGGCCGAGATCTATATCGTGCCAAATCGAGAAACATATCACAGTCTAACTGAAAACTACTCCGGTATAGTTGAGTTTAGTGAAGCGTTTTATCAACCGGCTACTAAAAGGATTTACGTTAGAAATATCAACGATTTAAAAGAATATTCAAAGCTACGTAAAATACTATTACACGAGTATATTCACTATTTTATAGAAGAGCTGTATCAGGATATTCCGCTCTGGTTCAACGAAGGAATGGCGGTCTATTTTTCTAACGACCTTTCGATTGATCGTGAGTTTCGTTATGCAAAAGATTTCTTGCTCGGTAACACAAAACCTCTGACCGAAATGAGATACCAATACCCGAAAGGACAGATACAATGGGAATCATTTTATGCCAAATCGGCACTCGCTGTAAAATATCTTTACACCAACCATAGAGAAGAGTTTTATCAGCTCTGGAAGCTTAGCCAAAATAACAGTCGCTTCGGAGTGGGTTTCTTTCGAGCTTTTAGTATGACTGAACATCAGTTTTCCATACTATTAGAAGATAACCTGCAAAGACGCTTCAAAATTGAAATACTGTTGGCCTCGACAGGTATCGTATGGAGTCTGCTACCCTTGGTGATGCTGATCGCTTGGGTCCGAAAAAAGATTCAGAATAAAAAGACGAAGAGAGGGTGGATAGAGATTGAGCCTAAGAACTTTACAGAATAGTTTAAAAGTTTACTATTAAGGAAAAAGGTTTACAATATAGTCTGGTGGTATTAATTATCATCAGATTGGTGATAAATGAGGAGTGTATGGACAAATTCAAACAACTGTGGAATATTATAGAAAAATTAAGGGATCCTGTGGAAGGTTGCGCCTGGGATCGCGAACAGACTGCAAAGTCGCTCATACCTAACTTTATAGAAGAGCTTTACGAAACTGTAGAAGCTATAGAAAATGAAAATAATGAGAGCTTAACTGAAGAATTAGGAGACCTCCTTCTTCATATTTTGATGCAAATTAAAATAGCTAATGAAAAAGGGATGATGACACCTGATGACGTAATCGAAGGGATTAGTCAAAAACTGATTCGACGTCATCCACATATCTTTAGCAGACAAAATAATGGCTCTGACTGTCTCGACTACTCGGCTACAGAGGTAAAGGAAAACTGGGAAAAGATTAAACACGATGAGAAGAAAAAGAGTAGAAAGTCTATCCTTAGTGGTATCCCAAAAGCTATGCCAGCTTTGATTTATGCACAAAGAATGCAGGAGAAAGCAGCCTCTACAGGCTTCGATTGGAATAACGCAACAGAAGTGTTGCCAAAAATTGACGAAGAATTAGAAGAGTTGAAAGAGACCTTGAAAGATAATAATATCGAGCGTGAAACTGAAGAGGTCGGCGACCTGCTGTTCAGTGTTGTAAACTTCTGTCGTAAAAGAGGAATCGACTCAGAGAGTGCTCTAAAGAGAGCTTCTGAAAAATTTAGAAACCGCTTCGAAAAGATCGAAGAATACCATTACAATCAAGATGAAAACATCTTCAATAGCTCAGTGGAGAAATTAAATGAACTTTGGGAACAAACCAAGAAGGGGCCTCGGCCACTATAACCTCTTTATTAAGCTCTATTTCTCGATAGGAAGTGTATTTATCTTCCTTTTCTTCATAGTGTATACTAATGCCCTTTTGAAAGGGTTTAGAACTGAAAGACAGGTGGTTCCAAACCTATTTGCCCGTTTTTTCAGCTACTCTGACCATGAAGACTGGGAGAGTAAGCTCAGTATGTATGTCTTTGAAGAGATAGTGTCAAAAATTGACTACCCTATAATCCTCACCGATTTTGAAATGACACCGATTTATTGGCGAAATGTCGGCGTTGATGAAAAACGCTCCTTCTCTGAACTGCCACAAGATAAGAGAAATATGATCTTAAAACAGCTCGATAATATGGAGCGCAAAAAGAATGTCATCCCCCTCTATCTCAACCCTGAGGAGAATACTGTGCTCAACTACGTGTTCTATATGGAGTCGCGAACGATGAGGCACTTCAGGCTAATCCCGTATATCGAATTTGGCTTTGTATTGATCTTCATACTGTTTGGAATCTACGCTATCTTTTTCTTTAGACGGAATGAGAAAGATGTGATCTGGGTCGGAATGGCGAAAGAAATGGCGCACCAGCTTGGCACACCTATCTCTTCTCTCCTCGGCTGGCTTAATTTAATCGAGATGAAGATAAGCTGCACTGAAGATGAAAATAAGCTGAGTGAAATCGTATCATATATGGAAAACGATGTGGAACAGTTAAGTAAAATAGCCAATAGATTTGGTAAAATTGGCTCTAATATCGAACTCAAACAAATTGTGCTCCACGATCTTATTCAGGATTCGGTGGACTACTTTCAAAAACGCCTCCCCCACCTTTCTAATAAAGTCGATATAGTGTTCATTAGCAAGATACAGAATAAAACGGTCAATGTAGAACCCGATCTGATTAAATGGGCTGTCGACAACCTGATCAAGAATGCTATCGATGCTATGAATAAGAAAGGGGGTAGTATTATCGTCATCGCTTTTCAAGAGAAAGGTAAAACCTATATCCTCGTCCAAGATCAAGGTAAGGGGCTACCTAAGTCAGCCTTTAACAAAATTTTCGAACCGGGAGTTAGCTCTAAACAGAGAGGGTGGGGGCTTGGATTAAGCCTCTCTAAACGTATAATTGAAGAATTCCATAAAGGAAAAATTCACGTCGTGCATAGTATTGTCGACGAAGGTACTACTTTTGAAATAATTTTACCGGAGGTGTAAAATGTTTGTTCTATCTAAAGATGAAATGAAGCAACTCGATCAAAAAGCGATTAAGGAGTATGGACTGCCAGGCATTGTTTTGATGGAAAATGCTGGTAAAGGGTTTGTGGATACCCTTTTCGAATTTTTTGAAGACATCGATGATGTGTTGATACTTTGTGGAGATGGGAATAACGGTGGAGATGGATTTGTTATAGCTCGTTGGCTACAAAATAAGGGAGTTCATACAACTGTAGTATTCGTCGGAGATCAGAAAAAGTTTACTAAAGAGACTGCATTGAACGCAATATTAGCTCAGAATTCACAGATCGACATATTGCATATTAAGACAGTAAAAGAGTGGAAAGAGTTTTTTGAAGCCTATCTTGAAGAATCAACCGATCTACCTACAATCATCGATGCGCTGTACGGGATAAGCTTTCGAGGATCTTTACCAAAGTTAGAAAGTGAAGTTATCAATTCAGTTAACGATACTATAGGATTAAAAATAGCCGTCGATATACCAAGCGGTGTTGAAGCCGATACAGGATATGTCAACAGTGTTGCCTTTCAAGCAACTATAACAATAACAATGGGGACACCGAAATATGGACACTTCCTCGGTAAAGGAAAAATAAGTAGTGGGATAGTGCTCCCAGTCGATATAGGGATACCACCATCTTTAATGAACCACGAAAACTTTGCAAAAATAGTTATTGATAACGACGGTTTTTTGTGCCCCGCAAGAAATAGTTTTTACCATAAAGGGATGTATGGTCGAATTGGTATCATTGCAGGCTCGCCAGGCTTATCAGGGGCGGCTATATTGGCATCAAAAGCAGCCTTGAGATCTGGTAGTGGTTTGATTACCCTCTTTCATCCACAAGGTATGGAAACGATCTTTGAGTCACAACTCATAGAAGTTATGACCTCTCCATATCCCTTTGCCAACGATAATTTTGAAACGTCTGAAATTACCCAGTGGATAGAAGGACTCAACGGCTTTGATGCGCTACTCATTGGACCTGGAATGGGGGTTAATCCACTTACAGAAGCTATTGTTGACCAGATTACCCAACAATGGAATAAGCCTTTGGTTATCGACGCTGACGCACTTAACGTTATTGCTAAACACCCTGATTGGTTGAAAAGACTGAAGAAAAAAGAGTGCGTCCTAACTCCACATATCGGCGAGTTTGTTAGAATCTCTGGCTACACAAAAGAAGCTATAGAAAAAGATCCTATCGACTGTCTTAAAAAGTTTGCTACTAAAGTCGGCTGCCCTATCCTTCTCAAAGATACGACTCGAATTTTTTATGATCGGAAGCAGCTCGTTTTTGACATCTCTGGTGATGACGGTTTGGCTACCGGTGGAAGTGGAGACGTGCTTGCAGGCATAATTGTCTCATTTATCGGACAGAAATCATCGATTGCAGACGCTTCTATCGCTGCATCATACCTACTCGGTAGCACTGCTGAAAAAGTCTCAAATACAAGACAGACCCCCTCTGTCATACCGTCTGATATCATTGAAAATCTATTTGTGCTTGAAGAAGAGTTAGATTTCTAAGCTATGAGTAGTAGGATATTTCTTAAATTACTACTACTGCTCACACTCTTCTCACCTTTATGCTTACACACTGAGCCTATAGTAGTAATCAACGAAATACTCTTCAAGCAGTCGAACGAAAACCAGGAGTGGATAGAAATATTTAACCCCTCTGATAGCGATGTAAGTTTAGTTGACACCTATATAGAAGACCTGGCTAAAACTAAAACAAAGTTCAGCGGCATTGTCCCGGCACAAAGCTATCGAGTTATCTGTAGAAATCGCGACAAAATGTTGAGCTTCTATCCACACTTAAGGTCGGAACATATTATCGAGGCAACTTCTTGGGCTGTGCTAAATAACGATAAAGAGACTCTATGGTTGAAAAACAAAGATGACACTATCATTGACTCCGTCTCATACACTGCTACAGTAGACCATCGTCAAGACCTATCAATAGAGCGGATTGACCCTTATGATAAACTTTCAGAATGGGGAAAGTCAATTTCGGTAAATCTTTCTACACCTGCTCAGCCTAACAGTCTTTTACCTGTTGAATACGACCTAAAGATAGCTCAAGCTAAAATTGAGGCTGATAGTAATAGGCTACGACATAGCGTAATAGTTAAAAATGTTGGTAGAATACCGATCGATATGTTTACCTTGACCTGTTCTGTCCAATTAGAACATTCTGAGCAGATGGAAGTTGTTTATAGCCAAATGTGTCGAGCAACTGAAGATACCCTTTTCACCTTCTCTACTCCAATACCCCTTGAAAAACATACAACATATAGGTATGAAATAGATGCAGAAGAAGATTTGAATCATTCTAACAATACCTACATTCTAAGCCACTATAACGGTGCTTTGCCAGTGGTAATCAATGAGCTAATGTACCGCCCTAACGATAATGAACCGAGCTGGGTTGAGTTAAAAGTCAATGATAAGTATGAAAACTTAAACACCATCACGTTTACATCGCCTCGAAGCCGTATTGAGGTCAAATTGGCTGACTTTGAATATCTGCTGCTCACGCATACAGAAGAAGAGGCTGAGTATCTGTCTTTACGATACGAAATACCATTAGAAGCTATATTTACAGGGTTAAAGCCTATATACATCAAGGGTGAAGAACTCTCCATCTTAGACGCTTCAAATAATGTGATTGAATCGTTTACATACGACCAAAAATGGAGCACCAAAAAAGGGATCTCTGCCGAAAGGGTAAACCCTAATCTACCCTCTACTGACGATAACTGGGCACACTCCTTGGACCCTGATTGGTGTACACCTGGTCGTGTAAACAGTGTATACACCACATCAAAGTATGAGAAGCTTATCGTAACAGTTACCCCTAACCCTTACTCTCCTTTAAGAGATGATTATGCTCTTATAAGCTATACTCACCCCGAAAAGATGAGCAGGATCAACTGTAAAATCTTTGATCTCAAAGGGAGACTCGTCTCTAACTTGATAAATCAAGAGAAAGGAAGCTCTAAAGGTAGTTTTCAATGGGAAGGGTTAAACGATAATAATCAGCCGTTACCTAACGGTATTTACGTCATCCTTTTCGAAGCTGTTGGTATCGAATCAAAACTAACTTACAGACAAAGATTGACTGTAGTTCTCGGTAAATAGAAAGAAAACTATACTACCCATAAAAAAAGCCTCCTGCCGCTTAGTTAACGACAGGAGGCTTAAATTTTGAACCACCATATTCAGTGGCCAAATATCAGATTATTTCATCATTATCATCTTTTTAGATGAGTTGTAACTACCTTTCTGCATTCTGTAGAAATAAATTCCACTACTTACAGGGCGGTTGTTATCGTCACGTCCATCCCAATGAGCTGTGTGAGAGCCTACACCAACATACTCATTAAGTAATGATTTTACTTTCTGTCCACGGCTGTTGTAGATAACGATGCTTACATCACCTGCTTCAGCTATGTCGAAAGAAATGTTAGTGTCTGGGTTGAATGGGTTTGGATAGTTCTTTTTCAGCCCGGTTACAAGCGGGATAGCCACAATATCTTCTTCAACGGCAACTAAGTCGACGATTTGGATATTAGAGCGCTCTGAATCACCTTCCATAAAGACAGCTTTAACGTAGTATAAATAAACGTTATCAAGTGATACGTTTTCATCTACGTAAGTGGTCTCAAAAACCGGTCTCTTGTTGATTTTCTCATGGTCTCTGTATACATCATAGCTGAGCAATTCAGCACGACTACCATCTTCGTTGTCTAAAGTTGCTGGAACATTAGGAGCGTTCCATGTTAAGTTGACAACGCCTGTAGCAAACTCAGCTTCCAAGTCTCTTGGAGGATACAGAGTTGGCTTGTTTTGTAACGCAATTGCGTTTTCACGATATCTTAACTGAGGAGAGCCACTTTCAAGTGCAAATTCAGCACTGGCCCAGCGCCCTGTCGATGGTTGAGATACTCTAACCCTAATAATATCGCCAATAGACCAGCCCACTGGTGAGCCTACAGCTCTAAAGTTAGCAGGATCAAAGATCAAGACGAAACGTCCACCATCGTTGAGATACGCTAATGTGCCTAAAGCTGGGTTTGGTCCGTCAATGATGTATTGTGGTCTTGAGGCGTTCCAGACTTCAAAGAAAATTGTACCGTCTTCAGGATATATAACGTTATCTGGATAGCTCCCACCAAAATCATAAAGCTCCTGCACTACTGGCTTTGGAGCGTCTTGAGCAAACAGAGCAACGCTAAATAGCAGCGATACAATAAAAATTACAGCAAGTTTTTTTTCCATAACATTTACCTCTCTTTTTTACGATTCTATAAACGAATTCAATATCAGTTTATAGCTACTCAAACCTGGAGGTTTGAGCAGCCCCTATAATTTAGTGTCAAGAAGATGGTTTTCTATCCAATAATAATGTCAAGAATAATCTCTTCTTTTACCATCATTTTTTTAAACTCATACGTGCTTGACCTCTGAAGAAAACATTAAGGCTCTAAACCCAGTATCTCCTTCACTTCTTTAGGTGAAGCAATTTTCCTTCCAAACTCTGAGGCTAAGCGACTAATTCTTGCAACTAACTGTGCATTTGACTCAGCCAACACCCCTTTGTGATAGTAAATATTGTCTTCAAAGCCTACCCTGATATGACCACCCATAATCAGAGCTTGAAAAGCGCACGGAAGCTGCCAACGACCTATGCCGGCAACACCCCAAGTAGCACTTGGAATCTCCTCTTTTAAGTGCTCTGCCATATAGAGTACGTTTTTAGCCTTACCACTCATACCGCCAGGTACACCTAACACAAATTGTATGTGTAAAGGTTCATGAGTAATAATACCTCTTCTAACTAACCTGGCAACGTAATCAATCATGCCAGATTCATACACCTCTATTTCAGGTGCTACTCCGGTTTCTTGAAAGTATTTTGCTAAGCGGACTATTTCTTCCGGGCTATTGACAAATACTTCATCACCGAAGTTGATTGTTCCAGCATTAAGTGTAGCCATTTCAGGCTTTAAAGATAGCGGTGCCATTCTTTCTTCGAATGGGACTCCGACCGCTCCACCAGTAGAGATCTGGATAATCATCTCTGGTACCATTTCTCTCACTAAATCTATTGTCTGTTTGAAACGCTCTAACCTCTGAGAAGGGGTGCCATCATCCTCACGGACGTGGAGATGCAATACTCTCGAACCTGCCTCAAAGCACGCTTTTGCCTCTAACGCTTGCTCTTCTGGGGTAATAGGCAAGTTAGGCTGATCTTCTTTTCTTGTTTCAGCACCAGTAAGCGCAGTTGTAATAATTAATGGATCCATCTGTAAACTTCCTCCTCTATACTGTAAAGTTAATTTACAACAGTTTTTTGATCTCGTCTAAAGATTCGCCGATGCTGTTGACCACGATATTCAAGTCTTCCTCGGTATGTCTATAAGCTATATATCCGTGGTGGAAGGGTTGTAAGAAAACTTTCCTTCTAATAAGCTGAGTATAGAATTCGGTTCTGAGCTTACGGTAGAGTTTGTTTTCATCTTGTATAAAGGTAATGAATGGCATCCAAGGATCGCCACTGTATTCAGAAGGGATACCGCTATCAGCGATTAGTTTCTCAACTCTTTTCGTTACCCTGTTACCTCTCTCTTTAATTTTGTCTATTACGTTTTCTCTTTCGAGGATTTCAATTGTTTTCAACGCTGCGATCTGTTCGGTACTGTTAGGGAAGAAAGTTGAACTTAGGAATGCTTTGTCGATAAGCACATCCATAATCTCTTTCTTACCGGTAACGGCTCCGATAGGATACCCATTAGCCATAGCTTTACCAAAGACAGCCATATCTGGTGTAACACCAAACTCTTTCTGGGCGCCACCTAAGTTGACTCTAAATCCGGTTCTAATCTCGTCAAAAATTAAGACTGCACCGTATTTTTCAGCGAGCTTTTTCACCCCTTCAAGATACCCCTCTTTAGGATATTCCACTTTGTTGGCCAGAGGATGCCCTAACGGAGTGATGATCATACAGGCAACTTGATCGCCTATTGATTTGTATAAGTCTTCTAACTGGTCTAAGTCGTTATACTCAACCTCGTGTGTATCCTCGTAAACGCTCTTTGGTACTCCACCTTTGACTTCTACACACCAGTCGTGCCAACCGTGATATCCACAGCGGATAATTTTATCTCTACCAGTATAAGCTCTTGCAATTCTTACAGCGGCTGAAGTAGCGTCAGAACCAGTCTTAACAAACACGCTTTTCTCGCTACAAGGGATCAGCTCATTAAGCTTCTCAGCAAGAATGTTTTGAGTAGGTTGTGTAAGCGAAAAACAGAACCCTCTATTTTGGATCTGTTCAATAACTGCGTTATCAATTTCCTCTTCCCTATGCCCAATAATGATCGGACCGTATGCACAAAGCAAGTCGATATACTCATTACCGTCAACATCTGTTACTCTGCCACCTTTAGCAGACTCGAAAAATATCGGATATTCACCAGGAACAAAGTTGTATGGTCTTCTAATCCCTAATACTGCACCTGGTATAAGTTCCAGTGATCTTTGATACATCTGTTCACTTTTGTCTAACTTCAATTTGTCGGCCATAATCCCTCCATTATTCTTCTTTATTTTTGATATATTTATTTCGATTCGTAGAGTGAGGCAATCCCCATTCCGCCGCCAATGCAAAGAGATGCTAAACCTTTTTTAACATTACGCTTCTTCATCTCGTGAAGCAGTGTAACTACTATTCTGGCGCCACTCGCTCCAATTGGATGGCCTAAAGATATTGCACCACCGTTAACGTTTACTATTTCACGATTAAGCTTCCCTATCTCTTTTTCTATACCTTTGAATACGGCTAACGATTGTGCCGCAAAAGCTTCATTAAGCTCTGCAAGCTCTATGTCTTCAATTTTCCAGTTTACCTTTGAAAGCACTTTTTTAACAGCTGGCACAGGACCTATTCCCATTATAGAAGGATCAACACCTGCAGAAGCTGACGAAACAAATGTAGCCATCGGTTTTAACCCTAATTCGTTAGCTTTGTCTTCACTCATCAAGATAAGCATAGCAGCACCATCGTTGATACCGGATGAGTTGGCAGCAGTCACCACACCGTCAGCCTTAAATGAAGGTCTTAACTTAGCAATTGACTCTACCGTTACCCCTTTTCGAGGGAACTCATCTTCAGTGATATTAAGAGGCTCCCCTCTTCTTTGCGGGATAACTATCGGCACGATTTCATCTCTAAATCTGCCTTCATTCATTGCTTTTTCGGTTTTATTTTGGCTCTCTACAGCGAATTTATCTAAATCTTCTCTACTTAAGTTATACTGTTCTGCAAGATTCTCTGCAGTAATCCCCATATGGTAGTTATTGAATATATCTGTCAAACCATCACTTATCATTAGGTCGACCACTTTTCTGTCACCCATTTTACTGCCCCATCTCATCTCAGGTATGATGTATGGAATCTGGCTCATATTTTCAACTCCACCAGCAACTATGACGTCAGCCTCTCCGCTTTGAATCATAGCAGCCCCAAGTGTTATAGCTTTCATTCCGGAGCCACACACTTTGTTAACAGTAAAACTTGGGATCTCCTGAGGAATACCAGATTTAATAGCGATCTGACGGGCTACGTTTTGACCCAACCCGGCCCCGACCACATTACCTATAATCACCTCATCGATATCTGAAGCAGACAAATTAGTCTCTTTTAGTAATGATATGAGAACTTGAGCGCCAAGCTCTATTGCAGATGTACCCTTAAACACTCCACCAAAGCTTCCGACAGGGCTTCTTTTGGCGGTAACTACACATACTTTCCTCATAGTAATCCTCTCTTATCGTTTACAGTCAGTATTATTTTTTACTCTACCTTAGTCAACCTTTCTTTGTGAAACTCTACTTTTTGCCATTAAATAGTTAGATGTAATAAACTGTAAGGCTTGTAGTTGAGTGCCTAACTAACTCTTACTTTTCGAAGCGGCAGCTTAAAACACCGTCACTTACAATGATTTCTTTGGAAGGAGTTAATTATATCTTCCTGATACGCTGGTTGAATGCCTACTTTACCACAAACTGACCCAGCTGCGTGATTAGCAATTATTGCCGCAGTGTGAACTGGCAAGCCAGAAGTGATACCTAAGGTTAACGTACTTATAACGGTATCACCTGCTCCTGAGACATCATAAACCTCTCTCGCATAGGTCGGAATGTCAAATCTTTCACTACCCTTAGAGAAGACGGTGAGCCCTTTGTCACCCCGTGTAACTACTAAGTATTGAGGTTTCAGTCGGTCTAACAGAGCTAAGCTGACCTTTTCAAAGTCGTCCTCACTCTCTATTTCAGCTTCCATATTCTTCTTCAATTCTATAAAATTAGGCTTGAAAATAGTTACACCCTTGTAGTCGAAAAAATTCTTATACTTCGGGTCGACTGTTATCGGTATCCGTTTTGAGTTAGCGAGATCAATTATTTTTGTGATTAGCGAAGCTGTCAACACCCCTTTATCATAGTCTTCTAAGATTATTCCATCAAGTGAGTTAACTACACTCTCTATGCCGGCAAGAATAGTCCTCTCAATCTCTTCATTAATATCAGATTTCGATTCATTATCGACTCTAATCATCTGCTGATGCCCCGCCATTATTCTTGTTTTTCGAGTAGTAGGTCTGTTACTATCCTTCACGATGAAAGTATCATCCACTTCTAATGCGACCAGCGACTCTTTAAGGATATTGGAATATGTATCGTCGCCTACAACTCCAAATATGAGTGGTTCAGCCCCTAAAGCCTTTAGGTTGTTAACCACATTAGTGGCACCACCTAAACGATACTCCTCTTTTTTTATATCGACAATAGGGACAGGCGCTTCTGGAGATATACGGTTTACGTTCCCCCATAAATAGTGGTCTAACATCACATCGCCCACAACGGCAATCTTCAACCCCTTAAAAGAATCTAAGGCTTGTTTGACATCATTTAGGTTCATTTTCTACTCCGACTGGATAATCGGCGTTAAAACAGGCATAACAATACTCGTCTGGCTTAGCGACGGTTGTCCGTAAGTCAGAAAGCGTGATATGTTTAATGCTGTCCGCATCAACAAAGTCTCTAATCTCATCAAGAGTGAGCTTATTAGCAATTAAATTCCCCTGATTTGGTGTGTCTATCCCATAGTAACATGGATACTTAACCTGAGGAGAACCTATCCTCAGATGAACCTCCTTAGCACCGGCATATTTAATCATTCTTACTAAGTTCTTGATCGTAGAACCTCTTACTATTGAGTCATCAATAAGAGCTACTCTCTTCCCTTCGAAAAAGTTAGGGAGTGTATTAAACTTCTGCTGAACCCCTTCATCTCTAATAGTCTGATCCGGCTTAATAAAAGTTCGACCAACGTAGTGATTTCTGATCAAACCCATCTCGTAAGGGATGTTCTTCTCACGTGAATACCCCACCGCTATGAAGTTGGCTGAGTCGGGTACAGGTACAACAATGTCAACATCATATTCTTCAACCTGTGCCAGCTTTCTACCTATTGCTTCACGGACAGAATAAACATCCTCTCCAAAATCATGACTGTCAGGGCGTGAGAAATATACTAACTCAAATATACAGTGGCTCGGCTTCTTGCCGTTACGCAACTTATCTACGTCTGCTCTGATTCTTTTAATCTCTTTATCATCAACGATAATTATTTCGCCAGCACCAACCTCTTCCTGTTTGGTTATCCCTAAAATATCAAGAGCACAACTCTCCGAAGCAGTCACTACCACTCCATCAGCACGTTTTCCCCATACCATAGGGCGTATGGCGAAAGGATCTCTGAACATATAGAGTTTATCTCTAACTGCCAAAACTGCTGAGTAAGCCCCCTTGAAGTCCTGCATCACCTCCAATATTGAATCCGAGACGCTTCTTCCCTCTTTCTCAACCTTATACACGATAAATCTTAGAATCAACTCACAGTCATTATCGCTTTTAAAATAGACGTTTTTCTCCTCAAGTCTCTTACGTATCTCATCATAATTTATAATGTCCCCGTTGCTTACTAAAGCATAAGATGGCCCTTCAAGAGTCTCTACTAAATGGGGTTGGGAATTGAATTCAGTTGCAGTTCCACGGGTAGGATACCTTACGTGGCCGATTGCTATAGTTCCATCTAATTCTTTTAACACTTCGGGTGTAAACACCTGCTTGACCAGCCCCATTTTCTTTCTTAATCTGAAGGCTCGTCCATCACTTACTGCCATTCCACAGCTCTCTTGTCCACGATGCTGCTCAGCAAAGAGACCTAACATAACTAACTCAGCGGCTTTCGGATGATTAAACACCCCTATTATACCACACATTTCTATCTCCTCAAAGAGTTAACTTTTACTCTTAAAACTTATTTTGTTCTCAGTTCCTTTCATCAGTCGCCCGATATTTTCACGATGTTTAACTATAATAAGGGTGGTTACAAGTATAGCCAAAATGAGATAAACAGGGTCACTATAACCTTTGGTTAAAAATACTACCAACTGCGCAATAGAAAGGGTTAGCGCAGCAGTGATCGACCCTAAAGAAACGTATTTAGAAAGTGCCGTCACTATGATAAATACACTTAACGCTAATATGAATGGGAGTGGAATTAAAGCTGCAAATACCCCAGCGGAAGTAGCAACCCCTTTTCCCCCTTTAAACTTAAGAAAGATGGTGAAAGTATGGCCAAGAATTACAGCCAGACTCGGGATGATTAAACTGCAGTCACCGAAATACCTCTTCACTAACCACACAGCTAAGAAGCCTTTTAGCATATCAGAAATAAGTGTCAAGAGCCCTAAACGCCAACCTAATACTCTCAAGGCATTTGTTGAGCCAACATTACCACTACCATGCTCTCTTAAATCTATCTTATGGAAGATTTTGCCGTACAAATAGCTAAATGGAATGCTACCCATTACATAGGCTATTAATCCAATAAATATCGCTTGTATGTTCATTTCCTGTCTCCTGAACTCGTTCGGAATATTATCTTGATGGTGACCCCTTCAAACTTGAAGTACTCTCTAATTTTGTTGTGCACGTACCTCTTATAGTTCTCTGTTATCATCTTGGCATCATTACAGAAGAAGACGAATGTAGGGGGCTGTATTGCTACCTGGCTGCAGTAATAAATCTTAACGTGCCTACCACTGGAGTGAGTCGGCGGGTACCTCTTTATAACAGTTTCAAGAAAATCATTTAGCTGTGAAGTACTAATCCTAAATTTACTCTCCTGGTCCACTTTTAAGACCAAATCAAGTATTTTGTATACTCTCTGATTAGTCTCCGCTGAGGTGAATAGAATAGGGGTAAAGTCAATAAACTTAAGCTTCTCTCGTATGTCTCTCACAAAAACACCCATAGTTTTGTTGTCTTTTTCTATAAGATCCCACTTATTCACGACTATCATCAGATTTTTGTAGTTACGGGCGCAATATGAGGCTATCTTTTGATCCTGTTCAGTCACATTCTCAGGGGCCGAAATCACTAACACTACGATATCACTCCTATCAATACTTTCAATAGTCCGCATAGCACTAAACAGTTCCACACCATATTCAACACTTCTCTTTTTACGGAGCCCCGCTGTATCAATAAAGCGCACCGTTTGAGAATGATATTTAATTGATGAATCAATAGAGTCTCTGGTTGTACCGGGAATATTGGTCACGATAGTAGTATCTTTTCCTACTAAGCGATTAAGTATAGAGGACTTACCTACGTTTGGCTTACCAACTATTGCCACTTTTATTTCGTCATCACTATCTTCAGGCTCTTCATAAGTTTCAATTCTATCGGTAATCTCGTCCAAAAGATCACCTATATGTCTTCCGTGTGAAGCGGAGATGGCGATCGGTTCTCCGAAACCAAGCTGTAAAAAATTAAATTTATCTATCTCATCTTCAAAACTATCGGCTTTATTAACCACTACCATCACTTTTTCGCTATGCGGCTTTAATATCCGTGCTACATCAAGATCTAATCCAGTAATATCAACCTTTGCATCTACCATAAAGAGAATCAAATCTGCCTCTAAGATGGCAATCTCAGCCTGTTTCCTTACAGCTTTATCCATATCATCAGTCGATCCGACTACAATACCACCCGTATCCACTAATATGAAAGTCTTGTTTAACCACTCGACCTTCTCATACTTGCGATCACGAGTAATCCCCTCTTCACTATCAACTATCGCACTACGCCTTTTAATTAGTCGATTAAAAAGGGTCGACTTGCCGACATTCGGTCTACCTACTATTGCTACTATATTTTCTCTCATTCTAACTCTTAGTTTTTTTTGACAGACTCCGACACTTCTCTTATTTGTCAACAAATTATCAGAATTCAAGTAAAACTCGCTCCCCTATCCCTTAATTACTGTAAACCTTCTGTTGTCTGTTCACGGAAGGGGATTATATTGTTTTAAAAAGATTTTTTCCGTGAGTCGGTGTGAAAATATTGACAAATTGAATGTAGATTAAAGAATGAGCTATTCTTTCTCTAAGGGGGTTACTGATGAGTTTATCATTTTTAATAGCTCCGATTGGAGCACTTACTGCTCTTGTCTTTGCTGTATATTTCTTTAAATCAATGCAAAAGCAACCGCAAGGTACCGAAAGGATGATAGAAATAGCAACTTACGTTCGAGTGGGAGCTCGTGCCTATTTAAGACAGCAATACAAAATTGTTGGCATATTTTTCATCCTCTCTTTTATCTTTTATATAGTTTTAGCGCTATTCTTCAAGGTGCAGAATATCTGGTCACCTTTTGCTTTTCTAACAGGCGGCTTCTTTAGTGGTTTAGCGGGCTTCATTGGTATGAGAACTGCTACTTGTGCCTCTAACAGGACTGCTGAAGCGTGTCGCCATAGTCTTAACTCTGGGCTGAGAATTGCCTTCAGATCAGGTGCTGTAACAGGCCTTACGGTTGTCGGTTTAGGGTTATTGAACATCTCAATTTGGTACATAATACTCACTTTCGCTATGCGCCTTCCCGAGAGCAGTATTTTCCATATAGGCTCCATTAAGGATTTAACTTCTGGACTCCTTTCATTTGCTATAGGCGCATCTTTTCAGGCTCTGTTTGCCAGAGTAGGTGGTGGCATTTTCACCAAAGCGGCTGATATTGGAGCCGACATTGTAGGCAAAATTGAGACTGATATTCCAGAAGATGATCCACGTAACCCTGCAGTAATTGCGGATAACGTAGGCGATAATGTAGGTGACGTTGCCGGTATGGGTGCTGACCTTTTTGAATCTTATAGTGGCTCTATTTTGGCAACGGCTGTGTTGGGTACAGCAGCATTTTACGCTAACACAACTTATCAAGTTAATGCAGTACTTCTCCCACTTAGCCTGGCAGGCCTCGGTATTTTAGCTTCAATAGTAGGCATCTTTTTTGTAAGCACTAAAGAATCATCAAGTCAAAAAGAGCTCCTAAATTCACTAAGCCGTGGTGTATGGATAAGTTCGCTACTAATCTTAATTGGCTCCTATTTTCTTATCAAGTCGATGCTGCCTGACAATACCAATCTTTGGTTTTCGTTAACCGTTGGACTGTTAACCGGTATTATCATCGGAAAAGTCACCGAATACTTCACATCGCATGAATATTATCCCACAAGGAATGTCGCTAAACAGGGTGACACCAGTATAGCTACCCTTATTATCGACGGTATGTCGGTCGGTATGATGTCTACCGGCATCCCTGTTTTAACCTTAGGTATGGGTATTCTGCTGAGTTTCGGTTTTGGCAACAATTGGAATTGGGCAGAGCTATCGAGTGGACTCTATGGTATTGGTATTGCGGCAGTCGGTATGCTTTCCACTCTCGGTATAACATTAGCTACCGATGCGTATGGGCCTATCGCTGATAACGCCGGTGGTAACGCACAAATGAGTAACTTAGGAGCAGAGGTAAGAGCACGAACTGACGCTCTTGATGCGCTCGGCAATACTACTGCAGCCACCGGTAAAGGTTTTGCTATCGGATCAGCAGCGTTGACGGCGATGGTATTACTCTCAGCCTATATTGAAGAGGTCAAAATGGCGTTGACCAGGGTTGGTGTCGACACTTTTGTTATAGGCGAAAATCATATTGTTCAGACTACTGCAGCATCTATCCAGCAATTTGTCGAGTATTACAACATCACATTAGTCAACCCCAAGGTAATCATTGGTCTTTTTATAGGTTCTATGACCGCTTTCGTCTTCTGTGCTTTGACGTTAAAGTCGGTTGGCAGAGCTGCTGGCAAGATGGTAGAAGAGGTCAGAAGGCAATTCAGAGAAATCAAAGGCATTATGGATTTTACAGAGCAGCCCGACTATGATCGATGCGTTGCGATCTCCACTAAAGCCGCTCAGAAAGAGATGATTCTCCCCTCAATCTTAGCCTTCGTCATACCACTCTTTGTCGGGCTCGTCTTAGGTGTTTCCGGCGTTATGGGTCTTTTGACCGGCTCATTGACTACTGGTTTTACTTTAGCAATTATGCTTAATAACGCAGGGGCTGCTTGGGATAATGCAAAGAAATATGTCGAGAGCGGTCAATTAGGGGGCAAAGGATCTCCGGCACATATAGCAACTGTAACTGGTGATACTGTTGGCGACCCATTCAAAGACACCTCAGGCCCATCCTTAAACATCTTGATTAAGCTAATGAGTATGGTAAGTATTGCATTCGCAGCAGTCGTGGTGGCTTATTCACCATTGGTTGAGTCAATTTACGAACGGAATGCTCCGAACCAAATAGATTCAACTCTTAACGAAGAAACCCACTCAACAACGCAAATTATTTCCGATAATGAAGCCGTATAAGCCAACACTATTAGTAGTAGTCTGTTTGATACTCTTCTTCTGTTCGTTAGAGGGAACACAGGAGAATAGTGTCGGTCTTGCTTTAAGTGGTGGAGGAGCGAGAGGTCTTGCTCATATTGGTGTATTGAAGGTTTTTGACGAGATAGGTTTGAAGCCCGATTTCATTGCAGGCACAAGTATAGGTGCAATCATAGGTGGTTTATACGCAACAGGTCTCACCGCCTCGGAAATAGAGGTCATATTCAAGGAAAGCTTAGAGATAAACCCTATGTACACCGATTATATTTCCAGAAGGGACTATTATATTGGTGAAAAGAGGTGGGGTAATTACGCCAACATATTCTTTCAGATTGACGACAACTACAAGCTAATCTTACCTCAAGGGCTGATACCAGGCAACTACGTGATCAATAATATTTTTAAACATACATACCCTTATAGTGATGTAGATGATTTCGATCAGCTACCCATACCCTATGCAGCCATAGCGACTGATTTAGAGACAGGCAAAACAAAGATTATCAGAAGTGGCAGCCTCCCCGAAGCAATCCGTGCTTCTATGTCAATCCCCTCCATTTTCGCCCCTTTTGAATACAATGGTGAGCTACTTATCGACGGTGGAATCAAGATGAATCTACCGGAGCCTGTTGTAAAAGAAATGGGTGCTGACTATGTTATAGGCGTATTGGTTGCCTCTGAATTAAAAGATCGGAGCAATCTCGGCAACATTCCAACTATACTCGAACAGACCCTCAATATAAGCTCAAGGGAGAGCCGACACCAAGCCACTTTAAATTGTCCTTTAGTCATCGAACCGGAGATAGATGAGTTCTACTCTTATGACTTCCAAAGAATAGACGGTTTGATTAAAGCTGGCGAGGAGGCTGCTCGCAAAAAGATGCCAGAACTATTAGCTCTTAAGTCCTCTAAGTCAGAATCAACACACATCTCCCCCTCTATACCTCTACCCGATTCAATTAAAATACAACGCATTGAGATTATAGGCAACCAGAACCTGAGCAGCACCAAAATAGGAGAATACATTAACCTCGACATCACGCAACTGGTCACCAAAGAGGAGATAATTGCAGGTATCAAGAGGGCTAACAACTCACTACTCTTTAGAGAAATCTATCCCGTTTTAAGAGAGGAGCCTGACGGATACATACTTCAAGTTAAGGTTAAGGAGTGGCGCTTTAAAAGGCTTGGCACCAATATTCGCTACACAGAAAATAATGATGTCATCTTTAGCTCTATCATAGAGGCCAGAAACAAGATAGGCAATAACTCAACACTCTTAGCAGGGGTATCTATTGGTGGTGAAAAAGAGTTGTTTGTCGACTACGTAAAAAACTTCGGTAGAGAGTGGGGTGTCTATTTCCACATCTTTCCCTATGCCAACGAACACACCATTTTCTTTTATAACGATGACTTAAACAAAGTAGCCTCCAGTAATGCTTCTGAGTTTGGCGCCACGTTAGGCATTGGCGGCTTTGGTTTCAACCGCTATATTATTGAAACCTATCTGTATAGCTTCAGGAAGCGACTTTACAGGAACATCTCAGAGTCTGACATAGATCAAACCTTCTTTTCTTCAGGGATAGGCATTAAGTTTTACAGTGAGAGTTTAGACGACCTTATGTTTCCAATGTCTGGTAAACAGACCCTTATCAAGCTAACACATTCCGACGAGGCTTTTTTAAGTGACTATTCCTATACCAAGATATTTGGCAGGTTTCAGGCATTAATCCCTATTACTTCGAATTTAAGTATCAGAACGCAGTTAGAATACGGCTCTTATTTTGATGAAAACACCGGTAGTTTTGACCCCTTTTATCTTGGCGGTTTTGATTCCTTTCTCGGTATGCGTAGATACGAAAAGAGCGTCCCGATCATTAAATCTGCCACCATTGCAGCCCGTATTCAAGCAACTGACAATATCTTTATAGACCTGCAGGCAAACGGTGCATTAATGGGCAAACTCGATCTCTGGGTAGCTGATGATGCTCTTTATGGTGGCGGTGTAAAGGTTGGTTTCAAAACTTTTTTAGGAGCCATCAGGGGTGGTCTTGGGGTCAACAAGAAGGGAACTATAACAACATATCTATCGATTGGTTATGATTTAGACGCTTTTGAATTTTCGAGAAGATAGTTAGATCAATTTAGCTTTTGCTAAGTGGGTATTGGGAATTTTTAATTAAGAATGGCTGGGATGAGAGGATTCGAACCCCTACAAACGGAACCAGAATCCGTGGTCCTACCATTAGACGACATCCCACCAAAAAATGGCTGGGCAGGGAGGATTCGAACCCCCGAATGCAAGGACCAAAACCTTGTGTCTTACCGCTTGACGACTGCCCAACGACCAACATTTGTTTCCGAGTTAATGGCGGAGAGGGTGGGATTCGAACCCACGGTAGAGTTTCCCCCACACACGCTTAGCAGGCGTGCACCTTCAGCCGGCTCGGTCACCTCTCCAGCATATTATGGCGGAGGATGAGGGACTCGAACCCCCAAGGGACAAGCCCGGCGGTTTTCAAGACCGCTGCCTTACCAATTAGGCTAATCCTCCTATGCACGAAAATCAAAGGTTAGTGTCAAAATAGAAACTACCAAGAACGTGTCAACCTTTTTTGGTAAGAATAAACATTCTAATAGCCGAACTCCTTTAAAGCATTACTCTTTTTTCGCCAGTCCTGCTTGATTTTAACCCATAATTCCAGCTTCACACGCTTACCTGTTAATTCATAAATACCCTTCTCAGAGGCCTGACGTATCTCCTTGATCTTACTCCCTTTCTCACCTATCAGGATGATCTTCTGCGACTTCCTTTCCAGCCATATATTGGCTGAAATCTCCACCTTATTATCAAACTCTTTGAAAGACTCAATAGTCACCGTGCTGCTATAGGGTATTTCTTCACGAAACATATGAAATATTTGCTCACGTATAATTTCTTGGGCAAAGAATTTAACCGGCATATCGGAGAGGTTATCTTTATCGTAGTAAGGTGGTGAATAAGGGAGAAAGGCTGTTACGTCACTAATAAAGTCTGAAAGCTCTTCATCATTCAAGGCTGACATAGTCACCACTCTATCGAATCCAGCTTCAAGGAGCTTGTTTTTAGTAGCCTCTTTATATTCATCATCAAAGAGGTCATCTTTATTGATAACCGCAATTTTAGGCACTTTGACTCTTTTCATAACGATTGCTACGACTCGTTCATCATAGTCAGTAGGAAAGTGATTATCGGTCATAAATATAATCAAGTCGGCATCAATAAGTGAGCTTTCAATTGCGTTTATCATATTATGGTGAAGCTCGTATCTTGCTTCAACGAAGCCGGGAGTATCTAAAAACACAATCTGTTCTTTCTCACTTGTATAGATCCCTTTTATACTATGTCTGGTAGTTTGTGGTCTTGGCGAGACTATTGATAGTTTTTCGCCCATAATTCTATTTAACAGGGTTGACTTTCCAACGTTTGGCTTTCCAATAATGGCCACAAACCCGCTCTTAAAGTCATCCGGTATTCTTTTTCTCACTAATTATCACCTCACTTTAATTATCCTAAAGATCATTCTCTCTATCAGTAGTTTATCATCAAGGTTGATCGATTTAAAGTCAGCATCAGCTTCCAGTAGGATAGAGAAAGCGGGCACCAATCTTCTCATCGGATAGTTATTTGCGTATCTAAGGTAGTCGCTACGCACGCTATAGAAGACATCGCTCATATGTTTCGACATAATCTCTGAAGTGGAGACCCCTTCTCTTTTCAGGGTATTGATCCGCCACAGTTGCACAAATAGTCTGAGCAGCATAGTGATTGTCATTATCGCAGCCTCTTTACTATCGATAAGTTTCTCAGCTATGGTCAAACTCTTTTTCAGGTCTCTATTCCCCACGCTATCGACCAGGTCGAAGACTGATGAAGATTTAGAGCTTCTTATACTTGCCTGCACCTCTTTAGTAGTAATTCTCGACATATCATCACTATATAGGAGGAGTTTTTCAAGTTCATTAGCAGCGGTTTGGTAGTCCAATTCGGTATTCTGCACAAATAGCAGAGCTGCTTGTCGGTCTATACTCTTTCCAGTGGCTGCCACTTCGGCATTGAGCCAAGGGAGCATATCTTCACCTTTATATGGGCTTCGGCACTGGATAACATATGCAGATTGGTTAATTTGTTTAGCGCTTTTCTTTCGGTTATCAAGAGTGTCTGCCATAAGGATGAGGACGTTAGAGTTTCTATTCTCGTCAGCTGCATCAATAATCCTCTGTTGTTCATCAGCTTTCATACCATCAAATTTACGGACGACAATGACTTTTCTCTCAGCTACAAACGGGTGTGCGAGGAAGCTATCTAACAGGGTAATAGCGTCGACATCGTCACCATAGAAGGTAGTTAAGTCGAAATCCCGTTCCTCTTTTTTTATAGCACGGTTCAGAATCAGTGTTACCACTCTCTCCTTTATATAGTAATCGGGTCCGAAAACGTAGTAGAACGTTTCTAACTTATGTCGGTTAAAGCCTGTAATAAAGGCTTGGCCGTTTACAGCTTTCTCTCTTGATGACATATCTTTAGACGTTAAGTATTATGATAGTAGCTATGCCTACAACCCAGCAGTAGATGGCAAAGATTTTCAACTTTCTTTTCCTAATCAGCTCTAACAGGAGGCTAATCACCAAAAAGCCTGATATGAAAGCAGCAACGCTTCCGATAATATATCCGAGCAGATATTCACTTTGGATTGCAGTCATTTTTCTCAACTCTAAGAGGGTAGCCCCTAAGATTACCGGTATAGAGAGCAGGAACGTAAATCTTGCCGCCTCTTCACGCTTGAGTCCAACAAAAAGACTCGTTGCGATAGTAGTTCCAGACCTGGAGATACCAGGTATTATAGAAACAGCTTGGCTAAGTCCTATTACGATAGATCTCCACACTCCAGTTTTAGGTAGCGAGATGGTTTTTGATGGAATAAAGTCACTTATCATCAAAATAACGCCGGTAATCAGCAGCATCGAAGCTGAAAGTAGCGGGTTGTGAAAGATTTCTTCCAAAACGTCTTTCATCAGGATGCCAATAATCCCGGTAATAAAAGTCGCAATAAAGAGATATAGCATAATCTTTCTATTATTAACAGCCGTCTCTCCTTTATCGTTAATCTTAACCGTAGAGGTCAACAAAGACCAGATATCTTTCCAAAAGTATACGATGACAGCCAACACAGTCCCTAAGTGTAGCATAATTTCGAAGCTAATATCTTGCAATTCAAAGTCTAAAAAATGGTTTGCAATCACCAAATGTCCAGAACTACTTACCGGAATGAACTCAGTCACCCCTTGGATTATACCCAACAACAACGATTTCAGTATAAAAATCATTTCTCCTCTCTCTTTAGTTATATAATTTCGGGTAGCCCTGTCTCAAACAGCTTCGACACCGGCACTATTTCATATCCAAGTTTTTTAGCCTCTTCAATAAACATATTCATACCTTTAATTCTTTCTCTATCGAAGCAATGTGTTATGACCACTACTCGTTCTTTATTTCCTTTCATATTTCTAAGCTGCCTAACCCTTTCCCTCACTGTTTTCTCACTCGTATCGGGCGCATCCAAAAACAGGTCTCGCGCTATTGCAGGTATCATCTTTCTCTGCGCCAGGTCTAAGCCTACTGAATGGACTGTAGTTTTACTATCAACGAAGTAAAGGTTATTTTTCTTAATCACATCTAACACGGCAGACATCACTCTTTCATCGGCAGTTGCCAAGCTACCCATATGGTTATTAACCCCTTTCACTTTTGAAAGCTGTTTTAAGTGACCCTCAGTGATCCTAACTATTTCTCTATCGCTATTTTCCACTAATACGGCAGAGTCGCCCGGGTTATTTCGAGGGTAGTCTATCGGCTCCATTGGGAGGTGTAGCATAGTTTCTCTTCCCATAGCGTTAGCCTTTTCCATAACAGTAGTTGAATGTTTAAGATCGGGTAGGATTGCAAAGGTAACGTTCGGGTCAGTGTTCAACCAGTCATCTAACAGAGCGCCACTAAACTCGCCAAAGTCATCGACTACAATAGCCAATTGCAACCTCTTTTCTGTATAGCTTTTTGCTCTATCGTAAACGAGCGTAATCACATAGGTTTTATTAAGTTTAGGGTCTTTTACCTTTAATACTTGCCCGGCACCTCTGTTTATAGTTTCGCCACTCTCTATGACTCCTCCAGCAATCTCAATTTGCCCTGTGAAGATCATATTTGCAAAGTTAAGGTCGAGCTTATCACCATCGAGTGAGATGGTATATCGAATCTCGTCACCCCTAACATTTTTTTTAACAAGGTTACTGGGAACTCCTAACTGTTCAGCGGCGTGAAGTATAGCCTCTTCTACTTTATTGACCAGCTCAATTTCCTTCACTTCCTCTTTAGGTTTCGCAACCTTTTCAGTCCCCTCTTTTTTATAGTTTAGAATCAGCGTCACCACTACAATTGCTATCAAGAACGCAAGCATAGTGATTCCAAGATAAGTTTGAACCCCTTTACGCTTTTTCTGGCCTACTTTTCGTTTCTTCTTTGCCATTATATCCTATCCTCCCCGCCAGTTCTAAAATAGAACTAAACTCTCTTCAACTGTCTCATTCCTATTATTACGTCAAGCATAAAGAGGTTTCCCTACCTTCGCATCCCTTTCTGACAGGACTCTATAGATTCAACCCCTCTTCAGCTTACAACCTTACATTCCAACTCTATAAAACATAAAATAACTTGCCTAAAACATCCAAATGAAAAAGCTGTAGTAGTGACTTATAGAGTCTATTCTCAATGTTCTGAACACTTTAACGAAAATAGAGTTAATAATCTGAAATGGAGGAGGTAATATGAGAAGAATTATCGTCGCTGGTAACTGGAAAATGAACAAAACTAATCAAGAGGTAACTGACTTTTTTACTCAACTAAAAGAGGAGATTAAATCGCTAAACTTAAACAATGTCTCGCCAATTATCGCCCCCCCTTTTATCTATCTGCATAACGCACAGCAGATAGCCAATGATACAGAGATCAAACTTTCTGCGCAAGACATAAGTGAGCACGACTTTGGCGCTTATACTGGCGAAGTGTCTGCACCTATGCTGAAGTCAATCAACGTCGAATACTCTATTGTCGGCCACTCCGAGCGCCGTGAATATCATAACGAGATTGATATGCAAGTAGGGATCAAAGCACAAAAGCTCATAGATAACGGTATAACCCCTATTATTTGTGTCGGCGAGAAAGAAAACGAAAGAGAAATGGGTATGACTGAATCGGTCATCCTCTCTCAGCTTAAACTCATCTTTGACGAGATGAAAGCTGTCGATCCAACAAAGATAATCATCGCTTACGAACCGGTCTGGGCTATCGGTACAGGTAAAACTGCAACCCCACATATGGCACAAGAAGTGCATAAAATTATCAGACAGTGGCTTGCTAAAAACATCTCCAACGAAGCGGCAAACCAGATTCCAATCCTATACGGTGGTAGCGTTAAGCCGGATAACTTTGAAGAACTGCTATCACAAAAGGATATCGACGGCGGCCTAATCGGTGGCGCCTCGCTCAAGATAGATGATTATATGTCACTTCTTAACACTGCTACAAAAATTTCAAAGTAAAAGGATAACAATATGTTAGAACTAAAGTTTGTCAGAGAAAATGCTGAGCTCGTAAAAAGCGGAATTATTGCCAAAAAAAGCAACGTAGATATAGATAAACTACTCGAATTAGACGCCGAAAGAAGAAAACTACAGTTTGACTTCGATACCAACAAAGCACATCAAAATAGAGTATCCAAAGAGATAGCAGATCGGAAAAGAAATAAACAAGATGCAGCCGACACACCCCAAATGGGTTTTCTTACATATCCTATCAAAAAAGATACTGTCGCCGATATGCTCTCAGAGATGCAAACCCTCTCCAACACTATTAAGGAGACTACTAACCGCATCTCCGCTCTCGATATTGAAATCGAACAACTCCTAATCAACATTCCAAACCTGCCCGACTCATCAGTACCAGTCGGTAGTGACGAATCTGATAACGTCGTTGTCAGAGAGTGGGGCGTTAAGTGGAATGATAGGCCTGACTTTACTGCCAAGCCTCTCGATCACATCGAAATAGCGCAAGCTCTCGGAATGCTCGATACCACCAGAGGTGCTAAAATCTCCGGCTCAGGCTTCCCTATCTACACTAATATAGGCGCTAAACTCGAACGTGCTCTGATAAACTTTATGCTCGATTTTCATCTTACTAATCATCAGTATCAAGAACTGAGTGTCCCGTTCGTAGTCAACCGTCAATCAATGTTAGGCACCGGTCAATTACCGAAACTTGAAAACGATATGTATCACATCGATGAGGATGACCTGTTCTTAATTCCAACAGGTGAGGTTCCGGTAACCAATATTTATGCTAACGAGATTTTGGAGAACAAAATATTACCAGCTAAGTATGTTACTTACACCCCTTGTTTCCGTAGAGAGGCCGGCTCATACGGTAAGGACACCAAAGGGTTGCAAAGACTCCATCAGTTCAATAAAGTTGAAATGGTGCGCTTTGTCCACCCCGAACAGTCTTGGGACGCACTTGAAGAGATGACTAATCAAGCTGAAGCGATTTTACAAGCGTTAGACCTACCATACCGTGTGCTTAATTTGTCGACAGGTGACCTCAGTTTCGCCTCGGCAAAAACTTATGACTTAGAGGTCTGGGCACCCGGAATGAAAAAGTATTTGGAAGTCTCCTCTATTAGTAACTTCTTAGACTTCCAAGCACGACGTGCCTCAATCCGCTACCGTGGAGATGACGGCAAAGTCAGATTTGTCCATACCCTTAACGGCTCAGGGTTAGCAACACCCCGAACCTTTATCGCCATCCTTGAAAACTATCAAAACTCAGATGACACGGTGACAATCCCTGAAGCGTTACGCCCTTATATGAACGGTCTCACAAAAATCGAGAGCTTTGTCTAACAACTATCAATAAAAAAGAAACGACCCTCAACCGAGGGTCGTTTTCTATTACTCTATTCTCAGCTCATTAGTAGAACTTCTTTATTTTCTCCATAACCTGCTCCACGCTTAAGCCGGCATATTTGTATACTTCTTCAGCGTTACCGGAGAGGGCATAGTCAGCCACGCCAAGCTTAACTAACTTACTTTGCAGTTCATATTCTACTAGTTTTTCTGCAACTAAGCTACCGAGTCCGGTGTTGACGTTATGATCTTCATAGGTGAAAATCTTACCTGTAGAGGCTACTTTGCTGAGGAACTCTTTATCCATTGCGGTAGGTGCTGAGACAGCCCAAAGCTGCAGCTTAATCCCTTTCTCTCTAAGCTTTTCTACAACCTCTAACCCTTTAGCACCAACACTACCCATAACGAGTAGAGCACCATCTGTTCCTTCTCTAATCAGGTCAGCTTTCCCGTATTCATATTTATAATTCTCATCGTAGTATGGAGTGCCATCTTCTTTAGTGATTATCGACACTTTAGAGCGTCCCATTGCAAGAAGATATCCACCCTCTTTGTTGGCGATATAGCGTGTGGCACGGTCTGTCTGGTTAGGGCATACAGGGATGATACTCTTGAATCCGTAAATGTTTCTCATTAACCCTAAGTAGTCCAGGCATTGGTGTGTCTTTCCATCCTCACCGACGTCTAAGCCTACGTGTGTCACCACAAGTTTGAGGTTAGCTTTGTTAATGTCGTTAAGTCTGTGTTGGTTATAAGTTTCATCGACTCCAAACACGCCGAAGCCGGCAAAAAAAGTCTGTAACCCTTCGACCGATAGCGTTCCACCCATAGAGATTGTGTGGTGCTCCATAATTCCGCACTGGATAAAGTTTTCCGGAACCTGTTTCTCAAAGTCAGCTGTTTTAACGCTACCTTGCAAGTCACAGTCCAGCACTACCAATGGGCTATAAGGCTCTTTACTATTTATCTTTGCGATATCAGCCAATGCATTACCCCAGGCTGAGCGATTATCCAAAGGCTTGTCATAGACAATCGGGTTGCCAGTATTCAAGCTTGGTAGAGGTATATTCTCTACTGTATGTTCAGCGGTAAGTTTCGCCTCTTTTCTGAGTTTTTTATATCTTTCAAAGTCATTTTCGCAACCCAACTCTTCAAGCGCCGTGACGAGCTGTTCTTCAGAGATAGCAGCTCCGTGATACCCCTCTTTATTTTCCATAAAGGAGACACCCTTACCCATCACAGTATTAGCTAAAATCAAAGCTGGTTTATCGCTATTAAGCGCCTTGATGAGCGCCTCGCCAATCTCTTCAAAGGAGTGTCCATCAATCTCAAAGACGTCCCAACCGTCGGCTTGATACTCCTCTTTAATATTTTGAGGCATCACCTTTTTAATACTTCCACCTATCTGAAGCTTATTGTAGTCAACGATTCCAATAAGGTTTGATAATCCATACTTAACGGCAAATCGTCGCGCCTCTGATAATTGTCCTTTTTGCTGCTCGCCGTCACCCATTAAGACTACCACGTTATAAGGAACTTTCTTTATCTTTGAAGCTAAAGCAAAACCGCATCCAGCCGATAAGCCCTGACCTAAGTTACCAGTCCCCCATTCGACACCAGGCACACTCCGCTCAATATGACCTTCGTAAATACTACCAGCCAAACGAAACTGTGAGACAAATTCATCAATGTCGAAAAATCCGTTTAAGGACAGTGCAGAGTAAACAGCGGGCGAAATATGCCCATGACTAACCAAGATACGATCTCTCCCCTCACTCTGATAGTTATCTTTATTAATGTTCATCATCTCGTAAATTGTAAGCAAAATATCGATAGATGACATCGAACCGCCTGGGTGACCAGACTTAGCAAGAGTAGTTGACTTTAAGATGGCAGCACGTGCCTTAGTTGCTTTCTTTTTTAAACCGATTACTTTATCCGCTGATAGTGAAGCATATTGCATAACAGACCCACCTCTCATAATTTTTATTGAATACTATTGTAAAAGAAAGCTCCGATCTGTCAACGAGGAAAACTTAGAAACCGATAAGAGCGCTGTTAGCTCAAACAAGTTATAATGAATATCGACTCACCCCTCTACCTATATAAGGGGTTACACGAAGCTCTTCTTTGCTAAATATTTTTGATTACCTTTATATCTCTATCCTCGTAAACCTTTTTCAAACAGCAGAAATCAAATACGACTTCTAACTAAACGGGCTCCTAGACCGCTATGTTTATGCATAAAGTTACAGCTATTCTGATACCACAAACCACATTCTACACTACTTTTACTGTAGTCGCCACCCCGTATCACGCAGTCATTTCCAAGCATAACACATTTAGGTTTATTATAAAAAACAATTGAACAGAGATCACGCCAATCCCAACACCACTCCAAAACATTACCAGACATATCATATAAGCCTAACTCATTGGGCATCTTCTGCCCTACGGGATGAGTTTTATCACCTGAGTTTTCATTATACCAAGCTACTTCTTCGATATCATCGCTCCCAGAATACTTATAGCCTTTACTATGTTTACCACCCCTCGCAGCGTACACCCATTCAGCTTCAGTCGGAAGGCGATAACCATTGGCATCAAAGTTACAAAAAATGTTCTTTGATGTATCATTACTGTAACACTGGGTTAACCCCTCTTGAAAACTACGTTTATTACAGTATATGATTACATCAAACCAAGTAATGTTTTCTACAGGGAGGTTATCTCCTTTATTATTAGATGGATTACTACCCATTACTTCTCCCCATTCCTTCTGTGTTATCTGAAATACACTAATATAAAAACTGTTTAAAGTTACCGTGTAAACTGGTTCCTCAAAACTACGTCTTTTATTTCTTCTCATTTGAAAATCACCGCCTTCTACGAAAGCAAACTTATTTACAATACTAGGCCCTTTTTCTAAACAAACAGACTTAAGCAATCTTTCACTCTTCTTTATCACAAATCTATTTATTAGGCTTTTGTAGCCGGGCATAGAGACTGATAACTCATATTCTCCTACTGGCAAACAACTAATTCTTTGCGAGCCCGTAGATTCATATATTGTCATACTATCTTTACTAAGAACAATCTTAGCATTCTCCGGATTAATATCAAAAATTATGACTCCTGTGTTTAGCACCTTAGTCGAGCTCTTAACTAGACGAAAACCTAGATAGCACACACAATATAATGGACTATTTTTATCTCTGTTCGACACGGTGCTACCACCTCGTATTACACGTAATAAACCGTTCTCGGAACCTGTAGGGTTACTCCAAAATCCTTTTGTATAAGGGCCGTATTTATCCCAACACCATTCAGAAATATTACTCGACATATCATATAAACCTAACTCATTAGCCTTTTTCTCTCCTGCTGGACTAGATTCATCCCAAACCAATTCTCTTTTATCATTACTTCCAGAATACATATATCCTTTACTTAGTCTCCCCCCCCTCGCTGCATATTCCCATTCTGTCTCGGTTGGCAAACGGTATCCATCAGCACTCCAATCACAAACAATATTATCGGAACTCAAGTTAGCAGGATTTGTATCGCCATCTATACTATAACAAGGGGTTAATCCCTCTTTAATACTCCGCTTATTACAGTATTTGACAACATCATACCAACTTACCTGTACCACAGGTAAATTGATATTATCCGTAAGTGATGGATTACTACCCATTATCTCCATCCACTCTTTCTGAGTAAGCTGGTGTTTGCTCATGTAAAAGCTGTTTATAGTTGCAGAATGAACTGGCATTTCATCAGTTTTACCTAAAATACTCCCCAACTCAAAGCTCCCCCCTTCAATGAAGGTGAAACTCTCAGAAATATCCAACCCTTCCTCTAAAACAACTGATTTTATCAAGATATCATCGTTATTTAGAATAAAGCTCTGTTTGAAACTTTTATATCCTTGCTTGTAAACAATAAAACTATACTCTCCAACCGGTAAATCGATAATTTTTATAGATTTCTTCCATTCTAGCACTACATAATTCTCTTTGCTAAGAACAGCTTTAGCTCCTTTTGGACAAATATTAAAGACAACATTACCGATTTGCTTGATTGAAAGGCAATTTCTCACTAAACGGACACCATGAGTTTCATATTCATCTGTAACGTTTACGGAACTTCGATACGTTACTGTGTAGCAGTCCTCATTATCGTAATAGCCACCACCTCGCAAAACTCTGTCAAAACCACTATGGTGACCCTTAGGGTTATTTTGAGGATTTGATGAATAAGGTCCGTACTTATCCCAACACCATTCGCGTTCATTACCAGACATCTCATATAAACCTAACTCATTAGCCATCTTCTTAACTACTAGATGAGGCCTAAAATCTACATTACCGATATACCAACCTTCTTCGTCATAATTCTCACTATCAGAATAGTCGTAATCATTACTTGTGTGCCAGCCCACAAGCTTATCGCTACCTGAATATTTATAGCCTTTACTCTTTTTGCCACCTTTAGCAGCGTATTCCCACTCAGCTTCGGTAGGCAAACGGTAACCATTGGCGCTCCAGTCACAAACAATAGTACCAGATCTCCAGTCTGTAGGGCTTATGTTACCGTTGATACTATAACAAGGGGTAAGACCTTCTACAACACTTCTTTTATTACAATAGTCAATAGCATCATACCAAGGCATGATGGCTACTTCTTTTTCATTACATTTATCTGTATTATTGTAAGAAGGGTATTTCATTATTTCTTTCCACTCCTTATGTGTAAGCAAGTACCTGCTAATACAAAAACTATTCAACACTACAAGATGTTGAGGACTTTCATTATCTCTTCCATTATTCCCAGCAAGGAATCTTCCCCCCTCAACTAATACAAATTTGCTGCAAATATCCAAACCTTTTTGCAAAAATATAGCTTTATTCAGGTACTCGTTTTTTTTCAACATAAAACGTTGGATTACTCTTTGATAGCCAGGTAAAGAAACGGCTATGCTGTATTCACCAACGGCAAGATTACTAATCCTTTTTGATCCGGTCCATTCATGTACTATGAAGCTACCTCTACAGAGGGTTACTTTAGCATTCATCGGGTTTACTTCAAAGATGACAGTGCCAGTCTGTCGATCTACGAGGGAACTCTTAACTAAGCGGATTCCCATAAAGCAACTCTTTTCCGCCGGACTAATCTTTTCTCTATACTGTACATCACATTCATGAATAACACTGTCACCCCCTCCACCTCGTACAACACGTCTTTGGCCACTTTCAGGGCCTATAGGGTTATTTTGTGGACTATTTGAATAATAATCGGCATTATATCGATCCCAACATAACTCAGCCACATTTCCCGACATGTCATATAACCCTAACTCATTAGCTTTCTGTTTGCCTACCGGATAAGTTGTATCATGTTCACGATCGCCTCCAGGATCATCACAAAACCAAGCTACTTCTTCGATCTCATCACTCCCTGCAAACTCGTAGCCTTTACTAAACTTACCCCCTTTCGCAGCATATTCCCATTCTGCTTCAGTTGGCAACCGATATCCATTCGAACCCCAATTACAGAAGATTGTGCCAGAAATCCAGTTTTTCGGACTTGTGTTACCATTGATGCTATAGCAAGGAGTTAAACCTTCCTTTATACTCCGCTTATTGCAGTAATCTATAGCATCAAACCAACTTATCTGTTCCACAGGAAAATTATCTCCTTGATTATATGAAGGATTGTAACCCATAATCTCAAACCATTCCTTCTGGGTGAGCTGATACTTATCTATAAAAAAACTATTCAAAACTACCAAATGTTCAGGGTTTTCATCACCCCAAATATCATATTTACGAAAATCGTCTATATCCCTCCCTCCCATCTGAAAACTACCGCCCTCAACAAAGATAAAATTGTTGGACGCATCCGACCCTTTCTCTAAATAAGTTGTTATTTTTAGCCACTCTTCTTTTTTTAGTCGAAAATTCTTCTTTAAACTTCTATAACCGGGCATAGTAACTATTAGGCTATATGCTCCAACCGGAAGACCACGAATTCTTTTCGACCCCACCCATTCTTGAAATACTTGGCTTCCTTTGCATAGAATGACTCTAGCTTTCACCGGGTTGACTTCAAAAGTGGCAAAACCGACCTGTTGAGTAAGGTTTATAGCATATGTGTCATCTTTACTAGCAAAAACCGTTATAGTATTTCTATAGTCATTGTACCCCTCACTCTTTACTACTAAACTATACGTGCCGCCCACAAGCTCTATACGACCATCCTTGACTTCTTTACTGTTAACGTAAATCTTTGCATCTGAAGGGGTCGTATTGAATTGAATTATTGCTGACGCACGAGATAATTTAAAAATATACTCACTATTACCGCCCTCAGAAACTTCAATTTCTTCTTCAAGTGGTAAGTAGTCAGATTTAATGAGTTTTAGCCGGTACTTACCAGGATTCAGCCAGAATTGTGCATCTGTAACACCCCTGAAGGTATCGTTTAAATAAGTCTCCGCATCGCTCGGTTTCGATTTAATCGTAACCAAAACACCGTCTTCAAAATCTTCGAAATAATAGCTGTCCTTGTCCATATTAATCTCCCTGATATATACAAAACATTCTTTGTCCAAATCAATAGTAACTCTTAGCTAAACGTACACCATTTGCTTTACCTCTTTTCCCTGGATAGTCACAACTTCGAATTGTAACAAAAGAATAATCACTGCTGCGATCGAAGCTATCACCACGTAACACACGTTCTCTACCTTTAACAGGGCCCTTAGGATTATCTTGTGGACTTTCAGAGCAATAATAACTATTATATATGTCCCAACACCATTCCAAAACGTTACCCAACATATCATAGAGACCTAATTTATTAGCTTTCTTTTGCCCTACTGGATGGGTGGAATAACCTGAGTTAAAAATAAACCAACCCTCTTCATCAAGACTATTTCTACGAGAGTTCCAACAATATTTATTTTTATTACCACCCTGTGCAGCATATTCCCATTCAGCTTCGGTCGGCAAACGATAACCGTTAGCAATCCAATCGCATTCGACCTTCCCTCCTGAGCTCCAGTCAGATGGATTAGTACCACCATCGATACTGTAACAGGGGGTTAGCCCCTCTTTAACACTACGCTTATTACAGTAGTCAATTATATCATACCAACTTACATTCTCCACTGGAAGATTGTCACCCTGGTGTTTTGAAGGATTATTACCCATTACATCAAACCATTCCTTCTGGGTAAGCTGGTACTTGCTAATATAAAAACCATTTAGGGCTACTAAGTGAGTCGGCTTTTGATCATATCTTTCAAAATCATCACCCATCCTAAAACTACCACCTTCAACAAAGACAAAATTACCGAACACCATAGGACTTCTCTCCAAGTAAACGTCTTTATAGAGCACCTCATTTTTTTTAAGTGTTAAACATTGCATTAGCCTTTTGTAACCTGGCATATAAACGGTCATATTATAGTCACCAACAAATAAGTCAGTTATAGTTTTCGAGCCAGACCACTTAAGGACTACTTGGCCATTCCTGCTAAGGACAACTTTAGCATCATCTGGTTTGACATCAAAGATAATACTACCTGCCCGCATAGTTAAGTTAAATACATGAGTATCATCTTGGCCGGCCATTACAATTATCTTATCCTGATGGCCGCAATACTCAGTTTTTTTTAGTTCCAAGCTATATTCTCCAGGAAAGAGCCAGCATTGGGCATCAGTAACCCCTCTATAGACACCATCAAGATATACTTCCGCATTACTTGGTTGTGATTTAATTGTTACTAAAACTTCATCTTTATAGTCACTGAAAGAATCGACAACTATACTCATTTCCACCTCTTTTTATATAAAACATAATCCATGTTCTCCTAACAATCTCCGCCTTCAAACATCAAGTAAAAACGCTCTCATCTGCGACTTCTAACTAAACGTGCTCCGTAACTGGGGGTACGTTCCTCTGGTCCACCTATGCCCTGGTACCATATGTCACATTCGTATTCGTCATGGGTACAGTTGCCACCTCTTGTCACGCGGGCATCCCCACTTTCAGGTCCCTTAGGGTCTTTTATCGGGGCTTTATATAAATATTTTTCATCATACCAGTCCCAACACCATTCTGCTACATTTCCCGACATATCATATAAGCCTAACTCATTGGGCATCTTTTGTCCAACGGGATGAATTTCATCACCTGAATTTTCGTCAAACCAACCTACTTCGTCAAGATTATCACTTCCAGAGTACACGTAGCCTCTGCTTTTATTTCCACCCCCTGCGGCAAATTCCCATTCAGCATTAGTGGGTAGACGATAACCATTAGCATCCCAATCACATTCGACTTTCCCTGAGCTCCAATCAGATGGATTTGTGTCACCATCGATGCTGTAACAGGGGGTTAACCCCCCTTTAACACTACGTTTATTACAGTAATCAATTGTGTCATACCAACTTATTTTCTCCACTGGAAGATTGTCACCCCTGCGTCCTGAGGGATTATTACCCATAACTTCGACCCATTCTTTCTGGGTAAGCTGATATTTACTTATATAAAAACTGCTTATTAATGAAGGAAGGCCTTGAGGTCTTTCATCCAATGCAATACACACCCCTTCGACAAAAACAAAATTATCGGGAATATCAGGACTCTCTCCTAAAGAAACTGGTTTTGTTAAGTCTTCACTCATCTTAACCTCCTTATCGTATATACAATTCTCTATCTTTATTCGAGTATTTTACTCTTACATCAGTGAATTTCTCACATTATATTCTTTTATTGCAATTGATTGGAAACAAAGAAATAAAGTCAAGCAAATTCTGGCGCTTAAGTTACGGATGAATAGTCGTTATCGTAACTCCAATTTCATCACAGCGGCTCATAAATCTCAACCGGTATTTCTAATTTCGACAGTTTTTCTCGCATCAAAGGACCAACCTCTTCCCAAGATAAACCACCGACACCACAACCCAAAGCAGGTATAGCGATCGATTCAAGACCCCACTCTTTATATTTTTCCACTATGAGGTCCAAGCCTTTTTCAATACTGGAAAGCTCTGAGGAATCGGTCCAATGGTAGAGTGTTGGAAAGTTAAGTATAATTTTGCCACTTGCATCGTTAAATACGTAAGGGACGCCCACTTTCACCTCTGATCGCTCACAGCGACCGACATAGTCTTCATACATCTCAGGATAACGTTTTTTGAAAGCCAAAGCTATACCCCCACCCATAACGCCAACACAATTTACCGCATTAACTAATGTTTTCATTTTTGAGGTAAACAGGTCACCACGTGTTATTTTCATCATAAATTCCTCCTTGAATTTCTTATTCTATATTTATCTACATAAGTTTGCTAATTGATTTCTTGATGATTGCGGGCAGGTTGAATCCAGCGCCCTACAAAATCCACCTGGTAAACAGAGGTGATTTCTAACGTTTGTATGAATCCCAATGATTTGTAAATTTATCATGTAGGGGCTACATTTTATGTCGCCCGACCCCTTGCTTAACTTCTTAAACATTGCCATAGTTATCTCATAATCGTCAAGCGCAAACCTAAACCTCACCAAGTAACCACATTCCCATCCTGAAATCTTTTTTTCTTTTAATCTGTGAGATCTGCGCTATCCGCGTGCAGTTTATTAAAACGGGCGGAGCAAGCCGCCGCCCCTACGAATGGATGACTTCACAACTCTGCTTCGCTTTCCTGCTCCACTCCAATTATCTGCGTGAGACCCCTTTTCACATCACAACTACACAACCTTGAATCGCCTACCTGCTTTTCTTCCATGTCAACTTCACAACTCTGAACCTTCTCCCTCCTTTTAATCACTGGATCGAATTCCGTTTCCCATATAAAATGTAGGAGGTTAGAAAGCTCCCCTGTTCTTATATTGACCGCATAGTAGTATTCCTCTTCAATATTGTCAAACTCAAATTTAATCTCCCGTTTAGGGCTATATTTCCTTTCGGTGATAATGGTGTCAGTTTTCGGGTTTGGATTGTTAGGATCAGCAGCACGGTATACGATAAACTCATCATCTTTTATGGTTTCCCTATCGAAATAAAAGTTCTTCATTCTTAGATTAACTGGCTCATCTTGTTTGAGATGGTATGGCGTTTTGCGATACAATTCTCTGATGAGCTCTTTGCGCCCCTCTTGAGGGTGTTGCATCGCCTCTTGCATTATGAGGCGAGCTCGTTTACGGAGCGGTGTATTTTCGCTATTAGTCTTGTAAGATTCAGGGTTGTATTCTTTGATCTGTTGGGTTCCGTGCGACATCTGAAATACGTAACCACCTTTCTGTCCAACCTTTGCCCCATACTTTCCCTGTATCGAATATGACCATTGCACTGCTAATTGTACCCCTAAAGGTAGTTGCAAATAGTTATGAATGGTATTAGTTGCAAGGTGTTTTAGCTCATTCTTAACCGGCAGGTTAACTTGTAATTTCCCGCCACTACGAAACTCAAGCTCATCTCTGAGCTGTGATATTATACTCTGTTTACTCATCTAAGCCTCCAAATAAATTATTGATCCCTCTACTATATATAGGCGGATAATTTGCCCCTTTTCAGAAACTATTTTTCGAGGTGGCGTGTATGTGGCTGATGCGTATGTAAATAAAATCTTTCATCTTACTGTTAAGTAAGGAGTAGTTCCGTAGGCGGGTCAGAGCCGGCTACGGTATTCTTCCTTATATTCCTATAGGATAAGGTTAGATTGATACTTGATAATTGAGGATAAAATGACTCGTCGGGAGTGGGCTTGCTCGTCCCTCAATAACAATTAAACGGGAGAGGTAATACGGAGAGAAACAGGAAGGTGGTTCAAGGTTGTGTAGTTGTGAAGTAAAAAAGGCGATTTGTCTAATAGAGGAACGGTTCCCCTACAAGTCGTTTTAACATTTATCGTCGGGTAAAAACCTATCTGTCACCGAACATTTTACCTCTTTATTTTGAATTGACTTTTTGATGATCTCGGACAGAGCAAGCCGCAGTCCCTACGAAATCCGTCTAACAAATTTGTGTGATTAAACCGGTGCTGTGTATAATAGACAAGCGACATGTTAGCTTTATGCTCAAAACAATTGTTCGGTGTAATCGTTCAACAATAGATTGCCAAGCAAGATAATCCATTAGTAAACATGGATAATTCCCGTTAACTGTCTAAATCTCAATGATTTATCGGTTTATTCTGTAGGGGTGGCGGCTTGCTCCACCTGTCAGAGCTTTTATGTTTGAATTTCACAGCAATATTAGGAACCAGAATGGCAGTGTCCATTATTCCCTTTTTTACTTCAAAACTTCACAACCTCACAACTACACAACTCTAAGCCTCTCCTTGTTTAACTCCAAGTATCTGCGTGAGGCTTATTAAAACGGGTGTAGCAAGCCGGACCTTTACGTTTCAAGTTGACAAATAATTACATCTTTATATCAATGAGATTCAATGAGATCAAACCTAATAAGGAGGAATAGTATGAGGTACTTTTTAATCATTGCTCTTCTTTTAACAGGAGCACTCTATGCAGAAGGGTGGATTTATGATGGAGACTTCAACTTCTCGCTCAACCAAGGCTACTATAGTGAAAACTGGCACGGAGAGGAATCGAGTAGTGTTGTCTGGACTGCTATTGCTAATGCAACGGCTGAAAAACAGTGCTCTGAGCTCATCCATAATCGTAACACCTTAAAGCTTGCTTTCGGTCAGACCCACAGACAAGTTTCCAGAACTGAATGGGAGAAGCCCGAGAAGACTACAGACGAAATCAAATTTGAAACACTTTTTAAGTTCACCTTTAACAAGTATGTTGATCCTTTTGTCAGCGGTCGCTTAGAATCTCAATTCTTGGATCATTCTGATATGGGCAACATAAGAGTCTTTAACAAAGTCAGACTGATTGAATCGGCTGGTGTTTCAAAAGATTTTATAACACAAGAAAACCAGTTCCTTACTTCGAGACTTGGTGTCGCCTTCAGAGAGACTTTTGATAGAGACAGAATTGACGCGGTAAGTGGTAAGAAAGAGACTGATATGGTATACGACGGTGGTATCGAGTTTATTACCGAATACAAACGTCAATTCCTCAATCCAAACACCAGATACAAAAGCCGTCTGCTCCTCTATCAAGCACTTATCAACTCCGAAGAAGATAACTTGAATGACGACTGGAAAGCGCTCGATGTTAACTGGGAACACCAGCTTAGCACCAAAATCTGGTCGGTTGTAGACGCCATTTTCTTCTTAGAGTTTGTTTACGAGAAAGAGCAGAGTAAAAATATCCAGTTCAGAGAGACTGTCGGCTTAGCGATTTCCTATAAATTATTCTAAACAGAAACAAAATTATATGGGCGGAAGATTTAACACTTCCGCCTTTTTTATTTAATTGAAGCCAACTTTCTTATAACCTTAGCAGCACGCTCTCCCGCCTTGCCATCTAAACTCTCGAACATAACACTATTAGCCCACATCCGTTCAGACTTCTTGTAGTTGGGATTTAGCAGATACGTCTCTATCCCCTCTAACATCTGGTCAAAAGTATCGATTCTGATGCTCATTTTCTCCAACATTTCCTCAATTTTGGGTAGAGAGCGGTCACTCTCTCCAGTTCTAAATGTTATCAGCGGCTTGTCTAAAGCGGAGCATTCACCCATAATCGAGCTACTATCTCCGATACAGATATCAGAAATCATAATGTAAGGGAGCGTTTTCTCCTTTTGAATGAAGTAAAGGTTGGGTATCGACTTAATTTTGTTTACATCCTGCTCCGAAAACCAAGGGTGGAGCGTAACTATAAGGTTATATTTGTCTGATAGAGTGGAGAGTTTGTCAGACCATCGAGAGAAAGCTGACATACCAGATTTAACCCACGTTGAGGTGAATAGCAGGGTAGTTTTTTGAGGGTCTATATTTGCTTTGAGTCGATAATTATTCAAAGTGGTCTCATCCATTGTCCCGTTAAATCCGTCATCAATCTTTGGAAACCCTATTGATTGTGCCGATTTGACCCCTATGCTCTCAGCAGCTTTTAGGTCATCCTTGCTCGTCACAAAATAGAGATCAAACAGGTTATAGTTTTCAGCCTTGGTCAGTCTTTTGAAGTGATATGCACCGTGTCTAAAGCCGATTTTAACTACCCTTTTAGCGGGAAACTTATGACAGGAGTGTCGAGCCATAATCACAACTTCTGGGAATACCGGTAGTCTAACGACCCTTTTCCCTTTGGTATGGAAATACTCTTCGACCTCTTTGCTGTTGGTAGCTATCGGTAGTTCGGGCAAATACTTTTGCACCGGCTCGAGAATCTCCCAGTCGACCATGTTCGGAACATAAAACATTGCTGGGATTGTGCGTTTTAACCCTTTCAGCAACATAAAGGTTAATGTATACGGTATTTTACAGAGATAGTAACTGAAAACCATCGCGCTTAGCTATACCAGCCCCTCCCTTTCGTTCAAACTTTCCTCTCCTAAACTACAAGTCCGTAATCGTGTCAAGGTTCGGTTTTGAAAATTAGCTTGACCTATAAAGCGTTACTCTGTTTTCTCAAACAAATTATGCGGGGGTCTGATAGCCTTATGAGGATGCGTTTTATAAAAGAAACAGCAAGCTTGTTCTGTCTTTTGTTACTGTTAACGATGACACATTCAATTCTTGCCGATAATAACGTTCCAGAGCCAATAAATATTAGCCTATTGAAGCCTGAAGTTAGTAGCTCGACACACCTGTTAAATCTGCAGGAGGAGCTTGATGGCGACTCAATGTTTTATGTCGAGTCGGACACTGCTGACAAAGCTGATTTCGCGCTCCTAAACTTAACTGTTTTCAGAAGCTCTTTAAGCTCCTTTTTCCTCGACCAGGAGAGAAATAAAAGTTTTGTCGACTACAGAACTTTACAAGGTAGCGTTAAGTTTAGCCTGATTGCCGGCGCCGACTATCATACCAGCGATAATAAAAGCTACCTACACTTTTATCGTGGCGCACAAGTAAGAGGAAATATAAAGAACAGACTACTCTTCTGGGGCGATTGGTGGGCAGGGCGATTCCAGGGTGACCTTGAATATGCCGAAAAGAGCTCACCCCTCATCAAAGGGTTTCATAAACCTCATAATGAAAATCAGGAGTATACAAACCTCGATCGACTTACCGGACAAATCACCTACCTCTTCCCCATCGGTAATCTCACCGTCGGAAGAGGCACACACCTCGTTGGCAACAACATCGGAGGGAGCATAATCCTGAACAATGACGCAAACGATTATGGCTATTTCAGTGGGGAACTCTCCTTTGGTAAACTTAAACTCTCGCTCCTTCACTCATCACTTATACCCGACAACCTAAAGGATTACCCGCCATACAGCTCGCAAGATAGATTTTTAGTACTGCATCAAATTGACTTTTACCCTTACGAAAACCTTAACCTCTTTTTCGGAGAAGAGATTATCTATGCCAATAGAAGTATCGACTTCAGTTACCTGCTCCCACATACCTTCTATAGAATAACCGAACATAATCTTGGCGACCGCGACAACGTAATTATCTATAGTGGGCTAAATTGGAGAGTCGCTGACTCCACTCTTCTATACGGTAACTTAGCTCTCGATGAGCTTAGGAAAAGTGAGATTTTCGGCGATTGGTGGGGCAATAAATATGCACTGCAAGGTGGAGTCTCCTTTAGCTTTGGACAAAATCTGTTTACCAAAACTAACCAACCTATCCAAACTACCTTTGAAGTAACCGCTGTACGCCCTTGGATGTATACTCACAAAATATCGGCTAACGCCTTTTCCAACGATGGAATCGGATTAGGCTTCCCGGAAGGGAGTAATTTAATTCAACTCGCTGAGGAGATAGCCCTCCCCATTACAAGCTTCCTCACTTTTAACCACCACCTATCCTACACTAAACAAGGGTCGGTCGGTAACCACTATTCAATAAACTATAATGACAGACCTTCCAATACCGCTAAGTGGCTCGAAGGTGAAGTGACAAAGCGGCTAAAAAGTTGTAACGTTCTGACTATATCGGTCTCAGCACATCAACAGATCAAGATTGGTGTCGAGCTAAAAAAACAGGACCGTGACGATTGGGAAAAAGAGCTCGTCATCGGATACAAAGCGATTTATTAAGAGATACGAGATATGATATTTATTATCGCCCTGTTTACTGCCCTGCTCCTGATCGGTGGTGTTAGCATCGCCCTGCTACCTAAAGGGAGTGAAACCAAAAAAAGAAGCTTCTCTATCACTGTAGTTGCTAAAAATGAAGAAAATAGGATCGAAGCGTTGTTGAATTCACTCCTGCTCCTCGACTACCCAAAAGAGCTCTATGAAATAATCTTGGTAGATGACTGCTCTACAGATAACACGCTGCAATTGTTTAAAGAGTTTGCTGAAAAATTTACCGACACTAAAATCATCAGTATTGATGAAAAAGAGAAAAAGCTGGCTGGTAAAAAAGAGGGGCTGCAACGTGCACTCGATATAGCTAAAAATGAAATCTTTCTGCTGACTGATGCCGACTGCACCGTCCAACACTTTTGGCTCGACAGCGTAAGTAAATACTGGGACGAGGATACGGTTATGTTGGTTGGCTATGCACCTGAAGAGTTTGACGTGCTCTCAATGGTAGAGCTCTCACTTATCGATAAGGTAAACTTTGCGTTTAGAAGGTTCTGCCAAATTGCTACATCAGGCCTGTTCGCTGCAACTATCGGACTCGGAATCCCTTTTAGCTGCTACGGACGTAACCTTGCCATATCTAAATTAGCGCTCCTCGCTGTCGGCGGTTACAAAAGCATCGGTACCGATAAAGCTGGCGATGATAAACAGGCGCTCAACCTAATTAAAAAGACACGTGGTAAGATCCGCTATTCACCCGTAAAGAATGTCATCTCGTTCCCAGAGTTGGTTAACTTCCGTGAACAACAAAAACGGAAGTATGGAAAAGTTAAGCAGTCTCCCCCCTTATTCTTTTTGGCGACTATCTTTCTCCTCAGCTTCTTAATCGTTCTCCCTGTCTGGCTTATCGCTACTACGCGATTTATACCAGTCATCACCCTCTACTTTGCCGCATTAATTGCCTGGCTCTTTAATCTTGCTAAGCATCAAGAACGCTTTCATCCGCTCGACCCTATATTTGTGATCGTCTACCCCTACTTTATGCTCTACTATACACTACTCGGGAGTAGTGGGAAATGGACTTGGAAAGAATGAAGGGTAAACGTCTCTTTTTCTTCGTTAAACTGGCTGTTGCCACTATCATTCTGTGGCTTATTTTTCGGAGAATTGACCTCCAAGAGGTGCTCCACTCCTTCAAACAGATAAAACTTACCGTTTTAGCAATACTTGTAATCACCGCTGCACTTAAACTCTACATCCAATACCTGAATTGGCGATACTGCCTGTCTATCAATAAAGAATACCAACCTAAACGATATGAAGTGGTAAAATCGTTCTTTATCGGAACTGCACTCAGATTTCTAATACCGGGTGGACACGGCACTTTTGGAAAAGCATACTACCTTTCTAACGATAAAAAGGCGAGCCTTGTCTCTGTCGGTATTGAAAAGGTGCTCCAAACTTGGATAGCACTTTTATCAGGCTCTTTCGCAGCGGCGTTCTTCTTTCAGAAATATTCACTAACACTCCGATTAACGGTAATTATAGTAGCTGGGATACTCCCTTGGCTCTTTTACTTCGCGTCAAAAATATTTAAAAATCATCAGGTTGAATCTTACTCCACTAATTATCGCAAAATAATCTTACCCATAGCGGGACAACAAGCTATATTTATCCTTCTGACAGTAGTGCAGTATTATGTATTAATATCGCAGTTTTTTAGGATAAACTTCATCGATACACTCATCGCCGTGCCGCTTATCTTGTTGGGCAATGTAATCCCTATATCGTATGCAGGGTTAGGTGTGCGAGAGAGCTTTGCCATCCACCTATTGGGTCACTATAATATCAGTTCAGAGGTAGCCGTTACGACTTCGTTACTCGTCTTTTTGCTCAACTCAGTTCTTCCCGCTTTGGGAGGTGTTTGGCTTATCGTTTCTGCTAAGAAAGAGTCGAATAGTTAAACCTTTTTGCAAACAAACATTGGATAGACATCCACGGCAAATAGTTCAGCACCACCAAAAGTAGCTTCTGGCGGCTCATAGTTTTCAACTACCACTTCAAAGCCTGTCTCTTGGAGCATTTCAATAACCTTATCCTCTTCAAATAAGCCGCAGAGGTGTCGGTCATTGTAGATCTCAAGCTTCCCATTTTTTCTGTATAAATATACGTAAGTTAGCTCAAAATTATCGTCGCCCTGATCAGGATCAAAACGGTTTTCGACTACTGTTAACATCTCATCGTCTCTCTCATTGCTGTGAGTTATCATATCGTTTTGGATGAAACGCTCTTTAGTCGTCTCTAAGATAAACATCAGTAGTCCGCCCTTTTTTAGGTGCTCGTAAGCAGTAACAAACGTTGCCTTTAAGTCGTCATAATTGGTTAGATAATCAAACGAGTCAACGCCGGTAACTACATCAAATTTCTTCCCTAACCGAATCTGTCTGATATCGCCGAGTTGATAGTCTACTTCAGGATTAAGCTTTTTAGCAGTATCTATCATTGTCGAGCTAATATCTACCCCAGTCACTTCAAAATAATCCTTGAATACATAATCGTTTTGACCCCTTCCGCTACCGAGATGGAGCATCGTCTCCATAGGCAGCTCACTCCATTTATTGAGAATATCGACGAAGGTCTCTGTCTCATCTAAATATTCGTCAAGTGGGCTAACAATATCCCATAACCAAGCAAGGTCACTGTAAAGTCGTCTTTGATCATTATTTTGTGATGATTTATCCATAGCTATTTTCCGCCTTAAAATATCGTTAAAAGAAAATGGTCGGGATGACAGGATTTGAACCTGCGACCGCACGACCCCCAGTCGTGTACGCTACCCGGACTGCGCTACATCCCGACGTTAGAGCCAGGTAATAATCATATAACAAATTGACAAGTTATTTTGCTCTTTTTTATGGTCTACAATGTTAGGTTAGCATTAATTGAGCATTCAATGCCGTATGCTAACCTACTTGAATAATAACAGTTGAGGATTAAAATTGAGCGTTATAAGTCTGAGTAATATCACTCATTATTTTGGAGCGAACTCTATTTTCACTGACCTTTCGCTGACTATAGACAAAGATAAGCGAATTGGCTTAGTCGGAAGAAATGGTTCAGGGAAAACTACCCTCTTAGAGATAATAAAGGGTAACTTACTGACTAAAGAAGGGACGGTCACTAAAACACGAGGCTGCCAAATCGCCTACCTAAACCAAACTTTTCAGATCGACTCCCCTATTAAACTCTGGGAATACGTCCTTAGTTCGCACAGAAGTTTCTTTAAGCTTTCGCACAAAATAAAGGCGCTGGAACTTGAGATTGCTGATAATCCAAGTGAGGGTAACTTTAAAAAGCTCGACTTAGCACACCGTGAGTTTGCTGCTATCGACGGCTATTCACTCGAAACAAAAGCAGAGATTATCCTCGAACAACTCGGATTTACTAAAGAAGATAGAGTTCGCAATGTCGACACCTTTAGTGGCGGTGAAAAGACACGTATTCAGCTCGCCTCAATACTTCTGCAACCTGCTGACATACTTCTCCTCGATGAGCCTACTAACCACCTCGATCTAAAGATGCGTAACTGGCTGATCAGCTTCCTGAAAGAACTCACCATACCCTATATTATCGTCTCGCACGATAGACACTTCTTAGACAAAACTATCAATACAACTATCTCGATTGAGAATAAAAACATTGTGTCATACTCCGGAAACTATACTTTCTTCGTCCAAGAACAGGCTATAAGAAAAGAGTTGCAGGCTAAAGAGTTCAAAGCTCAGCAAAACTGGATTGATGAAACGGAAGACTTTATCCGTAGAAATATGGCAGGGCAAAAAACTAAGCAAGCACAAGCACGCCTCAAAGCCTTAAATAAATTAAACCGAGTAGATAGACCTGAACAGAATAAAGAATACCGACTCAACTTTACACCTACCAGTAGGTCGGGGAATATCGTCTTCTCTTTCGAAGACCTCGCTTTCGGATTCCCCAATAAAATATTGGTTAAAGACTTCAGTGGACACATCCACTATCAGGATAGACTCGCCCTGCTCGGCGACAACGGGTCCGGTAAGTCGACATTCCTGCAAATGCTCGTCGGATTACTCAAGCCAACTGCTGGAAAACTAAATAAAGGTGCAAGTATACAAATCGGATACTACGATCAGCTGCAGCTTAACCTAAATAACTCTTTAACCGTTAAAGAGACCATTAACTACGAACATGTGACCTGGGAAAATCAAAAAGTACTCTCCTTCTTAGCTAAATTCGGCTTTATAGGTGACGAAATTGACAAAAGAGTGGGAACCCTTAGTGGTGGTGAAAAAGCAAGACTCTACCTTGCACTACTTATAGCTCGTAAGCCAAATGTACTGATTATGGACGAGCCGACCAACCATCTCGATACCTTCCTAATCTCAGCTTTAGAACAGGCGTTGGATGAATTTGAAGGGACTGTTATCTTTGTCTCGCACGATCGATACTTCATAGAAAATATTGCCGATAGATACTGGGTTATAAAAGAACAGCAGATCGTAGAAACTGATGACTGGGAAAAGACACTGTTAGAAGAACCATCTAAACAAGCCAGAGAGAAAAAAGAGCGTACCGATACACGAACTAAAGAACGTAGAATCAATCCAATTACCCTGGAGCTGCTCCTCAAAAATATAGATAAGAAACAACTAAAAGTGGATAGCATTACAAAAGATATCAGAGCGTTGGAAGAAATGTTTCTCCAGCCTGAAATAATGCGCGATGAGAATAAAGTTAAAGAGCTCTATAGCCAAATCGAACTCCTTAAAACTGAAGTAAATGCTCTTGAAAAAGTCATCGAAGAAAAAGAAGAAGAATATCTTAACTCAATATGAGATAAAAATAAAGGAAGTAAAATGAAAGTCGGATTCACAACCTCATTCCCTGTAGAAGTAGTATTTGCTGCCGGACATACCCCCATAGATCTTAACAATATCTTCATCCTAAACAAACCCCTTAAATACGTGCAGGCGGCTGAAGCTGCCGGGTTCCCAAGAAATACCTGCGCCTGGATTAAAGGACTCTATGAAACAATCCTTCAAAATGAGATTAATACCGTCGTGGGGATAGTGCAAGGGGATTGCTCAAATACCCACTCTTTGATGTCGCTTCTCAAAGATAAGAAAATAGATGTCATCTCTTTCTCCTTCCCCTATGAAAAAACACCCGCGGCTCTGCAAAGAGAGATAAACAAATTGCAAGATTACTTCGGAGTTAACGATAAACAGGTACTTGAAGTGAAAAAAGAGCTCGATCAAATACGCAAAAAACTGATCGAACTCGATAGACTTACTTACACAACCAGACAGGTTAACGGTGGCGAAAACCACCTCTGGCTGGTTAGCTCTTCCGATTTTAATAGCGACCCTGTTAAATTCTCAAAAGAACTCGACCTCTTCCTCGCTGAAGCTAAAGAGAGAAAACCTTACGACAATAAAATAAACCTCGCTTTTATCGGAGTACCACCCATTATTACTGATATTTATGACTACTTCCCAACTCAAGATGCCGATGTTACTTTCAATGAAGTGCAAAGACAGTTCTCGATGCCATATCTAAAAAATAGCCTCCTCGAACAATACCTCGCCTTCACATACCCATACTCCGTGTATGACCGGATTAACGACATTAAACCAGCACTTATAGAGAGAAAAATAGACGGAATTATCAGTTATTCACAAGCGTTCTGTCACCGTCAAATTGACAATATACTCCTCAAAAAATATCTTAAAATACCTTTCCTGGCCGTTGAAGGGGATCAGCCGAGTAACCTTGACGAGAGAACTAAAGTACGCCTTGAAAGCTTCCTTGATGTGATTAGATTCTCCAGAAACTGAGACTACCACTCTCAATCAGAGGAAAGGCTGAGTGCTTTTTCTCAATTATTATCTAACAACGGATAATAATGCTTGACTTTTCAAAGCCGTTTTGCCATCTTTGGTTCAATGTATGTTTCTTTCATTAAGAAAGAATATAAGTGAAGTTTGGACGCGCTATTTGGAACTCTGTGGAGGATAACTTTATGGGATTAAATGAGATTTTGGATATTGTTAGAGAGCTCGAAGCAAAGCTACTTTTGGTTACTATTGAGAGAACACCTACTGACTACGCGATGACACAAGAACGATTGGGCAACGCTTATAATAACTTAGCAAGTATAAGCTTTGAACAAAACTATTGCGAAAAAGCTGCAGCTGCATATATGGGAGCTCTAAAAGTCTATGTACCTGATAAATTCCCGATTGACTACGCAATGGTGAACTGTAGCCTCGGTAATGTGTTTCGCAAATGTATGAAGATGGACAAGAAAACTATTACCCTTAACGAAGCTATCAAATGCTACCAGAATGCACTTACAGTCTACGATAAAGAGTCTTACCCCAGTGATTATGCGCTCACCCTCTACAATATCGGAATTACCTACTGTTCACTTGCTGAGTTCGAAAACAGAAAAGAAAACTGCTCTAAAGCTATCGGATCCTACGAAATGGCACTTGAAATCCAAACACTCGAAAAATATCCCCTGCAATACGGGACTACACAAAATGACCTTGGAACTGCCTATAGCACCCTTGCTCAATTAGAAAATAAAGAAGAATATCGCGTAATGGCCATTACTGCTTATCAAGAAGCTTTGAAAATCTTTAACGAAGATGATTACCCCGAAATCAACCTGCTAATTAAAAATAATCTCGAAAAAATAGATCCTCAGAGCTGAAATAACAAGACACACTAAAGTCTCTTACTTACTGTTAGCAAGACCCTTTATTCTTTCAAACCACTTTCTGAAGTGGGTGCACTCTTTTGATATTGTTTCAAGACCAGTCGCCTCGACTATCTCGATACCCTGAATCCTCTTTTTATACCCTTGTTTACTTTTAGAGTGCTCCTTGTTAAGCCTATCCAACCTCTTTGAAGGTGCCGTATTTACACTGTTATTAATATCTTCAGGAGTAGGGAACTTACTTACTATATCATCTATATACTTCTGATTGACCTGTAGTTTTACTGCCAAGACCTCTGGATCACTGAAAAGTAACGCTTCAAACTCGTACATTTGGAAATATGGGATGAACTTTTCTTTAATACTCAAATCTGGCAGCTCCTTTACCATCCTGTCTAACGTATCACCCTCAATCATCTCTCCGATCTTATCAGCGGATATAGACGTGCCGGAAGCTACTAACTTTTCAATCTCACCTTTGCCAGGCCATTTATTGTCAGAACCATAGTAGTCCAACATAGTTGTGACATAGTCATATTTACCAGTCATAGTATGTTTTACGTCTGTTTTTAAGCGCTCAAATGTAACACTCCCACCATCCCTGCCTAAAAGAGAAACTGTGGTGTGAACTCCGAACTTTTTTAGCTCCTTTTTAAGTATTTTTTCAACAAAATCCTTCTCTGTCTGTCCCTCTACGATAATGTGGACTGTCACACTACTCATTCGAAGGTCCACCTTCAATTATGTTTTTCTGCCACAACTCATCAATACTGTAATCCTCTAACCAATGAGCTAACTCCATACTTTCCATCCGTTTGAATACAGAGGCGCCATCAATACGGTTTACCGTAATAATATCCTCAGGCTCAAACTCCCTTACCAAGTTAGTCGATTGAGTCGAAATTATCAATTGCTTCTGAGTAGAAATCGACTTTATAACCTCTGCTAATAAGCTTATCGCTTGCGGATGTAACCCCAATTCAGGTTCATCAATTATAATGGTAGCTGGACTGTTTGGCTGCAGTAACGCAGTGATTAGCGCAATGAACCTCAGCGTACCGTCTGAAAGGTGATAAACTTGGAAGGGATAATCACTACCCCTTTGTTTCCATTGTAGTCTAACTTTTTCCCCTTCCGATGTTTTTTCTGGAACAAGAGTAAAGTCATCAAAGAAAGGGGCTATATGTCTAACTATACGTTTGATTTCTTCGTATATACCTTGATGCTCTCTTCTCATTTTTAACAGGATCGGGGCAATATTTTTTCCGTCCTCATCTAACCGACTATAGTGATTAACTATCTCACTTCTTTTTAAAGGAGAATGCATCCCTGTGTCGTGAAAATGGTACACCACCCATTCATTAATTGAATGATAAATATAGTAAGGAACACCTGTAGGACCTAATACACCAGGTTTATCTTTGTCTTCGTAAAGTTTACTTTCACTAATTGCACGCTTAATATAATTTTGTCTTCCATGAAAAAAGCCATACTCATTAATAATAAAGCTTTCATCAACTGTAGGTATTAATTCGAACTCATACTCATTGTCACCAAAAACTAATGATATAACTATCTTTTCTGTCACTTTAGGCCCATTGAAAAGAAAACCTGGCGCACCACCATTTGTTTTCACGTATTGCTGAAGGTTTTCATCTACCATATTTCTAAGCAACTTAAATAGCTGTATAAAATTGCTCTTCCCGGCTCCGTTAGCGCCGATTAGTGTATTTATATCACTAAAATGAAAATCCTTTAGCTCACGTATCGACTTGAACCCTTTAACACTGATCTTGTCGATTTTTTTCCCAGCAAAACTACTCACTATTGCCTCCCCTTTAACAAGTTGGTATGTTCCTTTTCATCAAAACTTCATCATATATAGTGCTGTCTGTATTGTATACGAAACCGCTTATTTCTGTCAAACCTAATTTTTTCTCGGGGCATCGTCTCCTAAATCTCCTTATCTCATATATCCAGCAACACTTTACCTTACTATCGTCTAACTGTATAGTAAGGAGGAATACCGTAGTCGGCCCTAAGCCGGCTACGGTGTTGCCCCTTACTTTCTCGGGAGGTTAGGATTGTGTTCTTTGTAGTGAGGTGGAAATAAGTAGACTTTTTTGAGAAGCTCTTTTTCTTTGATTTAAGAGTTAATTTATTTCGACGATAAGAACGATTGAGGACTAAATGGGATACGAAGAGAAGTTTTTTAAGATGGCGTTTGAATTGGCTGAGCGTGGAAGAGGTAAGTGTGAGCCTAACCCTTTTGTAGGCGCACTGATTGTAAAAAACGGTAGAGTCATAGGTAGTGGTTACACGCAGCCTTATGGGAAGAATCACGCTGAGAAAGAAGCAATACTAAACGCAACAGAAAATACTAAAGGGGCAGACTTATACGTCACACTTGAGCCTTGTGCCCATTATGGTAAGACACCACCCTGTGCTGAAGCCATTATTGAAGCTGGCATAAAAAATGTATACGCTGGAATACAAGACCCTAATCCGTTAGTAAATGGTAAAGGATTCGAGCTCCTTAGAAAGGCTGGAATTAACGTCGAAACTGGTTTTATGCAAGGTGAGATTGAAAAACAGCTCGAACACTATCTTCACCACAAAAAAACAGCACGCCCCTTCCTCATTATGAAAGGTGGCGTTAGCCTCGACGGTAAAATAGCAACAAATAAAGGTGAATCAAAATGGATTACGTCCGAAAAATCAAGACTTAGAGGGCAGATGTTGCGTCGAAAAACCGGAGCCCTGATTACTGGGATAGACACTTTGTTGGAAGATAACCCGCGACTTAACATACGCCTGGAAGGGGAGTCTAAACCGCTAACAAGAATTATTTTGGACTCTAAGCTAAGAACTCCAGTTGACTCAAATGTAGTCAATAATGCCGATAAAAACCCGACTTACGTCATTAAAAGTATCGAACATTCCGACCCTCAAAAAGAAAAAGCCTTAACCGCTAAAGGAATAAACATCAAATCCTTACCCGTTGGGACAGACGGCAGAATAGAACTGCAAGCCGTTATACCCATACTTAACGAATTAAAAATACAAACGGTGTTGATAGAGGCAGGGCCTAAGCTATGTAGTGCCTTCTTGGATGCACAACTGGTAGATAAACTCTACTATTTCGTCGCACCAAAGATCATTGGTGGACATAATAGCCTGTTCCAACACCTTGATATGCAAAACCTTAATGAAGCGGTAAACTTAAAGATCGATTCAATTGAACGGATCGATGAAGATTTACTGATTGTCTGCTACCCAACTTATAATCGACATCTTTGATACATAAACGGAGGAGAAACAAATGTCACAATTTTTTATGCCAACAAAGGTATTCTTTGGCGAAAACTCTTTGAAAAACTTCGGAGAAGCGATAGTATCACTCGGAACTAAAGCGTTGATTGTTACTGGTAAAAACTCTGCTGAGCGGTCAGGCGCACTCTCCGACGTGAAAGAACTGTGTAATAGCTTAGAGATTAAATATGTTCATTTTGACGAGGTTAGCGAAAACCCAGAGCTTCATACCGTGCAAAAAGGGGCGGAACTGATGAAAGAGAAGAGCTGCGACTTTATAATCGGAATAGGTGGCGGTAGTCCACTTGACGCAGCCAAAGCTATTTCAGCTATTTCGGCTAATAAACTGAAACCAAAGGATATATATAAACCAGAAAAGATCATTAAGGCATACCCTATAGTGGCAATTCCAACCACCTCAGGTACTGGCTCTGAAGTTACTCAATATAGCGTCATCACTGACGAGATTAACCAAAAAAAGGCTGGGTTTGGATCCCCACTCCTCTTCCCCAAAATCTCCTTTCTCGACCCTAAATACACCTATACTCTACCTGAAAGACCTACACGCGATACAGCTATTGACGCCCTAAGCCATCTACTGGAAGGTATCTACTCCAAAAATAGAAGTAGTTTGCTTAACCCCCTCATCTACGAAGGAATTAGCCTAATTATAAAGTACCTGCCGATAGCTCTAAAAGAACCTAACAACTTCAGAGCACGAGAGAAATTGATGCTCGCCTCATACTATGGCGGGATGGTTATTGCACAAGGTGGTACGACTCTTCAACACTCTATAGGGTATCCACTTACAACACATTATGGACTCTCGCACGGACAAGCTAACGGCATCGTAATGAAAGAAATAATAGAACTATATGAACCTGCTTTACAGAACGAGCTAACCGAACTGTTTGACTCAATCGGTATGACTAAATTTGAGTTTTATATGTGGTTAGACCAATGGGATTTTGTAGAAGACATAACGTTCCCTGAAGAGTTCATCCAGAAGTCGACCGAAGAGATTGCTAAGAGCCGTAATATGGCAGCAAACCCTCGGTCTATTCAAAATAACGAAATCGCGGATATCTTAAGGAAAATCAGTAAATAATCAAACGTTTACCAGAGGGGTACACTCATCCTGCCTTGAAAGATATACTTTCGTCGGAGCGTTGATGCTGGACAGGTATTCAGTCATAGTCTTCAGCGCTTTTTGAGGATTATTATTCTCCTCACTCAGATGGGCTAAGATAACGTTGCTCAATTGCTCGTGAGCTATTTGACTCATAACCCCTACTGCTTGGTCGTTTGACAGATGACCGTTAATACTCTTGATCCGCTGTTTAAGGTGCCAAGGGTACTCTCCATCCATTAACATTCTGACATCGTGATTACTCTCTAAAATAATAGTCGTAACATTGCTTATCTCTTGGAGAAACAGCTTCGTGCTATATCCGAGGTCTGTAGCAATTGCTAACTTTCTACCATCGAAGTCAGCCTTCTTGATAGTGAAGTTACAGGCGTCAACAGCATCATGTGAAGATGGGAATGGGTGGACTACCAAATCTCCGATCTCAAGATAGTCACCCGGCCTGAAAAATATAACCTCCGATGGGATATTTTGGAAGTACTTCTCTGAGGCGTGAAAAGTCGGCTCCGTAACAAAAATCGGTACTTTAAGTTTTCTTGCCAGTACCCCCACATTTCTGACGTGATCAGAATGCTCGTGGCTGATGACTATCCCCTCTACTCTACCCGGTGCCAGAGAGAGCTGTAACAGAGCATTTTCGGTCTGCTTCCAGCTAAGACCTGCATCGAATAATAGCTTTGTCTCTTTCGTGCGAACTAAAAAGGAGTTCCCTTTACTTCCACTCGCCAGTGCGGCAGTTTGAAAAATCGACACTTATACCTCTATTTAAGATAATAGTATCGGTTGTTAAGCTTGTCGTATTCAGACCAATCGGAGATGTCTTCTACACCCTGCTCCATAATTTGCTTTACCCCAGTCGTCTGCGCATCCAAGTTATCTGCGTGTCTAAGTAGCGTAGCTTCCAAAGTTTGTGGAACTCGGGCTGCACCCATTTCAAGCTCTCCGTGGTGAGAAATAATCATATGCCTCAATTTCATTAGAGTCTCTGTGGGGAAGGCATCTATTTCAGCTGCTTTTTTAGCTACCAGCTCGTCCCCAAGTACAACATGCCCTATCAGCCGACCGATATTTGTGAAGTCAAAGCTCTTTTTGCCGTGATATTCTTGCACTTTACCAATGTCGTGTAACAATGCTCCTGCTAAAAGCAAATCTCTATCTACTGGGTAAAACTGCGCACTAAAATCACATAACCTTGCCACAGCTATTGTATGCTCGAGCAAACCACCTCGGTAGTTATGATGCCAATTTTTTGCAGCAGGCGCTTTAGCATATTGGAGAAAGAACTCGTGGTCTTCAAAGATACTCTTCAAAAGTGTCTTTATGAACTCATCTTTAACACTATCGATGTATTCAAAAAGTGATTCCGAGAGCTGATTTATATCCATTGCAGTAGTCTGAATAAACTGATCAACCTCTATACCATCCCCTTCATAAACTACTTTAAGGTCAAGCACTGTTAGCTGCAGCTGCCCTTTGTAGTCTCTAACACGACCCTTTATAACTACGAAGTCATCAATTTGACACTTATTGGTAAAATATTCGGCATTATCCCATATATACGCGTTAAGTGAACCTGTTTTATCTCCAAGTCTCAGCCTTAAATAAAAGCCTTTAGCCCCCTCTCTATATTCCTTCTCCATAATGAGATAGCTACTCTCCACATCTTGTCCAAGAAAATTCTTAAGTCTATTTACTGCAATTCGTTCCATATTATCTATCCTTCCATTATATTTTTTCTTCTAATCGACTACGTAAATGTTGTTTGTTATAATCCAAGTAGCGCCAAATCGTTCAACGTGTAAACGATAGAACCCCTTTTCTTTAATAGGGAAACTCCCATACCCTTCACGCTGAACGGCAACCTGCCTCCCATTATGGAAGAGAATAACCTTAGCGTCATTTGGCAAGTGATAATAAAAATGTAGCCCTTCACTCCACTTTATCTCTTCACCAAAACTTACCCCTTCACCGTCAATATTACCAATACCTGCATAGAATTTAAGAGGATAACCTGTTTTATAGTTAACGATATAACTGTTCCCCTTAGCAAGTGCTGTCAGTATTGAGCTGTTATCTACAGGGCTTCCCTCGGGAAGCAAGACATTAGTTCTGACAGTACCGAACAGATACTTGTGAGTGAGTATTTTTAATTTTAAAAAACCGTAACGCTTGACCGTGCTATGTGCATCAGTGCTCCCTATAGCGGACTTTCTAAGCCCTTTTAAGTTTAGGTTGTCCCAAAGCACTATGCTTTTTGGGAACGGCTTGCGAACAAATGTGTGCGGGAAAAGGTACATTAGTATTCCGTTTGTGGTGGGATTAAGTTTAGACAGCCAACTTGAGGCGTAGTTCCATATTTCAAGCCCATCTAACCTCTCTAAAAGATCGGTTTTCTCCCAGATATAAAGAGGATACTTATTTGATGCCCGTTCTTCGTATGGGTGTGCTGCAAACATAAGGCTGTCGCGCTTCTCATATTCTTCTAAATACTCCTCTATTTCTTTTCGTTCTTCTGTGAAATGACTATCAAAAATTAATAGATGGTGCTGCTTTTTCGGATCATTCAGCTCTGTGCCCAAGATAACGATAGGCTTGTATCCCTTCTTACTCTTGAAGCTACCTAACGCTTTATTTAATTCAGTTTCCGGATATACTGAGTGATGATCGTTGAGAGTGAGGTAGTCTAAGCGGTTCTCCTTAGCAGCTATCAGTATTTTTTCTATCTTCACATCACAGTCGTGAGAATATTCAGTATGATTATGTACCGCCCCTGTGAGCTCTGTATATTGTCGATTCAGAAAGTTAACTGTCGTCATATCTTAATTATCTGGCTATGATAACTTTTTGAGTATCCTCGACTCTATTTCCGTTATGGAGCTTAAACTCGCTTCTGATAAGATAAACACCGTTCTTAACTTCAGCCCCAAAGCGATCACGACCATCCCAGTAAATGGACTCCTCTCTATCAGTCATATTTAAAACGATACTCTTAACCTTTTGTCCTTTAATATTATAGATAACTACTTTCCCCTCTTCTATCATCTCCCTCTTTTGCAGCTGAAATGAAATCATGCTCTGCTTATAACTGGGATTAGGAAACACTTTTAAGTTCGGTATTGAGACATTATAGCTGAACTGTTCGTCCACGCTACTCGTTAAGCTAAACTCATCTAACGTATAATAATCGAAATAGTAAACACGCTTTGTGTCACTATCTTGAACCCAAATTGCTAAGTCAAAATAGCTGTAATTTTCAGGTATTATTTCCCTCACGGCACTATTTATCTGATGCAGGTTAAGAGACCATTCAAGCTCACTATACCCTCTAAATCTAAGGTCACTTCCTGTAAAAGGTGGGGCTTCTATGTATCGTAGTACCCCTCCGGGAATACCATCCAGCTCATTCTCTATTAACGCTGCAAAGACTCTCAAATTAGAAAGAGTCTCACTAAAGACGTAAGTATTGGCATTTTGGAGTCTGCAACCAAATGACAGTATTCTCTTGGTCGGCTCAATCTCTTTTTTGATCGAGCTCTCAAGCGGCGTTATGAATGTCTTATTAGAATCTACATCTGAAAGCATATCCATTAAAATGTCAATATAGTCATCCGTATGACCCACAACTTGGTTAGTGCCATCTATAACTGTCAACGGGTAACCGGCAACCCCATAAAACCCTTTATGTGACGCCGCTTCAGGGGAGTAGTAAAGTGTATCTGTAGGGTTAAAAAAATAGTTGAGTGTATAATAAGGAGTTTTAGGGTCATTGGAGGTATTTACCTGGTCGTCTAAAACATCTAGAGATGCTTGGTCGTCGAGTCTAACAAAGTTTTCAATCGTTACGGTCTGTCTTCTAATTATAAAATTATCTAACCTTTTTTCAAGTTGATTGTTATAGGTATAGTCGTCATCTTCGCTCAAAATCGTAACGGTGAAGATATACTGCGCAGGAAGAGCATTCAATGACAATCCGTATCCGATGAGTGGAGCCACAATTTGCTCTCTCTCTTTCAGATCTAACTGATAGGGTATAGTAACGTCCATAGGAGTTTGATCTGCGCTACAATGAAGCTGAATTTGAACACCTATAAGCTCTTTCACCTGCTTATTTGAATTATTTCGAATCTCCAAAACTGGCATTACGGAGCCACCGGGCTGTAGGTTACCTTCAAGTAAGAAGTCAACAAGCTCTAAATCATACCCGTCACCATCAACTTCACCTACTAAATTTATCAGTAGTTCTGACTCGATATCAGATTCGAGCATATTTGCAAAATAGCCTATGTTTTTACCATCAGATGGTACCCAATAGTAGCTATGCTTTCCACCAGTTGAAGAGGAGGCGATTTGTCTACTTGTCTCATCAGTTTCGTACTCTAACACAATCCAAAAGTTATCCCCTTCGAATTGGTTGTTGGCTGGTAGCGCTATATCGTTCCACCCTTGTTCTACTGATATACTAATAGTCTTTACGAGTAGTGAGTCAAGTGGCTGATACACGTCGCTATACAGACTAACATAGCATTCGCCAACAGCTTGTGGGAAGTAGATTCTTGCCCCTTGCACGATAAAGTTAGTTAAACCGTGTGTTTTAGAGAGCTCAAAGTGTGTAGCCCATTGGTCTGTGCCACACCAGAGTAGATCGGCTCTATTATTGTGATAGTAAATGTTGGTACTTCGCTCAGTTTCGCTTACAGAGCCAATGTTAGAGGACTTTGATTTGATTGGTAGACTATCTGCACTTAAATAGAGAGAGGACATGAATATCAAGAGTAAAATACTTTTAATTATCTGATTTTTCATAGCTTATCCTATCGTCTTTTTTTATGCTGTTAGTGTGTTAATCCACCTATTTAATTGAGACAGGCGGGATCGGTTAGCCAAACCCGCCATATCTATTATCAATCTAATTAACTATTTAAGCAACATCATACGGCGAGTTTCTATATGCTCCCCTGCTCTGAACGCATAGAAGTATACACCACTGCCAACTTTTGCACCGTTTGAATCTGTTCCATTCCAAACTACAGTATGTTCTCCAGCCATCATTTCGGTGTCCAGTAAATTTCTCACTAATTGGCCACGTATATTATAGATATCTAAATCTACCTTGCTTTCATTACCAAGACTGAAGCTGATAGTAGTCTCTGGGTTAAATGGGTTAGGATAGTTGCCATTGAGTTTGGCTACAAACGGAGCTATCTGCTCATTTTTATCAATTGAGAGCATGTCGTCGTAATTACCTGTACGTCTCTCATTACCTTTGAAAAGTCCCCAAGCTATTTCACCTATAGGGAGTTTGTAGTCCACATAATTATATCCATTTTGATTAGGAACAAGTATCGCCGAGTTACCATCATCTTTAACAAAACCCATTGTAGGACTAACTAGGATCGAGCTTGCTAAATCGATTGGGAATGGATCAATCTCAACCCCTTCCATTGTAACAGCGTGCAAAACACCATTGTTATCGCCAAAAACAACATCAATAACACCGTTGTTATTAATGTCGACCAAGATAGGTGTCGATTCTATTGTCGCACCAAAGTCCAGTGGGAAGCCGGGAAGATTTTCGCCACTACTATCAGTTATGAACAGTTTTCCTGACATATCGGCAAAAATGACCTCTGTACTACCGTCACCATCAAGATCATAAGCTAAAACACCACTTCGTACTGAATTATCGGCTACTTTTTGATAGAAGAGTCTACCGTCAGCCTCGTATCCAAAAACTTGTCCACCTACTGTGGAAAGTATGATTTGAGGTTTCCCAGCACCTGTAATATCAGCTACCAATGGGCCATTCCAAGAAGCGGAGCCGAGTATCACTGGGTAGCCATTTAAGACCTCGCCTGTTTTAGTTGAAACTGCATAAAGATACCCGGGACTTGTTGTATAGATGATTTCTTTATATCCATCGCCATCTAAGTCTGCTGAAGCTGGGGATGACATTACAGCCCCTTGTGTGCTTACAGGGAAATTTGGATAGTCAGTTCCATCTCTATTAAGAACTATCAACTGTTGATTATTAAAAGTAAGAGCTACTATTTCAAATCGACCGTCATTATCTACGTCAATAATCATAGGGTTAGCACGAATCTGTCCACCTGTATCATACTGGAAAAGGATCTCCCCTTTATGATTAACACAGCTAATGATTCCATTTTGTGTACAGGCAACGATCTCTTTTTTACCATCTCTGGTCAGATCCCCTATAGCTAAAGCGGTATTGATGTTGTTTCCAACGTTCACAGGGAAGCCCTCAAGATAGGTCAGATCAGCGTGTAATGCGTGAATATTGCCCTGTGGGTCACCGAAAACGATGTCTTTGACGCCGTCTCTATCTATGTCGGTAATTACAGCTGGTGAGCTTGAGGTGCCTTGTATAGTAAGAGGCCAGCCAGCGTGCTGTAAAGACAATTCAACTTCAATCTCAAAACTCTTTTCATAAGGGATTTTATTGTCTGGATTTGCGTAGACAGTAAAGGTAAAGGGTATTTTAAGGTTTGAAATCTTCGGGTCAGTTTTGAAGATAAATGTGTTCTCTCTGTTAAAGGCTATAGTTCCACCACCTATGACAGGGTAATTGATGGTATCTACTAAAATCTCAACCCCTTCCACTTCTGTACTAAGTGTAGCTGTTACATATCTCGCAGTTAGCCAGTCTATCTCATTATACAAGTTAACTTCGAGACTTATCTTTTCACCAGGATTAGGAACGTCATCGCCATCCCCTTCAGCCTCATATATGGCGTGACTGAAAATGCTAATGTCAGGTATCAAATCGTACATCGTAGCTTTAAAGGCATTAACTCTACCAAATCCGAGAAGACCAGCATACTCTTCGTTGTTTAAATCATCAATATAATCAGCAGTAAACATCAAACGCTGCTTAATCTCTGTCGGTTTTAAATGAGGATGAAGTGTCTTTATAAGAGCTGCAACACCTGCCACAATTGGTGATGCCATTGAAGTCCCTTGCGAGCTCTTATAGAGATCGTTGAGAACTGTTGAACGAATATTGACACCTGGCGCTGAAATGTCAACCGCTTCCCCATAGTCTGAAAAAGAAGCTTTTAAGTCCTGTGAACCAGTAGCAGCCACCCCTATGCAGTTCTCCGCGTCTGCAGGGTACCACGCATTATTGGGCAGATGCAATACGTTTCCGTTACCAGCACCACCGATAACAAGTGAGCCCAAACTCGTAGCATGGTCAATAACGCTCTTAGCGTAATGCCCGTCACCCTGTCCAATCCAGCTACAGTTAATTATGTCAGCGCGAGATTGGGCAGCGTATTGGATCTGTTGGTAAGCGTATTGAACCCCATCACTCGGTGCGTTTGAAGGAGAACCTTTGCAAATCATAAGAGATACGTTCAGAGCAGTTCCTGCAACACCTATCCCGTTATCCCCTACTGCACCTGCACAGCCGGCAACGTGAGTCCCATGTTCATTCCCTTCATAATTTTGGTACGGATTATTGTCATTATCAACAAAATCCCAACCTATAACATCATCTATTTTGCCATTCCCACTATCATCCTTTCCATTGCCCCCCAAGATTTTACCAGCATTCCAGTCAATAGTTACCCCTAAAAGCTCTGCCTCGTTTATCCAGATGTTGTCAGCCAAATCAGGATGATTCCACTTCGTTCCGGTGTCAGTGATTGCAATAATTACTTCTTTGCTACCTTTAACGTAATCCCAAGCCTTTAAGGAACTGATGGTTTCGTGGTGCCACTGCATATGTAAGTCGGGGTCGTTTGGAGTGTATAGCAGCCTATTAATTGATTCATATTCGGCGAAAAGAATGTACTCTTCCTGCATCAGCGCGAGCAAAGCTTGCTCTATATTAGAGTTATCTTGAAGTACTACTCGGTATATGTTCTGCACATAAACGTCATCCTTGTGCCAATCTAAATTAGTGACAAAGTCGATCATTTGCACAAGGTCAACAAACCTAAATTTCTCAGACAGAGTATTGAAGCCGGAGATATTTGTTTTGACGACATCATTTTGCTTACTAAACTCTACAATACCCTCTTTATTGCCGACACTATCCTTTGTGAAGGCAACTATAATTGATTTCGGTTGATAATACTCTTTAATAAACGGTTTTGATAACGAGTAAATCATCGTACTCCCAAGCACGAGAAGTATCGTTAAGATTAGTATTTTTCTCATAAACTCTCCAATTTATTAGGTTTAATCGTCTATAGACTCTTAGAAACCAACTTTATATATTTGGCTTGCAATCTAATAGTTTCTCGAAATTCCTGTCAAACTTTTTCTCTCAAGAGTATGCTGTTTCAGAGAGGATCTCAATTTTTATTGCTTGGAGGTTGAACATGGCAACCTCTTTTGATCATTTACCAGTCGCTATTTGGCCTATCTTTCCAACTTCATAGGTTAAGTAGTCTAAGTTTGATGTATTTTACAAACATGACCGACAAAAAAGAGTTAGCACTCTCACTTTTAGTTTGACAATTTTACAGGATATATTATCTTGTCTTTAGATTTAGCAGTTGGAGGTAGAGAGTGCTAACGAATACGAGAGGGATGAAAAAACACGAATTACGCGAAATTATGGTGCTGAAACACCTCGTTGAAGAATATATACAAACTTCAGAACCTGTCGCGTCTAAAACGATATGCGAAAAATACCTGCCTGACGTGAGTTCGGCCACCATTAGGCTTGATCTTCATAAGTTGGAAAGTAAAAGGTATATCTCGCAACCTCATACCTCTGCAGGTAGAGAGCCGACCCTCTCCGGTTACCGTAACTACATTAAGCTCATCAAAAGTGAGCTGCTAAAAGAAAAGTATGATAACGAAGAACTACTTAGGCACATCTTAGTAAAGCATTACGATGACACCTTCAGTGCCTTTCAAATGATTATGCGCCTTTTGGCGAAAGAGACCGATCAGCTCAGCTTTGTCGCCGAGCCAGAGATTGCCTATGGTTATCTATCCAATTTAGAGGTCTTCAAAATAAGCGACAAAAAGCTCCTCTTCGTAGTCTCTCTCGACTCGAAGGTAGATAAGACAGTAATCATCAACTGTGGCTTCGATATGACTGAGCAGCAATTAAAAGCGCTCGTGCGCTATGTTAATGAAAACTTAAAGGGGATGCGAATTCACGAGATTCAAAACAAGTATCTCGATGAGTTAGCTGAAAAAGAGGGGGAAGTTAATCTAATATTCCTCCGCTTTCTCCAAGAATTCAGAAAGGCTTTGGTGGAGATGAGTAGCTACTATATCCACTTTGAGGCTGGAGTTAAATTCTTAGAGCAACCGGAGTTCGACTCAAAAAGGGAAGTCTTAAACTTTCTCTCTCTTACTCAGCGGCAGGATGTATTACTCAAGACTATGCAAAACAGCATTACCGATGAGCCCTACAAGGTTCTCTTCGGAGAAGACTGGGGGTTCACCGAGTGGTCGAACTATTCGTTAGTCTACTCCAAGTACGAACTTTTTGGGATACCCGGTTATTTAGGGGTATTAGCCCCCGTACGGATGGACTATAAGAAGAACGTGCCTATCATTAAGAATATGGCTCAAATCATTACAGATGTGACCAAAAAAGGGGCAATAATCTCAAAACCGAAGGGTCACAGAAGAGAGATATAGCAAGATAAAGGGGAAGCAGGAACACTATATGGCTAAAAAAGATAAGGTAAAAAACATTGAAATAGAAACGCCGTCAGATGAGGCTCATAATGAGACTGAAGTACTTACCGAAGAAGGACAACTCTTACTACAGATAGCTGTTTTAGAGAAAAAGAATGCCGAGACTAATGACAAATATATGCGCACTTTGGCCGAGTTTGAGAATTTCAGACGACGCTCTAATCAAGAGAGACTCAACTGGATCAAAAACGCAAATGAGTCGTTAATCTTAAAGCTATGTGATATATTAGATGACTTTGAACGTGCATTCGAAAACACACCGGAAGAGGATAGAGAAAGCCCTCTCTTCACAGGGATGGGGGCTATAGAAAGAAAGTTCTCTAAAATATTACAGAATGAAGGATTAGAGAAGATCGAAGCTGAGGATGCAGAGTTCGATCCGATGTTCCACGAAGCTTTAGCCTGTCCCCCATCGGAAGTGGAGAAGGACAAGATAATCTCTGTTATCCAAAATGGATACGTATTAAACAATAAAGTAATTAGGCCGGCTAAAGTAGCTGTTTCGGCCGGTTTAGCAGATGAATAACAATAAAAAAGAGAATGAATAGATAATCAAGGAGGATTTATGGGAAAAATAATCGGAATTGACTTAGGTACAACCAATTCCTGTGTAAGCGTTATGGAAGGCGGAAAGCCTGTAGTTATAGAGAATGCTGAAGGTGGAAGAACTACCCCTTCTGTTGTTGGATTTACTAAAGATGGTCAGAAACTTGTCGGACAGTTAGGAAAGCGACAATCAATCACTAACCCGAAAAACACTGTTTACTCGATTAAGAGATTTATGGGGCGTCAGCTTGACGAAGTAGCCCAAGAGGTTAAAAATGTCAGCTACGAAGTGAAAAAGCAGTCAAACGGTGAAGCGATAGTACACATCAGCAACGACAATAAAGACTACAATCCGCAACAGATTTCAGCTATGATCTTGCAGAAGATGAAAGAGACCGCTGAAGCACACTTAGGAGAGAAAGTCACAGAGGCTGTGGTTACCGTACCAGCTTATTTCAATGACGCACAAAGACAAGCTACTAAGGATGCCGGAATTATTGCCGGTTTAGAAGTTAGAAGAATTATAAACGAGCCGACCGCTGCCGCTTTAGCATACGGTCTCCAAAACAACAAAGAAGAGAAAGTTGCTGTCTACGACTTAGGTGGCGGAACTTTTGATATCTCTATCTTAGACATAGCTGAAGGTGTGGTGGAAGTACTCTCAACTAATGGCGACACTCATCTCGGTGGTGACGACTTTGATCAGCGAGTGATGAGCTGGATTCTTGACGAGTTCAAGAAGTCTGACGGCATAGACCTATCTAAAGACCCGATGGCTCTGCAGCGCGTACGTGAAGCTGCAGAAAGGGCTAAAATAGAGCTCTCAGGCACACAGAGCACTGAGATCAACCTCCCTTATATAACAGCAGATGCAAGTGGACCTAAACACTTGAGCTTAACCTTATCACGCTCAGAGTTCAATAGAATGACCTCTGATCTTATCGAGCGTTCGATAGTGCCTTGCCAATTAGCTTTGAAAGACGCAAAGCTTTCTACTTCAGATATCGATGAAGTCATCCTCGTCGGCGGTAGCACAAGGATACCAGCGGTACAAGAGGCTGTTGAAAAGTTCTTTGGCAAAACACCGAACAGAAACGTTAATCCAGACGAAGTAGTTTCAGTTGGAGCAGCTATCCAAGGTGGTATTCTCTCAGGTGATGAAGACCTTAAGGATATCTTACTTCTCGACGTCACACCACTCTCACTCGGTATCGAAACACTGGGCGAAGTAATGACTACGCTTATCGAAAGAAACACAACAATACCGACCAAGAAGAGCCAAATCTTCTCAACTGCAGCTGATAACCAAACTGCCGTCTCGATCCACGTATTACAAGGTGAAAGATCAATGGCGAGAGACAACAGAACTCTCGGTAACTTCGACCTGGTAGGGATTGCCCCTGCCCCACGTGGAATGCCACAAATCGAAGTGACTTTTGATATTGACGCTAACGGTATCTTACACGTCAGTGCGAAAGACAAAGGGACTGGCAAAGAGCAGTCTATCAAAATAGATCGAACAGGCTCATTAAGTCAGGAAGAGATCGACAAAATGGTTAAAGAAGCTGAATTACACGCTGAAGAAGACAGGCAGAGAAAAGAGAGTGTACAGGCGAAAAACGAGTTAGACACTATGATCTTCTCTACTGAAAAGAGTCTTGAAGAGCACGGCGATAAGCTTAGCGATGACGAGAAAAAAGAGGTTGAAGAGGCCATTAAAGAGGCTAAGGAAGCACTCGAAAGTGGTAGTACAAAAGAGGAGTATGAGCAGGCGCGTGATACTTTAGCAAAGAAAGCTCAAAAGCTTGGTGAAATTATATACCAACAAATGCAACAAGAGCAAGCTGCGGCACAAGGTGAAGCGGCTGGAGCTGAAGGGTTTGAGCAACAAGCAGAAACTCCTAAAGATGATGGACCAATCGATGCTGATTACGAAGTAGTCGATGAAGAATAAAAATCAACATAAATATCGAATAAAAATGTCGGAGAAAGAGGGGTCATTTCCCTCTTTCTCCTCTTATCTATCTAATGGACAAAGCTTTAACACAGAAATATCGGTTTGTAGACTTACTGCTGAGACGATGAATTCTACTAATTTGGTTTAAGAGGTTGCGATGGCAAAGAGAGATTATTATGAAGTTTTAGGGGTCGATAAAAAAGCAAATGCGGATGAAATCAAGAAAGCATACCGCAAGCTGGCAATGAAATACCACCCCGACAGAAACAAAGATGACAAAGATGCTGAAGAAAAATTTAAAGAGGTAGCCGAAGCTTACGAAGTACTCAGTGACGACGATAAACGACAAAAATACGATAAATTTGGTCACGCCGGACTCGAAGGAGCTTTTGGTGGAGGCGGTTTCAGTTGGAGCGACTTCACACACGCTTCAGACTTCTCCGATATTTTTGGAGACGGCTTAGGCGGTATTTTCGATATGTTTTTCGGAGGTGGAGGTGGGCGTAGACGTAGCGCACAAGCTGATAGAGCTGGTGAAGACCTCAGGATTACAATTTCTTTAACCCTACAAGAGATAGCCAAAGGGACATCTAAAAGTGTAAAAGTAAACCTAATGGATGCCTGCGAAACCTGTAACGGAAGTGGCTCGTCGGACGGTTCAGTCACCACTTGTGAACAATGTCACGGTTCTGGACAAGTAAGACGTACCCAGCGTACTTTCTTTGGAAATATGGAGACTATGTCGGCCTGTCCAAGCTGCCAAGGTGAAGGCAAGACAATCAAGAATAAGTGTACAAAATGCAAAGGAGAAGGGCGTACTTCTGCAGTTAAGAACATAAAATTCGACATCCCAGCCGGTATTTCAGAAGGTCAGATCATCAGATTACGAGGGAAAGGAAACAAAGGACCTCGTGGTGGAGCATATGGAGACCTACTTGTCCACATCCTCGAAAAAGAGGACGATGTTTTTGAAAGACGAGGCGAGAATCTATTCTTAGCCTTCCCTATCAGTTTCTCACAAGCAGCTCTCGGCGCTGAGGTTACAGTTCCAACAGTTTCTGGTAACGCCAAGATGAAAATACCTGCCGGCACGCAGAGTGGCAAGGTTTTCAGGCTACGTGACCAAGGGCTACCGATATTGCATCAAAACGTCAAAGGTGACCTATTTGTCACTGTAATAGTTCAGACACCGACCAAACTATCTAAGGCAGAGAAGAGTCTTTTTGAACAGTTAGCTGGGTATGACAAAGAGACTAAATTTACCCCAGGCAAGAGATTTAAGTTTTAAGGAGCGTTTCTAATGCCTTGCTTTTATCTGCCTGAAATGAGCCAAGACTCAACCTACCTCACTGTTGAGAGTGAAGAGTATCATCACATCATAAACGTATATCGTAAAAGGAAAGGGGATGAGATTCTAATCACCAACGGTAAGGGTATTTTAGGCAAAGCTATTATAGAAGAAATAGGCAAGAAAGCACTCAAAGTAAGGATTCTCAATCAGGACGTATCCAATAAAAAGGGTAGGCATATCGCAGCTGCATTCTCACTACTTAAGAATAAAAACGATAACCTAATTGTCGAAAAGCTGACTGAGTTAGGGGTAGATGAGTTTTTCCCTTTTGTAGCCCAGAGATCGGTCAGACAGAAGGGTGAAAACACAGAAGAGCGGTTTCAGAAAACTGCAATAGCCGCTATAAAACAGTGCGATAACCCATTCCTGCCGCAGATAAACAGAGTAAAAGAGCTCTCAAGCCTGTTAGAGCATCTAACTGAGCAAGGGTACGCTGTTTTCGTCGCTTTAGAGCGTGATACAGAGGTCTATCTCCCTCAGCTCATCGGTTCGCCCTACCCTGAAAAGATTGTAGTCTTTATAGGTTCTGAAGGTGGTTTCACTGATGAAGAGGTAGAGTTATTTCAAAGCAAAAATGCAACCTGTTTTACTATTTGCAGCAATATTTTAAGGGCAGAGACTGCCGCCATTGCAGCAGTCTCTCAACTTATTTTAACGTTAGAAACTCTTAATTAATAGAGTTATTTATCATCTCCGTTAGAATCATCTTCATCGTCTTGAGCAGAATCAACTTCTAACTCTAATACTTCATTTACCGGCAGCGCTTCAACCCCTCTTAAGGCTCGGTTTATCGCTCTCGTTCGTCTGCCAATCATCAACTCCAGATTGTCTCCCACGGCAGTAATACCTTTTTGAGTCTTAGCCAATAGGTCAGCAAAAGATTCAAACTGCGTTTTGACCATCCCGAGTGTTTTCCAGACTTCACTCGACCTCTTCTCAATAGCAAGAGTTTGGAACCCCATCTGCAGACTATTCAACAAGGCTGTCAAAGTAGTAGGACCTGTAATAGTTACTTTGTAATCACGTCGTATCTGCTCAACGACGTCAGTCCTTCCCAACACTTCAGCATAAATACCTTCAGCAGGTAGAAATAGCAGGGCAAAGTCGGTAGTAATTGGCGGATGGATGTATTTTTCACTAATTGATTTAGCGAATGCTTTCACTGTATCAGCCAGCTTCTTTCTCTTATCGTCGATAGTGACTTTATCTCCGGTTTCATAAGCATCTTGGAGAGCATAGTAGTCTTCCATAGGGAACTTAGCATCGATAGGTAGGTAAACGAATTCCTGCTCTTTATCCCTACCGGGCAATTTAATAGCAAAATCCACCTTGCTATCTCCTTTTTGTTTGACGTTAAACTGCTCTTCGTATTGGCTGGAAGCAAAAAGCTGGTCTAATATATTCTTCAGCTGGTATTCGCCCATTATTCCTCTCGTTTTAACATTTGAGAGGACATTCTTAAGACCACCAACATCAGCGGCAAGGTTCTTCATATCTCCAAGACCTTGATGCACCTGCTCTAAGCGCTCACTAACCTGCTTGAACGACTCGTTAAGTCTTTTCTCCAAAGTCGTCTGTAGCTTTTCATCAACGACACCTCTCATTTCGTCCAACTTCTTACTATTTTCATCACGAAGCTCTTTCAGTTGTTCTGCAATAGTTCCCCGCATTCTTTCGAGTCTCTCTGCAAACTCATTCATCCTTTGAAAGAAACTATCTTGAAAAGTAGATGACGTTTTACCGGTCTCTTCCCTTAAGTTTTGGGAGTTTCTATTCGACTCTTCTCGACTTCGGGTCAGTTCATCTTTTAAGACCCCTTCATACCGCTGCAATGTATTTTCAAACAGCGCTATCTTGCTAAACACCTCTTCGTTACCACTATTCTCCCTCTTTTTAAGCGAGACCAGAACGACGATTAACATTACTACTTGAAGTACTAACATTAAGATCATCAGCATAATTACGTTCATTGGCAAACTCCTTTATTTTTTTGGAGTAGTGGCACTTTTATTCATCTACGGATATATCCTATAAATCATCCTCGGGAATGGTATAGTCTCTCTAATATGCTGCACGCCAGACATCCAAGCGACCAACCGCTCCAAACCGATACCGAAGCCGCTATGTGGAACGCTTCCATATTGGCGAAGATCAAGATACCACTGATACTCCTCTAATGACATATTATCATCGATCATCCTACTTTTGAGAAAATCAAAATTATCTTCACGCTGTGAACCACCTATTATTTCACCAAAACCATCCGGTGCAATAATATCGTTACCCAGCACCAAATCAGGGTTTTCAGGGTCTCGCTTCATATAAAAAGCTTTTATTGCTTTTGGCCAGCGTTCAATAAAAAGTGGCACCTCTGAACCTTCAGTCAGCATTGCCTCTTCTTGAGCTCCAAAGTCATCATTATAGTCAATCTCAACCCCTTTTGCTTTCAACTGATCTATCGCCTCTCTATGGGTGATTCTTCTAAAGGGTGTATCTGCTTTCTTCAGCCTTTCGGTATCCCGCTCTAAAAGCTCTAAGTCTGACAAGTTTCTCTCCAACACACGACGTATCACAAATCGAATAAGCCCCTCTTGGATCTTCATATTCTCTTCATGCTCAACAAATGCCGCCTCAGCATCCATCATCCAGAACTCAGTCAAATGCTTCCTTGTCTTTGACTTCTCAGCTCTAAACACAGGGCCGAAATCATAAACACGACCCAGACTCATAATCCCCGCCTCTAAGTAAAGCTGACCTGATTGCGATAAATACGCATTACCTTCATCAAAGTAAGGTACTTCAAACAGAGTGGTAGTCCCTTCGCAGGCGCTCGGTGTCAAGATCGGCGAGTCAAATCGATAGAAGCCATTCTCGTTCAGGTAGTCACAAATTGCGTAATAGACTGTATGGCGGATTTTCATCACAGCCCACTGGCGTGACGAGCGGAGCCATAAATGTCGATTTGAAAGGAGGAAGTCAGTCCCGTGCTCTTTTTTAGCGATAGGGTAGTCGTGCGATATTTGAATAGGTTTGACGTCGATAACCGAAAGCTCATAAACTCCCTTTTGCTTAGGGTGTTCTTTGGGAATCCCTATTATTTCTAATGATGATTCTAAGGTCAGAGTCTTTGCCAACTCAGCCTTCTCTTCCCCGAGCTCCGGTAAAAAAGCTACCGCCTGTATTTCAGAAGTACCATCTCTAACGATGATAAAGAGAAGTTTACCTGAAGAACGGATATTTCTAACCCAACCCTGTAACTTAACCTCTTCTCCGAGATGTTTTGCAATATCTTTGATAAACACTTTTTTCATAATTTACTCTACTCCTCTATCTTTACAACTTTCATCTTATCCATTATCGAGAAGGCGACTCGGAGCGCTCTGGTACCAGACTCCCCATCAACCTTCGGCTTTTTGTTTTGCGAAATAGCGTCCACGAAAGACTCCAATTCAAGCGTCAGCGCATCTTTTTCACCATCTTCGATACTGATTTCTCTTAAGTCAACCAGCTCTTCCGGCTTAATTGAGTTTACACCGAGCAGGACACTCGGCAATATTTTCTTAAAATCCTCTGCTTTCTTTAGAATCGACACTTTTTTCTCTTGAAAATCGAGTGACAAGTAGGCATCTTTCTGGAAGAAGCGTATTTTACGCTCTCTTTTCATCGATACTCTACTCGCAGTCACATTTGCAATAGCCCCATTTTCAAACTCCAGTCTGGCGTTAGCGATATCGATACTCGGAGTCAAAAGGCAGACCCCACTCGCTTTGATATCTTTAATATTACTATCAACAAAGCTGAGTATTAAGTCAATATCGTGAATCATCAGATCTAACACTACCGACACGTCACTTCCTCTGACAGAGAAAGGGGCTAAGCGGTTTGACTCAATAAACATAGGGCTTTTGATTTCATCGGCAACTGCCAAAACAGTCGGGTTAAACCTTTCGATATGTCCGACCTGTATTTTCAATCCTTTTTCGTTAGCTATTTTAACGAGTTCTTCAGCTTGAGCAAGCTCTGACGTAATAGGCTTTTCTATAAAGAGATGTTTACCCTTCTCCAGCGCAATTTTAGCCAGACGATAATGATGAATCGTAGTGACTGCTATGTCGATAGCTTCAATTTCATCCAATAGCTCTTCATAAGTTGGATACGCCTTGACTCCATATCTTTCAGAAATCTCTTTAGCCCGCACTTCATTTTTATCGTGTATTCCAACGAGCTCACAATTCTTTATCCCTTTGAAGATTCTTACGTGGTGTTGTCCCAAATGTCCAACACCGATGACTCCAACCTTTAACATTAAGACCCCTTTATTCTGGTTTCACATTATTTTTAAGCTAAGCTCATTTAACAACTATTGACAGAAAGTCAGCTCGAAAAATATTGAGACGTTGAGTCGGGATGTAGCGCAGCTCGGTAGCGCGTTCGGTTCGGGACCGAAAGGTCGCTAGTTCAAATCTAGTCATCCCGACCATTCTTTTTAGCCTCTATTCTTAAAGGACTACCGACTCTCGATACTCGCCAAATTCTTCTCGTAAGATCCCGCATATTTCACCCAAGGTAGCATATGCACGCACCGCTTCCAGAATGTGTGGCATTAAGTTATCGTCACCTTTTGCAGCAGTTCTAATCTTAGCTAATTTCTCTTCTACCAAGGCGTTATCTCGATTCTTTTTAACCTCTTGCACTCTCTCAACCTGCTCTTCACCTAACTTCGCATCTACTCTAAGCAGTTCCGGCTTCAAAGTCTCTTCTACTTTGAACTGGTTGACTCCGACGATGACCAGCTCTTCGTCTTCGATTGCTTTTTGATAGGTGTATGCACTGTCTTGAATCTGCTTTTGGACAAACCCTCTTTCGATAGCGTGGATCATTCCGCCCATATCGTCAATCTTTTGAATAATCTCTTCAGCTTCTTTAGCTATGTCTTTGGTTAACTTCTCCACAAAGTAAGAGCCGGCAAGAGGGTCTACTGTATTGGTAACGCCACTCTCGTGTGCAATTACCTGCTGTGTTCTCAAGGCTATTTGGACGGAATGCTCACTTGGAAGAGCGAGCGCTTCATCTCTGGAGTTGGTATGCAACGACTGTGTTCCACCGAGTACAGCTGCAAGTGTTTGCACTGCAACGCGGATAATGTTATTATCGGGCTGTTGAGCGGTTAGCGTGCATCCGGCTGTTTGTGTATGGAAGCGTAGCATCATTGATTTTGGATCTTTAGCACCGAATCTCTCTTTCATAATTTTCGCCCACAGGTATCTCGCCGCTCTAAATTTAGCAACTTCTTCCAATAGATCGTTATGAGCGTTGAAGAAGAAGGAGAGTCTTGGAGCAAACTCATCAACATCCATCCCACTTGCGATAGCTGTTTTTACGTATTCGATACCGTCGGCGAGCGTGAATGCAATCTCTTGCACTGCTGTCGATCCTGCCTCTCTAATATGGTAGCCGGAGATCGAAATAGTATTCCATTTTGGTATTTTATCTGAGCAGTAGGCAAAAATATCGGTAATCAGTCGCATCGATTCCTTAGGCGGGAAAATATAAGTGCCTCTGGCGATATACTCTTTGAGAATATCGTTTTGGATCGTTCCGTTCAATTTATCACTGCTAACCCCTTGCTTTTCGGCAACTGCAACATACATCGCTAAGAGCACCGCTGCAGGCGCATTGATAGTCATTGAAGTAGACACCTTATCAAGCGGTATCTGATCAAATAAAACTTCCATATCCGCTAACGAATCGATCGCCACTCCAACCTTGCCAATCTCGCCCGCACTCATCGGATGATCACTATCATACCCCATTTGAGTGGGAAGATCAAAGGCAATACTAAGACCTGTTTGACCCTTCTCTAAAAGAAATTTGTACCTTTCGTTAGACTCCTTAGCAGTGCCAAAACCGGCATACTGCCTCATAGTCCAAAAACGGCCTCGATACATCGTCGGCTGAACGCCACGAGTAAATGGATAGAGCCCTGGGAACCCTAAATCCTCTTCATAATTAAAATCTGCTATATCTTCCGGTGTATAAAGCCTCTCTATGGGCCTTTCAGAACAGTTTACAAAGTTCTCTTTTCTCTCCGGAAATCTTTTAGTCGATTTCTCAACCAATTCTTCATACCTTTCTTTTGTTTCGTCGTATTTTTTTGACATCATTCACCCCTAACTTCTTTTAATTAAGCTATGGAAATCGTCTGTCAGTAAATGATATTCTGTCAATATCTTTGTTTGGTTCGAAGTATTACACCTTTTTTTGATTGACAGAATAAACTATATTACCCTTAAAGAGACATAAACTATGTTATAGGGAGGAATTTTGGCTAAAACAATTATGGTCGTCGATGATGAGCCGCATATCCGTGCTACAATTAACGAATATTTCACCATAATGAAATATAACGTCTTAGAAGCTGGAAACGGAGAAGAAGCATTTAACATTTTTAATAAAAATGCAGTCGACCTCGTCATTACCGACATCAGAATGCCAATTATGAACGGTATACAACTGTTAAGATCCATAAAAATGCAGTCACCAGATACACCTGTCATCCTAATGACCGGATACCAACCTACAAGATCACAAGAATTGTCAATGACCCATAAAGCAGACGGCTATCTCATTAAACCATTCTCACTCGTCCACCTCAAAGACTTAATCGTTAAACATCTCAACTGAAAAATCACCCCACCCTTAAATCTTTCTTAATCCTCAAATATCTCCCTTTTCAATCCGTGTGGAGCCATTTTTCTGAGGCTATTCTCTAAGTGCTTCATAAACCACTGACCCCTATGCAAATACAACCTTTCATCTTACTGGCAAGTAAGGAGTAGTCCCGTAGCCGGATCAGGGCCGGCTACGGTATTCTTCCTTATACTCTTATAGGATGAGGTTAGGTTGATACCTGACAAATAATGGCAAAATACGGACTGGGCTTGCTCACCCCAAAATCATGAAAAAACAACACTATTATTAAATTCTATTGAATTCACGTAATCGTTAAGAATCCCAAATATTTAATAGACGGATTTCGTAGGGACTGCGGCTTGCTCTGTCCGTTTTAATAAGTCTCACGCTGATCTCGGAGATTACGCAGATTGAAAAGAAAAAGAGTTAAGGATGGGGTATGTGATAGCTTGGCGAGTATGGACTGGCACCTAACAATTATGAGATAATATAGCAATGTCCAAGAAGTTAAGCAAGGAGTCGGGCGACATAAATGTAGCTCTTACAAGATTAATCTACAAATCATTGGTGTTCAAACAGTTATCGAACACCCTCTCTATATTAAAACCGCAATATCCCCTGCACCTTCTCCATCTCCTGCCATTCATCCTCGTTCATCTTAGCCTCTTGCCAATAACGGAAAAATATCTGCGGGTTATCTTTATCTTTCATATTGTAATATAGTAACAGGTACCCTTGGTCGGAATAATTGGTCGAATAGTAGTCTTGTTTCATTTGAACGGCATAGATCTCGCCATTTTTCTTAACGATATCGACCTCTTTGAAGTTAAGGTTAATCGCTTCGTTATGCTTGAATATATCGTCTATGCGTTTGACATACTCATTTTTTGAGAACTGCATCATTTCTATTCTTTCAGGAGAGAGTGATTGTCCGATAACATCTTTGAGACTTTCATCAACCGGTGTGGTACCTCTCACATAACCGACAAAGATCAAGGCATCGTCACTAAATATTTCAGCGATTTTTTCTGTCTCTTTCAGGGCGAAGCAGGTTTTATAATATTCGAGGAACTGGATTGAGTTAAGTCGTTCTTCAAGATCATTTAGATTATCGCCACTATCAAGGGCATTTTCTATAAATTGGTCATTGAGAGCAAAATTAGCCCAAGCGATCTTATCATCTTCGATGAGTAGCGTCATCTCTTCACGAAACAGGCGTTGATTTCGATCTTTGGCGAGAATATTAAGGGGAATACTTCTAATCATTATCTGCTCTCCAATAGGATATGATTTAACATCGAAACGTATGTTAGGCACGCTTACTTGTCCACGCTTAAGCATTTTAGAGAATTGTTCCCACCCTTGGTCTGAGAAATATTGTCGTACGCTACTATCTTTTCTATTGTTGATATAGGCTACGATCTGCTCGATCATACTTTGCACTTCTTTATCGTCTAAGTTAAGCTTCTGCTCTTTTTTACTCTGCTTTTTCACTTTCAACTCGAGTCTGCATTGGTTTTCAAACGGTATACGTGGCAGAAAGTCACTCACCGCTTTCACATCTTGATCTTGCGGCATCACTTGGAGTAGATGTAGATACTCATAATCGATGCCGAGCAAAACCTCTTTCTCTGTTTTCATACTTAAAGGGAGAATGAGCGATCCATTACCGTCTTTAATAAACGTTTCGGTCACTCTGACCCCGTCAAAGTAGGTGATCTTAAGGCTTACAGCTGGTCTATTCCTAAAATGAGAGCGGAATTCAAAGCTTTCGAACTCGCCGTCAACCTCTCGTGAAAGTAGTTCAAATCTGATATCTTTGATAATTGACTGTATCTTTGTGGGGAGCCAGATGTCGAATAGAGCACCACTATCGTTTTTAAGAGCATTCCGGTCAGGGTGACTTTTCAGCAGTAGTAGAGCCCAGTAATAGTTTTTGAGTGCTTCCCCTGCATCGTATTGCGCTTCTGCACGTTCACCATTTTTGGCGTATTGACGTATCTTCTGATACCGCTGAGCAAATACTTTCTCCCGAGCCTCCCTCGTTAAAATACGTTGCACTTCATACTGACCGTTTTTTAGCTGTTTGACCACCTTTCGGACATCTTCCAATATTACAGAGGAGTAAGTCTTAACCATATGCTCGGAAAGCTCCTCTAATTTACCGTCTACCTCACGCTCCAGTGATCTATAATTAACCTTAACCTCGATAGACAATTGTGAGCTGAGATCGGCAATCGCCTTCTGATCGGCACGCTCTTCACTATAGTCTGTGCCAGTGCCGATCAATACCTCAGCTGCAGTAAGGGTAAAACAAAACAGTAAAACAATCAAACTCAACATTATTTTATTCGGCACCATAACCTCCAATAAAGTTTATTTAATGTGCAACGAGTAATCACGATTCATTCAATTGCAGGGGGATACATCCCCCTGCACCCCCCAAAAGTTAACTCTTTACCCTTAACCTGCTTTTTTACCGATTATATCCACCTTAAACAGCGGCAAAAGGCAAAAAGGACAAAAAATAAAAATCAAGGGAAAACCCTGACCAAGCGGACGCCCAGGTAGAAGTTGATGTACGACGGGCTGTAGAAGTTACGAATCGACACAGTGCAATTGTCGTCGTAGCTGTAGTAGCTACCGCCGCGTATGACACGGTAAGACCCGCTTTCGGGACCCTTGGGGTTGCTCTGTGGACTATTTGAGTAATAGCTACCGTTATACCAGTCCCAACACCATTCATATACATTACCCGACATATCATAGATGCCTAACTCATTAGGCTTCTTCTCACCTACTGGATGAGTCTTAGAACCTGAATTATCTCTATACCAACCTACGTCACCAAGATTATTACTACCAGAATACTTATAACTCTTACTTTTTTTGCCACCTCTTGCTGCATATTCCCATTCCGCCTCAGTCGGCAAACGGTAACCATTAGCATTCCAATTACAAACTATTGTTCCAGAACTCCAATTGGATGGCTTTGTGTTACCACTGATACTGTAACAGGGGGTTAAACCCTCTTTAACACTACGCTTATTACAGTAATCGATAACATTATACCAACTGACTCTCTCTACTGGAAGATTGTCACCTTTCCAATTAGACGGATTGCTACCCATTACCTCAATCCACTCCTTCTGAGTCAGCTCGTATTTGTTAATAAAAAAACTGTTAATAGTTACTGTATGAATTGGCTTCTCATTATCTCTTCCATCATTACTACCCATTTGAAAACTACCACCCTCGACTAAGACAAAATTCTGAGAAACGTCCGAGCCCTCTTCCAAATAAACAGACTTCGTTAACCGTTCATCTTTCTTAACTGTAAATTTCTGCTCTGTGCTCTTATAGCCCGACATTGAAACAGTAAAGATATAATCACCGACCGCTAAATCGCTAATTCTTTTCGTGCCTATCCACTCCTGCACTCTCTGATTACCTCGGCTAAGAATAACTTTTGCGTTCATAGGGTTAACTTCAAAGGTAACGGTTCCGGTCTGTTGAGTTAGATTAATAGTATGCGTTTCATCTTTACCGGCAATTACTGTTATCGTCTCTCGATAGTCGTCATACCCTTCTCGTTTAACTTCTAAACTGTATGTGCCGCCGGCAAGTTCTATACGTTTATCTCTGACCTCTTCGCGACTAATATAGACTTTTGCGTCGGAAGGAGTAGTTCTAAACTGAATTATTGATGAATTACGATTTAAGCTAAAGCTAAACTCGTTCTTGCCCCTCTCTTTTACCTCTACTTCCTCTTCCAGAGGGAAATAACCAGAAAGAATAAGCCTTAGTTGATATTTGCCCGGGTAAAGATAATATTGTGCGTCGGTCACCCCTCTGCGGACTCCGTTTATATACACTTCCGCGTTGCTCGGTTGTGACTTGATCGTTACCAAAACTTCTTCTATAGGTTGAAGTTTAATCCCTTCAAAGATAAAGTTTTCTTTGCTTACCTCTATCTCTTGAGTATAGGTAGAATACCCTTGCTTTTTCACCTCTAACTTGTATTTTCCAGGTTGAACGAGAAATCCCTTATCAACGCCTAATAGCTCACCATCCAACCATTTTTCGGCATCGCTTGGCTCGGATACTATCATTATATTGACCTCATTGGCTGGGTCAACACCGATACTCTTAAGCACTACCTTATACGCTAACCCTGGCCTCATATTAAGCGGAATCTGATACTGCAGAGGCGCATAACCTTTTGCACTAAAGCTGATCATATAAGAGCGATAGGAGAGAAAGAAATAGTATTCACTTGGAGCAAGCTTTCTTTTCTCAAAAATCTCCTGTCCTGTAATAAATAGATCTGGGATAACATTAGTCTCTACACGGAGCACGGCACACTTTTCACCATTATAATCTTTAACGAAATCACCGTGCATATTGGTCAGATCAAACGGATCGTATTCAAACGATTCAACCTTCAGCTCAAGGGCTGTAAGACTGCCAACTGCAATCAACAAAAGCACTATAATCAGATAATCCTTCATTTTTACCTCCTAATTATAAAAGACCAAAAATATAGAAATAAAGTCAAGTAAATTCTGTAAGGGGAAAGAATGACTTCAGTTGGAGTGAAGCAAGGAGGCAGTTCAGAGTTGTGAAGTTTTGAAGTTGTGAGGTTGTGAAGTGAAAAAGGGGGTCGGGCGACATAAAATGTAGCCCCTACAAGATAAATTAACAAATCATTGGGATTTATACAAACATTAGAAATCACCTCTGTTTACCAGGTGGATTTTGTAGGGTGCAGGATTCATCCTGCCCGCAATTATCAAAGAGTCAGTTCTCAAGGGGCTTCTGAGCTACGTAACGCGATCTAAGCTTTAATAACATTGATTTCCTTGATAAAGATGATGAAAAGGTATAGCGTTGCCATAAAGAAACCGAGCATTGTTGCAATTGCAGCACCTTTCATCCCGTATGTAGGGATTAACAACAGATTGAGAATTATATTGCCCCCTAAGCCTATCGCATCAGAGATTAAGAAGTGTCTGCTTTTGCCTGAGATATAGGGTCCAATAGAAAAGAAGGCGGCTAAGCCATTAAATAAATAGGCTAAAAGGATGTAAGGCACGATTGATACTGCTGGTAGATAAGCCTCGCCGAACAGGGTAAAACCGAACAGTTTCAATTTGAACAAATAAGGGACTAATAACATCACTACACCTAAGATCAGAAGCATCACTAAAATCAACAGCAAAAACGATCTCCTCAACTTACCAAAGAAAGATTGAGCACTCTCTGCCCCACTCTGAACCTTACCCCTTAAGTCAAGAAAATAAGGGAGATACGCCGTCCGGAATGAGACTACAAATAGACTCATCACCAGCCCTATTTTATATGCAACACTGTAAATACCGACTGCACTCCTATCGACGTAAAGATCGATAATGAAGCGATCGGCAACATCCATCAGGATCCCGCAAACCCCCGCTAACATCAAAGGGAATGAGAAAACAAGTAGCCTCTTTAACAAAGCAAAGTCAATGCTAAAGGTATACCCTCGATTCACCCACTTCAAACAGAGTAACAATAACACAATATTGGCGCCACCCTGTGCTATAAGTATACCAATTATACCTAACTTAAAGACTAAAAGCAAAACAAGGTTCAGTACAATGTTGACCACTGCGGTTATCAGCGAGTATAAAACAGCCTGTTTGGCTAACTGTTTGGTCTTTAATAAATGGAGACTGAATAGAGCTAAACTATCGAGTAATAAAAGCCAAGCTAAGAAATAGAAGAGTGGCTTTAGTTGAAGACTGAAGCCGAAAATAGATGTTAACGGCTTGATCAATAGAACGAATAGTATCGACAAGGTTAAACCTAAGATGAATAATGCATTAAAAGTAGTAGAGACTACCCGTTTTTGATCGTACTCTTGATCGAAGAAGTATTTGGTAAACCCTTGAAGGAGTCCTGCTTGATAGATTACATTCAAAACAGAATAGACCGCCATAACTAAAGCGTAGTCACCAAATTGCTCTGTAGAAAGAAGATTTACGTAGAGCGGCATCAAAAGGAAGCTGCTCAAGCGAACTAATATATTCCCAATGAAATACATAGAGGTGGCTCGAGAAAGCTTAGCTTTTTTCATCATTACCTTAAAGGATTAAATAACATCACGTTTAGAGAAGAGGCTTTTTAGCTCACGATTGACACTCTCTAGTCCGTGATATTTTTCCACCCACGCTTTGCTTTTCTGACCAATTTCAGGGACGAGTTGAGGATTATCGAGAAGCCATATAAGCTGTCTGTAAAGCTCCTCCTCGTCGTTAGCAACTACAAAGGGATTTTCGGGTAACCAGTTTAGATAGTCTTCCGTGAATGAGGTAATCACAGGCATCCCGAGCGCTAACATTTCCAAGCCTGACTTTCCGTAGCCGCTGCCACCCATAAAGCCACCAACCGCTTCAATTCCAATATCACATTGGCTTTTGATCTCTAACACTTCAGCACGAGATCTGTTCTCCAGCAGGACAAACTCAAAGTCTCGCTCCTTTCGGACACGCTCAACCGCTCTGAGGATCGTCTCCGTCCCTTTATATTGCCTATTTGTTGGGGAGTGGACTACCCTTATTACGTCATCTTTTTTCTCTTTCTTTGCAGGTAGTTCTGAATAGTCATATGGATAGAAGATGAAATCTAAAGTCTTGTCGAGGGCAAGGTGATCGTATTCTGCAGTGATGGAGACGTCTGCGAGTTCTTCCATCTCTTTAATAATCCCTCTGATTCTGAGGTCGCTACCGTAGTAGCAGAGGACTATTTTCTTACCCATTTGCTTCCATTTTTTTGCTTGAGCAGAGTTGCGATAGAGATCGAGTCCTCCGTCATAAATTATTATATCAAAGTCGTTTAACCCATATTTACGGATAACCTTATCGACTTTGAATTTGCGACTCAAGTCAACCAATGCGAAGTATAGCTTCTCAAAGATATTTTTTGGCCGAAAGTAATGAGCTTTTGTAGGGTTTGTTTTGATATGAGCTTGCTCTTTTCTCTTACGCCAAAGCTGGGCTAAACTCCCTTTAGGTAAGGAAAGATTGAGGCATATATCTTCGGGATATTCGTATGAATTTTCGTGTAGAGTTACCAGGCGTGAGTAATCACCCTGCTGATTGTGCATCTTAACAAAGTCTGATGGAAAACCGGCAACATTATGAACTGCGACGTGTAAAATCTTAAGACTCATTCTACTTCAGCTACACTTTTTCGTTACAGGTCAACAGCTAAGGTATCGCGGAAATGTCCGTAACCACCGAACTGTTCTTTAAAGTTGATAAGCCCTCGATTTACCTGCATATTGAGCGAGCTCGTTCCGAAGTCTAAATAACGGTATCCTCTGAACTTATAGTAGTCAATAAAGGAGTGGAACAAGAGATCGAGGATACGGTCGCCGGTCATCTCTAAGTTGTAGGCACTATAAAAGACTAACCAAGTGTCGGAATTGACAAGCCAACTACACATACCCCCCACCATCTCACCCTCTAAATATGCGCACCAGAGGACTATACTCTCAGGAAACAACTCCTTTAGCCTGAGCAGCTCGCTTAAAGTGTGAGTCGGCTTTGCCCCTTTATATTCGAGTGTTTTGGTTAATAAGTCATAAAAATCCGACCAGTCATTGTTTTCATAGCTAATCTCAATCCCTTGCCGGGTTGCTTTGTTTACCCCTTTGCGCACCGCTCGATTAACAAGTGTATCCAAATCTTGTTTTAGATCCACCACGCTTGTAAGCTCACGCTTAACGTAGCTAAACCCGTTCTTGATCAGCACAAATGGGATATCATCCTGATAAGCTCTCTGATAAATATGAGGGGGTAAAGTAAGCTCTATTCTGTCACAAGATAATTTAGACGCTTGTTTTATTAGCTTAGAGACCAACTCCTCAACGACTCTATGTTTCAAATAGTCATCAGCAACGAAACCACCCCAAGAGGCGCCCGGATGTGATACAAATACTCGCTTATTCCCGACTGATTTTACAGTCGCTGGTAACAGAGCGGTTATCTTGTCACGCTTCCGAAATACCAACGATGCATCCTCAAACTTACCAACCCCGTGATAACTCAAAAATTTACGTGTGTGGAATAGCGTTCCGTTGGGTGATGAGTTGACATATTCGTCCCACTCTGAGCTTTTAAGTCCGCTCTGTTCAAGTAGATATACATCGATCATTTTAGCATCTCTTCCTATATTAAGAATGATTTATAACTCTACATCTTTGCCGAATAGGTTGTATTTATCCATCTGAAGGTAATAGCGCTCGAGAACTGCGTAAGAGAACGGGATCGTAACTAACAAGCCTAAACCGATCGGGATTAAACCGGCTATGTTGATCAACGCTAATAGAAGATATGTGAAGAACTGTTGCCAGCGTGTCTCCTTCCCACCTTTGTAGGTGACCTTTAGTGCTTTCAATGGAGAAAGCCCTTTACGTAAGAGCACAAACGGTAGAGGAACCACGACAGAGAGCCAATACAACACCATAATTAATCTTACCAGGTTTAATATGGGATCGACACTTGTGCAAACATACTTCAAAATCAATAAGAACAAGATGTTAAATAGCGTGAATAGAAAGAGGGTAGGATACTTCGCCAAGCTTCTAAAATAACGCCCTATCATACCACTGCCTGACTCATCGTTGAAGTCGAAATTAAAGGGAATAAATACGAGTGGCAGAAATATTAACAGCGAAAGGTTGTTTAGCCAGTAGTTGTTATGAGTTAAAAAGATAATTGCAAACAGAGGGAGTAGGATAACTATGATATAGAATATCGAGAATGGGAAGTAGCTCCCCTTAACCCCTTTAAACTTTGACCAGACCTCTTTTATATTGTTCAAAGCAGATAGATCATCCCTCAATACAGAGGTCGGCTCTCCACACTCAAAACAGAACAGTTGCTCAGCTTCAAGCTTTATTTGACATTTTTGACATACCGTATCTTTTTTACGAGCTTTTCTTACTCTCTTTTGTGACATATAAACTCCTTACACAACCCGTCACTATTGCCATTTGACGGCTCTTATTAGCGTTTAGTAAGAAAACGATTACCAGCCCATTTTGTCAATACAAACTAACCGCCGGAGGCAGAATCGCTCTCACAACACCAACTTATTCTTGACATATAAACAGAAATTAACGTTAATATCTCTATATTTCAGACTGTTAGGTGACTTAAAATATGAAACAGGTAAGGGGGCGTTAAATAATGGACTATTACAACCCACAAGAACGTAATTATCATCAATATAGGGACTATCGAAGTGAACCTATGACGATAGGTGATTGGATAATGACTATGCTCGTTATGGCTATTCCATTCGTTGGCTTTACAATGCTGTTTGTCTGGGCATTTTCTGACGAAACGAACTTTAATAAGAAAAACTGGGCGAAAGCTCAATTGATCTGGGGTGGTGTCTCCATCGTTATTGTGATTATTGTAGTTGCAATTGCTGCCGGCATATCCTCAATAAGTTTTAGATAAAAGAGTTGGATGATGAAACAGTATGATGTACTTGAAGTGTTGAGAGAGGTGCGTGACCCTGCAAAGCTGGCTTTGATAGTTGTGCAAGATGAAAAAGGGAAGTTTAACGCTACTACGCTTGAGTGGTTTATGAAAACCTCTTTCAAACCCCCTATGTTTGCAGTTTCAGTGGCGCATACGAGATACTCACACCACTGTCTAAACAGTTTTCGCTACTTCAACCTCTGCCTTCCCGATACTCAGCAAGTGGAGGCAGTTAAGTTATGTGGCTCTCTCTCCGGTAAAGATACCGATAAATTTGAGCTGGCTAAACTGGAATATTTCCCCGGTAAACTGAGTAAACTGCCCATAATCAAAGATGCTTTAGCCAACTTCGAATGTAAAATAATCTCGCAAGTCAATAGCGGTGACCACACTATTTTCACCGGCGAAATAGTTTACGCTTGGCTCGATAAAAACCGTTCAGTTATGACCTATTCTGAACTACTCAGCTAAAGTTTAAGAGATTTACTATAATGAGCCAAGAGAGCCAGTTCATCACAACATTGAGTGATTTTATCGCTACCAATAACCTCATAGATTCAGGTGACGTGGTCATTGTAGGCTTCTCAGGAGGAGCTGATTCAACCGCTCTTATACACACTCTTTGGCGATTGAGAACTGAGTTTGATTTCAAGATTGTAGCCGCACATATCAACTATAACCTCAGAGGAGAAGAGTCTATTCAAGACCGTGAGTTTGTGGCTAAGTTTTGCTCTCAACATTCGATCGTGCTTTTCATCAAAGATACGCAAATAGATGATAAAGCAGATTTGGAAAACGTAGCTCGTAATATTAGATTCGAGTTTTTCTACTCCCTTGCAGCCAATTATAAAAACTCTAAAATAGCGTTAGGTCACAATAAAGAAGATAGCGTCGAGACTATGCTCCAACACTTCTTAAGAGGGTCTGGAATCACCGGATTAAGGGGTATACTCCCTAAAAACAACAACGTGATTAGACCTCTACTCAACTTCAAAAGAGAAGAAATCGTCGATTACCTAAATGAAAACGACATCCATAATTGGCGTGAAGATAGCACCAATAAAGAGTCTCTATTCAATAGAAATAGGCTGAGAAATAACCTCATCCCCTGGATAGAAAATGAGTTTAACCCCAACATAGTACACCTGCTTTATGAAAACGCGATCATCTATCAAGAGACGGAAGAGTATTTGAAAACAGCTGCTCGGAATCTACTCCGTCGCGCAACTCTGCAGAGCGAAGAGAAGTTTATTCAGCTCGACCTTAGTAAAATCAATGTTCAAAATAGGATTCTACTTTATTATCTGTTTAGAGAGGTAGTCGCAAACCTTAGTGATACCGAGTCTGACTTCTACCACAGCCACTTCAAAGAAATAACCTCACTCCTCTCTACAAGCGGCACTAAAATGACAAAGCTTTCGAATAATATCCTGGCGGTTAAAGAATACTCTACGCTTACCTTTACTATCGAAACAAAAGAAGAATACGCTGCTAATAACCTCGAAAGCAGAGAAGAGAGCATTGAGCTGACCAGGAAATTTCAACTCTTTAATAATAAACGCATAGTTTTCGACCGCATTAACATCTCCAGAATAAAGAAAAGTCAGTATAAATTTAGGGAAATTGCCTTGCTTGACCTTGATAAGATCAAATTCCCCGTTACCGTTAGCTTCCGTAAACCTGGAGATAGATTTATCCCGCTTGGAATGACCGGACTTAAAAAACTTAAGGACTTCTTTATCGATGAAAAAGTCAATAAATTCGATAGAGACAAAATATTTATCTTCCGAGATGCTGAAAAAATCATCTGGATAGGTGAACATAGGATAGATGAGCGGGTTAAAATTGACGAGTCAACCCAAAACGTACTACGATTAAAGATAGAAAACGTGAGGATTCGTAAAACACGCTCTGCCCAGAGGAATATACTTTGATGTGAGGCCCTCTATGCATAAAGATATGTCGCAAATACTTTTTGACCAAGAAACTATTGAACAGCGGGTTTCTCAGCTCGCTGTCGATATATCTAAAGATTATGAGCATAAGCACCCAATTATTATCGGTATCCTGAAAGGGAGCTTTATGTTCTTGAGCGAACTGGTGAAAAGACTTACGATACCTGTGCAAATTGACTTTATGGCTATCTCAAGCTATGGAGCTGGGGCAGCCTCATCCGGCTCAATTAAAATCAGAAAAGAAATTGATGCCGAAATCAAAGATAGAGACATTATAATTATCGAAGATATTGTTGACACAGGAATCTCTATGAATAGCTTGGTTAAACACTTGAAGATGAAGGAACCAGCTACTGTGAAGATATGTACACTACTCAATAAACCGGCAGCTCGTAAGATAGAAGTGAAAATTGATTACAAAGGGTTTGACGTAGAGGATAAATTCATCGTGGGCTATGGATTAGACTACGCAGAAAACTATCGTCAACTACCCTATATCGCTATTTTGAAAGAGGAGATCTATAGATGACAAACAAAGATAACAATAACCCAATGCTGGAGAATAAACCTAAAGGGGAGGGTAAACCACCCAAAAAGATGAAGTCGCCCCAATCAATTACACTATGGATAATAATCATCCTGGTCGCTATCCTGCTTTACCAGGTCTTCTCTACCGGCGAGAAAAAGATTCAAGAGATATCCTTTTCTGAGCTGATGAACAAAGTAGAGAATGGCGAGCTTGATAAAGCTGTTTTTGATGATCAAAATATCACAGCAGTAGACAAAGACCAAAATCGCTATTCAGTCTATATCCCATATAGAGACCCTGAATTAGTAAAAGAATTCAATAGTAAAGGGGTAACTGTTAGCTCGCAAAGACCTTCTAAGCTGCTCTCTGCCATTCTCGGATGGTTACCGTTTTTAGTGTTTATCGGGATCTGGATATTCCTCTTGAGGTCTATGCAATCCGGTGGTGGCGGGAAAGTCTTTAGCTTTGGTAAAAGTAGGGCTAAACTATTTCTGGAAGGGCGTACTAACATTTCTTTCAAAGATGTCGCCGGCGTTGAAGAAGCTAAAGAAGAGCTCGAAGAAATCGTCGAATTCCTTAAAGCTCCTGATAAATTTCAAAGATTGGGTGGAAGAATACCCCGTGGTGTGTTACTGCTTGGAAGACCAGGAACTGGTAAAACTCTCTTGGCTAAAGCAGTTGCTGGAGAAGCTGGCGTACCCTTCTATTCCATTAGTGGATCTGACTTCGTTGAAATGTTCGTGGGGGTCGGGGCTTCGAGAGTAAGAGACCTCTTCGAGCAGGCAAAAAAAACAGCACCCTGTATCGCCTTTATAGACGAAATTGATGCTGTGGGTAGACACAGAGGTACCGGCTTAGGCGGCGGACACGACGAGCGTGAACAGACTTTGAACCAATTATTAGTCGAAATGGACGGCTTTGAAAAAAATGAAGCCGTGATTATCATAGCAGCTACTAACCGTCCTGACGTGCTCGACCCCGCATTGCTCAGACCTGGTAGATTTGATAGACAAGTTATCGTCGATTTACCCGATATAAACGGTCGCGCTGCAATACTTAAAGTGCACTGTCGAAACCTGCCACTCAGCGAAAACATCAATTTTAACGTATTAGCAAGAAGTACTCCCGGATTCAGCGGAGCTGATCTGGCTAACCTTGTTAACGAAGCAGCACTCTTAGCGGCTCGCAAAGAGCGTAAAAAAATCGAAATGGCTGACTTTGAAGAGGCTAAAGATAAAGTCACAATGGGTAAAGAAAGGAAAAGCCGCGTCATTAGTGAAGATGAAAAGAAAATTACCGCTTATCACGAGGTTGGACACGTACTCTGCTCAGTCTTCTCAGACAAAACTGAACCTGTACACAAAGTGACTATTATCCCCAGAGGCTTTACCGGCGGTGCTACACACTTCTTGCAAACAGATAAATCAAACTACTCTAAATCGTATCTGCAACAAAAAATAGTTGAACTACTTGGAGGAAGAGCCGCTGAAGAGATTACCTTTAATGAGCTCTCCACAGGGGCTGGAATGGATATAGAAAGGGCCACTGACCTTGCAAAAAAGATGGTCTGCCAATGGGGTATGAGTGAAAAAGTTGGACCTATGACGGTTGGTCGAGACGAGTCAAACCCATTCCTTGGACGCGATATCCAACAACGTGACTTCTATAGTGAGGATACTGCAAGATTAGTTGATGCTGAAATAAGAGACTTGATCATAAGCTCACACCGCAAAGCTATTGAGATCCTTACCAGTAAAAAAGAGTTGCTTGACCTCTTATCTATCGAACTACTCGATAAAGAAACATTGAACGTCGACGAAATTTACACCTTAATCTTGGATAACCTCGAAGGTGACGATCATAGCTTCGTTAAAGCACAATATGAAAAAGCAAAAGAATTTAAGATCGATACCTCAAGCAAAATCGACTCTACAAGCGAAAAGGAAGAGACCGACAAATTGCAAATAATTGACGATAATCTAATTAAAGATATCGATTTCGGCTTAGATGGCAACCTTACAGACAACGACGAAGATGGTGATAAAAATGGAACAGATTAAAGGAACTACTATCTTAGGTATAAAAAAGAATAACACCGTCGCAATCGGAGGTGATGGACAAGTTACCTTAGGGAATACCGTTATGAAAAGTAGAGCAAACAAAATACGTAAGCTCTATAATGATAATATTATCGCCGGCTTTGCTGGAACTACTGCCGATGCTTTTACCCTGTTTGAGCTATTCGAAAAGAAACTCAAAGAGTATAAAGGTAACTTAAAAAGATCTGCTGTAGAACTCGCTAAAGAATGGCGTTCTGACAGAATTCTAAGACGACTCGAAGCGATGATAATTGTCGGTGATGCTGATAACTTACTCGTCATTACCGGATTGGGTGATGTACTTGAACCCGATGACGATATAGTTGCTATCGGCTCAGGAGGCACGTACGCTCTGGCTGCTGCAAGAGCTCTGTCTCAAAACACTAAGCTCGGATCAGAAGAGATTATAAGAAAGTCTCTCGCAATAGCAGCTGACATCTGTATCTACACCAATCATAACTTTGTCGTTGAGGTACTGAAGAAATGAGTAGTCTTAATAAACTAACACCACAGAAAATAGTGAATGAACTCGATAAATATATAATCGGACAAGATAAAGCCAAAAGGGCTGTTGCCATAGCCCTCAGAAACCGCTGGAGAAGACTTAAAGTTAAAGGTGAACTCCAACAAGAAATTGTACCGAACAACATTATTCTTATCGGCCCAACAGGTGTTGGCAAAACAGAGATAGCTCGAAGAATTGCAACCCTTACTAATGCACCGTTTATCAAAGTCGAAGCTTCTAAATATACCGAAGTCGGATACGTAGGCAGAGACGTTGAATCTATGGTAAGGGAACTTTTAGACGTCGCTATCAACTCCGTTAGAGCAGAGATGACCTTAAAAGTGCAAAAGAAAGCTAAAGAAATAGCTATCGAAAGAGTGCTCGACATTCTAATCCCACCTCTTAAAAAAGATGATAAAAGTCAGGCTTCTGACCTCGATCTTGAGGAACAACAAAATAGTAACGCAAGAAGTAGAGAAAAGTTTAGGGCTATGTTGCTCAGTAAAAAGCTGGATGATAGAGAAATAGAGGTCAATACTCAACAACCTCGATCCCCTCAAATAGAAATCTTCTCTAATGTTGGACTTGATAGCATTGACTTTAATTTTAGTGAAATGCTCGGCTCAATATTCCCCCAAAGAACTCAAAACCAAACAAGAAAAATGAAGGTTAAAGAGGCTATTGCTTACTTCACGCACGTTGAGCAGAGTAAGCTGGTAAAGAATGAAAATATCGTCACTGAAGCCAAAAGTAGAGTGGAAAACAATGGCATCATCTTCATCGATGAAATAGATAAAATAGCTTCCACTGATAAAAAGTCAGGCGTTGACGTCTCTCGACAAGGTGTGCAAAGAGACCTGCTACCAATAGTCGAAGGCTCAAATGTGCCGACTAAACACGGAATGGTCAACACACGTCATATCTTGTTTATTGCCGCCGGTGCGTTCCATATCTCCAAACCTTCAGATCTAATTCCAGAATTACAAGGAAGGTTCCCGCTCAGAGAAGAGTTACAGAGCTTAAGCACAGAGGACTTTATAAAAATACTACGCTACCCGAAAAACTCACTAATTAAGCAGTATTCGGCACTATTTAAATCGGAGAAAACAGAGCTAATCTTTGAAGATGAAGCCGTAGCTGAAATAGCTAAGTTCGCCTCAAAAGCTAATGAAAAAATGGAAGACATCGGAGCTCGTCGACTTCACACTATAATGACTACACTACTCGATGAATACCTCTTTGAACTACCTGAAAAGAAATACGGAGAAGTAGTTATCACCCAAAAGTTAGTTAACGATAAATTAAGCAGAATTATCGAGGATGAAGACTTAGCTAAATATATCCTGTAATTAAGTTATCTTCGAGCTAACTTACTGAGGTCGTTGCCCGATGGCTGTTGGAACACTCTTAAACCAAACTCTGGCATAATCGCTAATAAATGATCGAAAATATCAGACTGCGTAGCCTCATACTTCAGCCATAGCGTATCTTTCGTGAAAGCATACACCTGAAGCGGTACACCGTTTGGTCCCGGCTCCATTAGTCTGGCCATTTTAAGTAAGTCTTGGTTTATCCCTTTATGATTCTCTAGATAGAAGTTAATATACGCTCTAAACGTACCTATATTAGTCAGATGACGCCCATTGACCTTGTCCCCTTCGGCTACCCCTAACTCCTTATTGTGTGCCTCAATTTCTTTTAATTTAGAATCAATATAGCCTTTCAGATGACGTATCTTTGAAAACTTCTCTAACATTGCTTCATCGCAGAATTGGATGCTTGTTAAATCAATGTTAATATTTCTCATTATGCGTCGCCCACCAGCTCGATGCATACCTTTCCAATTCTTAAAAGACTCTTCTAAAAGACGGTGTGTCGGAATAGAGGTTATCGTCTTATCCCAGTTCTGAATTTGAAAATTGTGCAGAGCTATATCTATAACCTCACCATTCGCATCATACTGAGGCATCTCTACCCAATCCCCCACTTCTATAAGTTGGTTACTCGATATTCTTACACTTGCCACAAAAGAGAGGATAGTTTCTTTAAAGATGAGGAGCAATATAGCTGAAATAGCACCCAGTCCACTTAGGAGCACCCAAGGTGATCTCTCGATTACTATGGAGATGACTATAATTATTCCGATCAGATAAATGAGTATTTCAACCACTTGCATATAACCCTTTATAGGTTTGCCTTTAGATTGAGGCAGCTCATCATAGATGTGATTTATTACTCTTATAAAGCGGTTTACTGCTACTACAAAGAGCCAGAGCAAGACAATTGTAAGAGATTTGTCTATGAACCTCTGGAACTCAGAAAGTAGATATGTGTATTGTTTGACGAATAACAATGAAGGCATCAGGGAGAGTTGACTTAATACTTTATACTTGATCAGTAGATCATCCCAGTGTGTCGGGCTCTTACGGATCAAATAGTATACTATCGGGAGAATGATTTTGGCTACTATTAAGTAGATCAGCCCACCACTTACAATCATAAAGAGAAGTGTGTATAAATCGTTATTGATTACACTGTTTTTGATTATTTCGTAAATATTTAGCATCCTTAGCCCCTTGTTTTAATTGATCAGCTACTACCGTTCTGATATTCCGATTTTGAGTCTCTTATATAATATGGGCTTACACACTACTATTTGTCAACAACAATATCGTAGCAACGCCATAATTTTTTGTATAATGGTGTAGAGTAGCTTGGTTATTCGATTATTAACAGGTAACTTGGATAGGTTGTTATAGAAGTATAAATAATCCATGAAAATCGATAGTTTGGTATCCATTTATCACATTTTTCTATAAACAAAAAGAGGTATTTATTCTGGCGGTAACCTACTCTCCCACACAGTTACCCATGCAGTACCATCGGCGAAGTCGAGCTTAACTGCTGTGTTCGGGATGGGAACAGGTGTGACCTCGATTCCTAACCACCAGAATAAATACCTCTAACTATTAAAGGTACGATAGATAAGAGACAAAATATAAAAGCAAGAAGACAAACGAGAGATTAGTATCACTCGGCTGAATACATTGCTGTACGTACACCTGTGACCTATCAACGTCGTAGTCTACGACGACTCTTCAGGGAAATTTATCTTGGGGACGGCTTCCCGCTTATATGCTTTCAGCGGTTATCCTGACCGAACGTAGCTACTCGGCAATGCAACTGGCGTCACAACCGATACACCAGAGGTTCGTCCACACCGGTCCTCTCGTACTAAATGTAGCACCCCTCAAATTTCCTGCGCCCACGAAGGATAGGGACCGAACTGTCTCACGACGTTCTGAACCCAGCTCGCGTAACTCTTTAATCGGCGAACAGCCGAACCCTTGGGACCTTCTTCAGCCCCAGGATGAGTTGAGCCGACATCGAGGTGCCAAACACCATCGTCGATATGAACTCTTGGATGGTATCAGCCTGTTATCCCCGGAGTACCTTTTATCCTTTGAGCAACGGCCCTTCCATACAGAACCGCCGGATCACTAAGACCTGGTTTCCCACCTGCTCGACCCGTCAGTCTCGCAGTCAAGCTCCTTTATACCTTTATGCTCTTAGGTTGATTACCATACAACCTGAAGGAACCTTTGTAAGCCTCCGTTACAATTTCGGAGGCGACCGCCCCAGTCAAACTGACCACCTGACAATGTCCGGTTACCGGATTACGATAAGCGTTAGTAGTTCAATACAATAAGGGTGGTATTTCAACGTTGGCTCCACCAAGGCTAGCGCCCTAGCTTCATAGCCTCCCACCTATCCTACACATACCGCACCAAAGTACAATGTCAAGATACAGTAAAGGTTCACGGGGTCTTCCCGTCCTTTCGCGGGTAGGCGGCATCTTCACCGCCACTGCAATTTCACCGAGACCCTGGTCGAGACAGCGCCCAAGTCGTGGCACCATTCGTGCAGGTCGGAACTTACCCGACAAGGAATTTCGCTACCTTAGGACCGTTATAGTTACGGCCGCCGTTTACCGGGGCTTCATTTCAGAGCTTCGCCTTGCGGCTAACCCCTCCATTTAACCTTCCGGCACCGGGCAGGTGTCAGTCTATATACGTCGTCTTACAACTTAGCATAGACCTGTGTTTTTGATAAACAGTCGCTTGGGCCTATTCACTGCGACCCCCTCTCGCTAAGCACGCGAAGTGCTTCACAATAACGGGGTACCCCTTCTCCCGAAGTTACGGGGTCATTTTGCCTAGTTCCTTAACCAGAGTTCTCTCGAACACCTTAGGATACTCTCCTCGCCTACCTGTGTTGGTTTGAGGTACGGTTTAAAACGATTCAACGCTTAGAAGCTATTTCTTGGTAGTCTTATAATTGGACTTTCACCCTATTGGGCTCGTCCCGTGCCTCGAATAAAAGACTACGGATTTGCCTATAGTCTATTCTACACACGTTCAACGGGACTTCCAACACCCGTCTCCAACGCAATACTACGTCACTCCATCACTCCTCGTCCTAAGTTCAGGAATATTAACCTGATAACCATCGGATACGCCTCGCGGCCTCTCCTTAGGTACCGACTAACCCTGAGCAGATTAACTTTACTCAGGAAACCTTAGGCTTACGGTGTCAAGGTTTCTCACCTTGATTATCGCTACTCATGCCGGCATAGTCTCTTGTAGACGCTCCACAATACCTCGCAGTACTGCTTCTGTGCAACTACAATGCTCTCCTACCATATATATATTAAATACATATCCGCAGCTTCGGTAAGATACTTTAGTCCCGATCATCTTCGGTGCATTACCACTCGACCAGTGAGCTATTACGCACTCTTTAAATGGTGGCTGCTTCTAAGCCAACATCCTGGCTGTCTGTGCAATAAAACATCCTTAAGCACTTAGTATCTATTTGGGGACCTTAGCTGGCGGTCTGGGTTGTTTCCCTCTCGTGTACGAAGCTTATCCCTCGCACGCTGTCTCCCAATTAACAAGTTAACGCATTCGGAGTTTGACTGGGTTCGGTAGATCGGTGAACCCCCTAGCCCAATCAGTGCTCTACCTCATTAACTCTATTCATTGAGGCTCTGCCTAAACAGTTTTCGGAGAGAACCAGCTATCTCCAGGTTTGATTGGCCTTTCACCCCTACCCACACCTCATCCACCGCCTTTTCAACGACGGTTGGTTCGGTCCTCCAGTACGTGTTACCGTACCTTCAACCTGGACATGGGTAGATCACCTGGTTTCGGGTCCGATCCAATCAACTATACGCCCTATTAAGACTCGCTTTCGCTACGACTACGTGCCTGTAACACTTAATCTCGCTGATTAAATCGACTCGCCGGCTCATTATGCAAAAGGCACGCCGTCACTGGTATAAACCAGCTCCGACTGATTGTAAGCATGCGGTTTCAGGAACTATTTCACTCCCCTCCCGGGGTGCTTTTCACCTTTCCCTCACGGTACTAGTACACTATCGGTCACCAAACGTATTTAGCCTTACGAGATGGTCCTCGCAGATTCACCCAGGATTCCTCGTGACCCGGGCTACTCGGGTGCTCGCTATGATTGTAAGTTCGTTTAAAATACGGGACTATCACCCTCTACGGTCATGCTTTCCAGCATTGTTCTTATACGAAATTACAGCCAATATCGCAAGTCCCACAACCCCCACCTAAAGTGGGTTTAGGCTCTTTCCCCTTCGCTCGCCACTACTAAGGAAATCGTTCTTACTTTCTCTTCCTGCGGCTACTTAGATGTTTCAGTTCACCGCGTACGCCTCTTAAAGCCTATGGATTCAGCTAAAAGATGTTACGCTATTATGCGCAACGGGTTGCCCCATTCGGAAACCTCCGGTTCAATGCTTGCTTACAGCTAACCGAAGAATATCGTCGTTAACCACGTCCTTCATCGCCATTTTGGTGCCAAGGCATCCACCACATGCCCTTT
>Ga0265293_10000306_pt1 | contig 120274 bp, 119 predicted proteins | sample Munlanlewell138R_FD_192505 | JGI IMG/M metagenome (GOLD analysis project Ga0265293, IMG submission 192505) | Leachate microbial communities from a municipal landfill in Southern Ontario, Canada - Leachate well 138R | ecosystem: Engineered > Solid waste > Landfill > Unclassified | place...
TGGATAAAGTTTCTAACAGAAGCGATGCAGAGATTGTGCATACCTTTAAACCAGTAAAAACAGATAGAATCAGAATTTGGGTTACTGCGACAAATGGACCGTATGCGAAGATTGGGGAAATTGAGGTCTATTAAGAGATATTCGGGGTTACTCTTAAGAAATAGATGAAAACGTAGCCAAGTTTGGCAGAAGATATGTGCATACAGGAGGGAAAAGATGACCGCTATTTCAAGGAAAGGCAAGATTAGCATTATAGGCCGCGCACTTATTCTGGTGCTTCTTTTTTGTACAGTGGCTCTCTATGGCGCTGATAGTCCGCTTATTGCTCATTGGCCCCTTGATGAGGGAGAGGGACTTGCTATAAAAGATAAGAGCGGCAATGGGTATCATGGGATGATTCTTCGCGATGGAAAGAATACTGCCTGGACAGAAGGAAGAGAGGGAAAAGCCCTTGAATTTCTTCCCGATAGATTCGTACCTGCAGAAAAAGGTTGTATCAATATACCTATTGGAAAATACGATTTTTCCAAGGGATTGACCATAGAGGCATGGGTAAAGTTTACCACTGTAGATTCTGATAGTCCGAAGGTTACACGATTTATGATTCTTTTCAATGGTTCCTCACCGACAGGAACAGGGTTTCAATTTTATTACGCGTGGCGAGGGTTGTATTTTGAGACTGGAAGAATCCCCGAACAAAAGCTCATTGATGTCTTTGCGACACCACAATTTAAGGAGGGAGTGTGGTATTTTCTTGCCGCCACATACGATGGCTCTGCGGTACGGCTCTTTGTGGATGGAAAGGAACTTTCAGTTCAGGCGCTGGAGGGTGGAGAACGAGATAAAGAGTATCAGAAGCCGCTTATAGTATCTCAGGGAAGAAGTGAATGCTATATCGGCGCTATTCCGGGCGCGTATGGAATGGAAGGAATTATCAGCGATGTTAAGGTGTATAATGAGGTACGGACTCCTGCGCAAATACTTGAAGATATGGAATAAGAGAGGGAAAAATGAAAGAGATAGAATCTATTATTGTGACCGATGCAAAAAAAAGGTATCGCATTCCATTTTATTCTATTCAAGGGAAGGCTTCTGGCAAAACACTTCTGCTTATAGCGGGTCAGCATGGAGGAGAATGGAACGGAATAGAGGTCATACGGAGAGTGTTTCAGGAAATTAATCCTTCTCTTTTAACTGGAAGAGTGTTGGCGGTCCCTGTTGCCAATCCTATGGCGGTTACTCTTGGGGAACAGATGTTTCTTTTTGATAAAAAAGAAAAGCGTGTAGAGAAGTATCCTCCTCGTTTCGCTGTGAAAAATAAACGCTACAATATGAACCTTATGTGGCCGGGAAAGAAAGATGGATCTGTTTTAGAGAAGATTGTTGCCGCTATATGGGAGAAGGGAGTATTGCCATGCGATATTCTTCTTGATTTTCACAGTTACTCAAGAAACCAGCCTCATTCCGCCTATGTAACCCCAGAAACTCTTCCGTTTGGTCGTGCTTTAAATCTTGGTTTTCTCGCAGATGTTTCTCAAAACAAAGCTCTATCCAAAGAAACGCTTTCTGCAACCGCACGGAGAAATGGGAAAATAGCGCTTACTGTTGAATTTGTCGGAGAGCAGGAGGTTATTGAAGAAGAGGTATGCGATGGTGTGGCCGGAGTCTTTAATCTAATGAGGTTTCTTAAGATGATTCCGGGAAAAGTAAAGCGCGGAAAAAAGCAGTATCTTTTAAATACTGCAAAAAGAGAAAATATGTTGCTTTATTCTCCTTGCCAAGGTTTTGTATTAGGCCGTAAGAAACCCTTGGAGAGAGTGAAGAAAGGCGAAATAATTTGTGAGATTTTTGATCTTTATAAGGGAAAAGTTGTTGCCAGTGTTGAATCTCCAATCAATGGTAGGATAACACATCGGAGATATGTTTCAGTAGTGAAGAAAGGAGATATTGTGACAGCGGTTTCAGATTTATTTGAGGTCTAATGTAGGAGACAGTAAGAAAGATTGTATGGATAGCGTAAAGAGAGGATTATGCTGATTCCTTGAGAATAGTACTATTTCTTCGGGAGAGATCTTCTATACTGCTTATTCCTGATTTTTTCATATCTAATGGTATAATGCCATATAGAATGCTTCATTATTTCTTCACACAAGTTCTATTTGAACTTAAGCCTATTTTCAGCCCTCATCCTGCATTATACAAGACTTGAGGTTGACAGCAGGAAGATTTTATACTACACTCTTTTTCACTTTTACAGTCTTACTGGGCGCATAGCTCAAGGGTAGAGCACTGTGCTGATAACGCAGGGGTTCGTGGTTCGAATCCACGTGCGCCCACTTGCAGGGTATATTCCGGGCACATCCTTAACACAATATTCCGAGCACATGGTTTACACTTTCTGGTATACTTCCTCCAGCAATGGATTGATTCAGTAGAAATTCTATAAGGTTTTCCACATCAGCAAAAGAAGGTATCCCGCCAAGGGACTTTTTGTCATATTTTCTCTCATTCATTGTCGGACAACTCTTTTTTTATCATGGATTGTTCTCTTCTTATGGCTTTATATATGCGGCAATTGGAAGGGTTTTTCAAGGTAAAAATTTATATCCCTTACACATAGAACTTTCTTTGTAAGGTTTTTGTAACTATTCTTTCAGAGGTATAGCTTATCCGTAATTTTTCTTTGTAAGAGTGAATGCAGTATGGGCACCCTGCTGGAACTGTTTAAGGAAAGGAGAAAGCTCTGGTTGAGAAAAATCATCAAAAAATGGTTGTCCGGTTTTATTCATTTCAGTACCACAAATTAAAGGGATCCCGAGAGTGTCGGCCGCAGAGGTAAAGGCGGAGAATGCCTGAAGTTTCTCTTTTTTAACTTTAGGGTCGCTAATGTTCCAGTTTCGTTCTGGAATGGTACAGCATAGTTGTATACCCTTCTTTTTAAGAAAACGTAAAAATGCGATAGGATCTTTTTCTGCGGAACTGCTTCCATCAAGCCAGGTTCCGGTAATAATTCCTTCTGAGGAAGATATTTCTTCTGCTACGTCATCAAATTCCGGAAAGGAGCGGAGATCTGGAGGAATATAGCCGGGACCGCCCTGTTTTATAAGGATGCTTCGGACCTTTTCTTGAAAGGACGATTCCTGCAGAAAGAGGGGTTCAAGAGATTTTTTTGTAAGTTTTAGCGTATCTGCCCAAAAATCGTATATTGAAATATCAGGGGTTTTTCGGGATTGTTTGATATAGGCGGAAACAATGTGTCGTTCCGTAGGATTCTGAGAGGGAGTGGCGAGAAGGACATCTTTTTCATACTCAATGGTACAGGGAGCAAGAAGAGGGTTAAGCCGCTCTACAATTTTTCGGTTTCTTTCGTTTGCGATCTTTCGGAGCCTATTAAGAAGAGTATATATAGAATTTGTACTATCTGGTGTTTGACTATATCCGAATCCCACAAGATAAAAGATACCGGGTTCTCCCGGAGAATTGATTTCTTGTTCAGCCCACTCCTTAATGAATACTCTGGTCTCAAATCCATTAAGAACTGGAAGGTTAAGGAGATCTCCTGCTTGTCTTGTTTCTGTCGCCGCTTCAAGGGAATCAAAATCAATGAGTGCGGTATATGAAAATCTTTTTTCCGCTGCCTCAAGAAGAATGTGAGAAGGCGACCATCCGTATCTATTATAGGAATGGAATGTATGGATATGAAGGTTGAACCGTTCTGGAGAAGGGGGCGGGAAGAATATTTTGTCTCTTCTTTTATAGGCAATCGCTTTTTTCAAGGCTTCCTGTCGTATAGAGAGATCAAACGAATCTATCTGTTGAAGTAGTGTGGTCATTATAAAGTCCTCTCGTGATTTTTTTTCTTTTATCAGAAGAATATATGGTCATGGTATAATGGAGCATAACTTGGGAGGAAACGAATGAGTACAGGACGGTTTTTCACTTTGATTCTTTTAGGTTCGGTTCTTTTTGCGGGATGTGCTTCCATGACCTCTCTTCAACGGTTTGAAAAAGATGCAAAATATCGCCAGGAGATTGTGAATGCAAGACCTGATCTTCCAGAAGAAGTAAAAACTTCTCTTCTTGAAGGAATTTTTCTTCAGGGTACTGATAAATCCGTGATACAGGATATTTTTGGAGAGCCGGATAGTAGGTTCCTTTCTGAAAGCGGTATGGCGGAAGTTTGGTTTTATGAAGGTTTTTCCTTTGGGTTTGATAAGAAAGGAAAACTTCTTAAACTTTCGCGCCATGATATTTCCGCAGAGAATTCTCTTCCGGAGACATCTCTAAAGTAAACCCGGTTCTCACCATCTTTTTCCCTCTGATTCAGGGATTATTTGTTACTTCTTTTTCAATGCTCTTTTTATTTTTGGGTCGGTTTCTCTTGTTTCTACGATATGTTTTTTGGGTTTTGATTTCTTTTGAAGATTTGATAGAAGCGTATCATACGCTTTTCTGTTTAAGGGAAGATCCACAGCTTCTTTTTTCTGTCCGGAATAGATCATCGCATTGATAAACTCTACGCTTTTGACTCCATCTTCTCCTGGGCTAAGGAGTTCTTCTCCATAGAGAATTGCGCGACAAAAGTTTTTAAGAAGTCGCGTATGGGTGGAAGTTTTTGGGGTTTTTGCAAGTTTTACCTTAACTTCTTTTGTAGGTAAATCTTCCCACATATTTTTTGCGGTGGCAGAGGCCTTTGAAATTTCCATTGGTGTTTTATAAAAAACGACTTCCTTTGGTGTAAGGACAAGTTTCCCTCGTTCGCCGGCAAACTCCAGGCGGTACCCTGTAGGAAGTTCATTGGTAGAGGTGAAATAATATCCCCACGCACCATTAGGATATTCAAGGAGGGCGCATGCTTCGTCTTCCACTTCAATATCATGGAGTCGTGTTCTTGTTTTTGCCTTTATTCTTGACGGCATTCCGCCGAGTAGAAGGAAAAGATCTATGGTGTGAGGCGCCTGATTAATCAGAACACCGCCGCCTTCTCCTTTCCATGTGGCGCGCCATGTACCGCTATTGTAATATGCCTGCGAGCGGTACCATGCATCAATACAGAGGGTCCGGGAAATGGTTCCGAGTTTTCCTTCACGAATAAGTTTAAGCGCGGCGCGGGTGGCAACCTCGGCTCTTCGTTGGTACATAACCGAGAAAATTCTTTTATGCTTTTTTGCCGACGCTACCATTTTATCTGCTTCGCTTACCGATACTGATAGTGGTTTTTCGGAAAGGACATGGAGTCCTTCTTTCATGGCGCTGACTGCGGCGACAGAGTGGAAATAGTGTGGAGTGGCAATAAGAACCGCATCTACCAGTCCGCTTTTAAACATTGCATTGTAATCAGTGAATGCCTTGGCTTGAAACTCTTTTCCCACTTCTTCTGCAACCTCTTGATTTATATCAGATACAGCGGTAAGTTTACATTCAGAGATTTCCTGACTGGCTTTACAATGGCTTGCGCCCATTCCTCCGACACCGACAATCCCTATCCGTACTTTCTTCATTCTTTCCCCCTTGTAGTAAGGCGCATTGCATTGTGTTATGGCGCCATGCTATCTCATTGTTTTCTTCCTTTTTTGCTTTTGTTTTTCTCTCTTAAAAGGCGATGAAGCAAGCCTATAGCGGGCATTTTTTTTACTTGACAGATCTATTTTTCATCAGTATAATATGTTTTTTATAGAAAGGCAAAAAGAAACCTTATATGAGAAATTGCATCTAATAATACATCCTAATCGTTTATCCATAAGCGAACAAAAACAAATAGATTAACTTTATTAAGGAGGTGTTTATGGCAGGATTGAAAATCAGACCGTTAGGGGATAGAGTTGTGGTAAAACCGCTTGAGGCAGAAGAAAAATCTAAAGGCGGAATTATTATTCCCGATACAGCAAAAGAAAAGCCTCAGGAAGGAAAGATTGTTGCCGCGGGAAAGGGAAAAGTCAATGACGATGGAAAAATCTCGCCGCTTGAGGTTAAGGTCGGAGATAAAGTTCTTTATGGAAAATATGCAGGCACAGAAGTTACAGTTAATAATGAAGAGTATATGATTTTGCGGGAAGATGATATTCTCGCGGTTATAGAGTAATTACTACAAAAAACAGAAAGAACTTTCCGGAGGCTTTATATGGCAAAGCAGATGATATTAGGAGAAGATGCACGAAGAAAGATGCTGAAAGGCATGGAAACAATGGCGGAAGCGCTAAAGCCGACTCTTGGTCCCAAGGGACGAAGCGCAGTCATTGAAAAGAAATTTGGATCCCCTACCGTTATTAACGATGGTGTTACCATTGCAAAGGAAATTGAGCTTGAGGACAACTATGAAAATCTTGGCGCACAGCTTATGAAGGAAGTTGCCTCAAAAACCAATGATGTGGCGGGCGATGGTACAACAACGGCATCTCTTCTTTCCCTTTCAATTGCAAAAGAGGGATTTAAGAATGTGGCTGCTGGCGCAAATCCTGTTCATTTAAGAAGAGGGATTGAAAAGGCTGCCAAAGAGATCGTTGCGAAATTGAGAGAGATGAGCAAACCAATCAAGGATAAACAGGAAATTCAGCAGGTTGCTGCTATTGCGGCGGCTAATGATAACGAAATCGGAAAAATTATCGCTGATGCAATGGATAAGGTTGGAAAAGAGGGAGTTATTACCGTAGAAGAAGCAAAAGGAACAGAAACCGAATTAAGAGTTGTTGAGGGTATGCAGTTTGATCGCGGTTACCTTTCTCCCTATTTTGTGACAGATTCCGAAAGAATGGAGAGTGCCCTTGATGATCCCTATATTCTTATTCACGACAAGAAGATTTCTGCGGTAAAAGATATGCTTCCTGTTCTTGAAAAGGTTGCTCAGAGCGGTCGTCCGCTTGTTATTATCGCTGAAGAAGTTGAGGGCGAAGCGCTTGCGACTTTGGTGGTAAATAAATTGCGTGGAGTGTTGAGTTGTTGCGCGGTAAAGGCGCCTGGGTTTGGCGATCGTCGGAAAGCAATGTTAGATGACATTGCGATTCTGACTGGTGGAAAGGTTGTGGCTGAAGAGCTTGGAATGAAACTTGAAAATATTGATGTTTCCATGCTCGGAAAGGCAAAACGGGTAGTGGTGGATAAAGAGAATACCACGATTGTTGAAGGAAGCGGAAAATCTTCTGATATTCAGGGAAGAATTTCTCAAATCAAAAAAGAGATTGAAACCACAACCTCTGATTATGATCGCGAAAAACTTCAGGAACGTCTGGCAAAGCTCGCGGGCGGTGTTGCAGTTATTAATGTTGGAGCTCCGACCGAGGCAGATATGAAAGAACGCAAAGCCCGTGTAGAGGATGCTCTTAGTGCTACCCGTGCCGCAGTGGAAGAAGGAATTGTTCCTGGCGGCGGTGTTGCGCTTCTTCGGTGCCAGAATGAAGTTGAAAAGGCCGATTATACGAATGCAGATGAAAAGACTGGCGGAAACATCGTAAAAAGAGCTCTGGAATGTCCTTTGAGACAGATTGGAGAAAATTCCGGAAAAGACGGAGCGGTTGTAGTGGAAAATGTGCGTGCCGCAAAGGATCTTAATAGTGGGTTTAATGCTGAGACCGATGAATATATGGATATGGTCAAGGCAGGTATTGTGGATCCGACCAAGGTGGCTCGTACTGCGCTTGAGAATGCAATTAGTATTGCGGCGCTCCTTCTTACCACGGAAACATTGATTACCGATAAGCCGGAGAAGAAGGAGAAGGTAGCCGGACCTGCGGCGCCTCCCTATCCGGAATATTGAGGCGAATAAAGATGAAAAGCCCCGTCTTTTTTAGGCGGGGCTTTTCTTTTTCCCGGTACCGTCTTATTGTAACAGGGAGGGTACAGGGAGTGGGGTTTCGTTGGTATACTGTTGGGATCGCTTCTCGTATGAAAGTTTCGGGATGGGTACAAAATCTTCCCGATGGAAGCGTGGAAATTCTTGCGGAAGGCGGTTCTGATCTTTTAGAGAAGTTTTGCAGTGCCTTATGCGAAGGGGTTCTTGGCACCAACATTTCCTATATAGAACTTTTCCCTGAACCGGGAAACGAACCCGTACATGGGTTCAGGATAGTGAGATGAATAAAAAAAAATACTCCGCATATCATAAAAGCGGACTAGATGCTGTGCTTCCAGAGCTTCAAACCTTTCAGAATCAGTTTCCTTCTTACACTATTCGCGTGGAAGATCCAGAATTTACCTCTATATGTCCTAAAACAGGATTGCCTGATTTTGGAACGATTATTATTGAGTATGAACCTAGTAGTTCTGTTCTGGAGCTGAAATCATTGAAGATCTATCTTCAGGCGTACAGGAATCTTGGAATTTTTTATGAAAATGCGGTGAACAGGATTTTGAACGATATAGTAACTGCGGCAAAACCAGTATGGGCCCGTGTTCGGGGAGATTTTCGTCCGCGGGGAGGAATTGTTTCAACGATTGAAGCGAACTATCCACGTAAGCCATAATAGAAGTATAAGGTTTTTCCTTCTTTTATTCCGAGATAGCCGCCTGTTCAGAACCAAGATACGAGGCTGATTGCAGATCATTTTCCCATACTGTTACTTCTTTCAGCATAGCGCGATATTTTAGAAAAATCGGAGCGAGTTGATCAAAAATATAACGCGCGATATTTTCAGAAGTAGGGTTCTGTTTTTGAAAGTAGGGATGATCATTCAAGTTGGAGTGGTCCAATGTTGAAAGAATATTTTTCAGCTCTTTTTTTACAATAGTAAAATCAATAAGAAGTCCGCTTTTGTCAAGGTTTTTTGCTTCTCCGACAACCTCAACTTTCCAGTTATGTCCATGCAGGTTTTCGCATTTTCCTTCATATTCTCTTAGCCAGTGAGCGCCAGAAAATTCACTTTTTACCCTTATTCTATACATTTTTCTCTTTTTGTTTCATAGTCTGGTTGGAATGTGGCAGTCAACTGTTTCCACAGGAAACTCCTTCTTTATTTCTTTGGCAAGCGCATTTAGTCCCACGGTCTCTGAGAGATGATGTCCTGCAAAGATAACATGAATTCCCGCATCTTTAGCGATGGCATAGATATCCCGAGATTCTCCTGTAAGAAAGAGATCTGCTTGTGAAGTAAGCGCTTCATAAAAGAAAGAAAGGTTCGCTCCTCCGCTACATACAGCAATGCTCTTTATCTCTGCAGGACCAAAGGGAAGAATAGAAAGGAGAGGTTGTTTCAACCCATGCTGAAGATCTTTTTCAATCTGAGAAATCGTTGTTGGCGAAGAAAAGGAACCGACCCATCCGATCGTTCTTCCTTCATACCAGCCAAACCCTTCTTTTGGTCTTGCGTTTACCATGTGAAGAAGCTGGATATTGTTGCCAACCACAGGGTGGCAGTCTAATGGAAGATGAGAGGCATAGAGCGATACATGATGGGCATAAAGGGAGTCAACCCTTTTCTTCATCCATGCCTTCAGAGAAGGGTTTTGTCCTTTCCAGAAAAGTCCGTGATGAACAATAAGAAAATCTGCCTCCTCAGCTATTGCCGCTTGAAACGATTCATACGAGGCATCTACCGAGAATGCAATTTTTTTAACGGTTTCCTTTCCTTCTATTTGAAGACCGTTCCATGAATTGTCCTGTATCTCTTTTGTTTGAAGAAGCGTATCAAGAAACTGGATTAGATCATCTCTACGAACACCCTTTACCGCATTTTGGTTCATTCTATCTTTTCTCCTTGTGAATAATTAGTTCTTCTTTTGAAGAAGACCGCCTCTTACTGCCACACACAGGCGAGAGTCTATAGCCCGATGTAACTTCACAAGAATCATTCCTGTTCCCTTAATAATCGGAGCTTTATCCTTTCTCTATGCGAATAGTAAAAGAAAGAGATTTTTTCCCTATCTTTACTCCCGTGTACAATTTTTTTGCTCCCGATGATGATTTTACTTTCGTACCCTTAATCTTCATCCTCTTCTTCTTTTCGGTCACCAAGTTTTCTGTCTAACATCATCATGGATGCCCCTTTTTCTTTGGTTCTGCGAAGGTTTTCAAGGATTTCAGAGGCGCTTTTTTCTTCTTCTACCTGTTCGGTAATGAACCACTGGAGCATAATAGAGGCAGCGCGATCCTTTGTCTCTGCCGCTATATCGCAGAGATTTTCTATCATTGAAGTTACTAATTGTTCATGTGCCAAAGTCTTTTCGAAAATATCCGTGGGAGAATTAAATTCAATCGGAGGTTGGTCAATGGTTTGAAGGATTACTTTGACTCCGCGATCAAAGAGATGGTTCATAAACCGTTCCGCATGTTCATATTCTTCCTTTGCTTGAAGTTTCATCCAGTGCGCAAAGCCCGGAAGGTTGTCATCTTCAAAATAGGCAGCCATTGAAAGATACATATATCCCGAATAAATTTCATTCTTGATCTGTTCATTGATCGCATCCTGCAATTTTTTATCCATTTCCATCTTGTCTCCTTTGGTAAAGAATAAACTGATTTTTATTTTTGATGCATTTTCTCCGCAAAGAGTTCAGAGCTGCATTCTTCTATCTTGACATGAGTATCTTGCCAGAAAATAGAGAGAACATTTCTATAGTAAGGGGGAAGATCGCTAAAATAAAGAAGCGGATCAGGATGTGCAGAGGTGGTAGTTCTTATCTTATTGGTTTCTAGGAAGTGTTGGGCGCTGATTCCAGTCTCTTCCGCAGTATCTATCATAGTGATGGCAGGTCCGGCCATCTTTTTGATGACTGGAGCAAGAAGAGGGTAATGGGTGCATCCAAGAATAAGGGTATCAATACTTTTTTCAAGAAGAGAATGGAGGTAATGCCGTGCGACTAGTTCTGGAACAGGTCCCTGAAGCCATCCTTCTTCTACAAGAGGAACAAAGAGAGGACAAGCGGTAAGGTGAATAGATACAGAAGCGTTTGTACAGAGTTGTTCATACCTTCCGCTTGAAACAGTGGCGGGTGTTCCTATGACTCCGATAGAACCATTGGTGATGGAAAGTGCTTTTTCCATAGAAGGCGTTACAACATCAATAAAAGAGAAGTCAGGGAAGCGTTCTGTAAGGAAAGGGAGCGCGATAGAAGAGACGGTGTGACAGGCGATAACAATAAGTTTAGGGTTGAATCCTGCAAGAAATTCTGTTATTTGCGCCGCATAATGGCAGACAACGGTACGCGAGCGTGTACCATAAGGAATACGAGCGGTATCTCCGAAATAGATAATCTGTTCCTCGGGCAGTTTCTGTTGTAATGCTTTAACAACAGTAAGACCTCCTACTCCGGAATCAAAGACTGCTATTGGAGATTGCATCAGATGATAATTTTTCGGGTTTGGAGGTACGTGATAACTGCTTTTCCAAGGGTTTCGCTGATTGCTTGTCGAACTTCGGGATCTCTAAGGTTTGCCTCAATATTGGGGTTACAGATAAATCCGACTTCCACAAGCACAGAGATCATCGGAGTATATTTGAGAACATAAAAATTGGCGCTTTTTGCTCCTCGGTCTGGGCAGATAAGACGTTCCGCAAGATGTTCCTGAACCATTTCCGCCATAACTCTGCTCTCTTCAATAACAGAGGTAGCATTCAGATCATCTACGATTTGAAAGAGGGTTTCATGGTTTTCTACTTGTTTCATATCATCGCTTTCAAATTTTGGCAGTGAAAACGAAAGATTCTCTTTTTGTCGGGGATAGTAGGTTTCAAACCCATCTGCATTAAGGCGGTTAAATTTGGAGGAATTAGTATGGACACAGAAAAATATATCAGCCTTCATCCGTTTTGCGATATCTACCCGTTCACTAAGTGAAAGGAAGATGTCAGTTTCTCGTGTTGTTTCAAATCGGATATTAGGAATATGTTTTAACTGGGTAGAAAGATATTTTTTCATACGTAGAGAAATATCAAGGTTGACATCCTTCTCTTTCAGCCCGTAATTTCCTCGTGCGCCGTCATCGTGGCCGCCATGACCCGCATCAATAAGAATAACAAATGGCTTATCTTTTTCTTGTGTTGTTCCAAGTGCAAAAGGTTCTTTTCTCTCTTCAACTCGCGGAGAAAGGCTTTTTTCTGGAGTCGGCGCTGTAGCGAATGATTTAACAGGACCGAGAATGCCTTCAAGGGGAAGAAGTGGGAAATGGATCTCTCCCTCAATTTCTTTTATAGGAGAAGAAAGGAGTTGTTTTTTGTTGTCTACTGTAATTTCATTGGATCCTATCCGTGTTTTAATTGATTTTTCCTGATATTCAAAGAAAATACGATCTTCAATCCTTCCCCAGTTCTGTATATGTAATACTTTTATAAGGGTTTTTAAACTGACATATTTTTCATTCCCGATAACATACGATGGATAACTCTTAAACTGCGAAGAAAAATCCGCAGAAAAAAGAGGTAAAGAACAAAGAAAGAAGAGTGCGATAAGATGGTTGAGTTTCAAGATACCTTACTCCTGTCGTGAAAAAAGGTATTCCTTTGATTTGTATAAGATCGTTCCTTTATCTATATCAGGAAGGCTCTTCCTTCTCTGATATCTTTCCATGAGCAAAGACCAACTTTTATTTTCCTGCTTCTTTGCATATATAGCTCTTCGTATTTTGTTTCTAAACTTCTTCCTTCTGATCTTAGTGGAGGCGGCGGGTACTGCCCCCGCGTCCGAAAGGAAAAAGAGAGAGCTTCTACCTGTGTAGTTCCAGTATTGTTAAGAATTGTAAGACTCCCCGGAACCGGATTCTTACATTCTTTGTCTCTGTTAATCTGCTTCAGAAAACCAGAGACGCATTTCCTGAAGGAGTCCCCTTCCGGCTCGTTTAAGAGACCCGGGAACAGGATCTCTTACGAGTGGCTACTTTGGTTAAGCAGCCAGATAATTTGCCGTTGTGGCAGTTATGGTTTTGCCGGCGGTTTCCCGAGGTACCGGCACCTCGACAGGCAACCTTCCCTTTTCCACCCTTCCGTCGATTCCTATTTCGCCCCCTTCTGTTTTAATGCTCTATCAATAGAGCGTTTTTCTTCTCGTTCTCGGAGAGCTCGTCGCTTGTCATACATTCTTTTTCCTTTAGCAAGCGCAATTTCTACTTTTGCTCTTCCCGTACTATTAAAATACACTGAAAGCGGTACGATTGTCAAACCTTTTGTCTCGCTTTTTCGTTGCCATCGGGCTATTTCGCCGGCATGGAGAAGAAGCTTCTTTTTTCTTCGCGGCTCGGTCTGTTCTCGGGCGGCAGGATACTGACTAATAGAAAAGTTATAGAGAAAGAGTTCATTCTCTTCAATACGGCCGTATGAATCCCGTAAACTCGCACTTCCTGCCCGTATTGACTTTACCTCAGAACCTTTCAATACAATCCCTGCCTCAATCCTATCGAGGATTTCAAAGTCATGAAAAGCTTTTTTATTGGTAAGTTTTGGTGATTTTTTCATCGTTATACTTAACCATGTCATATCATCTTCGTCAATCGTACAATTTTATCGCTTCATTAAATAGATCTATATCACTCATTCTGATTGTCGTTGACTTTTTCCGAGTAACCTTTTATCGGCAGTTTTCTTCTTCTTTAGGTAGTGGAAATGAATTCCTTTTAGAACAGAAAAGCTGTGAGATTCCTTCTTTTGATTAAACTGGCTTCTATCAAAATTTTTCTATAGCTTGCTTCTCTGAACTTATAATTGATGGATGTATTGCACTTGTCTTAGATGGCGTGCAATGGTAATGATTTTTTTGAAAATCCTGAAAACCGTATCAAAATAGAGGTTTTGAAAATTTTCAAGAAAAAGAAAGTATTGAGAAGGAAATAGTGAGTTACCTTTTTTTATGATATCAATCCTGAAAAAAAGAGTTGACGTAACAAGCTCTAACTCTTCTCTAAATCCGGAATGCCGAGGTTGGCTTTTCTGGCTTTGACATATTGTTCGGATCCGGAAGGACCACGGCATACGCGCCACTCTGGTGCTCGCAGAACACCGTCACGGTATCCGCATACCATTGTCGTAGACGGAACCCGAGAAAAAAGGAGTTGGTAGAGTTCTTTTGCCGGACGTATATCTCCGTATTTGAGCCCTAAAATCTGTAAAACATCCAGGTCCTTCTTTTCGTCGCGTAGTCCCATGCCACTACCTGATACACATAAATTGTGCGCTGGCCGGTAACATTCGCAGGGAGGACATATCATGCAAGGTCCGGCAATCAGTTCAACTGGGATCAGAGGATTTTTTCTTATTACGTCAATAGCCTCAAATAGATTATCTTCCTCTATGGGCTCTAATTTGCTTTGCCCAGCATGGAAACAGGCCATACACATAAGATGATGCGGCCTGATTCGCAATAAGGTAGCTTCGTATATCTCCTTTACAGATATTTGTTTTGCTTCCTTCATACTGCAGGCACTTCTTTCCGGAAATATGGCCTTTATACCCATGGAAATACCTTCCTCATAATTTCCGGTTTTCGCAAGACGACAACCATTCCATACCGTTGAAGTCTCATCTCTGTATGAACAGATATCAAGGCTTGAAGGTATGTTGTTGTATACTCTGAAAAACATTTCGTACGCTGGCCGCATATCTCCCGGTACAAGCCCAAGTTTCTGAAGGATGTCTAAGTCACGTTTTTTGTTAAAAAGGTCTCCCTCAGGAGTATCGTATTCTGTGCCCGGATTCTGGTACGAATAGATACTCTTCACATTGCAGAAGAGCTGAAGCGGAACATACGGATTTTCCTGTACTTTTTTTACAATTAGGTCAAGCTGTTTTTCGTGGTAATATTCTTCTTTTCCTTTATTGCCAGAACCGAATCGGCATATCACGCACATGATTTGGTAGGGCCTGATGTGAATGGGTTTTGTTTTGAGCGTCATTATTATCTCTCCCTCCATTGTAACTTTTTTTGATGTTGTACCTAAGAAAATATTTCCATTATCACGTTACATGCTATGTGAAACTGTACGCATTTCTTCACACATTGTCAAATGTCATTTATATCCTAATGATACCTTGCCATTGTGGTCAAAAGTTTCGTAATTTCCCGATTTTTTGATATAACCCTTTCCTTTCCATAAAGAAGCTGGTAGAGAAAGAGCAGTGCAGGTATTGAAGAAATGAAGGGGATTGTTCACTGTCTGTTCTTCTTTCTGCTTCTGTTATTGCTCTACCTTTCGCATATTTACACCTTCTAATACCATTTTCCGCAACATCATCTGTAGTTCTCTTTTTTTGCGTTGCGAGCATTGAAACAGTGTTAGACTGAATTTCCATATATTGTTCAGCGGCATAATGCATTATAGATGCGCCGCGAAATCTTTCTTCTGCGCGCGTTATGTCTTTAAAAGGAATAAAAGCTGCCCTCGGAGGGAGGCGATTGATACCAGAAAGCCGCGGATTTTTTCATTCGTACAGAAAGCAACTTTCCTTTTTCACGCTTATTTTTTAAGATATATATGTATTTGACAACTCCTCTAAGGTAAGAATATGATAGACTCAAATTGGATTTTCTGCCTGTGCTGTAGATTGACGCTCTACCTGAATACCATTTCTGCAAGGGAGGATGGATGACCAGACGTGAGCGGTTGATCGCAACATTTCAGGGGAAGCAGGTAGATAGGCCCGCGGTCTCTTTCTACGAGATTGGCGGATGGGAGATGGCAAAGGACGAGGATGAGTTCAACGTCTGGAACGATCCCTCGTGGCGGCCTCTAGTGCGTATGGCGCTTGCCGAGACAGATATTCTCCGCTCTGTTAATCCAACATGGAAAGATCTTTCTGGCGATCCTATGAAGGAATTGATCAATATTCAGACAGAACAAAAGGGTAATTCCTTCTATGTTACAACAACGCTTGCCGCTCCCGGTAGAACCCTGAAGAGCGTCTGCCGCCGCGACAAAGATACCCAGACGTCTTGGGTCATTGAACACTTATTAAAGAATAGAGAAGATGCCGAGGCGTGGCTTCGCCTTCCCGACCCCCAGATTGGAATACCAGATGTTTCTGGAATTCTCGCTGAAGAGGAAAAACTCGGAGACTCTGGAATTGTGAATTTAGAGGCTGCGGATCCCCTTTGTGAAGTTGCGTCGCTCTTTCCTATGGATGAATATACTGTGCTTGCTCTGACTGATTCTCTCTTTTTTCACCAGATGCTTGAAAAGGCGGCAGGCCCTATTTTTTCAAAAGTAGAGCAGGTTGCGAAACTCCTTCCTGGAAGGCTGTGGCGTATCTGTGGTTCTGAATATGCATCGGAACCTTATCTTCCTCCGCGTCTGTACAAAGAGTATGTGGTGAAGTATACCGGCCGGTTGGTAGAGATAATCCAGAAGTATGGAGGATACGCACGCATCCATTCTCATGGCAGATTAAAAGGAATTATCTCCATGATCGCTGATATGAATCCCGATGCTCTTGATCCTCTCGAACCGCCGCCCCAGGGTGATATAACCCTGCGCGAGATCCGGGAAGAGATTGGTGAAGACATTGTGCTTATGGGTAATATTGAAGCCGCTGATATTGAGAACCTTGACCCTAAAGATTTTGAGAAGAAAGTCTTAACCGCTCTTGACGAGGGCCCCGGAGAAGGAAGCCGGGGGTTTATTCTGTTACCGTCTGCCTGTCCGTACGGCCGGACTATTACTCCCCGCACCATGGCTAATTACGAAACTATGATCCGTTGTGTGAAGAATTACGCGGGATAATAATCATATTGTGATTGTGCAAGAGAAAAGCCAGAGCCAGGTATTGTTATGTGATTCAGGCAGGGAAATGTGTCTACTGTGATAATGCTTGAAATCTTTTCTGCCGTACTATTTCTTCGGGTCATCGTTCTTCCCTTGTAAAGTTCTTCTCTCTTCCTTAAAAGAAGGGCGATGGCCTTTTTTTGTCAAGCCCTTTCCTTAAATGTGCAGAAAAAAATATACACTACCTATAATTTTTTTAGCAACTCAAGAAACCGTCTTTGTTTTATTTATAGGATCTTTAAAATATACTTCACCTTAATTTCTTTTGAACAATACCTTTCCAACAACCTTCTCACTTGTTCATCCGACAACTGTCTATGTATCTGCCAATATCTCTTTATCAACCTGCTTGCCTTCTTACCTTTTCCTTTTAAGGGATTTATTCCACTTTTACACTTTAAATGATAAAATACTAAATAAGTATTGATAAAAGTATATTTAAATGATATAATAAAATTATGGAACTCAATAGACAAAATTCATTGCCGCTTTATATACAGCTAAGGGAAATTATCCGTTCTCGGATAGAGACAGGAGAGATGAAACCGATGGATCCTCTTCCATCTGAAGATGTCCTGTGCAATAAGTATCAGATAAGCAAAATAACAGTTAAAAAAGCATTAGAGGATTTAAAAAATGAAGGATACATTCTTCGGATAAAGCGAAAAGGTACATTCGTTAATTTCCAAAAACGACAGACAGATGACGGTACTAATTTCAAGATAGGCAAGAAAACAATTGCTTTTATAGTGCCTGATATAGAAGATGTATTTGTTTCTGAAATATATAGCGGTATAGAAACAATTGCTTCTAAAAATGGATATGAAGTAATCACATTCAGTTCTACCAAGATCCCAGAAAGAGAAAATGCCAATATTGAATTTCTCGTTGAGAGCGATATAAAAGGAGCAATTATATTCCCTTACTGGGGGAGGTTTAACGTACTGCAGATTTTGAAATTAAAAAAGAAAAACTTTCCTTTTGTTCTTATTGACAGATATTTTCGAGACGTATCAACAAATATGGTAGTTGTGGATAACTTTCAGGGTGCCTATAAAGCAGTAAAGTATCTTGTTAAGATAGGCCACACAAAAATTGCCCATATTATGGGGGTTGATTGCACGGCAAATGAAGATAGATTTGAAGGTTATAGAAGTGCCCTGGAAGAAGCAGAGATTCCCTTCAATTCGTCTTTAGTAAAAAAGATACAGCCCTTTGAAACAGAAGGAAGTCTCAGGTTTGAACCTGACGATGTGGGCGGATACAACGAAGCAAAAATTCTTTTTTCTCAAAAAGAAAAACCGACCGCTGTTTTTGCAGGGAACGATTACATAGCATTGGGGTGCTATAAAGCGGCTAAAGAATTGAAACGTAAAATTCCTCAAGATTTATCTATCATCGGGTTTGACGATTTGAAATTTGCTTCTAATCTGGAGGTTCCATTAACAACGGTAAAACAGCCCAAGTATGAGATTGGCAGTAAAGCCTGCGAAGTTTTAATGAAAAAAATTACAAGACAGGGCAAAGTTGAAAAGATTGTCTTACCGACTGAATTGATTATTAGAGAATCATCCAAAGGTTTGAAAAATTCCATAAAAGAACCCACTAAGAAAGGGAAAAAATGAAAAAAGTAGGAATAGGGTTAATAGGATGTGGAAGCATTGCAGAACTCGCTCATTTTCCATCCATTCAAAAAAATAAAGATGTTGAGCTTGTAGCAGTGTGCGATGTTAACAAAGAAAGAGCGAAAAAAGCAAAAGAAAAATGGGGAGCTATGGAGTATTACACTGATTACAAAAGGATGCTGGAGAGGAAGGATTTGAAAGCAGTAATTATAGCATCCCCTCCCAAATTTCACTATGAACAGGCTGTTCTTTGTGCTGAGAAAGGTTTTCATTTACTGGTTGAAAAACCTCTTGCCGTAACCAACACAGAAGCTTGGAGTATGGTAGAAATTGCTAAGAAAAACCGTGTGAAGCTTATGGTTGGATGTGATAGACGTTTCTGGCTGCAGAATCAGTGGGCGAGAAACCTGGTGAAGCAAGGGATAATCGGCAGGGTTATGATGGGCAGGGCAACAATGCACGAACATGTGAAGTTTTATCAGGATAATATTGCAGTTACCGATTTTAGACTTCATCCGGAGATTGCCGGAGGTAGTGCTATTTCAGATACGGGAGCGCATGCCATAGACCTTTTAATATGGCTTATTGGCTCTCCTGTAAAACGTGTTACTGGAATTGCCGACAGGCGGGTTTTACCTGAAAGTTATTCCAAATGTGACGACACAGCAGTTGTTATGATGGAGCATGAAAACGGAGCTCTCGGGTATATAAGTTGTAACAGGTTTAGTCCTGTTGTTTCGCAATTTACGGAACTCTACGGGGACGAAGGCACTATTTTTACTTCTTCAGATGCACAGAATCCCTACCAGACTGTTCCCTTGGCAATTTACACAGCAAAAGAATATGAACAAGATCAGTTGCCGGAAATTATGAGGAAATACCGCTGGCCCCAGATATTTTGGGCAGAAGACCTAATTACCCATCCGGTTCAGAAAAGGTGGGTAAGTATGTATCCTCCTAGGGAGCCGAACAATTATTACTATCTCTTAGAACATTTTTTGGATTGTATAGTAAATGATAAAGAACCCTTGACAAAAGGGGAAGATGGCGCTCGTTCGGTAGAGGTGATGTGCGCTGTATTTAAGTCAATGGAAACAAGAAGTTGGGTGGATTTGCCCCTGAAAGAAGAAATAATTCCTCCGTATTATAAAAAATAAAATCACGAGGAAGTGTTTGATGACTTTAAACCATAGAGAGATGACTGAGATTAAGAACAGCAAGGACAGGGACTGCTCATTGAGAAATCAGAAGGGACAAGTTACTTTATCAGGTTACTCGGCAGGGTTGCCCTTTGTAGTCTTAACGAAGGAGGATGATTCCGTCTGTCAAAGACCTGTTTCAATATATAGAAAGAAGTTTCTGCTCTTTTTACTTTTAGCATAGAGCTGGAAGGGGAGTAGAAAAAGGTTGTAAAAAAGGAGGTTGACTGAAATGACTTACTTAAAGCCGCCTCAAAATCAGACCAATGTCTGGTACAAACAAAAGCAAGCATTTACCCTCATTGAACTTCTCGTTGTCATTGCTATTATAGCCATCCTTGCCGCGATGCTTCTTCCTGCACTATCTCAGGCGCGGGAAAGAGCCAGGGCAGCAGTTTGTATGAACAACCTGAAGCAGATAGGGTTAGGTGTTTTGTTATATGTGGATGATTATGATGGCTACCTACCACCCTATTATACGGGCCCTTCACGTTATTGGTACAATATTCTTGGTCCTTATCTTGGTTTTAGTATAACGCGAATTGGTTCTCACAATCCAATTCCTCCTGCTGTCTTGAAATGTTTATCACAAAAAAGAAAAAGATGGCAGCCTGATTACGCATATAGTGCGGATTTGGGTTTTTGGGCCGGTGATAGCCGTGCCCCTTGGCGAAAACTCAGTCGGGTTAAAAATCCGAATGTGCAACTTGTTTTTGTTGACTCTACGGTTGTATTTTTTGGCTCAAAATTTGGAAACAAGGCAGATAGTTTCAACTACGTACACAGTGAGGGGTGTAACATTTTATTCTTAGATACCCATGTTTCATGGTATCCCCGAAATAAAGTTTCTGACAGTATGTTGGGATTGAAGTAGAACATGGAATGGCAATGTAACTCCTGTTAATGTAAACAATTTAAAGTTTTCTGAGGAGTGAAGAGGGAGTGTATAGAGAAGAATAGTGGAGGGAATATGAATATATTAAGAGTTTTAAGAAGTATATGGTTTGCAGGTTTCATGGTTTTATTTATCGGTGTAGGAAGTAATAAAAATCTTTTCAGTCAGGAGCAAGGGCTTTTGTTACATTATGATTTTTCTGAAGGCACAGGGAACATTCTGAAGGATAAAAGTGGTAATGGGAACGATGGAATCATTCACGGAGCAAAATGGATAAAAGAAGAAGATGGATACTCTCTCTCTTTTAATGGAATTGACAATTATGTAGAGGTCAAAGATTCTCCTTCTCTAAAGATAGAAAATGAGTTTACCATTGAAATTTTAGTAAAACCTGGAGAAAACCCCAAGAAACAAGGTATTGGAGATTACCGTTTAATTATCGGTAAGGGTGGAGAATTATGGGATTCTCATGCTTCCTTTGCGCTTTACGTTAATCAAGGGAGAAAAAATTTTGTTGGTTATGTAAGGTATGGCCCTGAAAAAACCATAAAGAAGAATGAAGTTTATACAGTCAGAGGGCTTGTTAAAAAAGAACACTGGCAAAATGTTGTTTTAGTAAAAGAGAAGGGTACATTAAAACTCTCTGCAGATTCTGTTCCTTCTTCAACTCCTGTGGATACTCCAGAAAAAATGATTTTTTCTGCGCGTCCTTTAAAAATAGGAGGAGTTCATACTCGTTTTTTTGAGGGTTATATCAAGGAGATAAAGATCTTTAACTATGCCAAAGAGAAAAAAGTATTCTCCTCTTCCAAACCAGGAAAAGAGAGAAAAGCACCCTATTTGGTTATGGTTTCTTCCTTAGATGAGCGTATAAGCAGTACTCCACTTTTGGATGTTAAGAAGGAGACAATAGAATTGTTGAATGGATCTCCCTTTGATGGAATAGCCTTTAACTTGGTAGATATCTATTCAGGGCAACCATTACCTGATGAAAGGATGGTGATTCAGAGAGCGGAAGAGTTAAAATCTATTTCTATGAAAGAAATCTGGGTGCGGGTTAATATGAACCGAATGTACCAGAGAAGCAAAGGTTCTGTTTATTCTGTTGATTATGATGAAAATCCGAAGATATTTGCTAAAGATTTGGAAGCCTTATCTAAATTGCCCTACAGAGGACTTGCTTATGGAGAAGTTAGGAAGCAAAGTGCCCCTTATTTTGCAAAAATTAAAGGTGTTGATATCTATGATAAGGAAGGCGCTCTTTCTGATTTCTATAAAATCTGGAGATTGTCTCTTAAGTTTTGTAAAGTAATGGGCTCGGGAATACTATTTGACCTTGAAACTTATGGATATTCTTCAGGATATGATGTTACGGCCGTTGCAGAATCTCAAGGAAAATCTATTGAGGAGGTTATCAAAAGATTTCAGAAGATTGGGGCAGACTTAGTTGACATGGTTGGAGAGGAATATCCAGAGATAACAATAATCTCTTGCTTTACCTATCTCAATAGACCTAACCATACGGTAAAAGGGGGGGGATCTTATTATGCTTTTCCTGCCTATGTAACTCAGGGTATGTTGATGCGAGCCAAAGAGAAGAAGATCCCTTTAAAGATAGTAGAAGGAGGAGAGGGAGAATTAAACTATGTGAATAGAACTTTAAAAGGTCTGCAATCCAAAGTTTCTCGAAGGTGGTTTTGGTATTTTCCTCTGATGGAGAGATTTCCGAATTTTCGTTTAGGAGGAACTATTACGCTTTGGGATGATTCTTCCAAAATTAGCGGCTGGCCAAAAACGGGTGCAGGAGAACCCAATCCGTTTCAGTCTTTGAATGACTTTAAGCCATTGTTAAAGGAACTTTTCTCTAATTATGACTATACCTGGATATATCAGCCTATGTCTATTGATTATAAACCCTATGACCCTAATATAGCCCCGGGATTTCATCAAAAACTGAGAAAGGTGATAGATGAAGTCTTATCAGAGATAAAGGAGGAACAAGAATGAAAAAGACAATTTCATTGTTTCTCCTTTTTTTTATGGGCTTCTTGATAATAACTGGAGAGGGGAGCGCTTCTCAAATATCTATTCCTTTTACCTCTCAGAAGTTTCAGATTGACGGAAGGCTAAATGAAAAATTCTACAAGGATACGCTTCCTTTGGAATTAGTTAAGTTTCCGGGAGGGGGCAAGGTAAACCATGAAACATTATCATGGATTAGCACTGATGGCGAATATTTGTATATTGCTTTCAAATGTTTTGACTCAAAAATAGAGAGGGTTGTTGCAAAAGTTAAAAAAAGGGATGGTCAACTCTGGAATGATGATTGTGTGGAGATATTTTTAGATACTAATTTAGACCAAAAAACTTACTACCATTTTATTACTAACAGTATTGGAACCAAGTATGATGCATTTTGTTCTTTAGAAGTTTATGACCCTATTTGGCATGGAAAACAGTTAGAAGCTTATAACCCCGCATGGAATGCAGAATGGGAGGTAAAGACCTTTATTGATAAAGAATTCTGGTCAGTAGAGATAGCCATACCATTATACCAGTTTCTAATAAAAGAGAATTTTGGGTTAAACCTTACCCGTGAGGGCAGACAATTAGCATCTTTAGTTGTAATAGAGGGAGGGACTTTCCATCAGCCAGAAAAGTTTGCCAAAATTACAGGGCTAAAAGCAAAAGGCGCTCTTGCTATTAAAAATCTTTCCGAATTATTATTTTGGCGAGGTAAGGATAATCTGTTACAGGCAGAACTACAGAATATTGGTAGTGTGCGTGATGAATTAAAAGTGGAATTAATTTTGAAAGATCAACAGGGAAATCAAAAAACCTTTAAGAAGTTAGCCCTGTTTCAACCAGGGGAGAAGAAGAAACTTGCATTAGTCTACCGATTTGAAAAAGAAGAAAAATTCAACTGTTATGACCTTTCTATTCACAAAGGAAAGAAACTTCTCTACCAAAGAAAGGGGGAAATCTCCCCTTGTTTTTCTCTTATTGTACCTGGAGAATATTTTTTCTCTGGAGAAGAGATACCCATTTTCTTAAATTGCACCCTCCTTGAAGAATTTGTTGAAAATCTTAATTTTGAAATTGAGATTAAAGATAAAGAAAAAATCTATTTAATTAGAGAAGGAAAAATAAAAAATTTGAAGCCAGATACAGGATTAAAACTTACGATTCCTCTTCTCTCTCCTGGAAGATATATTTTAGCTGTGGTTTTAAAAGATGGGGAGGGCAATTTTCTTGATGAAATTGAGGAGAAGATAGAGATAGTGAAATTTTAAGTGATACTAAAGAGAAAATGGATTAATTTTTTTACAGTAAAGAGGAAAAAGGAAATGAAAATTTTAAAATTGGGATTTTGTATGTTTTGTTTTCTGACTTTTCCCCTATCTTCCTTCGCCGAAAACAACTTTACCTTCCTTTTTCTTGGAGATTTACATTACAATACGCCGAATCATAGCGCCAACAAGATAGTGGAATCAATAGCCAGAGATATCAAAGATAAAGGATATCAGGTTGATTTTATTTGTCATAGTGGCGACCTTATAGAAAATCAGAAGGCTGGCCATCCAATATCTCTGGAAGAAGGAAGGAAACAATGGGAGTTTGCTTTTTCTCATGTCAAAAGCACTTTTAAACTTCCGTTTTTTATGTGCCCCGGCAATCATGATTGGTATGGAGATACATGGTTCGGAGGAAAGAAAAATATTGAAGAGCTCTTACTTCCTTTTCTTTCTCAGGAATTGAAAAGAAACGTAAAAAAACCTTTTTATTCTTTTCATTGGAACAATTCTTACTTTCTGTTTTTGAACCATTACGGATTTGATTATGGATGGGATCTAGAACAAGCCCGATGGTTGGAAAAAAGCCTTAACTATGCCGAGAGAAATCCGTTTATTAAGCATGTATTTGTTTTCGGACATCCGAATCTCTGGAACCTCTGGTACTTCCGTTTTAATGAGCATAACCTATATCTAAAAACAATTAGTAAATATAAGAAGGTGGATGCATATTTCAGCGGCCATACCCATTATAATACTGCGACAGTATGGAAATCTGGCAGAAACCATGGACTTCTTCAGATAACGGGAAGTCCTTTAGGAAACAGTAAAATGATTTCCATGGATACGAGAAAACTTATTTTGAATCCGCCACCTTCAAAAAGAGGCTATATGCGTACATACGAAGGTATAAGGGGTTATTTTCTTGTTTCTGTTGAGGAAGAAAAAGTTAAGGTCTCTTTTGACATGATTGGGGGAGAAAAAGTATGGGAGTTCCAGTGGGAGAAGCCTGGAGCGATAACAGAGACGATAGAACCTCCGCAAAGGGAGAAAACCTACTTGAGAAAAGATGACCTGGAAGAAATTCTGGCAGCCAAACTATTCATTTTTCCCTATACTCCGGAAATGTTTTTGCCTAACCGTCCGGAATTGGAGATTCTCCTCAACAGAGAAAAAGTGGGAACAATTCCGCGAATTACTGATTGGCTGTTCAGCCGGGCAAATCATTTCATATCAATTAATCCTTCTTTGATAAAGGCGAAAAATAAAATAGTAATTCCGAATCCACACGGAGAAATTTTTGGTTTACGTGATTGTTATCTCTGGGTAAAGTTGAAAAATGGGAAGGAAGTTCTTACCAATATCTATCCGTATGTCATTTTTTCTTTGCCATGGAGACATATTTACGTAGATTTTGGTCTTTCCCATCCGACTTGCGGAGTTCTGGGCAGTTCTATTGAAGAGAACGTTCCGGAAGAATTGATAAAATGCTTTAAACCCGGAGAGGCTGTTTCCTTTGAATTAGAATTCAATCTAAAAAAATGAGCTTTCCAGCCAGAGTTAAAACCCTATTTTTTGATATAGACGGCACTATTACCGAAGATCTTTCAAATACAGGGGAAGTAGGCTATTTCGAGTATGTTTTTAGAGATTTGCTTGTTAAGAAACATCACCTGTCGTCTCAAAAAGCTCTGTCTATGGTTCTCAATGCTGAAGATAAAGTTGCAGGGAAGGATCCGTTTCTTGCTCTTGCTCAAGATAATCTGGGAATTTCAGAAAGTGAACTGTGGGAGGCGATTATCAGGTTTCAGCATAGGAATTTAAGAGTATATGCAGATGCGGTATCTCTAATCAAGAAACTGTATACAACAAAGTATGGTCTTTATGTGACAACGAACAATACGACCAACAGAGCATTGGCTAAACTTGCCTGCGCAGGGATTGCGGATCGCAGTGGATCAAAATACTTTAAGAAGATTTACGGTTATGATTTTACAGGCTTCAAAAAAAGCTCAACGGATTTTTACCGAAAGATTTTTAATGATAAGAGCCTACATATTGAGGATACCGTGATTGTCGGGGATGATCCTGTGTGTGATATGGAAATACCCAGAGAAGTTGGTGTAAAGGGATTTATTATTATAAATAGGAAACAAAGAGAAGAGGTGGTTATTGAGAAAAACGGCGCTTATTTTGTCAATAATCTGAAACGGGCATGGGATATTCTGGTGCCGGAAAAGCAGGAGGAATAGATGAAGCTGAAATCAATAGTCTTCAAGGAACTGCCTGTACATGATACATGCTGGTCTATTACTACAGGTGTTGATGGGAATATTTATCTTGGAATATGCGGTGAATTAACAGGGGGATTAAGCGTGTTTATCGCAAAATATGATCCTGAGAGAGCAAAATTGGATTATCTTTTGGAGGTCGGGCCTGCACTGGGTTTACCGTCCACTTCAACGAGAGCACCCTATTGTAAAATCCATTACTGTATGCTTCCTTCTCGTTCCGGTAAGTTATATTGTGCTACTCACTGTTCGGGTCCAGCTCTCAATCAGCCTATTTGGAGGCCGTGGCATACATGGGATGATTTTGATAGAATGCATCCCGGATTTCATATTTTTTCTTTTGATCCTGCAAGCGAGACTATTGAAGACTTCGGCATAATGAGTCCGAACGAGGGTAGTAGAGCAGCCGCTTTCGCAGAGAAAAAAGGATTTATATACGGAATTACGTGGCCGAGGAATCATTTTTATATTTACGATATAAACAAAAGAAAATACAGGGATATGGGCAGGATAGGGGATGTAAATGCCCAGGTGGTATGGATAGATGGAGAAGAAAACGGGTACACGGTGGATGATTTGGGATTTATTGTGAAGTATGACGTTGAAGAAGATAGGCTGATTCATCTGGATGTAGAAGTGCCAAGATCACTTGAGTCTCCCTCGGAAGGAAGGAGTGCTTATGATGTTGTTCTTTCTCCTGATGGAAAGAGTGTCTATGGAGTGGTTTGGAATATGGAGAGAGTAGCTTTTGCGGAAAGGATGTTCAGATATGATTTTGGTGACAACAGGATTGTTGATCTGGGACCTGCCCACGATGAGCATAAACTGGATCATGCCGGAGGATTGGTTTTTGGGGATGACGGGTATCTCTATTACGCAATCTCCAAAAAAGATAAAAACAGAAGATTGTTTTATCGTATGTACCTGTTTCGTATGGATATAAACAATCTGAAAAAAGAGGAAATTTGTGCTTTTGACGATGGAGACTGGCATTCTGAATATATAGCCAAAGCAACTAAAGATTTTTTTGGAAATCTATATTTTGCCGATACTAATAATAGACCTGGAAGGGTATATGTCTATACTCCTGAGGGAAGCGGAAAAGAATCTAAATCAGGACGGCAGTTAAAGAAATGGGGGTAAAATGCCTATAGATAAAAGACAATTAGAGAAAAGAAAATGGCCTTCTTCTTCATTTCCCGTGGGGCAAGAGGTGCTTGGTCGAAATGACGAGAGGAACGAGAAGCCTTTTTTCTGTGATGACAACGGACAGGAATTGATACCTAAAAAGGAAAATATCTATGTTAGGATTCCCTATCCTGCTGATTATCTGAAATCCTGTTATGTTGACAAAAAGAGAGTGTCTGCTTTCTCTTTGCCTGTACCACCAGGGGAATCTGCAATCAGCTCGTTATCCAGAGACAGTACTAATAAGATCTATGGAGTGACAAAAGGAAAAGCATGTCATCTTTTTGTTTGCGATCCTTATGAGAAGAGAAATAGCGTTGTTGTTTTGGGTATTGTAGAGAAGGAGTGCGCAAAAAGTTCTATTGTTATTTCTCACGGGAGAGATATTTTTATCGGAACAAGAAAGGTATACGGAGAAGGGAACCTTTATTCATATAATTTAGATAATGTTTCAGCGTCAATTGAGAAGATAGGAGCTCCTGTCAAAGGTGAGGGGATATCTGCTCTTGTTATGGATGACAGAATTTCTTGTATCTATGGACTGACCGATAGAACCGGGACTTTTTTTATTTTCAATTGCAAAGAGAGATCTTTTGAGCTGAAAGGGCAGGTAAATAAGGAAGGTCTTTTTTCCGAGGTCTTGTCTATTGATTCCTATGGAAATGTATTTGGCGGATGCCGTTGGACAGAATTATTTAAATACGACGTAAAAAGAGGGAGGTTGCTTCCTTTGGGAATCAAAGCACCCTCTCTTTGCGGCAGAGAATTTTATAATAAAATAGAATCTCTTATCTGGGATGAACAAAGTCGCTCTTTTTATGGAGGGACATCAGGAGATGGAATCTTGTTTAGGTTCTGTCCTGAAGAAGAAAAGATGATTTCTCTCGGAAAACCACTGAATCAACCGCATATTCGTTGCCTTACCAAATGTTCGGATGGATGTATCTATGGAATCGCCGGTAAGAATTGTTGCCATTTATTTAGATATAATCCAGGAGACGGAGACCTTCGTGATTTTGGGGTTTTTTCGGTTTCTTCGCCTCGATTTTGGCATGGCTATGAATTTGATGCCGTAGTTACCGGAGAAAAAGGCACAATTTATTTTGGCGAAAGCGACCGTATAAGCCATCTATTTATCTATTCCACGAAATAACAGGTTATGTCTTCACATTTTTAAATTTTGGAGAAATAAATCAACGTTTATAATTTTTACAGGATTTTTAGTTTTTACTAAAAGGAGGAGTAGGAGAATGAAAGGAATTAAGATAGCGGTTATAGGGGTAGGTAACTGTACAAGTTCTCTGGTGCAGGGTAGGTATTATTACAGGGATTTAAAGGTAAAGGAGGGGGAGGTGATACCGGGGTTGATGCACCCTGAAATTGGGGGGTACCGTGTAAGCGACATTGAGCCGGTAGTGGCGTTTGATATAGATGCGCGGAAAGTGGGTAAAGATCTGTCGGAAGCGATATGGGGCAAACCCAACTGCACGCAGAAGTTTTCCGATGTACCGAACCTGGGAGTGAAGGTGTTTATGGGGCCGGTAATGGACGGAGTATCCGAACACTTGAAGCGGTACGTGGAGGTATCTTCAGAAAAAGCGATAGACAACGTGGACACGGTAGCCGGGATACTGAAGGAGAATAAAGTGGATGTGATAGTGAATAACCTTCCCACGGCAGCGGAAGAGGCGTCATGGTTTTATGCGCAGGCGGCGTTGAAAGCCGGGTGCGGAATAGTTAACGGGATACCGGTATTGATAGCTAATAACGCAGAGTTTGCAAAGAAGGCGGAAAAAAGCGGAGTGCCGATAGTGGGAGATGATTACAAGAGTCAGCTCGGGGGCACGATACTTGACAGGGTGTTGTTGGGGTTGTGCTTGCAGAGAGGTATCAAGATAACGCGGTCGTACCAGTTAAACTACGGCGGTAATACCGATTTCTGGAATCTCACCGATTGGAACCGGGGCAAGACTAAGCATGCGTCAAAGAAAAAGGGTGTGGATGCGGTGATGACCTATGATGCACCCTTTTCAGTTAACGTGTCGCAGTTGGAGGTGTTGAACGACGACAAGATATGTAGGATAGAGATATGGGGAGAGAACTTCGGAGGTACTCCGATATCACTTGAGGCGAAATTGCGTGTGGTTGACAGTCCAAATTCTGCGGGAGTGATGGTTGACGGGATCCGAAGCTGTAAGCTTGCGCTTGACAGGGGTATAGGGGGTGTACTTCAGAGCGTTTCATCTTACCTGATGAAGAGCGCTCCTGTGCAGTATCCTAATGATGAAGAGGCGCGAAAGGTTATGGACGACTTTATAATGGGCAAACGGGAACGGTAAATGTACGATATCGTGGTGATAGGGCATTTGCTGAGGGAACGAATTATATTTGCCGACGGGAAAGAAGCGGGACCTTTGCTTGGCGGTCCTGCTTCATATTCCGCGGCGGCGGCAGGCAGTTTGGGAATTAAGGTGGGTTTGGTGACGAAAATAGGGACAGATATGCCAGAGTGTTTGCTGAAGGTATTTGAATCAATTGGTGTGGATACGAAAGGTATGATGGTTGGGAGGAAGAGCACCTCAAACCTGCTTGTTTATGACAAGGAAGGAGGCAAGCGCCTGGAGTTTTTAAGCAGGGCGGAAAATATAATTTTTGAAGATATTCCTCTTGAGTATCTTAACAGCAGATTTTTCCTTATATCGGCTGTGAATTACGAGGTCTCTGAAAACTTGATTAGCGAACTTCACGGGAAGGGGAAGAGGCTTTCAATGGAGTTGAGTGGGTTCGGAGGAGCTTCTTCCCAGATAGGTAGGACGAAAGAGGAGAAAATTAGGATGCTTTCCCGTGTAACCAGGTATTTTAATATTGTGAAAGGCGGTAGGGAAGATTACAGCCGTATTTTCGGCGATACGGAATCGCCGGAAAGAACGGTGAAAAGATTTCTGGATTGGGGTGCCGAGATATCTATTGTTACCCTTGGAGAAAACGGCAGTATCGTTGTTTCAAATAAGGAATGCGTAAAGATTGCTCCTATACCTGCAAGAGTAGTGGATGTAACGGGTGCCGGAGACGTATGGCATGCCGGGTTTGTGAGCGAGTATCTCAAGAGCGGGGATATCAAGAAAGCCGGGCAGTTTGCTTGTGCGGTGGCATCGGCCGTGATTGAAAAATCCGGCGGCGTGGTCAAAGAAAGGTTTCCGGATGGCAAAGAAGTAAGCCAACGTATGAGATTCTATTAGAATACATAATTCTGTAATTGGTGGGGCTATGCTGGAGGCAAATTTAAATGTCTTTCAAAAACGATTACTGGAATAGGAATGAAATTGATAAGGGGAAAGAAGTATGAGGAAGCCGGCGATTATTTTTTTGCGTTTTTACAGAAGTTTCCCTGAAAGCGGATTGTTGATTGACATGCGGTATTAATTGGGGCTGGTATACGGTAACCTGACCGTATACAGGCATGGGATAGCGACATTGAGCCAATTGATGAATGAGAGACCCAATCATTCACTCTTGGATGACGCTCTGTATCTGACGTGATACTACTGTTTTTATCTTGAAAGTTACAAGAACGCAAAAAAAGACCTTTGAACTCTTGATTGCCAATTATTCTGACAGCTCCAGGGCGCAGTGGGTAAAGAAGGATTTAGAATTTCTGAAATAGAAGAAATTAACCGGAGAGAAATAAAAGGAATCAACATAGAGTGTTTTTATTCTATTTTTATATTCCTATAGCTTCTTTCTTAGAGGGGAATATTTTCCTCTATATTGTTATAGAAGGAAATGGGTAAATTTGACGATGAAGAAAGAGAACATTACAATCTGTACATGATTTCTATTGCGCCTTCATTGCTTTCTGCGAATTTTGCCATTCTTGGTGAAGAGGTGGCAAAGGTTACCGACGCAGGTGCGGATTATATCCATTTTGATGTAATGGATGGTCAATTTGTGCCCAATATAACCTTTGGTCCTATGATTTTGTCTGCGATACGTCCTTTTTCTTCACTTCCTTTTGAGGCCCATTTAATGATTGTGGATCCAGTACAATATTGGAAGATTTTTGCAGATGCGGGCGCGGATATCATAGGGTTTCATATTGAGCAGGATTTTGATCATCTTGCATTATCGCGGGAGATTCAGAAAGCAGGAAAGAAGTCTTGCGTGGTAATCAATCCTCCTACAGAACTTCATCTTCTTGATCCTCTTCTTCCAGTGGTAGACCAGATCCTTGTCATGACTGTTAACCCTGGATTTGGCGGCCAGAAATTTATTCACGATGGGCTTCAAAAAATTGAACATCTTGCAGAACGTCGGGAGAAGCAGAGATATTCTTATCTTATAGAGGTGGATGGAGGTATTAATGTTGAAACTGCAAAACTCGCCTCTTCCGCAGGAGCAGATATTCTTGTAGCTGGTTCATTTATTTTTGGAAGCAAAGATTATCAGGATACGATAAGGCGATTGAGATGCGGCTGACCCGGCCTGAAGATCTGAAAAAAATAGTCCGTAAACTAAGACAAAAAGAAGATGTTGGCGCCCGGGTTGTTCGGGATATTCTTGAGGATGTTGATCGTTGCGGAGATCGCGCTCTTTTCCGTTATTCTTTGAAGTTTGATGGCGTTACACCTACCTCTTTGCAGGTACCGATTCCTATACTTCGCAAAGGATATCGTTCTATGGATCCTTCTCTAAAAGAGTCCCTTCAAAAAAGCGCGGAAAGGATCCGAACCTATCATTGTTCTCAGAAACAGAACAATTCCTTCTCTTTTCATAGGGAAGGGATTAGAGTGTACTATCGTTCCGTGCCTCTTACGAGGGTGGGAATATATATTCCAGCGGGAAAGGCGCCTCTTGTTTCAACGGTTTTAATGACAGTTATTCCGGCTTCTGTGGCTGGTGTAAAAGAGATAGTGGCATGTAGTCCTCCCTCTAACAATGGCTCTGTTCATCCGGCAGTGGCAGGCGCTCTGTATATGCTTGGTGTAAGAAAGGTATATGCAGTCGGAGGCGCGCAGGCGATTGCCGCAATGGCCTATGGTACAGAAACGGTTTGTAAGGTGGATAAAGTTATTGGTCCCGGCAATCTCTATGTAAATGAGGCAAAGCGCCTAATATTCGGACGGACGGGAATAGATCTTTTAGCAGGACCGAGCGAACTGGTGGTACTTGCAGATTCAAGCGCTGATGCAGAAATGGTTGTTGCCGATCTTTCCGCACAGGCCGAGCATGGATCCAGCCCGATTTTTTTTATTACGACCGATTCCGCGCTTGGAGAAAAAGTGGCGAAAAAAGTGGATACAGGCTGGTGGTTTCAGGTTGCTTCTATTGAAGAGGGTCTTGCATTGGCAAATGCTATTGCTCCGGAACATCTTGAGATTATTGCGAAGAATGCACGAACACTTGCCTCCAAAGCAATTGCGGGAGCGGTTTTTTTAGGAAACTTTTCGCCATGCGCTATGGGCGATTATTTTGCGGGTCCAAGTCATGTGCTTCCTACAGGAGGAAGCGCGTCTTTTCTTTCCGGGCTTTCGGTATTTGATTTTTTGAGAAGTTTTGCTACCATAGAAGGGAGCAGAGAAGGAATGCAAAAGCAGGCCATGACAGGTGAAACAATCGCCTCTTTTGAAGGAATGGAACTCCATCGCCGTTCGCTGGAATTACGAAGAAAAAAGAACTCTGCCGATAGTAAAAAAAAAGTGTAGACGCGCGATCTTGAATTTGCAATAACTGCTTTCTTCAAAAAAGGGAAGGCTATAATGCTTCTTTGTTCTGAATTCTTCCCTCAGGATAGAGCTATTTTTATAACAGGGAGAAAGAAGAATGGAAATTCTTGCGGACAGATTATCAATTCTTATAGGAGCGGGCATCGCTATCTTATGCCTTCTTGTTTCAACAGTACTTTTTAGAATTAATAAGCGGAAAGGAAGTGTGGCTTTTTTTCTTTCTTTTCTTTTGGCGCTTCTTCTTGGATACTACGCGTTTCTTCCTTTTATGAAGAGCTCTTCTTCAGAATGCGGGATGTATCTTCATCCTGTTCCTCCCTCTGTTTCCACGATATATTCTGTTGCGGTGGATGTAGATGGAGAATTATTGCTTGTGGAGGCGGACGATTTTATTGAGGTTGGCAGAACAAACCAAATTACAGTATTAGGCGTGAAGAAAAATGGAAAGGATTTTCCGGAAGCGCGAGTAAATGTGATTGGTTTTACTCCTCAGGGAAAACCTAATGCAATCAATGATATTGGTGCTCCTTTTGTATGGAAAGATATGCAGCAACGTTTTGCCGATGATGTAGACAAACGGGTCTTCCGGGCAGAAATGTGGGAAGAAGATAGTCTTCTCGGCGAGATCTATCTTAAGTTTTCACATTGAAATGGCTTCTGGAAAAGCTATTCTTATAAGTTTTGAAGGAATTGACGGCAGTGGTAAGACTACTGCTTCCGCATCATTTTTTCACTATCTTACAGAACAGGGAATCCAAGCGCGCCTTTTTCGTGAACCAGGGGCTACAGAACTGGGTGAATGGGTTCGTGAGAAGCTTCTCTTGCAAGGGGAACATTTTGATCCGTATGCAGAACTTTTTCTTTACCTTGCCGCCCGCGCACAACTCTGTAAAGAGAAAATTTCTTCTGAATTATATAAAACTCAGGTAATTATACTGGACAGGTTTCTTGATTCAACGCTTGCTTATCAGGGCTATGGCCGAGGTTTGTCAGTTCCTTTTATTAAAAAAGCTCATTCCCTTATTGTGGATTCCTTGCGTCCGGATATAACCTTTCTTCTTGATGTTTCTGCAAGGACTGTTCGCGAGGTGTGGCGAAAACGAAGCCCTGATCATTTTGAAAAATCCATTGCGTTTCAGAACCGAGTGCGAGAAGGGTATCTTATCATAGCTGAAGAAGAACCCGAACGAGTAAAGATTATTAAACGGGCCTCTATTCATGCGACATTATCACATATTATCAAGGTATGGGAGCGATATTTAGATGACTCGGGAAACGATAGAACACTTTTTAGCGGAAAGCGTACGCCATGAAAAGGTTGCTGGCGCCTATCTTATCTATGGAGGAACCTCTGTAGTTCGCCGCGCTATTGCAGAGAAATTTATAGAGATGATTTTTTGTTTCAATGGCGCAGAATTATGCGGTCAATGCAGGGGTTGTAAGGCATTGAAGCAGGGGTCGCACCCTGATATGAAACGGATTGTTCCAGAAAAGAAGAATCTGAGTATTGATGAGGTACGAGAAGTGGAATGTGAAGCAGTGATAAAACCATATTTTGGTGGTAGAAAGGTATTTCTTTTTGAATTTGATTCTATGCGTCAGGAACCTTCAAATGCTTTTTTAAAACTTCTTGAAGAACCTCCGGACTATGCAGTAATGATTTTTCTTGCCACGAGCGTGCATGGCTTTATTCCTACGATTATATCCCGTTGTCTTCGGCTTAAACTTGATTTTCAGTTTGAACCTTCCGATGAAGACGGAGAATATCGCCTTTTTCTCGCGGAGATTCTTAAGGCGCAGAGAAACAGGGCGTGGCAACCATTTTTCTCTCATATAAACAATCTTGTGAAGAGATTGAAAGAAGAAGAGGCATTTGAGAGTTTTTACAATTTTGTGGCGCGGGAAGCCCGGCAATCTCTACTGAAACAGTGGTGTGGCGAAGAAATTCCAGGTCTTCTGCCTGAATCGTTACAGATGAAAATTACTCTTGAAGGAATGGAGAAAATACTTGAATTGAAGCAGCAGACACGGTACAATGTAAATACAAAACTCCTTCTTGAAAGAATCTGTTTTGAGGCTGAATAAGATTGCCGGAGTGGCGGAATCGGCAGACGCGCTAGGTTCAGGACCTAGTGGTGGCAACACCGTCGGGGTTCAACTCCCCGCTTCGGCACATTATTCTTTTTTCAAGATCTTTTTAGATCTGTTTTTTTAAGTTTGTTGGTGCGTTTTTTCTTATTCTTTTACATTCTTGCGGACTATTCTTCGCACACCAGAGCCGAGGAAAAAAAATTTTTCTTCAATCTTTTGGCTGTGATATACTGCAAAAACAAGGAGGATTGAATGGATAAGATAAATCCCTGTGAGTTTGCGCTTGATTTTGAAAAAGAGGGCGTAGAATTATACCTGAACCTTGCAAGGCAATCGGTCAATATCCTTGGGAAAGAACTTTTTTATACTCTTGCTCGCCAGGAGGTTGATCATGCCCAGAAGATAGATGAAATATGCCGAGATCTTGTGGCTCACAAAGGAAGTACTCTTGTTTCTATGGAGTTTCCAGAGATTGAGAAAGAGATAAAAGATTTTTTTCAGAAGATGAAAGATGAAGATTTGAAAGAAAAAGAGAATGATCTTACAGGATATGATATTGCAATAGCTCTTGAAAAAAAGGGATTTACCGCATATAGAGATTTTGCCGCTGTTTCCCAGACTCCGAAAGAAAAGGAGTTTTTTACCCGAATGATGGAAGAAGAGAAGAAACACCTTGAGGCATTGAGAAACGTCTATTTTTATCTTTCTTCTCCGGGAGATTGGATTGAGCAGGATGAAAGCTCTGTCTGGAATTGGATGAATATGTGAAGAGGGCGTTTTGCAATTTCTTAAAAGAACAGAACCTATAAGACTCTTTTTTTGAGATATAGAAAAGCGTACGCAGAGATATACAGATCCTTCTTTTTTGTCTCATACTATACGCATGGTGCGACTATGAAAAAGTATTTTGTGGAAATACGGCTTAGAAAGTCTCTCTTTGATCCTGCGGGAGAAGAAACAAAACGGATCATTGAAGAATTTGGCTTTACAACAGTTTCTCAAGTGGAAGTATCGCATTATTATGCTATTTCCGGAGATATAACAAGGCCTCTTGTAGAACGCATCGCAAAAGAACTCTTACTTGATCCGGTTTCTCAGCAGATGAAAGTTTCTCAGCAGAATAGAGGAGAAAAGGGTGTGATAACAGTTGATGTATGGTATAAACCCGAGGTAACCGATCCTACGGTTTTTACTGTTTTAAAAGGAATCCGCGATCTTGGTATTTCCGCGGATCTTTCGGTTGCTTGCGGAAAAAAATACCGTATTTATGGCACGTTGCAATTGAATGAGATTGATACCTTATGTAGAAAAGTTCTTGTTAATACGCTTATTCAGAACTTTACAGTAACCTCAGGAGATGAAAAGACTGCTCTGTAACCACGGGGAAACAATGATAACCACAAAGAAAATAAATTTGCGAAGTGCGAATGATTCAGAGCTGTTGAGAATTAGTGCGGAAGGACTCCTTTCGCTTTCTCGGGATGAAATGCGTACAATACAAAGATTTTTTAAATCTTTGGAACGGGACCCCACTGATCTTGAAATAGAGACCATTGCTCAGACATGGTCAGAGCACTGTTTCCATAAAACATTCAAGAGTGTGGTTCATTTTTATGACGAATCTTCCGAAGATGCTGGTTGGGTTCGTATTCCGAGTATGTTTCATTTGATTCGTGAGGTTACGGATACGCTTTCGCCGGAGTGGTGTATTTCTCTTTTTAAGGATAATGCGGGAATTATTGGGTTTGATGAAGAATATGCGATTGCCTTTAAGGCAGAAACACACAATCATCCTTCCGCGCTTGAGCCATACGGAGGCGCAGGAACAGGAATCGGCGGTGTTATCCGGGATATTCTCGGCGCCGGACTTGGAGCAAAGCCGGTTCTTGCTACTGATATTTTTTGTTGCGGACTTTTGGATACTTCATTGGAGGAGATATCCGAGAATACAATGCATCCGCAAAGGCTTTATAGAGGAATTGTCGCCGGAGTGCGGGATTACAGCAATCAGATGGGTGTTCCAACTCTTAACGGTACTGCCTTTTTTGATGAAGGTTATTTACATAATGTTCTTGTTTTTTGCGGAACCGTTGGTCTTATTCCTAAAGATGCGGTAGAGAAGAAGGTTTCTCCTGGAGATCTTATTGTAACGCTTGGTGGAAGAACAGGCCGAGATGGAATCCATGGCGCGACCTTTTCTTCTGGAAGTCTTGATAAAGATGCTCCCTCTAGTGTGGTGCAGATAGGAAACCCTGTTCTTGAAAAGAAGATTCTTGATCTTTTGATGAAAGCCAGAGATGCTCGTTTGTTTAGTTCAATTACTGATTGCGGTGCTGGAGGGTTTTCTTCGGCGGTGGGAGAGCTTGCGCAGGACTGCGGAGCCAAAGTTTTTCTTGATAAAGCTCCGTTGAAATATCCGAATCTTGCGCCATGGGAGATTTGGCTTTCAGAATCTCAGGAAAGGATGGTCCTGTCAGTTCCTAAGAATTCTTTTGCCGCCCTTCAAAGCTTATGTTCTGAAGAAGAGGTGGAACTTGCATCTATTGGAGAATTTACTTCTTCTGGAAAGTTAGAAATTTTTTATGGAGAAGAACAGGTATGTGATCTTGATCTTGACTTTCTTTTTCATGGCTTTCCGTTTCAGGAATTACGCGCGAAAAGTACTGTAAAGAAGAGCTCTCGTTCCTCTATTCCTGAAAATCTTCATCCTGAGAAGATCCTTCTTTCGCTCCTTGCCCATCATAATATTGCTTCAAAAGAAGCGATTATTCGGCAGTATGATTATGAAGTGCAGGGTATGACAGTGGGAGGACCTTTTGCGGGTATTGGCGCGCAGGGCCCTTCGGATGCGGCTATTATCAGACCGCGTTACGATAGTGATCGTGGAGTTGTTGTTTCCTGTGGAATTAACCCATGGTATGGAATGGAAGATCCGTATGCGATGGCAGGATGCTGTATTGAAGAGGCAATCCGAAACTGCGTTGCTGTCGGAGGAGATCCGGAAAGAATTGCTATTCTTGATAATTTTTGTTGGGGAGATACCCGTAACGAAAACCAGCTTGGAGCTCTTGTACGATGTGTGCAGGGATGCAGAGATTATGCCCTTGCCTATAAAACTCCTTTTATTTCCGGAAAAGATAGCTTAAATAATACCTATGACAGAGAAGACGGCGAGACAGTCTCCATTCCGGGAACTCTCTTGATTTCTGCGGTAAGCGTTATACCGGATGTGTATCAAACCATTAGTTCTGACTTTAAAGAAAGCGGGAATCTTCTCTATATTCTCGGAATGACTAAAGACGAAATGGCGGGATCGCATTTCTCTCGTATTGTGAAGAGTGAGGGAGGAAGTGTGCCAAAACCTGATCCAGAGGTTTCGTTTCCTCTTATGAAATCACTCTATCGGGCAATAGGGGAAGGTCTTGTTCAAAGTTGTCACGACTGTTCCGAAGGAGGTTTTGCGGTCGCGCTTTCAGAGATGATGATAGGAGGCGCTTTTGGAGCAGAGGTTGATCTCGCAAAAATTCCTTCTGAAGGATGCGAACTTTTTGCGCTTCTGTTTGGAGAGAGTCAGGGACGTTTTATTGTTGAGGTAAAAGCGGAATCTCAAGATCTTTTTGAGAGCTTGTTTCAAGGATTTCCGTGTGCTTGTATTGGAAAGGTTATCCCTGATTTTCGGTGTAAACTTTCTTTTGGACTTCAATCAATATGCGATATAGAAGGTGACAAACTTGATATAGCATGGAGGAGCACAATTACATGGTGAAAATAATCATTATCCGTGTTGCTGGCACTACCTGCGACCATGAAGTTGCTTGGGCATGTTCTTTGGCAGGAGCAAAAAGCGATTTGGTCCACCTTTCCAGAATTATAGAGGGAACAGTTTGCTTGCGGGACTATGACGCACTCTTTTTTCCGGGCGGTTTTTCTTATGGAGATGATCTAGGCGCCGGCAAGGTTTTTGCAAATGAAATAGCTTTGAAAATAAAGGATCAACTTCTTGATTTCTCTGCAAGAAAAAGACCTATTATTGGAATATCAAACGGGTTTCAGGCTCTTGTTAAGTCAGGATTGCTTCCTTTTACAGGAAAATCTCGCGCAAGTCTGATAGGGAATGACAGTGGTTCTTTTGAATCTCGCTGGCTTCATCTTCGCGTGGAATCGTCTGTATCACCTTTCTTTCGGAATTTTCCAGAAAGGATAAGACTTCCTATCGCGCATGCGGAAGGAAAGTTTCTTCTTAAAAACTCCCGTGATTTAGAGTGTCTTGAAAAAGGATCTCAGATTCTTCTTCGGTATATATCTCCTTCCGGAGCTTTGCCGGAATACCCGGACAATCCAGATGGTTCCCTTGCCGATATAGCGGGAGTATGCGACCACACAGGTCTTATTGTGGGAATGATGCCGCATCCTGAACGTGCGCTTCTTCATCTTCACTTGCCGGATTGGCGACGTAACCCTTCTTCTGAAAGGTTTGGCCTTGGGTATCGCTTCTTTAGGAATGTGGTAGAATATTGTTCTTAACATTTATTTCTTCGGAAGGGGGTTGCAGGTGGAAGATGGTGTAATTAAAAAAGCAGAAATTCTTGTCGAGGCTCTTCCCTATATACAGAAGTATCAGGGAAAGGTTTTTGTTGTTAAGGTAGGCGGCAGTCTTTTGAGAAGTCCCGAGACCTTTGAAAATGTTCTTCTTGATATAGCCTTTTTGCATGCGGTTGGTTTGAAGATTGTGATTGTATCCGGCGGTGGACCTTTTATCAACGAGGAACTTGAAAAACAGGAAAAAGAGATTCATTTTGTGGAAGGACTTCGGGTAACGAATGAAGAGGTCCTGAATGTGGTGGTGGATGTTCTTGAAAAAGTTCGCAACGACATTGTGCAGGCACTTCAGGAAAAGTTCCATTCAAGCGCTCATTCCTTGTCGCCGGTGGATGGTATTCTTATGGCAAAAAAGATTCACTGGCAAAAAGGGGCAGAGGTTATAGATCTTGGGTTTGTCGGTGAAGTATCCGAGGTTAATGTGGATCTGCTGTATTCTGTTCTTGAAAAAAACATTGCGGTTATTTCTTCCATAGGGCTTTCAGAGGAAGGGACCCTCTTTAATATTAATGGCGATTCTGTCGCCGCCTCTATCGCCTGTAATATTGTGGCAGAAAAGATGATTTTTGTTAGCAATGTACGAGGAGTGATGCGAAACCCTGATAATTCCGATACCTTGATATCAACTTTGAATGCGGATCAGGTAGATTTGCTTATTAAGGACGGAGTGATTCAACAAGGGATGATTCCTAAAGTGCGGGCTGCAATGGAATGTTTGAATGCTGGCGTGAAAAAAGTTCATATTGTGGGAGGGGTTCCCCACGCCATGCTTTTAGAAATTTTTACCAGTGAAGGAGTGGGAACAGAAATTTTGCTTGAGGAGCGCCGTAATCATGAATGAACAAGAAATAATGGATCTGTATAAACAGTACATAGTGCCTTCTTATGGGAAAGACGATCTCTTTTTTGTACGGGGGAAAGGAAGCCGATTGTACGATGTGGCAGGAAAGGAATACCTTGATTTCTTTCCGGGATGGGCTGTTTCAGGACTTGGTCATTGTCCTACAGAGGTAGTGCGGGCAGTACAGCAACAGGTAAAAACCCTTATACACCTTTCCAACAATTTTTATCATCCATGGCAGGGCCGCCTTGCGAAACGGCTTTCAGAAGCTTCTATTGGAGGCAAGGTCTTTTTTTGCAATAGTGGCGCGGAGGCGAACGAGGCAGCGATTAAATTGTGCCGTTTATATGGCCGAACTCAGGGTAGATACCGAATCCTTTCTATGGAAAACGCTTTTCATGGCAGAACCCTTGCAACGCTTACTTTGACTGGACAAAAGAAGTACAGCGATCCTTTTCAGCCTCTTCCCGAAGGATTTTCGTCTGTGCGGTTTAATGATTATGATGCCTTGGTTAAAGCCATAGACAAGGAAACAGTAGCGATTGTTTTGGAACTGATACAGGGAGAAGGCGGAGTAAATGTGGCAGACCAGAGATATGTGGAGCAGGTTGCGGCCCTGTGTCGGGAAAGAGATCTTCTCTTTGTGGTAGATGAAGTGCAGACAGGATTTGGAAGAACAGGATCCCTCTTTGCTTTTCAGAACTTTGGGATTATGCCGGATATTATTACCCTTGCCAAATCAATGGCTGGAGGACTTCCGGTGGGAGCAATGATTGCGCGTTCAGAGATTGCAGATTTGATGGTGCCGGGAACGCATGCCTCTACCTTTGGCGGAAGTCCTTTGGTTTGTGCGGGATGTCTTGCGGTGCTTGATACCATAGAAAAAAAGAATCTTCTATCTCGCGCGGTTACAATGGGCGCCTACCTTCATAAAAAATTGGAATTACTAAAGACAAAGTTTTCCTGTATAAAAGAGATCCGGGGGATGGGTCTTATGCGAGGTGTGGAGTTTGACCGTCCTTGCCGAGATCTGCTTCTTTCTTGCCGGACGCGGGGGTTATTGGTAAACTGTACGCACGATACGGTCTTAAGAATTATGCCTGCACTTACAGTAACTCGTTCTGAGATTATCCAGGCAATGGATATTCTTGAACTGTCGCTTGAAGAGTTTTGCGCTATAGGGCCATGAAAAAAGATTTCCTTGATATTACGGATTGTTCGCGGAAAGAGTTGTACCTCTTATTTGATTATGCAAAAAAGTGTAAGGCAGTACGAAAACAAGGAATTTGGAGCCATGAACTTTCTGGCTGTCATATAGGTCTTCTTTTTAGAAAACCCTCTACAAGAACACGGATTTCATTTGAACTCGCTATCACCGAGCTTGGTGGAATTCCTCTTTATCTTGCGGGTGAAAGTACACAGATGTCTCGCGGAGAAAGCGTGTGCGACACTGCTAAAATTTTTTCCCGCTATTTTCACGGACTTGTGGTGCGTACCTTTTCTCATCAAGAAATAGAAGATTTTGCTCGACATTCGGTCTTTCCAGTGGTGAATGCACTTACTGATTTTTCTCATCCTTGTCAGGCGCTTACTGATTTTTTCACTATCTTTGAAAAAAAAGGAAGCCTTGACGATCTTGTGGTTACCTATATTGGAGATCCCAACAATGTTTCTTATTCGCTCTTTATGGCGGCGGATATTCTTGGAGTAGAATCAAGGCTTTCTGCGCCTGCCGAACTTCTTCCTTCAAAAGAATTCCTTCAAAAATTAGAGAATCCTGATCTATTTCAAATGAGCGATGATCCGAAAGCCTTTATTGCCGATTCAGATATTGTATATACAGATACCTGGGTAAGTATGGGAGATGAAGAGAGCGCGGTCCAGAAAGAAGCCCTTCTTCGTCCTTATCAGGTAAATAAAAAGTTGTTCTCTTTCGCAAAACCCACCACGCTCTTTATGCATTGTCTTCCTGCTCATAGAGGACAAGAGGTTACCGATGAGGTTCTTGACAGTCCTGTTTCTATTGTTTTTGATCAGGCAGAGAACCGATTACATTGTCAGAAAGCGCTTCTTTCAATGCTTTTTTCCGCAGAGAAAAAGGTTGTGGAATGATGGATTTTTCCGGAAGAATCAATCGGGTAAGAATGTGGTGCGAAGAGAATGGCGTTGAGGCATTTGTAGGCACCTCATCTTCTGGAATTTTTTATCTTACTGGTCTTCGGGATGTAGAGGGAGTGATTTTCGTTGGAAAGAATAAGGTTCGCCTTTTTCTGCCCGACCTTTATCTTGAAGAAGGCAAAAATCTTCTTCCTAAAGAAGTAAGTATACCGATTATGAGGATGCGCCGCGCCTCTATGAAAAAGATCTTTTCATCTTATAAAAAAATTGCCTGTATTGGCAGTGAATTTTCGGTTGATAGATTTGCTCTTTGGAAGAAGGAGCTTTCTTCCGGGCTTGTAACAGTTTCTGATTTTCTTAAAAGAATCAGAGCAATAAAAGAGCCCGCGGAACTTCTTCTTATCCGAAAAGCAGAGGCTATCGCGCAAAGGGTAATGGAAGAGGTGTTTTCCAGTCTTCAGGTAGGTATGACAGAACTGGACCTTGCCGCGGAAGTCTCTGCGCGTTTACGGAACTATGGCGCAGAGAGAGAATCCTTCCCAATAGTCGCGGCCGGAGGGATGAATACCCTTTATCCTCATCATACGGCCTCGCATTACAAGATCCGCGCAGGAGATCCTGTAATGTTAGATTTTGGGGCTTTGGTAGAAGGGTATGTGAGCGATCTTACAGAAACGTGTATAGTAGGCGAGCCGTCAAAAGAATTTTCTCGTATTCATTCATTAGTATCTTCTGTACGCGATGAATGTATGGCAATGGCAGTTCCGGGAGCAAAGGCGGCAGACCTTCATAAAAGGGCTGTATATCGATTTCGAAAAGAGGGTCTTTCCCGTTTTTTTGTGCATGGACTTGGACATGGCGTAGGTATTGACGTTCATGAAAGCCCTTCTTTGACGCCTTTATCTGCCGATCTTCTTCTTTCAGGGATGGTATTAACAGTTGAACCAGGTCTTTACCTTCCGGGAAAAGGCGGTGTACGCTTGGAAAAAATGGTCTATGTGGGAGATTCTTCATAAAATTTTTTCGTGGCGATTATAATGCCACGCGATATTTACAAGGAACAGATATGGATGCACTTGATTTGAAACCAGGAATGATTATTGAGGTTGACGGAATTATTTATTCTGTTATGTCGGCAGTACATACCCAACAGCAACAGAGGCGGGGAATGGTTCGCTGTAAAGTAAAAGAGTTAAAAAGCGGAAAGTCTAATGAATTTTTATGGCGTTCTGATGTACGGATTAACCTTATTATCGTTGAAGAAAGAGCCTTAACATTTCTTTATAGAGATTCTTCAGGCTTTCATTTTATGGATAGCGTTTCTTTTGAAGAATCTTTTCTTTCTCCTGAAATAGTGGGAGACAATGCCCTTTATATGAAGGAAAACGATGAAATTACAGGTCTTATTTACGAAGGCAAGATACTTGATATAAAAGTTCCCTTTTTTGTAGAGCTCAAGGTTGTGGAAACAGACCCTGGTTTTCGAGGCGATACTGTTCAGGCAGCCAAAAAGCCTGCAACACTTGAGACCGGCCTTGTGGTTCAGGTTCCTCTTTTTATCAATACGGATGATACTATTCAGGTAGATACAAGAACCGGAGGATATGTAACGCGGGTATAAAGCTCTCTCTCAGGGTGTTTTTGCTTCTCTGTATCTATTTCTCCCTGATCTTCTCTCTGTGGTATACTAATATATTATGAATCCCGATGAACTGAAAGTCTATGCAGATTTTATGGCGGAACACGGTCTCATTTATCTTGAGGTGAGGAAAGAGAATTTTCATCTTGTACTTCGCAAAGAAGGGGCGAAAATTGAAGAGACCCCTTCTTCTAATGGATCTGATCAAACTCTTTCTGTACAGATTTCGCAAGAGTGCGAGGAATCCTTGAAACCTCTGCAAAACCTGATTTACGAAGAGGCGCCGTTAGTCGGAACATTTTACCGGGCGCCTTCGCCTCATTCCTCTCCTTTTGTTGAAGTTGGTATGTCGGTTTCAAAAGGAACCACGCTCTGTATTATTGAGGCGATGAAGGTAATGAACGAAATCAAAGCCCGAAACGATGGCGTGATAAAAGAAATTCTTGTAGAAAACGCTACAGTTGTTGAGTTTGGAGAGAAGCTTTTCGTGATGGAACCTCCCTCCTTATAATGATAAGACGAGTCTTTATTGCAAACCGGGGAGAAATTGCGCTTCGGGTTATACGGGCATGCCGCGATCTTGGTATCACAAGCATTATAGGATATTCCGAAGCAGACAGAGAGAGTCTTCCGGTGGCACTTGCGGATGAGAAAATCTGCATAGGTCCCGCCCCTTCCACTGAGAGTTATCTTAATATTCCTGCGATTATTACGTCGCTTGAAGCGAAAGATGCCGATGCTGTTCATCCCGGGTATGGTTTTCTTGCTGAAAATTCCTTCTTTGTAGAAGCTTGCATATCGTCAGGAATTCTTTTTATCGGTCCCGAGGCTTCTACAATGCGTCTTATGGGTGATAAATCCGAGGCAAGAAGAACAATGCGGAGAATACGGGTTCCTGTTACGCCGGGAGCAGACGATCTTTCTGATTCCGAAGAGGCGTTACGAAGCGCAAAGAAGATCCGCTTTCCAGTGATGATCAAAGCATCCGGCGGAGGAGGAGGCCGGGGTATGCGCGTGGCACGGACTGAAAAAGAATTCCTTGCCTCTTGGCTGGCGTGTCGTCAGGAAGCTCAGATAGCATTTGATAATCCTTCATTATATATTGAAAAGTTCATTGACCGCCCAAGACATATTGAGATTCAGGTTCTTGCAGATACACGCGGAAATATCATGGCATTCCCAGAACGAGACTGTTCCCTTCAGCGGCGTCATCAAAAACTTGTGGAAGAAAGTCCTTCTCCTATGGTATCTCCTCGTCTTCGTCGATATTTACAGAATGTTTCACGCCGTATTTGTCGTGCTATTCGCTATTCAAGCGTGGGGACGATTGAATTCCTTATGGATGGATCTATGACCCCCTATTTTATGGAAATGAACACAAGGATTCAGGTGGAACATCCGGTAACAGAGATGGTATCTGATATAGATTTAGTACGTGCGCAGTTAATGATAGCAATGAACGCAAAACTGAATGATTGTGCTGTAGGTGCTGAAGCAAGGGGGCATAGCATTGAATGTAGAATTAATGCCGAAGATCCTGAAAAAAATTTCCTTCCCGCTCCTGGTACTATTACCAAACTTATACTTCCAGGCGGTCCTGGTATCCGGGTAGATACCCATGTGTACGAGGGATATACCATACCGCCTTTTTATGATAGTTTAATTGCGAAAATTATCAGTTATGGAAAAGATCGCCAAGAGGCTGTTGCTCGGATGAAGAGAGCGTTATACGAATTTCGTATTGAGGGTCTTTCTACTACATTGCCTTTTCATAGACGCCTTTTTGCTCATCCGGTTTTTTTAAGCGGCCGTTATTATGTAGGGTGGCTTGAAAAGTTTATTGAATCTGAGGGGAATGGGGATAAATAAGGAAGAAGCGGAACCGGAGGGAAGAATGCAAGAAAATCTGGACAATAAAATGGGTTCGGTAAGAATTGATAGTGAAGTTCTTGGATCTATCGCCGCTATTGCGGCGAAAGGTGTTTCAGGAGTGTATAAAATTACTACAGGATTTGTAGATGGCATCGCGCATCTGTTCCGTAAAAATCCAGATGCTGGCGTGAAGGTTATCCTTAACGAGGGAGAAATTACAGTGGAGCTTGGCGTTATAGTGGAGTATGGTTCCAATATCCCCGAGATAACCTGGAACATACAAAAAACGATTAAAGAAGAATTGGAACGCCAGTCGGGTTTGAGGGTGGTGAAGGTTAATGTGGTAATTGCGGGAGTTCATTATCTTGAGGACGAATCTTCTAAAGAAAAGGGAGTAGGATCATGACGGATCTTCATTCACATACGCTCTTTAGCGATGGAGTTCTTCTTCCTTCAGAACTTGCCAGGCGCGCAATCGTAAAAGGATACGAGGTTCTTGCATTGACAGATCATGTAGACCATTCCACCATAGAGATTGTTATTCCAGCCCTTGTGCAGGCGGCATTGGCAATTAATCGGTCTATGAAGATAAAGATAATTCCCGGATGCGAAATTACCCATATAGATCCTTCGGAGATTGGAGCGCTTGCTGTGGAATGTCGAAAACTTGGCGCGCGTATTATTGTGGTGCATGGAGAAACTTTAGTTGAACCAGTGAAAAAGGGAACCAACCGTTATGGATTGGAAGCTGATATTGATATTCTCGCACATCCCGGGATTCTTTCCGATGAAGAGGCTGTTTGTGCCGCATCCAAAGGAATAGCTGTAGAGATAACTTCTCGTTCGGGACACAGCCTTGGAAATGGAATTGTGGCAAAATTATGGTACCGTCACCGTTTTCCTCTTGTGGTAAACAGCGATAGCCATGCGCCGGGAGATTTGATTGATCGTTCTTTTGCCAGCCGTTTGCTTTCTGCCTCTGGAATTGCGGCTGAAGATATTGAAACAGTTTTGGAATCAAGCAGAGCATTTGCAATGGAGAGATTTTGCCGTGGTTGATTCTGCGATGAACCGCGTGGCATTAGTATGTACCGGCACCGAGAAACTTTCCAAAGATATCCTTTCTACCTGTGTGTGGATAGAGGCGCGGATAGATATTTTCCTTGCATCTTATTCCATTGATTCTCTTCTTCCATGGCTTACAGAGTTACGGACATTTTCCTCTGGAAACCTTATTGGCACTGTCCGTCTCTTTTCAGAACAGTGTCCCGCAAGAAAACGCTTTACCGGGAAAGAACGATATAGAATTTTTAAAAAGATTATGCCATTTGTGGATCTCCTTGATATTGAAGCAATGAGTTCTCTTGCTCTCCCAATGATCGCTGAGGCTCACAATGCGAAGAAAAGAGTGATTTTTTCATACCATGATTTTCAGAGAACTCCTTCAAATACTCGGCTCCAAAGGATTCTCTCTTTTTCCTTAAAACAGGGAGCAGACATAGTGAAGGTTGCGGCGCGTGTCAATAATTCGCATGATTTGTTTCGGCTTCTTTCTTTTACTTTTTCTGCCTCTTCCCGGAATGAGGTTGTGGTAACTCCAATGGGAACCGATCCACTGGGACGCTTGTCTCCTCTTCTTTTTGGTTCGCTTTTTACATATGCCGCTTTTGGAGAACCTACTGCTCCGGGACAATTGGACTGGAAAGAAACGCTATCTCTTCTTCAGCGTATCAAGTAACCAATGAAGATCTTTATTAAGTCAATAGAGGTAAGGTTGCGAAAAAGATCAATCTGTTTATTCTTTCCCTTACTTTACTTGACAGCCATTGGGTATATGCTATACTTTTTCTCAAGATGACACCTATGAGATTTTTCCTTTCCTTCGGTTGAGCGCGAAGAAAGCCGAAAAGGAGGTGAACAATGACAATGGGCGCGCGACTTAACATACGGAAGAGGAAAGGGAGAATGAATGTAACCAGAGGCCCAAGGCCGAAGGATTACATAGATAACTGAAAGGGAGTATACAATATGCGTAAAGCGATTATGATGCTTCTCGCGCTCGGACTCATCGTAGGTATTGGAACTTCCGCGATGGCCGCAGTCGAGAACGTGAAGGTTGGTGGTGATATCACCATCAAAGGTATTTATAGAAGCAATTTTGATTTAGCAAAAGATGGAGTTGGTCTTTTAGATATGAAAGGAATGCACTACATCTATGCTGGCACCCGTGTCTATGTTTGCGCCGATCTTTCCAACAATGTCAGCACCATGATCCGTTTTATCAATGAACGGGATTTTGGAAACGATTATCTCCGTGAAATTGAAGGATCCGTGATTCTTGACCTTGCCTATGTGAAGCTTGCCGACCTGTTTGTACCAGGACTTAACCTGACTGTTGGTCGCCAGGAATATCAGATTGGCGATGGCCTGGTGGTTGGTAGCAGATACAGAGCTCTTGATTATGTTGGAGCTGATATCGGCACCGCAGCAATAGATCTCGGAATGCAGAAGGCGTTTGATGCAATAAAGATTGATTATGCTCTGGCAAGTTGCCCGGTTACGATGGAACTGTTCCGGTCAAAGATTGTAGAAAGCTACATCAATCCTACTTATGCCGGTATTTCTCTGAAAGATGTAGATCTTACTTCTTTGAGCGTCAATGTGAAGGGTGATTCTTTCTCGGTGAATCCTTACCTTGTGAACCTTTCATCCGATGGCATTCTTGGAGTGGCTGGTACTGATGTTTCTTTGAGCCTTTGGACAATTGGTGCCATTGGTGCCTGGAATCCAGTGGAAGCTCTTAACCTGAAACTGGAACTTGCCAAGCAGTTTGGCGAACTGGACGGCCCTAATATGGATTTCAAGGGATGGGCAGGCCAGATTGCAGGAAGCTGGGGTTTTGGCGGAAGTTTGAATCCTGTGGTAAAGGCTGGATATAGTCACTTTACTGGTCAGGATTTTACCAAGAATGATATTTCTGCATGGATTCCTGTCTTCCCCGCCAATGTTTCTTCAAGAGTTGGAAAGATTGCATATGCATCTCTCTTCCCGGTGGGTGAATCTCTTGCGCTTTCAGTTCCTATGCCCGCTGTTTTGGGTACTGGACTGGGTGCACTCAATCTTGGATTTGCCATTCAGCCTACCGATAAGCTCGGAGTTAGTTTGGATTTCTATAACCTCCGTGCCCTTAAGACGCTTGTTGGCAATCGCAAGGCTCTTGGAAACGAAATTGATGTAGAATTCTCTTATGCCTACAGCGAAGATGTCTCTTTTGGTCTTGATCTTGGATATTTGCTCACCGGTGGCCGTGTGAAAGAGGTTCTCGGTGCAGGAAATCAAGAGAATGCCTGGCAGGCAATTGCATCTATGAAGGTGGCATTCTAAGTTAGATTGTATGTTGGGGCGCTCCTTTTTGGAGCGCCCCTTTTTTTTTATCTATGAGTTTTAGAAATAGCGATGGTGAAAAGTGTAAGATTGTGAGAAAGCGCTGTATTTATGGTACACTATTCTCTATTCTGATTACTAATCATAGGAGATCTTCTTATTGGGAGAAAGCGTATGGGTAGCTTTTCACAGAAAGAACAAGAAGGGTTAAGAAGCTTTTTAAAGGAGGCATTATATGAAGATGTGGGATCAGGAGATGTAACCTGTTCTGCCCTTTTTCAGGATTCTTTTATTGTTTCTGCATCTCTTCTTTCAAAGAATAATGGTATTCTTGCCGGAATAGAACCTTTTCTTGAAGTATTCCGTATTCTTGATCCTTTCTGTGTAACAAACGATTTCCCTGAAGATGGGTCGCGGCTTACAAAGAATATGAAGATTGGAATGATTCAAGGAAAGGTCTCTGCTCTTCTTACTGGAGAGAGAGTTGCATTGAATATTCTTTCTCATCTTTCTGGCATTGCAACCTTAACTTCTCGTTTTGTGGAATCTGCCGGAGGAGATTTTCAGATATTAGATACTAGAAAGACCCTTCCGGGAATGAGAACTCTTGAGAAATATGCGGTTCGTATAGGAGGAGGATATAATCACCGAAGAGGGCTTGATAGTATGATTATGATTAAAGATAATCACATTTCTTCATGGATCTCCGTATATGGCGGTTCGCGTATAGAGGCAATTCCAATTCTTATAAAGAATGCCAACGCCAAAAAAGGTTCTCTTAAACTTGAGGTTGAGGTTGAATCCCTTGAGGAAGCGTTTGCCGCCTGGAATGCTGGAGCGGATATTATTATGTTTGACAATTCTTCTCCTGAGATGATTAAAGAGTTCTTAGCGCGTATTGGTACAAAACATCCTCCTGTTATTGAGGCCTCTGGAGGCATTTCTCTCGCCACAGTGCCATCTTTTCGGGGATCTGGGGTGAATTGGGTTTCTGTGGGCGCTCTTACTCATTCTGCGCCTGCATTTGATTTTAGTCTTGAGATTATTCCCTCTTCTTCTTCCCTTTTAGAGTGAGGCATCGCTGATGTATATAGATACCCATTGCCATCTTGATTTTTCTGAATATATCTCTGATAGAAAGGAAATTCTCGGCCGCGCCCGCATGGGAGGAGTAGAGGCGATTGTAAATGTGGGCACGAATCTCTCTTCTAGTCAATGGTCTGCGGATTTTGCAGAAGAAGAAGGCGATATTTACGCAGCGGTGGGAATTCATCCTTCTGAGGCACATAAAGTTTCCTATACTGATTTTTCTGAAATAGAGAAGTTATGTTCCAGAAAAAAAATCGTTGCAATGGGCGAAACAGGACTTGATTATTATCGGGCGCCAGAGACCAAAAGAGCCCAAAAAGAACTCTTTTCTTGCCATGTGAAGTATGCGCGGGATTATGGGATCCCTCTTATTGTACATCAGCGCGATGCGCAAGACGAGGTTTTAGAAATTCTTGACAGAGATGGACCAGTGCGCAAGGTGATCTTTCATTGTTTTTCCGGAGACCCTGTTTTGCTTAACGTTTGCAGGGAGCGAAGATGGTATATCTCCTTTACGGGAATTATTACCTTTCCGAACGCTCGCGATCTTCAGAAATCTGTGGAAGAGGCTCCCCTTGACCTTATTTGTGCAGAGACAGATGCGCCTTTTCTTGCTCCTATTCCTTATCGGGGAAAGAGAAATGAACCCCTGTATGTAAAATATGTGGTACAAAAAATTGCGAGTATAAAATCTCTTCCTGAAAAAGAAGTTGCGGAAAAGATACGGTTAAACTCCTTACACTTTTTTTCTCTTTTGTAGGAGAATGGATGAAAGTAAGAATTTTCACCTTTGGCTGTAAGGTTAACCAGTATGAATCTCAATGGCTGAGAGAGGCTTTTGTTTCCCGAGGAGACGAAATAAGCGAGGAAGATGATTTTGACTTAGCGCTGGTAAATACCTGTTGTGTGACTGCAAAAGCTGAAAAAGATGCAAGAATCCTTGTAAGACGTCTTCTTCGGGAAGGGAAGATGGTACAGATAACAGGATGTATCCCAGAGAAACCAGAAGGTTTTTTCTTGCGTGACTATTCTGATGCTGAGATTCTTCGTCGCCATAAAGTCTATTCTCATTTTCCGAAAGCAGATCGGAAAATCTCTTCTTTCGCGGGTCATACGCGGGCATTTGTAAAGATAGAGGATGGATGTAACAATCGCTGTGCCTATTGTATTGTTCCCTTGGTACGGGGTCCTGTTAGGACCCGACGAGAAAAAGAGATTCTCGGAGAGGCGGCAGGCCTTGTTTCTGCGGGATACCGCGAACTTGTCTTAACTGGCGTAAACCTTGGATCATACGGAGCAGAGACAGGTACCTCTCTTTCTCGGCTTCTTCCAAAACTTGCGGAAAATCCATTGCTGAAGAGGATCCGATTAAGTTCTATAGAACTTCCGCACATTACTCCATTGCTCTTATCTACCCTTGCACAGATTCCCGCTTTCTGTCCTTCCTTCCATATTCCTCTTCAGAGTGGCTCGGACAGAATCCTTTCTTTGATGGGGCGTTCCTATGGTGCCGCAGAATTTCTTGACACAGTTTTCCGTATCAAAGATCTTTTTCCTTCTGCGCTCTTTACTACCGATGTTATGGTGGCATTTCCCGGAGAATCTGATAGCGATATTGAGGCAACCTGCGATATAATCAGAAAAGTAGGTTTTTTCAGATGTCATCTTTTTCCTTTTAGTCCGAGAGAGGGAACGCGCGCCTATACAATGCCAGACCATATTCCTGCTTTGAGAAGAAAAGAACGTATGGCACGGGTACGGGCTTGTGCAGAAGAGGTAAAAAGAAGGATTGCATTGAAGTATATTGGAAAAGAGCACGAAGTACTCTTTGAACAATCCAGAAACGGTTTCCAGACAGGATTTACAGAAAACTATCTTTTGACAGGGAGTACAAGCCCTTTATGCAGAGAGGGAGAGATTGTCAGGGTTCGTCTTCTTTCTCCGCCTTCTTCTGAACAGGCATGGTTTATCGCTGAGCCCTGTGTGTAATAAGGTTGAGCGCTTCGGTTCTTGTCCGAATATCTCTCATAAAAATCCCACGAACCGCGGAAGTAACAACCTTTGCTCCCGGTTTTTTAATCCCTCGCATTAACATACACATATGTTCTGCTTCAACAATAACCATTGTTCCCTGTGGTCTAAGAACTTTCATTATTGTATCTGCAATCTGGGTAGTCAGACGTTCCTGCAGTTGGAGCCTCTGCGCATACGCATCTACAAGCCGGGCGAGTTTACTGATACCGACAACCCTTTTTCCTTCGGGAAGATAGGCGATATGCGCTTCTCCGTAAAAGGGTAACAGGTGATGTTCACAGAGAGAAAAAAGCGGAATATTTTTTAGGAGAACAAGTTCGTTATACTCTTCATAAAAGACCTTGCCTAAAATTTTTTCTGGGTCTCTTTTCATTCCTGAAAGAATTTCTTCATACATTCTCGCGACACGTTCCGGAGTTTCTTTCAACCCTTGTCTTTTGGGGTTTTCGCCAATTTCCCGAAGAATGGTGCGTATCGCCTTTTCAATTGTCGGAGAGGGGTTCTGTGGGCTCTTCATACATATCCTTTTTCTCTTCTGAATCAGGAGAGGAGGTCTTTTTATTCTCTTTTTCCTGTACACTCTTTTCTGGGAAGAGAATCGCAGAGATTTCCTGTGAGGTAAGGGTTTCTTTTTCAAGAAGCTGGGCGGCAAGTTGGTCAAGGGTATCTCTTTTTGAGAGAAGAATTTCTTTGGCTTTTGCGGCTGCTTCGTCAAGGATTGCCTTTATTTCATTATCTATTTCTCTATTGGTTGCTTCGCTGGTGCTTCGTTGCTGGACAAGATCTCTTCCGAGAAAGACTGTTTCCTGGCTTTGATAACTTACAGGTCCAAGATTTTTGTTCATCCCCCATTCACAGACCATTTTCCGCGCGATTCCCGTGGCGACACGGAGATCATGCTCGCTTCCGGTAAACATTGTTCCAAAGACAATTTGTTCTGTAACTCGTCCTGAAAGAAGAGAGGCGATCATACTTTTAAAGTAGGTATCGCTCTCAATAAACTTATCTTTTTCGGGAATACCATGTGTAATACCTAGCGCGCTTCCGCGGGGGATAATGGTAACCTTATGGATAGGATGCGTTTCAGGAAGAAGACTTTGTACGATTGTATGTCCTGCTTCATGGTAGGCGATAATCTTCTTTTCTTCCTCTCCAATTACTAAACTTCTTCGTTCTACTCCTAAAAGAACCTTATCTTTTGCATATTCAAGGTCTTCTGTTTCTATCATAGATTTATTCTGTTTTGCCGCATAGAGCGCGGCTTCGTTGACGATATTCGCAATGTCTGCTCCGGAAAGACCGGGAGTAGACCTCGCCATTACATTAAAATTTACCGTGGAAGCTACAGGTTTGTTTTTTGTATGAACCTTAAAGATTTCAAACCGTTCCTGAATATCTGGTAAAGATACAACAACGGTACGATCAAATCTTCCGGGTCTGGTAAGGGCAGGATCTAAGACATCGGGTCTGTTTGTGGCCGCCATAATAATAATGCCCTCTTCGGTTTGAAAGCCGTCCATTTGTACTAAAAGCTGGTTGAGTGTTTGTTCTCGTTCGTCATGTCCGCCTCCTAATCCCGCAAACCGTTGTCTTCCCACCGCATCTATTTCATCAATAAAAATAATGGCGGGCGCTACTTTTTGCGCCTGACGAAAGAGGTCCCGTACCCGTGCCGCTCCAACTCCTACAAACATTTCTACGAAATCCGAACCGCTCATTCCAAGAAATGGAACATTCGCTTCTCCTGAAACAGCTTTTGCTAACAGGGTTTTTCCTGTTCCCGGAGGTCCTATAAGAAGGACTCCCTTTGGAATTTTTCCACCGAGCTTTTGGAATTTTTTTGGTTCTTTTAGAAATTCAATGATTTCGTCAAGTTCTTCTTTTGCCTCTATGGATCCTGCGACATTAGCAAAAGTGATACGGTTTTTAGGATCAGGGGCAACAGGTTTGCTCCTGCTGAAAGAGAAGACCTTATTGCTTTCAGAGCCCGCTTGACGATTAATGAGGAACATAATAAGAAAGAAGATAAGCACCACCGGAAGGATATTAATAATAAGGCCTGGCCAGAAGTTTGAAACAGGTTCTACCTTGAACGATATCTGATTTTCTCGGAGAATAGTGTAAAGTTCCGGATCGTTTCCAGTATAGGATTGAAATTTGCTTCCATCTTTTAGGGCTCCGTTTACATATCCTTCTTTAACGATAATTGTTCCTTGGATATGTCCGGAAACCGCCTCTTCAATAAAATCGCTGTAGGCGAGAGTTTTCTTCCCTTCTCCGAAAAAGGGAGCTTTGCTTGCCAGTGCGATAAGCACAACAAATGCAAGCATCCAGATAAAAATACTCTTCATAAAATTCTCTTTTGGAAATTCAGGCTTTCTGTTCATGATGCCTCGTTGTTGCTGTAGATGTTCTTTTTTTTCTTTTGGATATAACGCATGGATTGGCGCGGAAAAGAGGAAGTTGTAATAATACCGATAGCTCCTGCTTTGAAGATTTCCTCTGCTGCGACCAGTGTTGCATTTATCCCTGCGACAAGGGGGAGTGTAGAATTTTTTTGCGCATTCGTCAAGAATTCTATCCCTGAAGCGTGAGAATCGGAAAAATCATCCTCTATCAGAAGGAAATCAGGATGCTGTTGAAGTGCGCTGAGAAAGTTTTTCCAGGTTGGGCATCGGATTCCGATGATACTCCCGGGAAGAATTTTTTTTGCTTCTGCGACAGGAAGGCTGGTAGTACTTAAGAGAAGTCCTTTTGCTCCCGACAAAAGGGCAATATCTGCCTGTTCTTCAACAAAAATTATGGTATGGGGATGGGTTCGTACCGCTACACGGGAAGCGCGGAGGAATGTTGCGGTATTGCGGCATTGAGGTACGAGAATTGCTTCGGGAATATGCGCATCCCGAGATATACAGGAAGAAACCTTTCCTTTTCCTTGCGGAAGAAGAAGGCAGAGAAATGGTTTGGGAGGAAGCACTGGAAAGAAAAGAGCGCAGAATTCCTTTTCCATCTGATAGACTCTGAATCTAAGTTTTGCCCAGGTGCTGGTATATTCAGGAAAGATTGTTTTACTGTATTCTTCAATAACACGCATTGATTCTCCAGCCCGAGAAAAATTTCTCCGTATAATCGTATCTACTGTTGTTTGGGCAGGAAGCGAAAAATCTTTTCCCGGATCTGTTTCAACATCTCTCCACTGTATGATACTTTCTCCAAAAGAATCTATCACGGTTTTTGTAAAGTCATGGCGTATTTTTCTGATATCAGAGGCCATTTTCTCCGTATCTCCACAAAATCTTACTCCATCCTCAATAACTCGCAGTGCTTCGCGGGTACGGTTAAAGTTCGCATCAATAATCCGAAACATTCTATGCGGGTTCATAGGGCAGATTCTCTTTTTTTTGCAAGGATTGAGGTAGAGATTCCCGGTACCATGGGAAGAAAGACCACCTTGCCTCCCCGAGAACGGACTATTTCTTCTCCTACAATAGGTTGACCGCGATATTCTTCTCCTTTTGCAAGAATATCCGGCTTAATTTTTTCAATAAGTTTTTTAGGGGTTTCCTCAGAAAAAAGAAGACAATAATCCACATATTCAATGGCGGCGACAATAGCGATACGTTGATCTTCCGGTACGAAAGGTCGTTTCGGACCTTTAAGTTTTTTTACCGATATATCGCTGTTGATGCCTACCACTAATAGATCTCCAAGGTGTTTTGCATGTGTAAGGCTTATAAGGTGGCCGTAATGGAAAAGATCAAAACAACCATTGGTAAATACAATAATTTTCCCTGATTGTCTTGCTTTTTCAAGGATTGGTATAAGTGTGGTTTCAGTATGGATTTTATGGCGCATGGCACATTCTTTCTTCAATAAGGGCCGCGAGAGCATGGAGAAAAATCGCATGTATTTCCTGAATTCTTGCGGTATGAGAAGAATTCACAGAGAGAACAATATGAGAAAGATCCGCGAGCGGGTTTGGAACTTTTCCGGTTAATGCAATGACTGGAATATTCTTTACAGCCGCGGTTTCTACTCCGCGAATCACATTCGTGGAAGATCCAGAGGTTGAAATAGCGATCAAGATATCTTTTTCATCTCCAAATGCGAGTACCTGCCGCGAAAAGATCTCTTCAAAAGAGTAATCATTGGATAGGCTAGTTAAGACAGAGGGGTTTGTGGAGAGTGCGATAGCAGGGTATCCTTTTCTTTCTTGCTCAAACCTTCCTACAAGTTCTGCCGCAAAATGGAGTGCGTCTGCCGCGCTTCCGCCATTTCCGCATAGCAGAACTTTTCCTCCTTTTTGAAGAGAATCCACGATAGATTCTCCCGCAAGAAGAATCTTCTGATATTGTTTCGGATCTTTGGCTTCACGCACAAGCCGAATATGGTCGGAAAAGATTGTTTCAAGAGGATGGTTCATCTTCATTGGAAATAGAATCGTCAAAATCAGAATCAGGTGTTTGTGTTGTTTCTGAGGAGATGCCCGTAAGAATGATTTCAATATGAGAAACGCGTTCTACGCCAACAACGTCTTGGAGATAATTTTTAGTAAGTTCCTGGATTTGGGCGGTAAGTTCGGGAATATTATAGTTTTCCGCTATTTTAAGAGATATTAATGTTTCAAGTCCTCGGGAAGTAATGCCGGCCCTAACACGGATTGCGTGAATATCGCGTATCTGCGAGACAATTTTGGTAATAATAAACTCTTCAATAGCTTTAAGAGATATCCTTACTTTTCCTTCAGGGTTTTCAAGGGTGATACTTTTTGTGCGGATACGAAAATCAACCCAGTATACAAGCCATAATATACTGACAAGAAGAATGGTCAATGCCACAATGCCGAGAATGAGAATGTTTTGTTGCGAAAATTCCAAGGTTGACTGGATAAGTTCTGGTTTTACCCAAAAGATTGCCATGAGAAAGATTGAAAAAAATCCTAGGATAATATAGAATCCTTGAAGAATTGTTGTGAAAATTTTCATAGAACTCTTCTCCTATAATGGATTGAATACATGCTTTTGTTAACCGCGCACGCACATAGGAAACGCTTTATTGAGCGTGCTATTCTCTTTTTTTGCAAAAAACAATAAGAATGATTGGTGTGTGTATCTTTATTTTATCCTTTTTTTGCGGTATTATGCAAGTTTTTCCAGAGAGAAGAGCCCTTCAGAATTTTTTCGTATCATTTTTTTCATTTCAAGACTTGTTATTATCTGCGCAATATCTGCGGCATTCATTAAAGAAGCGGCAACAATCTCATCAAAACGCATAGGTTTTTTTTGGAGAATATGATAGATTTTCATCTCTTTTTCTTCAAGTTTTTTAAGAATCTCCTCATGTTTTTGTCTAGAAGGTTTAGATGGAGCCGCTCTTATTCCAAGCATTTCAAGGATTTCAGATGGTTCTTCCACGGGGCAGGCTCCTTGACGAAGAAGAAGGTTGTTACCTCTTCCTCTTAATCGTCCCGCATCTGTGGGAAGAACCCATACTTCTCGGTTTTGGTCCGCGGCAAACCCTGCGGTGATAAGCGCGCCGCTGCGAAGGCCCGCTTCAATAATAACCACGCCTTTACTTAATCCAGAGACAATCCTATTTCTTCGGGGAAAATTTCCTCGGTTTGGAGAGACCGAGAGGGGAAATTCAGTAATAACAGCTCCTGATTCAGCGATTTTTTCAGCTGTAGACGCATGTTCCGGCGGATAAAGATGGTTAAATCCGCTTCCGAGCACTGCGACAGTAACACCGCGCGCCCGCAGAGCCGACTGATGCGCAATAATATCTATTCCGCGGGCAAGACCGCTTATGACCGCAACCTTGTTTCGCGCCAGTTCAAAGGCAAAGCGGGATGCCATTGAAATACCAAAAGAAGAAGGGTTGCGTGTTCCTACGATTCCTATACTATAAAGGGTTGGAAGGAGTTTTCCTTTTACATAAAGTACTGGAGGGCTATCGGGAAGTTCCTTTAAGAGCGCGGGATAGTCAGGATCGCTTTGCGTGATAATAGAGATACCTTTTTGAGCCGCGCATTCTAATTCTTCCTGCCATGGAAGATCCTTCCATTTTGAAAGCCGAACTGCCACTGATTGGGGAATTCCCGCTTCTCTTGCTCCTCTTTCTCCCAATTCAAGAATAGCCTCGGGACTTCCGCAATAACGGAGCAGGGCCGCACTTCTTAAAGGCCCGATTCCTTCTATCATATTAAGGACAACCCATGCGGTTTTTCTATCCACCATGATTAAACAAGGGTATGCGGATTAAAAAGACGGGAGTATTCATCAAGAGCGAACCTATCGGTCATTCCCGCAAGGTAATCGCAAATTACCTGTTCTTTTTTTTCTGATTGGATTTTTTGATACACGCTGGGCGGGAGTTGCCGAGGTTCATGAATGTATGCTTCAAAAAGATCATGAATAATGCGCGATGCTTTTTCCGCCATCCGTATAACGCGGTAATGATTGTACATTTTTTGAAAGAGATAGCTGTTTAGATCATTATAGAGGGCTCCAATTTTCTGGCTATGCGCGATGATGGAAGGCATCGCTCTCACTTCATCTACATGGTTAGGGCGAGTTTCTGTAAGTTTTTTTGAACTTTCCCGCAGAATATCACTTACAAGAATATTAATCAGGTTTCTTACTCCTATGCGGTGTTTCATTTCTCTGTTATGATGGGAGGGTATTGTTTTGAGTGCTTTATTCCACAAGGAGATTTTGGATAGTTCTGTTTCGTCAAGAATTTTTGATTGTATTCCGTCATCTATATCATGGCTTGTATAGGCGATGGCATCGGCTTTGTTGACAATTTGGCATTCAAGGCTTGGAGAAAGAAAGAAGGAAAACTCTGTGGTTTCCGGAGTGTCATAGTGGGTTGAGTGGCGTACGATTCCTTCGCGAACCTCCCATGAAAGATTAAGTCCGTTAAAGGAAGGGTATCGTTTTTCAAGAAGATCTACAATGCGGAGACCATGCCGATTATGTTCAAAACTCTGGCCATGTCGTTTCATTTCTTCCTGAAGCGCGTATTCTCCCTTATGTCCGAAAGGGGTATGTCCAATATCATGCGCAAGACTAATAGCTTCCGTAAGATCTTCATTAAGCCCAAGTCCTCGTGCAAGGGTTCGGGCAATCTGTTGTACTTCAATCGTGTGGGTAAGACGATTCCTATAGTAATCTCCTTCATGGTAGATAAAGACCTGGGTCTTATATTCAAGCCTTCTAAAGGCGGTAGAGTGGATGATTCTGTCGCGGTCTCTTTGGAAAGATGTACGGTAGGGATGGAGAGGTTCAGGATGGATTCTTCCCTTTGATTTTGCGCTTCGCACTGCGCCGGGGGAGAGAGAGAGTTCCTCTATCCGTTCCAGTTCCATTCGGCTACGCATCGGACTTTTTAGAAATATAGCCCCAGGGATTTACGGGAAGATTCTTTACCCTTACCTCAAAATGGAGGTATCTTCGGGTCTGATCGCCTGCTTTCATTACTCCTATTATATCGCCGGCTTTTACATTTTGTCCCTGACGGACCTTGATAATAAGGTCATGACCATATACGGTGAAGAGGTCGTTGGCATGTGCAATAATAATTGTTTCTCCATATTTTGCCGTGGTTCCCGCGTAAGAAACCTTTCCGTTGCGGCTGGCTCTTACTGTTGCGGAAGGAGCGGTGAGTATATCTATTCCCTTATTTCCCATCTCTCCGTAATTGCAGATAACGGTTCCTTTTAATGGCCAGAGAAGTATCTTTTCCGGAGCGGGAACTGGTGGTTGTGTGGATACAGGAGCGGCAGATGATAAGGCTTCATTTAAATCCGGCGTGAGAGCAATGAGTGGTTGTGTTTTGGAAACTCCCGGAATACGAAGCTTCTGTCCTAAAAGAATTTCATCGGAGAGAAGTTTATTGGTCTCTTTAATCTGTTCTATTGTAACTCCATAATATTTGGCAATACGGTATAAATTTTCTCCTTTTCTGACAATATGAAGAGTTGACTGGGATACTGTTTCTTTTTGTTGGGCGGCCGCAGAACTTTTTTTCCAGTATCCCTTTTCAGGAACTGGAGCGCATCCGGTAACTATAAAGAGAAAAAAGATGATTTCAGGTATTTTTACTTTTTTCATTTTTTTGAAATAAGAGCCAATTATTTTTTTCTTTCGTGAATCTAAGTAAAATATAGGTTCCTTGAATTTTTTCACCTTTTAATTCTACCACAATTTCATTGGATTTCCGTTTCTTTAGGAAAAAAGTACCTTTATCCCATATTAACACTTTTCCCGCGCCATACGATCCTTCCGGAATTTCTCCCTCAAAGGTTCCATAAGAGAGAGAATGGTCTTCTACCTGTACTGCGAGCCGTTTTTCTCCTGGAATCAAGGGAATTTCTTTGGGAATTGCCCATGATTTCAGAAGGCCGTCAAGTTCAATCCGTAGATCAAAATGGTGCCGCGTGGCAAAATGTTCATGAATTACGAAGAATCCTGTTCTTTCTTCTGTAGGTGTGCGGAAGGGCAAATTCTTTTTAGGGCGCACTTTCCGCAAAGGGGATTGATTGCTTTGCATACAGATCTCCCGTGAAGAATGATGCGGGATGAAAAGGCCTTCCATTGATCCTGAGGAATTATTTTCATCAGATCCTTTTCAATGGCGGTGGGTTTCACTTCTTTTGTAAGTCCGAGCCGACGGCTGATCCGGGCGACATGAGTATCTACCACAACTCCTATATTGATATTGAATGCCTGTGAAAGAACGACATTTGCCGTTTTTCTCGCAACTCCGGAGAGTGCGGTAAGTTCCTCCATGGTATTGGGTACTACTCCTTTATGACGTGAAACAATCTGTTGGGAAGATTGTTGAAGGTATCGTGCTTTGTTATGGAAAAAATTCACAGACGAAATAAGGGATTCAATCTCTTCAATGGTGGCATTGGCAAGTCTGTCGGGTGAAGGAAATTTCTTGAAAAGCGCGGGAGTTACGCGGTTTACAAGAATATCGGTACTTTGCGCGGAAAGTATGGTTGCTATCAATAATTGAAATGGATTGGTATGACGAAGCGCAGTGCGGGTAGAAGGGTACGACTTCTCTAATGTACGGAGGATTTCATCTATTTTGTTCATAGAGATAGTGTAACAGAAAATAGTTGCGTGGCAAGACTATTAATCATGCCTTTTTTCTTGATCCATTACTTACTACCCTGTTTAGGGCACAATGATGTGTCGGAAAATCGGAAAAGGTAGGGATAGGGCCCAACGATTCATGATATACTAATAAGATGAAGCGCGTATGTCTTTTAGGTATTCTTTTTTTCCTTTGTATAGGATGCAATAAGAAGGATATTACCACGACTCATCGTTCTTTGGTTACTATCGCGGCGGTTGGCGATATTGTGATGGGTACTGATTATCCGTCGCTTTGCCTTCCTTCAGATAAGGGCGCTCATTTCTTTAGAGACTCAGTTGCTCTTCTTTCCTCAGCTGATGTCGCGTTTGGAAATCTTGAGTCGGTTCTCGCCGAAGGGGGCAATTGTGTAAAAGATGTCTCTTCACGGCACCAGTTTGCTTTTAGGACTCCCCCGGAATACGCGGCGCGTCTTTCCGAAGCGGGGTTTGATGTGGTTTCTCTTGCGAACAACCACGTTATGGATTTTGGAGCGCACGGACTTGAGTCTACAAAGTCGGCTTTACGAAAATACCGAGTCGCATGGGCGTCTCGCGATGGAGATATCGCGGATATATGGGTAGGAGATATCTTAGTCAGGATCGTGGCATTTACTTGGGGTGGTGCGAAACGATCCATTTGCGATCCTACCAGTGTTCTTACCGAGATTAAATATCATGCCGAACAATCTGGGATTTTAGTTGTTTCTATCCATTGTGGCGCTGAGGGTCGCGATGCGATTCGGGTAGGCAAATCCGAGGAATACTATCTCGGAGAAAAGCGAGGCAATCCCCGTCTTCTTGCGCGTGGAGCGATTGATGTTGGAGCAGATCTCGTTGTAATGCATGGACCTCATGTTCCCCGGGGAATGGAAGTGTATCAAGATAGACTCGTCGCGTATAGTTTAGGAAACTTTCTTACCTATGGATGGAGTCTGAACGATCGATCGCGTCTTGCTCCGATACTTGTCGCGCGTCTCGCTCCCGACGGTTCTCTTGAAGAATTCAAGGTGCATTCATTTATTCAGCGAAAGGCCGGTTATCCTGAGCCTGATCCCGCACTCGGAGCGATTCGATTGATGGAAGAATGTTCCGCGATAGATTTCCCGAATACTTCGGCATGGAAGTCAGGTAAAGTGGGTTTTACAGAGGAGAATGAATAGCAACCGAAATGATGGAGGTTTAGTGACCCATGACAAGAGTGAGCCATGCCGGAATAGTAATAAGGCCGAAAACATGGGTTAAAAAGACACCGGCCGCGGCATATTCTGCATCCGCACCATAGGTTTCGCTTAATACAACGCTTGCGATTGCGCATGGCATGACAGCGACTGTTGCCAAAACAGGCAGTATTTCTTTAGAAATAGGAAGAGCTATAAGCAGAGCGATTGCGACCGCAGGGACAAAGAGAAGCCGTATTCCCGCGATTCCAAATTGTGCGGGATGAAATATTTCGGAAATATGTACATCAAGAAGTCTACTTCCCGCAACAAACATTGCAAGAGGAATGGCTGCTTTTCCAAACATATCAAGGGAAGTAATCAAAGAAGCGGAGATTTCCGGAAAGAACGAACCGTATGATCCAAGCCATGTTCCGACACCCGCGGCCTTCAAACAAAGTACAATAATTGCTGAAAAGAGTGCGAGCATCGGCATACTAAAAAGATGCCGGAGATTTTCTTTCTTAAAAGTATTTCCTGTAAGTCCAAGGATTCCAAGTGTCCATACAGCGATTTCAGATCCAAGGGTTGAAAAGATAAGAAGCGCGATACCAGCGTCTCCCCAATACATAAGAACGATCGGCATTGGAAGGAAAGAGTAGTTATTGATGGTTGTTTGAAAAAGAAAGACATTACGGGAAGAAGGAGAAGAAAACCGAAAAAAATCACGGATTGCGATACCCGCAAAATATCCTATTGCCATAATTCCAAAGGTGGCGGCGGGAAGGACCCAGTGTGAAGCAAGTTTTTGAAGGGTGAAATTGCTTGTTAGTGAAGAAAAAATAAGTGCGGGATAGAAAAAGTTCGTAATGATTACCGCGGTCCGTTTTGCCGTATGGGTATCAAGAAATTTAAGTTTTCTGGCGAGCGCTCCAAGCGCTATGATAAAAAATATTGCAAAAACACGGATCAAAAGAGGTATAAACATAGCATCTCCGAAAAAAAGAAGAAATTTTCCTGCAGAGAATCCTATGCATTATACCCTATTTTTTTCGTAATACCATCTTTTTCCTTTTCTCTATTGCTCCTTTGAATGTCCCGCGGTATAATAGATAGTAAGAAAGATTTTTCTTTCTTAAGACCCATATTAGGAAAAACATGGGCTATAAGAAGCGCGGTATCGGAGATAAGAGGTTTGCAGGAATTTTTGCTACCGCCTATCTTATATTTGCTATTTTTTGGATTCTTCTTTCCGACTGGGTTGTTGAGCGTTATTCTCCCACAGTATTGACAAAAATCCCCCTTCAAACAATCAAGGGACTTCTTTTTCTTTCTGCAACCGCATTGTTATTCTATTGGATTCTTGAAAGGAACAGAAAAAAAATTGATACTCTTCGTGAACAGGCAAATCACCTCTATGACGAAGCGCCCTGTGTCTATATTTCTCTTTCTTTTGAGGGTATGATCGTTGCGGTAAATGCTTTTGGTGCTTCTCATCTTGGATATAAGGATCAGGGTTTGATTGGAAAGAATTTTCTTGATCTTGTATATAAGGAAGACAGGGCTTTTTTTCACACGGTAAGGGCTGCATGCCTGCAAAATGGAGCATTACTTTACAGTGCGGATTTTAGGGTTCAGCACAGCAAGCAGAATACGATTCTATGGTTCAGGGCACATTGCAGAACTATAGAGGACGAATCATTAGGTACTCTTTTTCTTCTCGCTTGTCAGGATATTACAGAATTACACGGCCGCTACCAATCTCTTGTGGAGAGCGAAAGTAAGTACCGTTTGATTGTAGAGCAGATGAAGGATCTTGTTTGGACAATGAACTCTGCAATGCAGTATACTTATGTTAGTCCTTCTGTATTGCGAATGCGCGGTTACACCTCGGAAGAGATGATGGAGCAAAGTCTTGACGAGGTGCTTGCACCTAGTTCTGTTTCTGTTGCGACAGCCTTTTTTATCAAGGAACTTGAGAGTGAATTTCTTGGGATGGAAGATTTTTTTCGCTATCGTACCATAGATTTGGAACTGAAAAAAAAGAATGGAAGCACGGTATGGGTTGAAACACAGGTTTCAGTACTTCGAGATAGTAGCGGAACTCCTACCGGACTTCAAGGAGCAATGCGGGAGATTAGATCGCGAAATCCTTCACATTCTTTGTATGAAGTCCATCCATAATCGATTTTTTCCCTTGCGAAAAATCAAAGACTGGATAGACTTTTTTTACTTTTGTGCGTGATGACGGGGAGGAAAAAGTGAAGATTGTGGTGCTTGATGGATATGTGTTGAATCCAGGTGATTTTTCATGGAAACCTCTGGAAGAGTTTGGAGAATGCGAAGTATACGAGAGAACTCCGCCTCATTTGATAAAGGAAAGGTCGAAAGGCGTTGAAATTCTTCTTACGAATAAGACAGAGTTGAGTGGAGCTCTTATTGAGGCATTGGAAGACCTTCGTTATATAGGAGTTCTTGCGACTGGATATAATGTGGTGGATATTGAGGCGGCCGCAAAGAAAAAAATTCCAGTAACCAATGTTCCGGGATATGCCGCAGACTCTGTTGCGCAACATACCTTTGCGCTTCTTTTGGAATTAGCTCTTCATACAGGACTCCATTCTTCTGCAGTACATTCGGGTGTATGGGCAAAGAGCAGGGATTTTTCATGGTGGAATAGTCCGCTTTTGGAACTTGCAGGTCTTCAATTAGGTATTGTGGGCTATGGAAGTATAGGAAAAAAAGTCGCACATATTGCTCGTGCCTTTGGTATGTCGGTATCTGTATATACGCGGCATCCAAATCCCGACGATAAAAATGTGGACTTTGTGGATATTGAATGTTTGTTCCGGGAATCCGATATTATTTCTCTTCATTCTCCCCTTACAAAAGAAAATAGCGGTTTTGTAAATCATAGCCTTCTTTCTCTGATGAAACCTTCTGCTTTTCTTTTGAATACTGCGAGGGGAGGGTTGATTCAGGAAGAAGATCTTGCAAAAGCTCTCACTTCAGGAATGATTGCCGGAGCTGGTCTTGATGTTCTCAGCGTTGAGCCTCCGCATCCAGACAATCCTCTTCTTTCTGTAAAGAACTGTATTATTACTCCTCATATAGCGTGGGCAACTGTCGCGGCAAGAAAACGCCTTTTGGAGGGCGTGGTAGAGAATGTAAAATCCTTTCTTGAAGGGAACCTAAAGAATGTGGTGAACGCAAATATTATGAATGAATCTATATAAATGGAGGTTTTGTCGCGAAGAGAGAAGATAGGTGTTAGTGGTTGCAATAAAAGAAGATGATTTCTAAAAGAAAAATGCAATTTTTTTATTGAAAAAAAACGATGATACTTTTTTTAAGAAGGATCTTGGTATAAAGATTTTATTCTAATTCACAAGGAGATCATCAATGAGATATATAGATTTAACCGGCACTATTGAAAACGGAATGTGGGAATATGGAGATCCTTATCCTAAGGTTGAGATTACCCAAATCTGTTCTGTAGAGGATGACTGTTTATATGCAGAGTATAAGGTTAATGCGCATAAGATTACATTTTCCTCTTCTTCCGGAACCTATGTTCAAAGTTCTTCAGAAATGTTTTCTGACCGCGACACCATTGAAAAGATCTCTCTAAATCGGCTTATTATAAAGAGCGCAGTTATGAAAATTCCCAAAGGAGCGCGAGAGAAGGTAACCGTGGAAGATCTTGAAACAAGCGGCGTTATTCCCGAAAAAGGAGGTGGACTCATTGTTGCGACTGGTTGGGATTCTCACTGGAATATGCCTGATTTTGTTACGCACAGCCCGCATTTTACTCCTGAGAGTATGGAATGGATTCTTCAGAAAAAAGTTTCTCTTCTTGCGGGAGATATGTCTCTCTACGATGACTACCACAATCCTACTGGTTTGTTAAGAGATCTATTTAAACAGGATCTTCTTGTGGTGGCGCCTTTAATTCATCTTGATAGAATCACACATCCCTTTATTACCTTGATGGCACTTCCTTTGAAGATTGTTGGTGTAAGCGGTTCTCCCTGCCGGGTGATAGCGATAGAAGCATAATCGCGAAAGATGCTTAAAAAGATTCAATAACTGTCCGTATCTTGATTGTATCGGGTGTAAGGTCGGAAAGTGCGTCCAAAAGGGCATGTTTGAAGGATAGAGGTGTTCGGGCTGTAAGAGATGCTATTTCTCCGGCGATTCCAAAACAGGCAAGAGCCGCGGCGGTTGCCTGTGAAAAGTTCGGTTCAACCGCGCAGAATGTTCCTATCAATGAAGCCGCCATACATCCGGTCCCTACCACTGTAGCCATCATCGGATGACCGTTTTTTACATATAAAGAACTATTTGTTCCGCAGACAATATCGGTTTTACCGGTAACCGCGACAGTTATCTTTAATGTGTCAGAGAGGTTTTGTGCGATTTTTGTCATATCCGCAGAGATGGTTCCAGAGTCCACTCCTCGTGTTATTACTTTTTCTCCGGCAATACTGGCGATTTCCGATGCATTTCCTTTTACTACATTGACACAACCTGTCTGAAGAATTTCTTGACAGGCTTCGTTTCTCATTTTTGTAGCGCCAGCTCCACATACATCTAACACAACCGGAATATTCTTCTTTTGTGCGCTAACTGCCGATAGTAACATGGATGCGACAATCTCTTTTGTAAGGGTTCCAATATTAAGTACAAGTGCGGAAGAGAGAGAAGTCATTTCTGCGACTTCCTCGGGCGCATGCGCCATTACCGGCGATCCTTCCAATGTTTTAACTGCTTGGGCGCAATCATAGATTGTAACCCAGTTGGTAATATGATGAACTATCGGTTTTTCATTACGTACCCGTTCAAGAAGATTTCCCGCGTCAGGATAGTTTCGGTTCATGTTTTTCCTTGTTAATAGAGATTTTGAGTTAAATAACGACAGATTTTTTTTCTTTATTTTCTCTTTTTATTCGGTATCTGTTCTTTCTTCATAAAGATAATTTCCGGTGATTCCATCATTCCGCATGGTACGATTTTATATGCATCAGACCAGAGTTTATCTTTAGAAGCAAATTCCGTTGGTCCAACCCATCTCGGCCAGAGTTCCGCATAATGGAGAGGTCCATGAGAATTTCGTCTGTGTCCAAGCAATTCTATATGGATTTCTTCTGTATGGTTAGAGAGTAATTGAGAAATATTCACGCGCCGCGGTTCCCATGAAATCACGCCTGCTCGTTTCCCATTTACAAAGATTATAGCGGTTGCTCCCGCACAATCCCCTAAAGAGAGGAATACTTCTCCTTGATGCGGAGGAAGATCTCCTTTCCATCGGTAGGTTATTGAGCCAGAATAGAAGGGAAGTCCCTGTTGAGTCCAATCTCCTATGGCGAGAGTTTTAGGTTTAGAAACAAGAAGAGTTTTTTTCTTCTTTATTTCTACTCCAAACTCTCCGAGAAGATAGATAATTTCCAGTCCTGTATAGTCTGCTGTATAGTCGCAGGAGAGTTCAAGCGTATTATCGCCGGTTTTCAGAAGAGAAGGAGAAAAAGGAATAAGACGAAGAGAGGGATCTGTCCACCATCCGCACTCTTTGTTAGAAAGAATATTGTTGCCATTAAGAGTAATACGAAATTTTTCCGGTTTTTCTATTCCAAGATAGAGAGGTCCCTCGGGCAGGTTCTTTATCTTAATTGTATACGAAAGAGAAACCAAAACTTTTTTCGTAAGTGCTGGAGTTTTTTGCGCCCATGGCTGGACCATCCTTCCTCCTCTTTGCGGAAGGTTTAGCAGAGGACGGATTTTGTTATCTATTCTAAGGATTTCTTCGGGATTATTCCATGCTTCATTATTTGTCCGCCATGCCGGTTTATCAAGCACAAGAAGATTCTTTTCCGAGAAGGAGATATCCCAGCAATTTTTGTTAAGGGGAACTCTCTTTGTTTCGTGCAATACTTCCCGTTTTTTATAAGATTGTTGAGATATTTCTTTAGGAAGAATAAAGAGCCGGCTTCCAATCCGCGGGAAGGAAGTGAAAATCTTCCAGCCATTTTCTTCTTTTTTGGATTCTGCTTCAAATATTTCTCCTGTTTCAGGATCAAGTTCAAGAGGAGCTCCGTTTCCAGATCCTTTCACAAAAATTTCCGCACAGGGATAGGTAGCTTTCCGATCCCGCACCATGGAAGGATCATAGGTTGCGGGAAGGATTTGTTCTTTTGAATGGCTGGTATTGCAGAGAAAGAGATAAAGGTTGTGTCTATCCTCTTTCAGCAAGGAAAGAATAGAAGGAATTTCTTTATTCTCTTGTTGGACTGAAACGACCCTGCAGATTGGTTCAAGGCTTTTTACTATCCTCTCTTCTTCACATGGTATTGAAATAGATTGTTCCGCAAATGTACGTGCTTCATCGGAAGGGATTCCATCCACATAAGAAGGGGGTTCTCCTACAAAGACGACAAGTCCTCCCTTTGAAGAGAACTCTTTTAGCATCTGAAGCGTGGAGGTGCGGATTGTGGTAAGTTTTGGAACGACAACCGCATGATACTCTCCTTTTCCGACTTTGAAGACAGGCGATTCTTTTTTTGTTGAGATCTTTGCCATGCGGGCGATGATATCTTCCGATCCATAGTCAAAATCAAGGTGTGAGGTAAGAAGAATATCCTGAACCTTGATAAGCGATTCATCTAATTTCTTTGTTTCAGGATTATCCATCCAACCTGTTTTGACCATTGCCCACATACTCTCTACTGGATGGAGAAGAAGAATTTTTTGAATTTCTTTTCCACGCGTCATTATAGAGGTGATACGAGCGCAATAATCTTCAACTTTGCTGTACTCTTCCCACCAAGGCGACTGAAAAAATATAGAGGCGGGATAATCACGTTTTGCCGCACCCTCCATGGTATACCATGAAAGATGCGGACATCTAAGGTTGATTCCGAGCGCTGTTTGCCAGTCAGAAAGGGCCTTATGTCCTTCAAATGGAAAGTTCCATCCTGTACATCCATGGGTTTCCGAAAGCCGCCATTTGCGGCCGAACTGGTTTGCAGCAGAACTTAACTGTTTTGCGGTAAGGTAAAGACGGGAATGCTCTGTTAGAAGATCAATGCCGGGCGCTTGCATATATTCATAAAACCGTATACAGTCTCCCGCACAGTTTGTTTGTGCTACAAGAGTATCTTCTGCAAGGAGATGTCCGGTAAAAAGAAGATTATTCTCTTCACACCATTCTCCTATCTGTCTTCCAAACGCATCGCAGAAGAGCCAGGTTACGCAGTCATGGTAATGAAGTCTGGCAGGTGTCATTTCTTTTCCTGAAATGTTCCAGTAAATTTCAGGAAGATGGTCAAGAATATCGTATCCATACCGTTTCTTAAAGGTTTTAGGGAGCTCGCCTGTCCAAGGAATATGCATTGGAAGGTGCGGGGTTAGTTTGTCGGAAAAATTCGGTTCATCGGTAAATATCCCGGGTATACTCTTTCCAAAGGCTTTTCCGCACTCTTTTTTGTATGCTTCATGCGTTATTTCAATAAACTTTTTAACTGCTTTATGGTTAAGGGTATCAAGATAGCTGTAACCATTGTACCAAGAGGAGGGTTCTTCTATCTCAATGGAGAAGTCAAGAAGTTTTTCTCCAGGCGCGAGTTTCACAGTTGCGGAGGTAGGAATTTTTCGGAAGGATTTAATTGTTTCTCCAGAGAATGTGATGGCAAAACGCGCAAGAACATTCTGTGCGGAAGATGGATGATTATTTTTGTCATACAAGGTTGCTTTCAGGGTTCGGGCGCAATACTCTATATTTTTTGTAACGAATCCGCCGGCAGCGCCGGATGGCCATCTATCTTCATCGTACAGCCATGCTTCCATACCAAGCTGTTCTGCTTCATCTCTGCAGGCATTGATACAGTGGAACCATTCTTGAGAAAGATAAGGGGTGGCAAGTCCAATGCGGGAATGCATAAAAAAACCTCCCAAACCCATACTTTTCATGATACGGATCTGATGACGAAGCGTTTCTTCTTTCAGAGTTCCATTCCATGCCCAGAAAGGTTTTGCGCGATACTTGCTTGGAGGATTTGTAAAATTTTTGATGAGAGATGGATCCATTTTGTCCTCCTTTTTGACAGATACGGTATATACGGTCTCTGACTTGAAGAGTTGATTGAAGATTATTGTACTTCACAAAACCAAAAAGAAAAAATTTTACGAAGAGTGAGAAAAAGCAAGCATGATTCTTCAATACTTTTTTCTATTCTGTAATTGAAAAGGTATACTATGGCATATCATTTTTCTATTTTCAAAAAGGAGTTAACAATGGTATCTCACGACTTTTTTTCTATCGCTATGCTGTTTCTTTTTCTTTCATGCGCTTCTGTTTCTTCCGCGGACTTTGCTTCTTTGCCAGTTCGGCATATCAATGAACACTCTTTTCAAAACGGTTTTACTCTTCTTCGCGAAGAAATGAAGGGTGCGGAACTGGTAAATTTATCTCTTCTTGTAAAAACCGGTTCTGCCAATGAAGGAGGGGTTGAAGGAAGCGGTCTTACTCATCTTCTAGAACATTTAATCTTTAAGGAACGAGATGGAGAAACCCTTTCTTCAGTGGTGGAACGGGTCGGCGGATATACCAATGCCTATACGTCGCGTGATCAAACCCTTTTTACAGTAACAGTTCCAAAGGAACATTGGCAGAAAGTGCTTCCTTCGCTTATCCATGCTGTTTTCCAGCCCGGATTTACCGAAGAAGATTTTCAGCAGGAACGCGAGGTAGTTTTAAGAGAACTTGCCCGATATGAAGATGAGCCCGGATATGCGGTGAATGCTCGCCTTTGGGAGACCTCGTTTAAGACTCACCTATATCGTTTTCCTATTGGCGGATACCCGCATATTTTGAACGCTCTTTCATATCAAGACGCGGTTGCATATCATTCGTCTACTTATACGCCGGACAATGCGGTACTCGCAGTTGCCGGAGATATTCCGTTTTCTCAACTTCGTCTTGCATGCGAAGAGGCAGTTTCCGGATATTCTAGAACATCTTCGCTTATGCGGACTTTTTCCGAAGAGCCTGCGCAACGTTCACTCCGCGAAGCCTTTGTTCCTTTTGAAACAGACCTTTGTTACCTTCTTTTTGCATGGCATGCTACTCCGATGGTTCATCCAGATACTGCTGTGCTTGATCTTATCGCTTCTATTTTAGGAAGAGGAAAATCATCTAGATTATACAGAGCTCTGGTAGAAAAAGGTCTTGCGTACGCAGTTTCTTCTTATGCTTATACGCCTAGAGATCCCGGGCTCTTTTTTATCAATGTGGTCTGTAAGCCGGAACATGCGAACAAGGTGCGGAAGATTCTTTTTTCTGAGATAGAAAAGGCGAAAAAAACATTTTCTTCCGTGGAACTGAAACGTGCGCGTACTATGCTTTCTTCAGAGATGCTCTTTAACCTTGAGACCGTGGAATCCCGCGCAGGAGATATCGCATCACACTGGGCATTATCCGGAAGCCCCCTTTATTCAGAGAGGTATCTCAAAGATATAAATACTGCGAAAGTAAAGGATCTTCGCGCCGCGGCACTCCGTTATCTTGCAATTGACGAGCTTTCAATTCTTTCTTTATCAAAAGAAAATCCCTTTGACCTTTCTTCAAGCGATTCTTCTTGTTCCGAAGAAGACCCGTCTTTAGCATTGACAAGTTTTCCTAATGGAACGAAAGTATTACTTTATCGTGATGCTCAACTTCCGATTATCACCTTTTCCGTGATGATGAAAGGAGGGCAGTTATATGAATCTCAAGACAGTAGCGGTATTTTTTCTCTCATGGCGAACCTTCTTATTTCTGGTACTCCGAAAATGACTGGCGCAAAGATTTCAGAGATTGTTGCAGAGTGGGGCGGTCGACTTTCTCCCTATAGCGGAAACAATAGTTTTGGAATAAACCTTTCTCTTCCCTCTTCCCGTTGGAAAGAAGGGCTTACTCTTCTTGCTGATATTGTTGGCTCCCCTTCTTTTCCCGAGAATGAAATCGCGCGTGAAAAAGAGAAGAAACTTGGTGCAATTATCGCAAGGGATGAAAATGCTCTTTTAACTGCGGAAAAAAAGGCGAGAGAGGCGCTCTTTGCTTCGCATCCTTATGGATTCCCTTCAGGAGGAAGCAAAGAATCTCTTTCTTCTTTTAGCGCGGCAAAAATCCGTTCTCTTTACCAAAGATTCCTTTCTTCAAAAAATATGGTTATTACCGCATTTGGAGATTTTCATAGCATAGAAATAGAGAAGGAGATCCAGCGCCTTTTCGGAAAGATTTCAGATAAAGAGATTCCCGAACCAGAAAAAGTCTTCTTTTCACAGAAAGGTCCTAGGGAGTTTCATGAGATCCTTCCAAAGAGAGAGGCAGTGGTTTTTGTTGGATATCCGGGTTTTTCCGTCACAGATAGAGATCGTCCGGTGCTTGAACTTCTTCGCGGACTCCTTAACCAGCAAAATGGAATCCTTTTTCAGCGTCTTCGCGAAAAGGAACCCCTTGTGTATGCCAGTGGATTTAGCTATTTTTTAGGATTACAGCCTGGTATGAACTATTTCTATGCGCAATGTAACCCGGAAAATAGCGCGAAGGTATGCAGAGCATGGGAGGAGGTTGTGTCTTCTCTTATATCAACCTCTCTTTCGGAAGAAGTGTTAGAAGAGGCGAAAGCAAAGGTAGTGGGAGGTTTTAGGATTAGCAGACAGACTCTTTCCAGTAAAGCGCTTGATGCCGGATTGTCGGAACTCTATGGATTGGGATACAACTATTCCGATCTTTTAGAGAAAAAAGTTCTTTCGCTCACATCAGATGATGTGAAGAGATTCGCTCAGAAGGCCTTTGCGGAATCAGGGAAGGTTACTGTGGTTGTAGCGCCGTAACAGATTCCTATTTTTTCAAATCTTTATCAAAATAATCCGCGATAGGTCGCGGAACCGGTGGAACATCTTTTGGTATGCCGCCTTCTCTAAGAGATTGTGCGGCAAGATAGCCTGCCGCAACCGCGTACCGCGCGGCAACCGGAGAAGTACTTACTTTGCTATCTTCTCGGACAAACGATAGAAATTCATTGATAATACGTGTATCTGAACCGCCATGTCCTCCGGTTTGTACCGGAATAAAGTACTGTTGATCTCCGTAAGGATTATATCCTTCTGTTCGTTGGTTCCAAAGCCGAATAATTTTATTCCCAGAGAGATCCGCAAAATTTTCAATCCGTCCTTCACTTCCAATAAAGGTATAGTTGCGCCATGCGTCCGGCGTATAATGGCACTGCTGGTAGCAGGCAAATATACCATTATTGAACCTCATTTGCATCATACTTACATCCTCTACTTCAATGATGCTGTTAAATTTGGTCTGTGAAAGCGGAGGCCAGTTTTGACTTTTCCATCGTTCTCGTACTGGAACGTGGAGTTCTCCGGGAGCGAGTCTATCTTGTACGCGGTCATAGAGTGTTAAGGCTCCCATGGCATTGACTTTTTCCGTAAATCCGCCACAGAGCCAATGCATTACATCAATATCATGGGCAGCTTTCTGAAGAAGAAGTGAATAGGCTTTAGCAATTTCCGCATGCCAATCTTTAAAATAGGCATCTCCTCCATAGGCGATAAAATGGCGACACCATACAGTTTTAACCTCTCCAATAGCGCCGGAATCAATCAGTTCCTTCATTTTTAGAATAAAGGACATATGCCGCATATTATGACCAAGATAGAGCTTTCCTTTCTTTCGGTAAGCTGTTTCAAGAATTCTGTCCGCTCCCTCAATAGAGATTGCGATAGGTTTTTCAAGATAGACAGCTTTTCCTGCTTCAAGCGCGGCAATGGCATGTTCTTCATGGAGAAAATCCGGGCTGGTAACAAAGACCGCATCAATCTCTTTTCTCTCAAGAAGTTTGCGATAATCATTGGTTGTAAAGATATCATCGCCATAAGTTTTCTTGAATGCGTCAATCATATGCGGATAGGGATCCGCGCCGCCGAGTATACGTATTCCTTTTTCCGGCTGATGGGCGTTATGTGCGATTCTTCCTCGTCCACCTACTCCAATAAGACCGATTCCAAGAGTTTTTGTTACCACGAATTTTCTCCTTTTTATCACGCGCAATATGATTTTTCTTTCTGATTACTCTAACCAATATCGTGATATAATACCACAGTTCCTATTTTTTTATCCTTTACTATTGTTATGAAAAAGATACGGTATCCTTATACACTGGTATTTCTTTCTATTCCGGCATGTCTGGCAGGTTCCATGGGTTGGTTTGGAGTATTTACCTTTGTCAACGGATATATTGTAAAGGAATTGTCTTGCTCCAACCATGATTGGACCCTTGCAACGCTTTGGTTTACCTGTGGTATTGCCTTATGGCAATTTGTATCTGCAGAGCTTGCTACAAAAATCGGAAGACGTGCAACGATCTCCTTTGGAATGATAGTAACCGCGATAGGATATGCGTTGCTTCCTTTTGCAACAGAATTTAAGACAGTTGCCGCTATACTTTTTTTTCTTGGATTTGCTATTGCCTCCAATGGCGCCGCATTTTTTCCTCTTGTGGTGAAAATTGGCGGATCCCGTCCAGGACATGCGCTTGCTGTCATGAATATTGTGAATGCTCTTGTTGGAATGCTTTCCTTAATCTTTGGTGGATTGTTGATTTCTTCCATTAGCGTTCAAAAAGCATTTTTTATCTTTGCATTACTTTTTTTTGCATGCGCGATTCTTTTTTTTCGGCTATCTTCCTTTTTTTCCGATACAGACAGGGAGCCGGCACTTGGCATTCTTCGTTTGAAAAAAAAGGATTTTCAGGGTCTTTTTACTCTGCGGTTTCTTACATTAATTCTTCTTGGATATGCTTTGGAGCCCTTTAATTATCATTCTATCAACCAGCTTTTTCCGAATATTGCTCGCGACTTCTTTGGAATGGGAGAAGGCCCGATCGGTATCTTGGTAGGCCTTGGAAGAATTCCAGCTATTGCGGTGCTTTTTTTCCTTTCACGAAAAGTAGACAAGATGAATGTTCGGCTGGTATATGGAACTGTCTTGGTGGCAGCGGGCTTTTGCGTAAGTTTCCTGGGACTGGCTCCATATCGCTGGCTCTTGCTTTTTTGGTACTATGGATTTTATCTTTTTCATGGCGCGATCTGGGCGACCAATAGCGCTTCTGTTAATGCATCGGTACCTTCCCGTCTTATTGATGCGGCATTTGTGGTGATGAGTACCGTGGGAATGGGGGCGGTTATCTTTACTGGCGCGGTTCATGCGGCGATGCTTAATGCGGGGATGACTCTTCCTCGCCTCTTCTTTTCATGCGGGCTGATTGCTTCTGCCGGCGGCCTGCTTCTTATTGGAGTTTCTCTTCTTTTTTTGCGGAACACTCCCGGTTTCTATAAGGTCCGAGAAAGGTAGGAGATAAAATTTCCTCCCATAATTTTTCTAGTTTCTTTTCGCGAAAATCCCCGTTGAAGTAGTGCGGCCGTAAGATTTGAAAGTCGGTCCGAGGTATCCACTTCCCTTGGAATGGAACTAAGATCATAATCCGGACCAATACCAATGCAATCAATTCCTGCAATTTCCGCCATATAAGAGATATGATCTACTAATTTTGAAAGCGAAGCTGGCGGTGTTGTTCCTCGGATTCCAGCTCCGCATCCAGGAATGTCTTTCCATGTTTCACGCGCATACCGATGCGCAAGAAACTCAAAAGGGTCCTGGTATTGCATTCTTAACTCAGTAAGCCGTTTTTGAACCTTTTTTCCGGTTTCTATTGATCCCGGAAGATTTTTAATTGTTTCATCAATAAATCCAGAGCTAAAATGGAGACCGATATATCCATTACATCTTCCAATTTCTCGGATTTGCGCATCAGTAAGGTTTCGTTTTACATTACAGAGGGCTCGCGCATTGGAGTGTGAGGCATAAAAGGGTTTTGTGGCGTATGTTGCAATATCGCGGAAAGCTTTGTCGGTTGCATGGGAGACATCCACGATCATGCCGAGTTTTTCCATGTTTCGGATAGTTTCTTTTCCGAATTTAGTCAGACCTCCTTCAGGTGCCAGACCTAGCGCATCAGAAGGGTCGTTTCCATCAAAAGGAGGATGTGCAGATCTCACTCCGATTGCGGCGAGGGCTTCAAGGACTCCGATATCCCTGTCAATATAGAGCCCGACAAGATGAAGGAGAATGGCTGTTTTCCCTTCAGCCACCGCTTTTTTCGCTTCTGTGGCTGTAGAGACAATCTTTGCTGTTTTTTGATGTTTCATCGTAGCGTGACGAAACATCCCCAGAAGATGAAACATCCGTTTTATTCCCTCTGCGCCAGAGAAGAGCGGTTTAGAGAAGGGAAGAGGATTTCCGCTGGTATCTATTGATTCTGTTTCAATGCCAACGGATGCGACAAGATATTTGACCCCTCCTTTGCGCATCCGTTGGAAAGATCCTTGCGCCCATGATTGTTCTAAAAAGAATTCTTCATAATTCACTCCATCTTTTCCATATATCGCGCCAGGATTCATATAAGAGATTGCAACTGGAATGGAACGATGGAAAGATTTTATGGCATCTTTTTTCATTATTAAAATCCTGTAAATGGTTCAATCCTGAGCATTCGGAAGAAGTTGTTTGTTCCTTGCGCAAGCCCTTTTTTATCTCTTCCCGCGATAACAATCGCAGAGAAGTTTTGTGCGGTGTCAGGCAGGATTTCCCATATTGCGTACCCATTTTCCGAGGGAACAGTAGCACTGACAGGAAGTTTGAATTTCCGCACAAATTGTTGAAACAATGGATCGGTAAGTTCTCCAAGAATAATCTTTTTTTGGTTGGCCGCAAGAGAAATATTTTTTGAGAACGATATGCTGATTCCACCGGATGAAGCAATCTTTTTCTTAAGGACGTCTCCGGCCTTTGGATCTCCCGCGATAGTATACAGGATTTTGCCATTGCTCACGATATTTTCAAATCCATAGAGAATAGAGGGTTTTATGTTCTTCTTATAGGATTTAAGTTGTGAAAGAATTTTGATACTTTCCAACTTTGCCTCAAGAAGATTCTTATATTCTCTATTGAGTTCATTGCGCATCGCCATTTTTTCCGCGCGTTGATTAAGGGTTGTCTCCATCTTTGCAAGAGCAGAGTTCCATACTCCGGACGATTTTATCTTTTTAAGAATGTTTCTGGCAAGAAGAAAGTATTGTACATCTTCTATACCATCATTGGCTCCTTCCCATGCCGCACTTGCGACAGGACCCTCGGGAGTGGGAAAAATAAGTGCATCCAGAAGACTTGACCGGTAATAAACATGAAGATGGAGTCCATTCAGGTCATGGCTGGCGCAGAACCATGCAAATCCTCGGCGCGACTCATAACTTTCCCAGACAGCTCCCCATCCGTCGTATGTCCATATTTCATCGTCGGGATCAAGGGTTCCTTCAGAGAGGCGGGCCTGTACAAAATGTTTTTTAGGGATTGCGCCATGCCAAAGGTCTGTAGAAGGATTTAAGATTTTCATTTGTGCCGACGATTGCATAGGAGAAGAGGTATGGAGAACTCTCCATCCAAGAGAATGGTACATCTCTCCGGTACGCGCCATTGCAGGAAAGGTTTCAGGAGGTTGTTCGTCCACAAATTTTACATATCTGTCCCGGTACGGGTATCCTCGTTCACTTAGATAGCGTGCAAGTTCTTTTAGTCTCCACATATCTTCCGGAGTACGTTCTTTTAGTCCGCTTTGTCTGGTATAGGCGCGTACAAGACCCGCATCAATCATGGCATCAAACCATGGATCAAACCAGGAAAAATCTAAAAGAGGCTTTTCCGAAAAAATCTTTGGATTTTTTGCAAGCGCTTCTTTTAGTGTTTCTCCTGTATTGCGAAGTTTTATTTTGTCTGTTGGCAGGGTTTGTTCCATTCCAGAGAAGATATGGGCGATATTTACTCGATGTGTGCCGAGATCCTTGATGTACGGCATTATTGTTTCAAGTTCCCATCCATACTTTTTTGCAAATATCTGGAACAGGTCTCCTTCAACCTCAAATTGGAACAGATTTCTTTCCGGAAGGGTAATGTTATGAATATGGATAGTAAGATTAAGCTGTTTTATCTTATTCAATCCCGCGGAGAGGAGAAGGGGAATATGGATTGTACCGGGTTTTGTGGAAGATCCGTCCCATGTAATCCAGATGGTCGCTTCTTCTTCCTTTTGCAGAGTAAATGGCGTAAAGGAATCAAGCCGTCTTCCTATAAGTCCCTCTTTGCCGACTTTTTTCTGTTCTAACAGGGGGTCCTCGTTTTCAAAGCGTATGAGAATTCTGGTATCAGGAGAAGAGAGAGAAAACGGCCCTGTTTCTCCGAGAGATTTCACCTTAAGCGCAAAGGATTCTCGTTCTCCTTGACCAAGATCCATTGTAAAGGTAGAGATATCTTTTCCGCGTTCATTCTGGTTTCGCGAAAAATAATCTGTATAGACCATATATCCGCGCGCACGGTCTTTATCGGTAATTGTAAGAGAAACCTGCTTTTCCTCTTTTTCCCACCCTGCTATTGTATTGGTTGTTGCGTTGCTTCGCGCGGTTTTGGGGCGATGATAGGCTGTAGCGGGCGCATGGAGCGGATAAGGGAGTTCATACTCTCCCAGGAGATTGTTTCCCTCGTAGATTTTCTGTATGATTATTCCTTCCGAGAGAGGAATGTTCCATGATGTTGTTGCTTCGGAAAGAGCGCCTACTGTCGCATTCTCAATAGATATATCAGGAAGTGAAGTAATAACTTTTCTCTCCAGAGAGAGAAGAATACTTTTTACAGTAAGATGAGAAAAGGATTTTTCTGTGGGAAAAATACGGAAAGTTGCAGTGGGAGAATCTTTTCCTGATAGAATCATTTGAGAGGCATACGAGTTGGTAATATCAGTATATCCCTTTAATCCTTTTGTTAGGCCGATAGAAAAATGAGTTACTGCCTCTTTTCCCGGCGCAAGAGATCCAAATGTCCATTCCCATGTTGCGGATTCATCCTTGATCCAGCGATAGAACCAGCGGTAAAAATCATCCTCAAAAGAGAAGGCGAGCCCTAACCCCTTGTCAGTATCAATAAAACCATTCCAGGTAGGGATTACCTCAGTATAAAATTTACTCTGGAGTTCAGGATAGACAGGCAGGTTGCCGATCTCTCGGATTGCTTTGACAGTTGGAATAAAGGCGCGTTCAATATTCCAGTCCGGCGCTTTTCCGCTGGGTCTGAAGAAGTTTCTTATTGCAAGCGCATAGCCTGTCATCTCTTTTTGACCATGATTTTGGTATCGGTACTCAATATCAAGTTTGTGGGATCCCTCGCGCAATGTAATGCTTTTTTCTATACGAAGTCCGCTGTTAAATTGAGGAGAAGAAAGTTTGATGGTTGTTTTTTTCGCTCCCTTCTCAACTATTTCAAGACCATACCCTACATCCCACCCGTTTCTGTCGTCTAAAGCTCCTCCCCATCCATACCCCCATTTGGGATGGTCTGGCGGATAATCCCAGAAGATAAGATCTGTCTGGGAGGAGATATCTACCAAATGTTTCATTCTTCCACCCCATTCCGGAACAAATGTGGCGGAGAGAATCCCATTGGAAAGGGTTATCTCTTTTCCATAGGCGCCGGTCTGTTCTGTCAGAGAAACCTTTGCATTGGCAGTACAGCTCATAGAAAAGATAAGCGCCATAATGGCTGTAAGGCTTTTTTTCGTCATCAGAATCTCCTTGAATTTAACGGTTCTTTTTCTCAAGTTCTTCTACAATAAGGTTTCTTAAGGAGGTAATATGTTCTGGCGCAAAATTAAAATAAACCTCTGGAATGCCAATAAAGGTACCTTTTCCAACAGGAACCCGGATAGGTTCTGTTTGGCTGGTTCTTGTTTTCCATTCTCCAATCCAATCAAGGTCGTTCCGTTTTGGTCCGTCTTTGGGTTGTATCATCCATACAACAGTACCAGGGTTTGTAATAAGGATACCGCCATTGGAGAGATAGGTGTTGATAGCATTATTATCCTCTGTGGTAAGACCTTGTCGGTGGGAGAGAATCACTATCGCATACTCACCCCACTGTTCTGGTGAAAGCCATCTTTCTTTTGCCCAATGGTCTTTAGGTAGAATTGTAAGATCTGGCTGGAGTTCTTTAAGGATGTCATACTCCCAATATCCCTCCATACGTCCGTACCAGTTCAGTAAAAGAATTTTTCCTTTTTCGGAAAGGTTTCGTGTTTCATTCCAATAGGAGATCTCTTTTTTTGCAAGAGCTTCGGTTTCATCTTTCTTCAGAAGAGAAATATCTGTGGCCGAAGAGATAAGAGCTCCATCAAATAAGGCTTCTCGGTATCCTTCCAGGGGAGTAATCCAGAGAAGATTTTTTTCTCTCACCATCTCTCCAGGAACTGAAAGAGCAAAATCAGTTGGCGATAATGTTTCTCCTGTATTGCTATTTAATTCCGCAAGTTTGGTGGAATTCCAGAAAATCCCGATTTTTTCGGAATAAGCCCATCGTTCCTTTCCTTTCCCGATAAAGGTAAAGGTTATTTCTATTGGAGTGTTTGCTTTTTTAGAGGCAATCCCGATCAGAAGATGGTCTGGCTCTGCTTGGCGCAATCCTAAAGTTTGACTTGCTCTTCGCAGAGGAATGACCGTTTCATCGCCTATACTTCCTTTATCCACTCCACCTGGAGGAAATCCGATGTCTTTGATTACAATAGCTCCAGGTTTATGAAGATTTCTTACTGCGAGCATTCCCTCTTCTTCTCCTGTGATAAGAATTTTTCCCGCTTCCGAGGGAGAAGCGGCAAACAAGGCGGATAGAGCCAAAAGCGCGAAGATTCCAGAGATCGTTCTACAATTCATTTTTTCTCCATTGTAAGAAAATGTTCAAAGAATTGAATACCTTTTTTTAGGCCTTCTTGATCTCCTCCACATAAAAGAAGAAGATTTCTTCCCTTCATCTCCACTTTTTCAATAATCCAGCTTCCTTCTAAGGGATAACGGGAGGTAATGCTGTCGCAGTCGCATGCCTGTACGATCTCCTTTATAAGGGGTTCATCTCTGGTTCCGATTACAATGATATTTCCTGTGGAAGGAAGAGAGCCTGTTGCTTTGTTCAGTTTGGCTCCAGAGAGTTTTTCTATGCTTTCCGCAAAGAGGGAGGCTTCATCTATATGCTTTCCATAGAGAAGGGAATAGAGAGGTCTGCCTTTTTCTACAAGTGCGATTTTTTTCCAGCGAAGTCCAGGTTTTTTAGGTTTTTCTTGAGAAACAGCAATTAATGCCGTGAGGAGTTTCTTCTTACTTTCCTTAAAGGATGAGAAAGATCTATTTTTTGTTGCGTCTAAAATAGTCATAGAATAGTGGTCAACCTTTAACTCGGTAACGGCAAGGATACCGTTATTGCCAATGATTGTATCAATAATTGCAGGCGCTTTTTCTGGAGCCAATTCCCGAAGTAATGTTAGGTATTCTCCTTCTTCAAGGCCTTCAGCCATCATTTCATAACAGAAAGAAGGGAAGATTTTCTCTTTCCCTTCTTTTTTTTCAAGCCATACGCCGGCGCTATTTTGATTTCCGCGTGACCAACCATGCCAATGAAACCCTTGAAACCCTCTATATGAAAGAGCCCATGTATAATTTATCATATTGTAAGGATTCTGATTCCACCACCAGCTTGAGGTTTGACATCCCCAAAGCCCGTTTTCAGGGTCAAGTGGTTTTCCGTGCGCTGTCATTAGTTCCGTAAGTCTAATAAAAGCCGGATTCCACGCATACCACCATACATCTACAAAATCCCAAAGTTGGTTTCTTAGCGTGCGGTTGGCAAGGACTCCTTCAAGGCTCGGATTGGCAATAACTTTCCATCCCGCACCTTTCGCTATTGTCGCATATCTTAGAAAAGAAGAGAGTTGTTGGGGTCCCCATTCATCCATAATTTTCACATAGATCTCTGTAAACCCTTTTTCCTTGATATATCTTCCATACTCAGAAAACCAGTATTGAGCAAGCGCTTTGTTTTCTGGAGAATCCGCTGTGAGGTTCTCTTTGGCGTATACCTTTTTCGTAAGAGGAAGGAATGCTTCAATGGGAGGTCCGCAGAGATTATAGCCACGATATTTGGGAATGCCTTCTTTTGCAAGAATTTCAAAGAAGAGATCTGCTTCTTCTCCCATTTCAAGTCGGGGAAGACGGCTTTGCCGGAAGAGTTCAGGATTTTTTTCCACAGCCTGATGAAATGAAAGTCCAGAAGAACGGATTCTTCCCGGAGGAGCGCCCCATGTAGAGAATCCACCAAGCCCGAATGTGGAATAGTGCTCGCGCCAGTCACGGGCCTTTTCCATAAATGCAACCTGTTCTTCCTTCTTTTTGAGAGTGTGAAAGTAGGTGAATACTTCTGATGAAAAATCAATGGATTGCTTAAATAAAGAGAAGGGAAGAACCGTAACCTTCACAGGAAGTGTCTCTATGCGTTTGCTTCCATTAAAGAATTCTATGCCTCCTTGATAAGAGCCGGGTGCCATATTTTTACAGGAAACGCGCAGGCACCATGTTATGGTGCGGGGAGTATCAAAAGAAAGAATGCCATCTCCGGATTCAGAGATATCTTCTAATGTCCCAAGGTAGACCTGAGGACCGACAAAATTTTTTGAGGGACGTTCCATTGCTCGTAGAGTAATCTGTGATTCTGGAATTGTTCCCGCAGGTCCTTTCAATGGCAAGATACGACAGGAGAACTGTGGGAGAGGAGTGGCTGAAGTGGTATAAAAGAGTTGGCGTTCTGTTTCATTTATTCCTGCTTCCAATTGGAGTTCTGGAATGATCTCTTCATTGAATGGAACTGGAGGGATTAGATGTTCCGCGCCTTCAAAGGGATGATGATCAAAATCCCGGAACCATATTGTGAAGGGCCGAGTATTATTATTTTTTTTCAGCGCTTCTTTTATGGCCTCTCCGATAGCAGGAGGCTTAATGGCTGCAAAGAAATTATCGTTCAGGATATGAAGCGCTTCAAGAAGAGCGGGAGGAAGGTTTTTGAACATTGAGCTTGTATCTACTGTTCCAAAAGGAGGAAAGAGGTGTTCTCCGATAAAAAAGAGTTTTCCTTTTCCGATTTTCGCTTCAAATATAGCGGAAAAGTTATCTGCTTGCGCAAGAGAAGTTCCTTCTGAAGGTGAAGAAATCCCATCACTAGAGAAGAGAACTCCAGAAGGTACTCCTTTTCCTAAATCTGATCCAGAAGGAGTAAAGAGTACTGGGGTGGGTTTGGGAAGGCGAACATAAGAAGCGCCAGGAAGAAGAAGAGGAAGAATTGTTTGTGCCGGAGTTCCTGCAAGAACAAGGGTACCTCCCTCCTGTACAAAATCAGAAAGCTCGTTTTTAATGTCGCTTCCCTCTATCTCTCCGCCTTTAATGATTACAACCATGGAATACTTTTTTAACTCGCTACTTTGAAACGCATACTTTTTTGTTACTCCTACAGGGTAGAAGAGCTGATAAAATTTTCCGAACCGCGCTTTACAGGTGAAATACGTAGCGCCGGTTTCATGGTATCCTGCTACAATGCGCATGGGTTTTATTTCCGCGGAGGAAAGTGGTACAAGAAAAAGAGATAGAATCCCTACTAAGATGAGAATGCTCCTGCAAGATTTATTTATCATGTTTCTCCCTTTAGTAACACTGTTTTTATGCGTATCGCATTGTATAAAAAGTAATGGAAAGATGAACGCACTCTATTTTTTTCCTTTATAATCACTTGTGGAATCTCGCCATATTACCTTGCTTTGCAAATGAAGATGCGAAGAAATTTTCTTTCCTTGAATAAGATTGTTGAGCATAGAAACTGCTTTTACTCCTGCTTCAAAAAAGGATTGCCGAACAGTGGTTAATGATGGAATGAGGACAGAGTTTTCTCGGTAGTCGTCAAAGCCAGTAAGAGAAATCTTCTCTGGAATTGCAATTGAATGTTTCATAAGTATTTTCCATATTTCGTGTGCGAGAGGATCATTATGCGTTACAATGGCGGTACATTGTTCATTCTCTATTGTCTCAAGAAGGGTTTTCTCAAGATGCGCAAGACTTTTTTTTGTATAAACCGCTCGTGAAAAGAGGGTTTTAATATTGGGTTTTCCTTGTATCATAGATATTCCTTCGCAATATCCCTCTAACCGCTCCTTGAATGCCCATGTTTTGGGAGGAACAGTGAAGTAGGCGATACGAGTATGCCCATAACGAGCTAATCCCAAGACAATATCTCGTATTGGTTTTCTATTTTCAAGAGTAATACAGGGAAAGACCGGTTGTACAGAAGGTCTGTTGATAAAGACCTTGGGAGCCTGTATCTCATTAAGAAAAGCATTGGATGTTTCTGATGAGGATGAGATAAATATTAATCCTTCACTTCCACGGGAAAGAAGAAGGGTCGCATCTTTTTTTTCTCGGGCTGTGATTCCAGCCGCATCGCTTATTAAGAGAGATTTATCACAGTTGAAAGCTTCTTGTTGAATTCCTCTAATAGCGTTGGTAAAAGGATCTGCAAGAAGGTTGACTGTTACAATGCCGATAAGAGATGTATGTCCTTTAGCAAGGTTTCGTGCTGATGCAGAGGGAATATATTTAAGTTTTTTTATTGTAGTTTCTATTTTTTTTTGGGTTGTTTCACTCAATTGAAATGTATGGTTATTAATATAGAATGAAACTGCTGCTTTTGAAACTCCAGCCTTTTTTGCCACATCGCTAATTGTAGGTTTTTTCATTGTACCCGATTTATAGAGTAATTCCCTTTTTTTACGGATAGAATGCAGGAGGATCTCGCGGAACCGTTATATGGGGCCTTGGATCAATCCGTACTGTTCTGTCAATCACATAGCCGGTCTGGTAGGATCCTTTCATCATGTCATTCATTTCACAGGCCCTCCACTCCACATGGCCGTCGCAGAAGAGGATGTTGGTTCCTCCATTATGGTTTGCCGCGCTTACATCACTGCGAAGACGGGAAGGTTCCCGTACATAAAATGTCCAAGAGTATCCGCTGAGAGATACACAGGTAGCAAGAAGCGTATTTCCCGGCTCTTTCAGATTGCCTGCTTTTATCCATGGATAGTTGTACCAGTTAGTTGATACCTTGGGAAGCTGTACATTATATCCATAACTACCATAGGATTGAGAAACAGATTTATGGATTTTGTCGGATCCGCACCAGAAGGGAAGATTGCTCCGTTTTGCTACAGGAACATTATAAACATAGGAATACGTTCCAAGATACTTCCCATCTTTCATCACGCCCATTGCTTCTGCGATAAGGTTGCACCAGTAGGGAGGGCTGCTTCCATTTCTGTTGGGAGGATAAAAATCATCATAATCATTATTATAAACCGCGAATCCTATTCCCATCTGTTTCAGATTGCTCATACAGACTGCTTGACGTGCTTTTTCTCTTGCTCGTGAAAGCGCGGGCAGAAGCATAGCCGCTAAAATAGCGATAATCGCAATCACTACAAGGAGTTCTATGAGGGTGAACCCATAAGATTTGCGAGAACTTATAAGTTCACTATGAAATTCCTGCTTCTTCCATCTCATACTTTACCTCCGATAAAAAAGAGTTGTGGAACGCAAGGAGGCATAGAGAAGAATAGAAGGGCAATGGTCAGAATTTTTTGTAACTGATAGCGAGTGATTCATTATCGCTCCATGCGTTCAAAATATATCCTAAACCGCTTTAGTAATAATTTATTCCTTTTTTTTTGCTTTGTCAAATAAAAATCTTCATTGAATAGAAGAAGTCGGGTTATAATAAAAAGATTAACTGGATATTTTGTATAGAGGGAGAAGAAGAGTGCTGTATAAGGAGAAAAAAAGAAGATTCCCAGTGCGCGCAGGAAAAGAAGATCTTCTTGCGGCAAAAATGAAGGAACTGGGTATTCATGAAGAGGAGATTCAAGAGAAATTTATCCGGAGCTCTGGTGCAGGAGGCCAACATATTAATAAAGTTGCTACCTCTGTCTTTCTACGCCATCTTCCTACAGGGATTGAGGTAAAGTGTGGCAAGGCAAGGACACAGGGTCTGAACAGATATTTTGCAAGAAAGATTCTTCTTGAAAAAATAGAAGAAAAAATTCTCAAAAAGGTCTCTGCGGCTCTTCAAGAAAGAGAGAAGATACGGAGACAAAAGAGGAAACGTTCCAAACGGAGTCAGAAGAAACTCCTTGAGATAAAAAGAATACACGGCAGAAAAAAGGAGTTAAGGAAGGAAGTGGTTGATTTAGAATAGTATTGTGTGGAATGAAATTGATTTATTGAAGAGAAAGGGTTCTGGCAGAGAGGACTCTTTTCAAAAACGATCCAGAGGAACCATTTTCTCCTAGATTTAGGTGTGAGACGGTTATACGGTTTACTACCATGGTTGCAGATAGTTTTTCTATCTTCTCCTTATAAGCCCAAAGAGAATGGATGACATATCCTTGGTTCTTTTCTATCCCAAGATAGAGCATAATATGACCTGGCATTTGTAACAGTGTGATGCCTCCGATTGCGGAAGAGAGGGCGTTAAGTTTTTCTTCATTTGATCCTGAAGGGTTGAATTTTGGAAGAGGGATTCCGACCTTTCCTTGTTGCGCTGAATTCCGCGGCAAAAAAATTCCAAATGTTGCGAAGAGTTGCTGGATGAAACGCGAGCAATCCTGTCCCCCATCTTTATCTCCCCAATCGTAGGGTGCATGGAGAAGTTTGAATGCCTGTGTTATGGCTTTTTGAGGAGTAAAGGGAAGGTAGCCTTCAGATATTTCCTCTGGCATTATATATGCTTTTTGAAGCAGAAGAAATCCCTCTTTATCTCTTTCAGGAAAGGTAATTTCCACATATTTGTCTGTATGTGTAAGAAGAGGAAATCTGCCTCCCATTCGTACAGAGGTGATCCATTGAGTATATTCTTTATCATAAAAGAAATTACCTTTTGCGGCAATGACCACCGCGAATCGCGGCGAAGAAAGAAAGCTCTGCAATTCTTTTTTTGAGCAAAATGCAATGGATTCTTGCGGAACCCAGCCATCGCATGAAGGGCCCCGAACATAGCACCACAATCCATCACTGCTTCTATGAAGAACTGCTAAAGGTGTTCCCGGATCAACTCCACTTACTTGAGCTCGATCAAATGCGTCGCTCTTTCGGGTTTTGTAAAGCCCTTGGCTCTCTGGAAACATTCTGAGGGAAGAACGTGTTGTTGCTATGGCAAAAGAGACACTAATATCAGAAGGAATATTCTTTATGTCGCTTTTATGCAAGAGAGATTGATACTCTCTTGATTTTACAGGAATTCCTTCTGAGGTAAAGAAGGATTGTTTTGAAAAATCAGTGATTGTTTGTAAAAGTATAGAAGAGAGTTCTTCTCTGTCCACGTGGTCGGGGTGAGAGGAAATATCTCTGGTATAGTTTGGAATCTGTCTGAGGTTTTCATTAAGAATTGCGATTTCTTCTTTGGTCATAACTATCTTGTGGGGAGAAGGATGTCGTGAAATCCAATATCCTGAAGAGAGCATTTCAGCTGAGATGTCGGGAAGAAGCGCAGGTGATGGAAGAGTAAGCGAGGGACCTGAAATATGTGCACATCCCGTTAATATAGTGGCGATAGCGATGATTAGAGCAAATCTCATATAACCCATTGTATATAAAAATAGTGTAAAAGGAAAGTATAAGTATAGACACAAAAAGTTCTCTTATCAATATGGTACAATATTAGAGTATTTTTTTTAGAAGAAGGTTGTGGAAACTGCCAGAAGGGAGGATTCATGGCTTCTGAACAGTACCTTGCGGTAGATATTGGAGCAGAAAGCGGAAGAGGCATGAAGGCCTCTTTTGATGGCAAGAGTCTTTCCTTTGAAGAAATTCATCGCTTCCCTACCCATAAGGCTGAGGTGCATGGTTCTCTTTTTTGGGATGCATTGGCGATTTTCAATGAAATTCTCTTTCTTTTGCGGCACTCGGGACAAAATGCATCTTCTCTTGGGATTACCACATGGGGCGTTGATTACGGATTATTAGATAAGAATGGAATGTTAATAGGCAATCCCTTTCATTACCGAGATGCAAGAACCTCTGGAATGGTTGAAAAAGTGTTGGCTATCCTCTCTAAAGAAGAGATTTTTGAAGAGACAGGCATTCAATTTATGCCTCTAAACACGCTTTTTCAACTCTATGCAACGTTACAGAAATCTCCATGGATGCTTACAGATGCTTCCCGCCTTCTTTTTATGCCGGACCTTTTTTCCTTTTGGCTTACTGGTATGATGGCAAATGAATTTTCCATTGCTTCCACGTCGCAGATCTATAATATGAAGGGAAGCGGAGGTTCACCGCGCGGCGGCTGGGCATTTGATCTTCTAAAACGGTTGGAGATTCCTACACATATTTTTAGCAACACAGTTGCTCCGGGAACCATGCTTGGACCATTACGATCTGAATTACTCCAATCTTTAGGCGGTGTTTGTCCTTCTCTTTGTACAGTATGCAGCCATGATACGGCTTCGGCGGTTTTTGCGGTACCTGCTTATAAATCTGGTCATGCCTATCTTTCTTCAGGAACTTGGTCTCTTCTTGGTATTGAACGGAAAGATCCTTTGATCTCCTCGGAAAGTTTACATGCCAATATAACGAATGAAGGCGGTTTTGGCGGAACCATACGATTTCTGAAAAATATTATGGGACTTTGGATTTTACAGGAGTGCAGGAGGGAATGGACCTCTTCTGAAAGACATTTTGAATATGAAGAATTGACAATAATGGCGCAGAAGGCTGAACCATTTTTTTCGTTAATAGATGTAAACAGCGAAGAATTTTTCTTTCCTGGAGATATGGTAGGCAAGATTATCCGTTTTTGTAAACAGACTGGTCAGAAGGTTCCCGGAAGTATTGGAGAAATCGTACGGGTTATTCTTGGAAGTCTTGCGTTGGAATATCGTTGGACACTGGAACAGTTTGAAAAAATAACCGGAACAGATCTCAATGTTTTACATGTTGTAGGCGGTGGTTCTCAAAATGAACTTCTCTCTCGTTTTACCGCAGATGCGACAGGGAAGCTTCTTATTTGCGGTCCGGTAGAAGCTACTTCTTTTGGCAATATTGGCGTTCAGATGATCGCGGCTGGAGAGATTTCTACAAGAAAAGATTTTCACGAGATTCTTGAACGATCCTGCCAGTTGAAACACGTGGAGCCAGAATTTAGAAGGAATTGGGACGAGCCGTATGAAAGACTTCTTACCATAAAAAAAGAGAAATCAGCACGGATCTGAAAGATTCTTGGCGTGGCCTCCTCATTCTTATTATTTGATACGAATGATCTGTTCGTCGGTAATGATTGTATGTACTGGAATATCCAGAGAGCTTCGTGGAAGAGGTTTGTGGCATAGCTGAAAATCAAAGCATATTCCTATTGAAACTCCAGAAAAGTCAGCAAGAAACCTATCGTAAAATCCACCTCCGTATCCTATTCTATAACCCAAAAGATCAAAGGCAATGCCAGGAATAACCGCAAGTTGAATGGAAGATTTTACAACCTCTTCTTCTCCTAAAGGTTGAGGAACAGATCTTTCAAATATAATCTCGTCTTTATTACAGATACGGATAGGTACAATTCTTTTTTCCGTAAAGAGTGTACGGGGCAAAGAAACAGTTTTTCCTTCCTTCAGGGCTTTGTCAAGCAGGAAGAGGGTATCTATTTCTCCTTGAAACGGAGCATAGAGCATAATAGTACGGGCAGATTGATATTCTGGAAGGGACAAGACTTTTTTCTGGGCTTGCAATCCGAGATAGTTCCTTTTCTCTTCAGAGAGTTCTTTTCGGATTGTTCTTATATTTTTTCTAATTTTCTGTTTCATTATTCTCTTTCTTTTTTTCCAAATCTCGTACCTGTTGAAGGAATTGTTCTATTTTCTTTTCGTACCCGCGGTTTGTAGGGAAATAAAACCTTTTTTTCTTTCCAAGATATTGTTGCGCCACCACTCCATCGGGGGCATTGTGGGGATAAAGGTAATGATTCCCGCGGTTTAAGATTTTCGCTCCCTTGTATCCCGCCTCTTGCAGATGGGGCGGCACCTCTTCCACTCTTTCTTGCGATACAGTATCTATCGCATTTTGAATCGCTTGATAACTTGCATTGCTTTTCGGAGCGGCCGCAAGATATACTGTTGCTTGCGCAAGAGGAATTTTTGCTTCCGGCATTCCCAAAAACTCTACTGCTTGAAATGTGGCGACTGCAAGAGAAAGTGCAGTAGGATCCGCATTTCCTATATCTTCCGCGGCGGCTATGACAATACGTCTGGCAATAAAGCGAGGGTTTTCTCCTGCGAGAACCATAACCGCAAGCCAATAGAGCGCTGCGTCTGGGTTGCTTCCGCGGATACTTTTGATGAATGCGGATATAACATCATAATGGGTATCTTCTCCATACCCGATGGATTTTGTGATAGAGAGGTTTGAGACTATCTTTTCAGTAATGGAACAAGAATCTTTCCCGGCTTCTTTTGCGAGAACCCAAGCAGTTTCAAGAATATGAAGAGCTTTGCGGCCATCTCCTTCCGCAGAATGAATGATTGCGTGTAAGGCGGAAGGCTCTATGGTTGTTTGAAAGGATCCGAGTCCTCTTTCGCTATCAGAGATTGCATAACGAATAATGGCTTCAATCTCCGAATCAGCGAGAGGTTTAAACTCAAAGATCTGAGATCGAGAAAGAAGCGCTCTATTGATGGAAAAGAAGGGATTTTCTGTAGTAGCGCCAATAAGGATAAAGGTTCCTTTCTCAATTTCCGGCATCAGGGCATCTTGCTGTAATTTGTTGAAATGCGAGATCTCATCCACAAAAAGAATACTTTTTGCTCCTGTTCTTGCTTGTTTCCAATGCACATTTTTAATAAAGGTTCTAATTTCTGTTATTGTTGCGGTTATAGCATTGAGTTCTGAAAAATCTTTCTTGGTGATGGAAGCAATAAGAGAAGCAAGCGCTGTTTTCCCACATCCGGGTGGTCCAAAAAAGATTGCTGAGGACAACCTATCAGAGAGAATCAATCTTCTTAATGCCTTTCCCTGACCAAGAATATGGGATTGCCCAACGAACTCTTCAAGTGTGCGCGGCCTCATTCTGTATGGAAGCGGCGCATCCTGTGGAGGATTGACAGAAGATTTATTGGGAAAAAGAGAGGTATCCATAGAAGAATATCTATCGGATGAGGAGGGAAAAGAGAAGTACAACGCCGATAATCATTAGTACAAGCCCTGAAATCGCAAAAAAATCACTGGCATCCTCTTTTTCAGGAGAAAGATTCTGATGAAACATACAGAATGCTCCTGTTGCAAAGAGTACAAACCCTATGATTGTCTGTACTAATTTTGCGGTGATATTCATTTCATCTTAACAGTACTCTATTGGAGGCAAAATGTCAACAAAAATCCCTGTTAAAACCCCCTACGATTCTTTGCGATGCAGATTTTTCTATGATACACTCAAAAGAGTAGAGATTAATTCCCATGAAACGGATATTCTGGTTATGTGTGATTTCGTTTGGCATTCTATGCTTCTTTTCAGCAGTTGATGCCGGCAGTGAAGCCCTTGCTGAAAGGGTTCTATTTGATTTTGACAGGGGCACTTCTGCTTGGACGCTTCTTAAAGAATGTCCCGCGGGACAAAGCCTTGACTCTCTCTCTTCTCCCCTTGATCAGAAAGGAAAATCCCTTTCTCTCTCTCTTTCTTTTCCCGGAGAGGGAGGAGCGATGGTTTCGCTTAATGAAACCTGGCGAGACTACCAATCTCTTTCTTGTGAATTTTTCCTTCCATCCGACGCTCCTTCTGATGTTAAGGTTTTTCTTTATGTGAAAGATAAGGAATGGCTTTGGTACCAGACCGCTTCAACACTTCTTCCGCAAGGAAAAAAAATCCTTCTCCGCGCAGATATTTCCAGCGCAAGCCTTGATTGGCTTCCTGTCGGACATAAAAAAACATGGAATCCCTATACTCCAACACATATAAGGGAGTTGGGAATACGGGTAAGCAGTTCTACTTCCTCTAACTGTATGCTTTTTCTTGATAATATTCAGCTTCAGCCAACCCTTTTTTCCAATCTTCGTATCCATAGAAACGAGGTTCAGGTCTATCAACGGTTTGAAGTGAGTTTTACCATTCCGTTTGCATTTGAAAACCCCTTTGATCCTGAATGTGTGGCAGTAGACGGCTCTTTTATTCTTCCTTCCGGCAAAGAGGAGAAGGTTCACGGCTTTTTTTTTCAGAACTATACGATTGAATCTCCGGGTGAAAAATGGAAAGATCTTATCTCTCCGGAGGGTGAACCAGAATGGCGTGTACGTTTTTGTCCTGTAGAACCGGGCAGGTATCGTTTTCGTCTTAGCTGTTCTATAGATGGCGGAAAATCCCTCTTTTTTTCTCCAGAATATTCCTTTTGGGCAATCCGTTCCGATTGCCCTGGATTTATCCGTATTCATCCCTCTGATTCCCGCTATTTTTTCCGTGAAGGCACAGGCTTTTTTTATCCCCTCGGGCATAATATCCGTTCTTTGTACGATACAAGAGATGCCCAAGTCAGAAAAGTTCCTCTTGCCGGAGAAACAGGGATGTTAGAGTTTCGTAAATGGCTTGCAGATATGGAACAGTCAGGCGAAAACTTTTTTGAAACCTGGATGGCTGCTTGGTGGCTTGCGATTGAATGGAAGAAAGGAGCGGATCATTATGATGGTGTGGGAAGGTATAATCTTACCAATGCATGGAAATTAGATTGGCTTCTTGAGGAAGCAGAATCGCGGGGTTGTTATATTCAACTTTTAATCTGTAACCATGGGTCTCTAAGTACTTTTTGTGATAGAGAATGGCAAGATAACCCGTATAACTCTAAAAACGGCGGACTAGTTCTCTCTCCAGAAGAGTTTTTTACAGATCCTGCGGCTAAAGCCGCCTTTAAAAAAAGACTTAGATATATTGTAGCGCGATGGGGGTACAGTCCCCATATTTTTTCTTGGGAATTATTAAATGAGATGAATCTTGTGGGAGCAGAAAACAAATTTTATCAGAAACCAGTTCTAAAGGAATGGTACCGTGAAATGTCGGGATTTCTTGCGGAAATAGATCCCTGGAACCATCTTATTACCGGCCACTATACGATATTGTATAATAGCGATGTATTCGCGCTTCCAGAGGTAGGATACGTTGCTACCAATGCGTACTATGGAGATCCGAGAAAGAATAATATCGTGAGAGTCCTTTCCAATATTGTGAAATTCAATGCGAGATTTAGGAAACCGCAGATTGTTGCAGAGTTTGGCGGAAGTTCAATGGCAGGGACCGAGGATCGCCTTGAGGCAGATCTTCATAACGGAATTTGGGCAGGATTTCATCTTCCTTTTGCCTCGTCACCTTTGTTATGGTGGCATAATTTTATTGAAGACAAAAACCTTTATTTTCATTTTGCCGCGCTTGCCCAATATATCAAAGGAGAAGATTTACCCGCAGACAACCTTACTTCCGGCTCCCTTTCCTTTTCAGGCGATGCTAAAAAAAAGGTAGCTGGACTTGTAATGAGGAATGAAAAAAAAGCTTTAATATGGATTTACCTTCCTGGAAAGACCCATTCTATGAAGCCTTATTCTACGGCAGAGGCAGTGGAAGGAGTGGAGTGCGGTCTTTCAGAGCTTCAATCCGGCGCGTATATAGTTCAGTTTTGGGACACTCTGACAGGCGACATTACTCACGAAATACAGGCTGTATCAGATGGTTCTCTTCGTTTCCCTCTTCCAAAACTTTTTACTGACTGTGCCATTAAAATTATTCCTGTTTCCTGATGGATATTTTGCGAGAGAATGCGAAGATTACCCTAAATGTTTCTCAAAAAATATGGATTCTTCTCTTTCTCCTTTTATGTGGAGTACTCTTCTATTTATTGCCTTGCCATTTTGTTTTTTTCCTTAATCTCTTTGTTGCATTTCTTTATCTTGTAGTCATTGTATATAAGGCAATACTGGTTGTTGCCGGCGCTTTTGGGAAAAGAGAACTTTCTCCGCTCTTTACAGAGTATGCCTATATTTCCGAAGAGCGCCTTCCCATCTATACTGTTCTTCTCCCAGTCTATAAAGAAACAGAAGTAATTTCCCAGTTGATTGAGGCAATACGCAAATTAGAATATCCCTTTTCAAAGCTTGATGTAAAGCTTCTTGTGGAAGAGAACGATCACAAAATGAGGCACTTTCTTGCAGAGACAACATTGCCCTCTTTTTTTGAGCTCATTATTATTCCCGATGGCAAACCCAAGACAAAGGCGAGGGCCTGTAATGTTGGCCTTGCAAGGGCTCGCGGTGAATTTACCGTTATTTACGATGCGGAAGATATTCCAGAACCCGACCAATTACGAAAAAGCGTTGCGGCTTTTCGCGCGATCGGAGATGAATCAGTTGTGTGCCTTCAGGCAAAACTCAATTACTATAATCAGACACAGAACATCCTTACACGATGGTTTACGGTGGAATATTCGCAATGGTTTGATCTCTACCTTCCAGGACTTGATCGTTTTCAGGTTCCCATACCTCTTGGCGGCACCTCTAACCATTTTCGTACCCATATCTTGAAAGAATTAGGAGGGTGGGATGCGTGGAATGTAACAGAAGATTGTGATCTTGGAATGAGAATCAGTAGTCAAGGGTACCGAACGCGGATTCTTGATAGCACTACCTGGGAGGAAGCAAACAGCCTTCTTGGAAACTGGTTGCGGCAACGTTCACGCTGGGTAAAGGGATATATCCAGACTTACTGTGTGTTTTTACGCCATCCATTCCTTCTTGCCAAAAAACTTGGATTACGAAATCTCATAAGTTTTCATCTAACAATCGGTGGACAATTCTTTACCCTTCTTCTTAATCCCTTTTATTGGTTTGCTACAATAGGCTGGCTATGGTTCCGTTTCTTATCAATGGGATGGAAAGGCTATTGGGTAGGGATTGATCTTCTTACTTGGATTTTATTCACAGGCAATCTCTTTTTTGTGGCGATTGGCATTGCTGGCTGTTTGAAGCGTCGTTTTTTTCATTTACTTCCCGCTGCCTGTATTTCTCCCTTTTATTGGATTTTGATGAGTATGGGGGCATGGAAAGGCTTTTGTCAACTCTTTCATAAACCTCATTATTGGGAGAAAACCCAGCACGGCCTCACAGGATCTCAACCTCCTTCTTAGAGAATGGAGAGCGCAAGAAATAAGAAAGGACACAGAACAAGGAGATGTTTTATCAATGGGGATTTTATACATTTTTTAACTTATAAGCAGATACAAAAAACATGAAGGAGAATTTCACCAGACTCTTTCTTTTTATGAGAGTGAGCTGAATGGGAACCTTTATTTGTACCTTTGCACGGAAAGAAAAGAACTTTGGAAGGCATTCAGTTATGGATATACCGGACAGCTTCTGTGGGCAATAGCCCAATGGTATGTTAATCCCTGGAATGATCCGTGGTATGCTGGATTGAATTGCTGTGGTGTGTTATATTATCCGCACGGTAAAGGATTCCTGGAATCTACAAGACTAAAAGTATATACAGAATCTTTACAGGATTATGAATATCTTACTATCCTCAAAGAAAGGGCGGAAAAATATTATACTCTTTATGGAGAGTCTTCTTTAGTATCACAGGCAAAAAATATCTATCAGGATACCGAGCTTGTCGAAAAAATCAAAACCATAGATGACCTGACGGAAATGCGGAAACGAATCGCCTCCTTGATTATACAATTAGACGCGGAAAGAAAGATTTTCTAAAGATTCGCAGGTCTATCGTTAACATTGGTCGGATGGATTTGTTAAGAGGAGAAGATAAGATGAAAGACTTAGAAAAAGGAGTGATTGCAATTACCGAGGAGAGTAAGAAAACGCCTGTTGCTGGAAAATATGATGTTATTGTCTGCGGCGGTGGCCCTTCAGGTTTTATCGCAGCCATTGCTTCTGCACGGAAAGGCGCTAAAACCCTTCTTATTGAAAGATATGGTTTCCTTGGAGGAACGGCAACTGCTGGAATGATGGTGGAGTTTGGTTCTATCTATAATGGAACTGATGTTTTGCTAGGCGGGGTTACGCATGAATTTCTCCACTGCCTTACAGAGTATGGTGGAGCATACAGAACGAATGAAAAAACACACCATACTATATTTGACCCTGAAAGTATGATTATGGTCTGCCAAAATATGGTCTTACAATCAAAAGTTACAGTTCGCCTTCACACCCTTATCGTCTCATCTATTATGGAAGGAAATAAAATAACCGGTGTTATCACTGAAAGTAAATCTGGAAGAGAAGCTTTTTTAGGGAAGGTTATTATAGACGCAACCGGAGATGGAGATGTTGCGGTAAGCGCAGGTGCAACATATCAGATGGGAATAGACAATAGCTCTGAAGATCTTCAGCCGGTTACTTTAGAGGTTATCCTGGGGAATGTGGATGCAACACGTGTTCCGCAAAGTTATGATGAATGGCTTGCTAATGTCACAGAAGCTCGAAAAAATGGAGAATGGCTGATTCCCACAGAACGAATATTTTCTTGGGGAAGAGTAAAAAAACGGGGAGCTCCAGATGATCCTCATAGAAGTTTCTTCTTTATCAATGGAACAAATGTCTTGAACATTAATGGTTGTGATACTCAAGATTTAACAAGGGCAGAGATAGAATCTCGCAACCAGGTAGAATGCTTGGTTGAATGTATGCGCAAATATTTTCCTGGATTTGAAGAATCTTATCTTGATAGGACTGCCGCTCAGGCGGGTATTAGAGAAACGCGCAGAATTATCGGCGATTATACACTTACCCGAGACGATGTTCTCTCTGCGCGTCACTTTTCAGACGGCGTTGTTCCCGCATGTAATTCAATAGATGTGCATGACAGCGAAGGCAAAGATTTTGCCCATGAATATTTATCTTCCGGAACGTATTATGAAATACCGTACCGTTCTTTTTTACCCGTGGGGATTGAAAACCTTCTGGTTACAGGCAGATCTTTTTCTTCGGACCGTTTTGCGTTGGGTTCTGCAAGAGTAATGGTTGTCTGTATGCCAATGGGAGCTGCCTGTGGAATTGCAGCAGCACTTGCATCAGAGAAGAACTCTTCCCCGAGAAGATTAAATCCCGAAGAGGTAAGGATTCAGCTAAAGAAAGAAGGGACGATCTTATCACCATAACGAGTAAAGCACTCATAATCCGTTGGTTGCTGGTTTGCTTTGATTCCTGTGTATGTTTATTCCCTAATCCTTCTTCCCCGACTTTCTAAGAGTTAAATTCAAAGCAAGTCATTAACAAATAATGAATAAGATAGCATAATCATTTAAGGCTTTGTGAGCAATGTGGAATTTAAAACTCACTTCTGTAGATAAATTCAAAAAAATACTTGAGAGAAATAGAGAATTTTCTATTGGAACATCTCAATGCTTGTTTGCTCCTGTTAATTGTTGTATAAGTTTGAACATTGGAATTTGCGAGGGCAATGCATTAATAGATTGTTTTAACGGTAGGGCTTGTTTTCTATGCTCTGAGCGGGAAGAATCAATGGGTATGGAGATGGTAAAATTAAGATCTTCACTTAGACGGTAGAATTCAGAGTATACCTTGGCCAAACACGTTCCACCTTTGAAAACTAACTCATTGTTTATTGATAAATACTTTAATAATAAAGTGTTGAAACAATCTTTTTCTATAAGTCGCGGTAAAAAGGGTGTTATTGCTGCAGTGAAATTCACTGCCTCTCGAAAAAAATCTGAATCTTCGTGAATACCTGTGAATGACAATTCAATTTTATTCATTAACTACTACTCCCCAGCGACGATTTATTTTTCCACGCTTGGGTTTGTTGGGAATCCATGGAATCGGGCCTGTCGTTTTCTGCAATTTTTTCTCTAGGCTTCGCAGTAAAATTTCCTCTACACCTTCCTGTTCCATAAGAACACCTATGCGTCGCATAGTTCCAATATCACCATATTGTATTGCAACTCTTGTCAATTCTCTCGGGTCAACTCGGCGCAAGAACAGTTCCTGTTTAATCCATTGATAAGCACGCGGCAGGCTATTAAATCTGGACCAGTCATACACAGCATCTATCAATGTCCGTGTCCGTGATGCATAAATTATCCTTTGACCTTCAACAGTTTTGATCACATCTGTACTTCCAAGTCTTTTATCCGCCACTTTAATCAACATTAATACTACTGCTCCAATCTTGCGTTCGCCTGAAACTCGGTTGTTATAAGCATAAATGCGTACTGGAATTTGCTGGTCGAAGCCATACCTATTAAAAGCAGTTGGTCCGCACACTTGATAACGACCACCTTTATCTTTCATAAACGTGTTTAAAGCAAGCGCTTCATCAGGACTCCATTTACCACCCAGAGGAAGTCTTGGGGGAACTACATATAATCCGCGCCGCACACGTGCAATCATTCCAGCTTTCGCAAGTCTGCTTAAAAGTTTTCGTTCCTGTTCTGTGGATAATTGCAAAGGCTTACGTAATTCTCCTGTTGATACCGTGGTTTTGTTGCGTAATTGTATGTATGCAAACATCATTGTTTCAATTGGCCCTAATCTTTTTTTCATAGTTGTATTGTAAAATATAGATAATACCCTGACAGGGCATTATCTTGTAAATAGTATACAACAATAAATTCTTAACAGCGTATTAATAAAAGTCTTTGTAATGGAGAAAGAAATTTTGAACTTTTTTTAGGATTTCGCTTCAATTATCTGAAAAGTTAAAAGTGTCTTTAACCAGCACAACCTTAATAGGTTTACGGCTACTCTTTGAAACTCTTTCTCATATTTACCAATATTCTCGCCCCATACTATTTATTGATGACTGTACTATTTTTAATGCATAATATTGCCGGATAATACCTGTTTAATGGTATAATATGACTATGAAAAACATAATGCTCTCTAGAAATGATGCAGAACTTTTGGAAGAAGTTATTGTTCATTATGGGCGTATCGTTGATATTAACGATTTATATAAGGTATTCGGAAAAATTTACAATGCCCATGAAACAAGAAAAAGAGTTGCATTTCTTGCTAAAACAGGTTGGCTCCAACGTATTAAAAAGGGTTTATATGCTGTTGTTACCGACATAGGAGAACTTAATAGCTTAAGTCTTTCTCTGTATACCCTTGCACAGATATTAAATAAAGAATCTTACATCTCTTTTGAAAACGCTCTACAACATCACAAAATGTTTGACCAGATGTTATCATCTGTTACGGCAGTAACTTTCAAACGTGCCCGTAAATATAAGATAAAAAATACCGAGGTTAAGTTTTTCCATATAAAAAAAGAATTCTATTTTGGGTTCTCTCAGAAAAAAATTGATAACGACATAGTAAATATTGCTGAAAAAGAAAAAGCGTTATTGGATATTCTATATTTCAGTACTAATATTTATCATTCGGGGCTGGTCTGGGAAAAACTTTCTGAATATCAGAAGATAATTGATTTCTCAAAACTCGCCAAGTATGCTTTGATGTTCAATCTGAAAGTTATACGTCAAATAGGTTTTTTTCTTGATCTGTTAGCTGTGGATGCCAATATATTGCATAAGAGAATTAAAGGAAAAAACAGTTATAGTAGGACACATGCTTCCGCAAAGAAATTTAATGCAAAATGGAGGCTCTATTTTGATTCAGATATTATTAAATAAATCGGATTTAAGTATTTTAAAGGTTCTGTCCAATTTTTTCTGTACTTTGCCCCTCTGTCATAATGGTATGGTAACAAGTTCATGAGATAATAATTGTTCTGTAGTGAGAGTGTGTGTTATTTCGTCGCGCTCCGGCAAAGTGAGATATTGATATAAGGTATTGGCTCAACTCTGTCTCAGATATTTGCTGATACATTTGCTTTACCAACTGCCGCAACGGTTCTGGATTGTTTCCGAACAACGCCCTGACGTCCTTTTCTCCATTGGCTTTACTTCTTTTTTTTCTTACGGTACTATTTCTTCGGGTCATCGTTCCTCCCTTGTAAGGTACTGCGCTACTTTATAAGAAGGGCGATGGCCTTTTTTGTCAAACCCATTCCTTAAATGTACAGAAAAAAGAGCACTCTACTGGAGGGGACGCTTTCAAAATTTATAAATTGCCAAAAAACTTTAATTGGACGGTACTGTCTTTATATTATAAATTACAAAGGTTTTATTAACTATGCTCAATCTTATGTGCATTATACCAGAAGGTGTGAAATGAGTAAGAGATGGCAAACCTTTCTTTTAGCTTCATTTTTCTTGCCGACTAGAAAATGGCGGCAGGGGAAGGAGGAGCAAAAATGGTTTTGAACATAGGTTCCCGACTGGAGCTTTTTGTTGATGGCTTTATCATTGAATTAATGAAGAATCTTGAGCTGAGGCTTCATTCTCCCGAAAGAGCTCCGCTTCCGGTGTTTCCTTTGATAGGTTCTTATGCCACTGTGATAAAAGATGGGTCTCTGTACCGCGCTTACTACAGGGAAGAGAATCCTTCCTACAAGGGAAGGAGGGATTACAGCGGACATCCGGGTGAAATAACCTGCTATGCTGAAAGCAAAGACGGCAAAGAGTGGATATTTCCATCCCTGGGTCTATTTGAAGTTAACGGAACACGTGAAAATAACGTTATACTTGCCGGCCAACCGCCTTTCAGCCACAACTTTTCTCCTTTTCTCGATATCCGTTCGGGCGTGGATGAAGGCGAACGATTCAAGGCCCTGGCAGGACATCCCGGCTTCCAGAGGAAGGTCAGTGCAGACGGCCTTCACGCATTCGTTTCTCCTGATGGTATCAGGTGGCGCATGAAGAGTTCTTCGCCAGTGATACCGTTTGATCCTTCATGGTCTCATGCCTTTGATTCTCAGAACGTTTCTTTCTGGTCGCAGGAAGAAAACTGCTATGTAAGTTATTTCCGGACATTGGCCCCTTACGCGGGCATAGGCAAAGAAAGTTCAGTTCCCGAGCCAGGAGAAACCGCTGGCAGGACAGGCGAATCAGGACGACCTGAAGAATTGCGCACAATAAGCAGGGCGACATCTTCTGATTTTGTTCATTGGAGTAAACCGGTGGCCATGAATCCCAATTTCCCCGGGGAGCATCTTTACACCAATCAGGTTCACCCTTATTTTCGGGCGCCCCACATATATATCGCGTTTCCCACAAGATATATGGCGGGGCGTGTAGGCTCCCAAAAAACGGATCCAATGCTTGGTTCAACAGATATCCTTTTTATGACCTCTAGGCCGGGTTCCAATCAGTTTGACCGGCTTTTCAGGGAAGCGTTTATACGGCCCGGTCTTGACGAAGAAAGATGGGCAAGCAGAGCAAATTATGTCGCCCTTAATGTTGTTCCTACGGCTGACAGCGAGGTGTCTATATACCATGCAAGCAGCGGCTATCGCTACGTTATGCGCACCGACGGTTTTGTATCCGTGCGCGCTGGTGCGGAAGAAGGCGAGTTTACTACAAGACCTTTTACCTTTGAAGGAAATACTCTTCTGCTGAACGTGAGCACTTCGGCGGCCGGAATGATGAAAGTTGAACTTAGGGATCCTTCGGGAACCGCTTATAAGGGATTTTCTCTTGATGAATGTGAACCGATCGTTTGCGACAGGATAGAACATCTTGTTCAGTGGAAAGGCAATTCTGGCCTCGGATCCCTTGCAGGCAAGCCTGTCTGCCTGCGCGTATTAATGAAGGAAGCGGACCTTTATTCATTCTGTTTCCGCTGACTTTCTCCCCTGCAAGCCCCGTGGTTTGCAAAGGTTTCATCATGTTTCAGCCATGGAATTTATTTTATATGCAACAGGCGTCTTTGTTAATGATGAAATTCCCCGGAGGCCGCCATCAAAATTGAAGAGTGCCTTCATATTTGAGTTAAGGATATAAGTCGTCTGAGGAACAAAATCACCTGTGTACCTGACTACATCCCATATCCGCAACATACCCATCGTTCTTGATGATACTTTATTTAGAGATGTTTCATACGAATTCCACACACACAATTCCAACGGCTTATTCATATTGTTATACAGTTAGGTAACAAAAAAAATTCAAAAACATCAAAAAGAACTTAAATAATTTTTTCAGTGTTTAGTTTTTATTAAAAGAAAAATGGATCTATTTTTACTCAGCCTAAATTTTTGCTATACCATACGTTATCGGATGCCACCTAGATTTTTCAATGAGAAAAATATTTTTTATAGATTGTTTTATAAGGAAATTTGTTGTTGACATATTGAAGAAGAGGGGCTATACTTATTGCAAAATTGTACAAAATCAATGCAGGTATATCTTTATACTATAAAACAAAGGGGGCTTATGATGAGAAAGTTAGCTGGTATAGCTGCGCTTCTGGCAGTGGTTTTTCTGGTTGGCGGATGCGGTATGTCTACTATTGAGGGGCAGAAAGATTTTTCATGGTATGGAAAATCTGGTGCGGTCCCGGCTCCTTATTTTGATGGACAGGGAGAATGGTGGATGCCCAACTGCGGCAACTGTGAAGAAAATGTTGCAAAAGGAGATAACTGGGGAAATAGAGGGTATGTGTATGTTGCCAGTCCTGCTCCCGCAAAAGTAGCTCCTGTACCAGAAGTAGTGGTGAAAGAGACCCCAAAACCTGAAGTGATTGAAAAAATCGTAGAAAAGCCGGTAGAAAAGATTGTATACCGAGATAGAATCGTTGAGAAGCCGGTAGAGAAAATTGTATACCGGGATAGGGTCGTAGAAAAGCCGGTAGAAAAGATAGTCTATCGGGATAAAGTGGTGGAAAGCGTAAAGGTTCGCCAGAGTTATCTGGATCTTAAGGATGTTTTTTTCGCGTTTGACAGTGCGGCATTAACTCAACTGGCAAAGGCTACTTTGAAAGAGAATGCCACAATACTTCGCGAAAATCCAAATATCTCCATTATTCTTGAAGGCTCTGCTTCACCTGAGGGTGGAAGTGAATATAACCTAAAGCTTTCTGAAAGAAGAATCAAGTCGGTTCTGGACCATCTTCTAAAGGTAGAAACCCTTCCAGCTTCTCGATTTCAGCAGAAGCCTAAGGGAAAAATTGATGTAGAGAAACCTTCATATCCTTTTGCCCGAAAGGTGCATTTTGCAGTTGTAGAGTAAACTTTTCTGAAGTGTAAGCGCGGGTGGTCTTGATGATCACCCGCGTTTTTTTTTAGATATTCTTCTGAATGTTGTAGCTGTATCCTGTAATGCGAAGGGATTGTATAGAGAAGTCTCCTACAATAGATTTACACTTTATAGAAAGAGAAAGTCCTTCCTACGGTTATCTGAATGTTTTCGTCTAAAATCAAGAGAACTTTCTTTATATTCAAGATGATTGTTCGTGGTACCTTATCTTTTTTTCTTCCTAATATGACTTATTCCAAAAATAATCAGGTATGCCGCAACGCTTAATATTATTCCGATAAGAATATTCCCAAGGAAGAATGGGAGGACGATCTCTTTTGGCGAGATAGAAAGAAGATGGTATATCTTCATTGTTTTAAAGAGATGAAGATCAGGAAGAGGGTTTTGCATGGCAAGAATAAAACGGCCGATTTTGAAGGAAAAGTAGTAAGTAATGGCTGCTTGAATCGGAGTTCCAGAGGGGATACAGCTTCCTGCAAAGATAAGTAAAAAGTTTCGTTTCAGAACAATGGCGGTAAGCAGAGAGAGAAGGGTATGGGCTCCAAGGAAGGGAGTGCTTCCAATAAAGACGCCGAGAGCGAAAGATTGTGCTTCTCGGCGATTTTTTAAGGAAAAAAGAGTTGTTTTTAAGATCGTGCCAATCCCTTTTTTTCGGATCTTTGCTTTTTCTGTATGATATTGCTGTAAGAAGGATTGTTTTGAGTTAGGTAATTTGGTATGGAAGGGACCTTTTTCTTTCTTTCCGTATAATTCAGACGTACGGAACGGGTTTCGTAAGCGCATCGTTTTGAAAAGGAAGTCTTTCATTCTATTTTCTCTGGTGAATAATGTAGTATAGTATATACTATGATAAAGGTAATTGCATTTTAGGAGGCGGTATGAAGGATGATCAAAGGAGAATAGAAGAGCTCAAGGAAATGGTCGGAAGGTTTGCCGCGGAACGAGATTGGGAACAATTCCATTCTCCCAAAAATCTTGCGGCATCTCTTATGATTGAGGCCGCAGAATTAATGGAACTCTTCCAGTGGTGCACTGTTAGGGATTCTTACGAGCTTTTGAAGAAAAAAGATGTGCGAGACCGAGTAGGAGAAGAATTAGCAGATATTGCCGCATACCTTTTTGAATTCTGTCATCTTCATCATTTTGATCTTTCCTCTCTTTTTGAAAAAAAAATGGAACAAAACCATCTGAAATATCCTGTAAACCTTGTAAAAGGACGGGCAGATAAATATAGTGCTTATTCTTCTTTACAAGAGAAAAAACGGGGCGAGAAATGAAGATTGTTCCGGGTAATATTGTCGCAACCGCAATTCTTGTCGCATTTATCGGATTGGCTGGTTGCGCGGGAATAGGAACTATAAAGGAAAGATCAATGATAGGAGGTTCTGAATCCGCTCATTCTTTTGAAGGAAGTATAGCGGAAGGAACTATTGTTCGCGCGCCCGGAGATAAACGGTTTGCACGGGAAGCTTTTCCTTCAGGAAGCGGTATTGTAGAGATCTGCGATTCTTTGGGAAGAGTGCTTCTTTCTATCAAGGCACAGCCTTCACCCAATGACCTTAAAGGACTTGCATGGTCTCCAGATGGTTCTGTTCTTGCGGTGATGTACCATGGCGGAAGCCTTCCCGGAATTTTATTATATGATTCCCGCAAAGGTATCCTTCTAAGATATTTACCCTTTCACACACATTATCACGCATTCTCATTTTCGCCTGACAGCACAATGCTTTATCTTGCAGAAACTCCTGTATCTCCGGTGCAGACTATTGCTTTGCGCGACACTTCTTTCGCTCTTCAGTCTGGTGTAAATCTTCCTTGGCTGAACTATGGTTGGGATATAGGAAGAAACCCATGGGGCGGTTCTCATGGCGGATTTTCTTCCCAAAAAGAACGCCTTTTCAAAGAGTTTTCTTTTCTTGCAACGCATGGCGGAAAGATTGCAAGGGTCTTTATTTTTTGCGATGCCAGAAGCGCCATCCGCTTTTCTGCGGATGGGATGCCAATTGGCTTTGATAGATATGTGGAGCGCGATTTTAATACATTACTAAAGGTTGCTTCATCTACAGGAATTCGTTTAATTCCTGTCCTTCTTGATTATACCCTTGCCGATGGTGTCGCGGAAGAAAATAATACGTTTGTCGGAGAACATCCAGACCTTATACAAAATCCCTTGAAACGTGCTGAACTGGCGAAACTTCTTGCTTCTTTTGTTCTGAAATGGAAGGGACATAAGGCTATTTGGGCATGGGACCTTATGAATGAACCAGAACATCTTTCTGCGGTTTCACCGGAAGAAGCAGATACATTCCTTTCTTTACTGGCAGAAGAAATCCGAAAGAAAGATTCTTCTTCCAAAATTACTCTTGGCGCTCTTTTTCGGAAAAATTTTCAACGCTGGGCCTCTCTTCCCCTTCACTTTCGGCAGTTTCATTACTATAATCTTCCCGGCGATTTTCCTTTTGATTATCCGGCTGGCGCCTTGGGCGCTGAAAGTCCGATACTGGTAGGAGAAGTTTCTGCGGACGATCTGATTTCTTCTTGTGAATCAGCGTGGAGGGGAGGGTATGCAGGAATTCTTTTCTGGCATTTGAACCTTCCTTCTTTTAGAGAAAATGCGGAACTTTTCCGTACGTGGCTTTCTGTTCATTAGAAGATCTCTTTTTTTTAGATAGCAAGGTATGACAGACCGTCTGTCAGAAGGGGGGATCATGAAGAGAAGAACAAAACTTCTCTATTTGTTCTTTGTGATTGCGTTGTTGGCGGGACTTTGTGGAGGCAGGGTCGCATATTTGAGAGAAAGATCTTTGCATACCATCCAAACTCTGCCTGATGGACGGACACTCTATCCATCGCCGGGAAAGGTTGCGAATTATCCTGTTGCTGTTATACGGGGCTTTGGATGGGGATTTACCATAATGTGGTTGATATATGCGGGATTCTGGACCACACAGCAGGTTCGTCGCCTGCAACGGGTTGCAAAAGGAAGCTCTCAGCAGGAGCAAGGTTCTGTACGATCAGATGAAAAAGAGTAATGAAAAAAAGATCTGACTCTTTTCTAATTGAATAATGCTCCTGAAGCAATTTTTTTACTTTTTTAACAGATTGTTATATTATTGTGATGTTTTTACTCTTTTTGACTAATTTCTTTTAAGATAGGAACATAGAGGAGGAATAAATGGCTGGAGAAATTCGCGTAGCGGTTATTGGGCTTGATACAAGCCATTCTGTAGAATTTCCACGAAGAATGCAGGCGCCGGATTGTCCTGAAGACCAGAAGGTTTCAGGGTTGAGGACTGTTTCCTGTTTAACCTTTCCAACCCCTTTTCAGAGTGAGGAAGGTCTTGCGGCTCGCAAGAAACAGCTTGAAGAGTGGGGTATAAAGGTAACCACCTCGTTAGAAGAGGCCGTGGAAGAGTGCGATGCGGTGATGGTTGAGATTAATGATCCTGCGTTTCATCTTGAATACTTTAAAAAAGTGGCTGATCTTGGAAAGCCAATATTTCTTGATAAACCCCTTGCAGATACAATGGAATCTGGAAAAGAGATTAGCAAAATTGTTGCTGAAAAATCTCTGCGAATGTTTTCTGCTTCTTCATTAAGATTTATTCCTCAGCTTGGCGATGCTTGCCGCGCTGTACCATTGCCTCAAGTAGTCCATACCTATGGTCCTCTTGGACGGGCGCCTGCCGGAAGTTCAATTGTTTGGTACGGCGTGCATGCCTTTGAAATGCTTCAAAGAGCGATGGGAATGGGTGCTATGTCAGTTTTTACAGCGAAAGATTCTTCTGGCGTTGTGTGCCTTATTGAATTTTCTGGCGGTCGCGTGGGAGTGGCAGAATTACGGGAGAACAACCGACAGTATGGCGGAGATTTGAGATCAGAAGCGAAAGCAGTTCCTTTTGTCGCAGATATGGGAAGAGCATATAGCGATCTCCTCATTGAAATAAAGGCATTTTTTGAGGGGAGAAGAGTTCCTGTATCCCTGAAAGAAACCCTCGAGATCATGGGCATGTTGGATGCCGCACAGCGATCGTTTGAGAGCGGAAACCGAGAAACAATATAATACCTTTTTTCTGCGGAGGCATTCTATGAAGAAGATTCGGGTTGGGATTATTGGTCAGGGAAGGAGCGGATACTTTATTCATGCTTGTTCCTTAAAACAGTTGAAAAGTAAATTTCAGGTTGTGGCGGTTTCAGATCCTTTAGAGGGAAGGTGCGATGATGCGGTGAAGGATTTTGGTTGTAAAGCATTTACGGATTATCGCAAGATTTTTTCTCTTAAAAAAGAGATAGATCTTATTGTCAACGCTTCTCCTTCCCATCTTCATGTTCCCATTAGTCAAGAAGCTCTTAATGCCGGGTTTAATGTGCTTTGCGAGAAACCTGCCGCTTCAAATCCTAAAGATATAGATATGTTGATTGCGCTTTCAAAAAAGAAAAAAAGAATGTATGCGGTCTATCAACAGTCACGGTTTGCACCCTATTATGAAGCGCTTAATAAAGTATTGGACTCAGGTGTACTTGGAAGAATTGTGATGATCAAGGTTGCTTTTAACGGTTTTACAAGACGTTGGGACTGGCAGAGCCTTCAGGAGTATGACGGTGGTAGTCTGTTAAATACTGGTCCGCATCCTATGGATCAGGTCTTGATGCTTTTTGATCCCGACGCCAAGGTAATGCCAAAAGTCTTCTGTTTGATGGATATTGTTAATTCGTATGGAAATGCCGAAGATCATGTGAAGATTATTCTTCATGGCAAGGGAAAACCCACGATAGATTTTGAGGTCTCCTCCTGCGCGCCATACCCGCTTTATACCTACCAGGTCTTTGCGGAATATGGAGGTTTAACCGGTACTATGAAGAACATAGAGTGGAAATACCTTAAACCTTCTGAATTTGCTTCGCGCTCTTTGGTCAAAGAACCTCTTGAGGGACGGATCTATTGCGGAGAGCAATTTAAATGGCATACAGGCAGTTGGAAGGCAAGCAAGGCACAGGAAGATTCTTTTTCATATATGTCTAAAAAGATCTACAACAACATTTATGATGTCTTGAATAAGAAGAAGGGAGCAACACTTGTTGTTACTCCAGAGCAGGTGCGTCGCCAGATTGCGGTCATTGCGGAATGTCACAAACAGGCGCCGCTTCCCAAGAGGAAAAAGAAAAGATAATTCCATAGGATGCTTTAGATCTTTTCAGGGCGGGAAGATTCTTTTCCCGCCCTTTTCTTATTGATATCATTGAAGAATTTAGATACTATCCCGGTTCGTGTCGTATAGCGGAGTTTCATACATCAGAGAGAATTTTGCGGCTTCATAGTATTCACTATACGGGTAATGTAAGATGAGATGGAGAAGACAGTTTTTTGCCATGGTTCGGTCTCCTTTTTCAAGGTAAAGTTTTCCCAGAAAAAAAAGCGCATCATCCGCATACTCGGCAAACGGAGCGTCAATTACTGATTTTTTGAATGCATCAATTGCAGCGTCAATATATCCCATTCGTTTGAGAATCCCCGCAATTCTGAAGGCTTCTTTTGGAGTAACTCTAAATCCGGGATAGAGAGAGATGCTTTCAAGATAGAGGGCGGCGCTTCTTGCAGAATCAGGAGAAGCGAGTATCTTTGTACGGCGTTCTTCCATATCAATTGTTTCCTCAAATGTTCTTCCATGCGCCGGAGGTATGCCGAGCATTTGAAAGAGGGCGTCGGTGCCTTCACGGATATTCTTTAGGAAACGATACCTTGTGTAATATCGCATGCTTATTCCAACTCCCATTCCAAAGAGAAATCCACCGATATGCGCCGCGAAGGCAATGGAAGAGGCATGCTGAAATAAAATCCCGAACAATTGCTGAAGAAACCAGAATGCGAGCCATAGAAAAGCATATACCTGAAAAGTTCCATGCCCGATTCGTATAAGAATAAAGTACCAGTACCAGAATGTTATTTTACTTTTTGGAAAGAGAACCGCGTATGCGCCAAGAACTCCGGCTATTGCTCCGGATGCGCCGATTAAAGGAATGGTTTGAGATTCACCTTTAGATAAGAGAATATAAAAAAGAGTGGCCGCAATGCCAGAAAGAAAATAAAAGCCTGTATAGAAAAGGCTTCCCCATCGATCTTCAAGATTATCGCCGAGAAGGTACAGGTACCACATATTGCCGACAAGGTGCATAATGTTTCCATGCAAGAAAAGAGAAGTAAAGAGGCTAATCCATGAAAATTGCGCGGGAATAAATCCAAAGCGACCCACAATGGTGTCATATTCAGGTTGGAAGGAAAAGAGAAGAAAGACCATACAATTAATAGCAATAAGGATATAATTAACATAAGGAATTTGTTTGATCTTTAACTCATCATAAATCGGCCAGAGAAAAAACATATCTGCTCCGGTACTTTGTTGGGTATGGGGCTGAAGTTAGATTCACTGCACCAGTGTAAACGAAAGGAGAGATTTTGGCAATAAGGAAAGCGGTAGTGGTGCGGCCCGGAGGGTTGGGAGATCTTCTTCTTACGGTTCCGGTTTTTCAAACATTACGGAATGAAGGGATGGCTGTTGCATGTGTTGTTTCAAAGCGATTTATTCCATTATTACAGGATCTTTCTCTCGTGGATGAAGCCTTTGCATTTGATGATTCTAAAATGATGAAACTCTTTATTTCTGGAGGAGAACACCCTGTTTTTTATGGATGCGACCTTATTCTTTCTTATTGCGATGAACCTGTTTTTTGCGAAAACCTTCGGAGATTTTCTCCTTACAACCTTATCATTCATTCATTTGATTACCATACTCTTACTCGTCCTGTTTCAGATGAATTGTTAGAACCCCTTCGCAGAATGGGATTTTTTCCTGTAAAAAAGATCTTATCACGACCTATTCCGCGTTTTCCCCGCCTTTTTATTCATCCTGGAAGTGGAAGTATGATAAAAAATTGGCCTTCTTCCCGATTTTTCACGATATATTCCGCATTAAAAGGAAGGATTGACACCAAAATCATTCTTGGCGAGGCAGAAGAGAAAGAAAGATTATTCTGGATAGATAGTGCAGGCAACGATGCGGTATATAGAGATCGTTCTCTTGTATCTCTTGCAGAAGAATTTTTTTCTGGCACATTTTTTATAGGCAATGATTCAGGTCCCTCTCATTTGGCGGCCTTGTGCGGTTTGAAAACATTTCTTTTTTTTGGTCCTACCTCTCCTTTGATATGGGCTCCTTTTGCGGGCTCCTGTACCTTTTTTTATGCGGAGGAGGACTGTTCTCCTTGTGGAATGCACCATGCTCTTTTGTGTAAGGAACGAAGGTGTCTTCAGAATATTTCACCTTATGAAGTTCTTTCTGCTTTAATGGCGCACTTGTGAAAGAATGCCAGTAAGATTACAATAGAAGAGAGAAGAGAAAGGGATATGGATTATGCCCATCGATTCACAGGAAATTTTTTTGAAGATAGGAGGTGGATCGTGAAAATGGATGTGATAGCTGTGGTGCTTGGAGTACTCTGTTTTTCTATGGTTGGATGTGGAAAAAAGCCTTCTGATCAGGAATTAAATCCCTTAAACGCAGCGGAAAAGTATGGAAAGGTTATGTCAAAGACCTTAAAAAAGGCTCAATCCACAGATAATGTTCTTTATATCAAGAATAAAATTAATACATTCCATGTTCAGGAAGGACGATATCCCCACTCTCTTGAAGAACTTGTTGAAAAAGGGGATATGGATGCGATTCCTACCCCTCCCAAGGGAATGAAGTATGTGTATAACCCTTCAACCGGATCTCTTACCGTGCAATAAGGAGGTTGATGTGGAGTTTCGCGATGTGATTGAGACAAGAAGAAGTGTGCGGCTTTATCGTCCAGACATTCCAGAGGACGCTGTTTTAGAGCGAGTTTTTGATGCGGCGCGTATTGCGCCTAGTGGAAGTAATCGCCAGCCTTGGAGGTTTATTGTGGTATCTGAGGAGTCGGCGCGTCAGGAACTTGCGGCGCTCTGCGAAGAGCAGAGATTTGTTGCAGAAGCGCCTCTAATCATTACAGCCTGCGGTTTTGACATTAAATATAATCGCGGAGGCTGGATGGGCAAGGGAAGTGTGCTGGTAGATGTGGCGATAGCCATGGATCACCTTACTTTAGCGGCGCGCAATGAAGGCTTGGGAACTTGTTGGATAGGTTCTTTTGATAATGAGGGTATTAAAGCATTTCTTGGAATACCAAAGACCGTACAGGTGGTTGCTCTTACTCCTCTTGGATATCCAAAAGATCCTGCAATTTTTCGTTCCACCAAGGCAAGAAAATCTCTTGCTGAGATTGTTTGTAAGGAAAGGTGGGACTGAAGAATATTTGCGTAAAGAGTTTTTTAACCGTACAATACTTTTCTTTCGGGGCGTGGCTCAGCCTGGTTAGAGCGCTTGGTTTGGGACCAAGATGTCGGAGGTTCGAATCCTCTCGCCCCGACCATTAGGTATATTCCGAGCACATCCTTAACACAATATTCCGAGCACATGGTTTATACTTCCTGGTATACTCCCTCTTGAAAAGGAGGGGGATATGCCATGGAAGGAGGCAAGTGTTATGGATGAACAGACAAAATTTGTAGGCCGTCTTTTATCCTGAGAAAAGATGGCTGGGTTATGCAGGGAATTTGGGATATCGCGAGTTACCGGTCATAAGATCTGGAACAGGTACAGACAGTAGAAAGGAGTAAAGTCGTGGAGAATATAATTCCTTTTCAATCTTATAATTAATGCATTTTCGATTTTGATTTTATGTATTGGCACTCTCCCCTGCGCCCGAAATTTAATCCTGACCTATTTCCCTAAAACAACAGCAGCATTGTCCCAGATATAATGAACAATAAACCTATAAAAGCTTTCCTTGAGAGTTTCTCTTGTAAGAAAAAATAAGAGAAGGCCACTGTTACTACGATACTGAGTTTATCAATAGGTACGACCACACTGGCCTTCCCTTCTTGAAGAGCACGGTAATAGCAAAGCCAAGATAGACCGGTGGCCAGACCGGAAAGACCAATAAACACCCAGCTTTTCCTCTCTATATCCTTCATTAGTTGCTGCTTTTTTTGTAAGAATACAACTCCCCAAGCCATCACCAAGACCACAATCGTGCGTATTGCTGTACCCAAGTTTGATTCAATTCCCTGTAGCCCAATTTTCCCGAAAATAGCGGTCAGGGCAGCAAAGACGGCGGACAACACGGCATAAAAAAACCACGTTTTGCTTTTATTATCAGGTGAGTCAGTTTTGTGCCGTTGTATCATGAAATAGGTTCCAATGGCAAGAAGTATGACACCATATACTGCTCACGAGGAGGGTGTCTCTCTTAAAATCATGAAAGCAAGCAAAATCGTCAAAATTGTGCTACTTTTATCAATGGGGGTTACCTTGTTGACATCACCAAGCTGAAGCGCTTTAAAATAAAATAACCAAGATGCGCCTGTAGCGCCGCCTGATAGTATGAGGAATAAAAGGCTTTGTGCAGAAATTGAGGTAATAGTACTCTGGGATCCAACTATAAAAACCATTATCCACGAAAACAAAAGTACAACTACTGTCCGTAGAGCAGTTGCCAAGTTTGAATCAGTGTTTTTAATACCTATTTTCGCCAAAATGGATGTTATACCTGCAAATAAGGCTGATCCAACAGCATAGGCAAGCCACATATATAAAGCCCTCCAAATTATCGCCCATAATTATAATACGATGAAACCTTGCATCATTTTCACTGATAAATTCCTTTTTACTCATCGTAGTCAATCCTAAAATAGTCCAGATACTTCTTAAATTGATCCTGTGCCGAAAGACAGGTATCTATCAAAAAGCCCGGGTTGCTTTTCCACTGATTGAGTCCCCGATAATAAAAGATCTTCAACTCTTCATTGATGATGAACGGTACGATATTGTTTCGCAGACACTCCTTGAACAGAATCAATCGCCCCACACGGCCATTGCCGTCTTGAAAGGGGTGGATGGACTCAAATTGGTTATGGAAATCAATCAGTTCGGTAAGGGTTTTCTTCTTCACAGCGTTATACTCTTTGAGTAGTGCCGCAATTTGCTTTTGCACCTCTTCTGGAGGGGTGGTATCCTTTCCGCCCACTTCGTTGGGAAGTTTTTTATAATCACCCACAGCAAACCAATCATTTCGGGAATCACTGGTACCATTTTTCAACGTTCTGTGAAGCTGCTTGATAAAGGATTCACTGAGTGGTTGTTTTGCCTGCTCAATGATCATATTAATGCACTTGAAGTGATTCGCTGTTTCCACAATATCGTCAACATTCATTGTTTCGTCTGCGACGATGGTATTTGTTTCATACATATAGCGGGTTTGGTCGTGGGTCAGGCGACTTCCCTCAATGTGGTTAGAGTTATAGGTTAGTTCAATCTGAACCTTATGGTAAATGCCGCCGGTGGTTTTGCTCGCCTTTTCCCGGATCAGACAATCAAGAAGAGTTTTTGGTTTATCTCTGCGCTTGTTGATGCGCTCCGGACGCTCTGCATTTTCAGGGATATTCCACGTTTTCCCAGTCAGAAATGCCTCTGGTATTTTGCCGATGGCACAGTAGTTTCTTACAGTTCGTTCTGATATCTTCCATTTTTTTGCAGTTTCCGCAACCGATAAATATTTCATACGCCGCCCCCGTAGTAGATTATAGTATAACATATTATCGGCAAGAAATTAACAATGTGTTTCTCAAAAACTACGATACTTGCCGTTGTCGGCAAGCTAAATCCCGATTGGAATAATCTCATCAATTCCATACTCATATTTTGGCTTTGCCAAGTCACAAAACTGCTTCTAAATCTCTTACTGGTAAAGGAGGTGGCTGATGGGCATGAGTCAGCTCTCCTGTTCCGATCGGCAGAGTAGGATATACCGTAAAAAATCAGTCTGGTAAAGTACTCTTTATCCCTTTACCCGACCTGTAAGTTTTTTAACGTGGCGTCTTTGGCAGTGTTTGCAACTTCACTTTCCCCATAATGCTTTGTACCCTTGTATATGGATATAATGCTCTTTTTGTATTCATCCAGCTCAAGGGGTGAGCTGAACACCTCCACCATTTTTTCTGTGAACAACTCTTGTTTTTTTGATGGGTTTTAAAGATTGTGAATCAGCACCGATTGATTGGCAATCAGTCTAATCAGCCAGATAATCTCACTTGCTTTTCTGTCGCAGTTTATACTTTTGCTATGCCAGTATAATATTGATCTCAATGTTTGGCTTGCTGAAAGTAATGAATCCTCTCTCCCCGACTTTATTTTTTTTATTCTCTCTCCTTTTTCTTTCTTGCTTGCTTTCTGATATCGTTGCGCCATCTTTTTACTTAACTTTTTTTTCTCTCGCATCGTTAATCTTTCTGCCTCCATTGCCTACCTCCCGTAATTATTAGGAAGGTAGTTTCGTATAGATTCCTATTTGACGCAACGATTCCTTTTCGTATAGATTTATTATGACGCAATGCGGTTATTATGACTCATCATTTCTTCAGGCTCAAGCTGCAGTGGAAACCGTAACCTCCTTCAGGCTCATCTTGTATTGGAAAAGACGGGCTCTTGCATTTGTACAGGGCCTGTCGTACACTTAAGAAAAGATAGGGTTCTCTCTTTTTTTTAGTAACAAGAGCAGTATGACAGGAAGAAGAGAGTGAAGTGCAAGGAATGAAGGAGAAGATATGATAGAAGAAAAAGTTGCCCAAAAAGAGGCGGTCCGCCAGGTTGCTTGTCTTATGGCAGCTGCGGCTCGGACAGCTCCGAAAGCAAGAGGCGTAGATAATATTGCGGTTGGTATTCTTGAAGAAAAAGAGAAGAATCTTCTTGCAAGAACGATGCTCTCATTAGGAAAAGAATCCGGAAACAAGAGCTTTCTCCGCGATGCGGTGAATGTACGGTTTGCGGATAGCATTGTTCTTATTGGAACTCGCGCTCAACCACTGGGTTTAACGGTATGTGGTCTTTGTGGCTTTGCAGATTGTGCCGCCTGTTTAGAAGGAAAGGGATTATGCGCATTTAACGCGACAGACCTTGGTATTGCGGTGGGATCGGCAGTTTCAGTCGCGGCACAGCACCATATTGATAATAGAATTATGTATACTATCGGTATTGCCGCGGCCACTCTTCAACTTCCTGCGCCTGACCTTGCCATTATACTGGGTATTCCATTAAGTGTTCATGGTAAGAATCCCTTTTTTGATAGAAAATAACCGGAGCATATCAGTATGAAATATGATCTTTTCAGCGAAGACCTTTTTCAGTGGCGAAAGAGCGAAAAAGAAGAATCTTCCCAACCTCTTTCTCCAAAGTCTCCAGACTTTGAAGAAAAGGAAGACTTTTTGTCTATTCCATCTCCGTTTCCCTCTCAACCAGAAGATCAGCTATTATCCGTAGAAGGATTTATTGCCTATATCAATGAGATTCTTGATGAGACTTCTGGTATTCTTCGCGTATATGGAGAAATCAGCGGTGTGAATGCCCGCGACCGTTATGCTTTTTTTACCTTGAAAGATTCTTCCGGGAGCCCTTATGCGATTGATTGTTTTGCGGGGTGGACCTATTATGATAAATGCCGACATCTGCTACAGGACGGTCTTGAGGTTGTGATTATTGGAAAGGCCGGTATTTATAAAAACGGAAGGTTTCGTCTTGAGGTTAGAGAGGTGGAAGCCCGGGGCGAAGGCGCTTTGAGAAAGGCCTTTGAAGCCCTTAAGAAGAAACTGGAAGGAAAAGGCTATTTTTCTGAAGAACGGAAACGTCCTCTTCCTTCCATTGTAACCAAACTTGGCTTGATTACTTCTGCTTCCGGAGCTGCAATCAATGATTTCCGAAAGAATCTTGGCGAATACGGATTTACTATCCGTTTTATAAATGTGATGGTAGAGGGTATGTATGCGGAAGCTTCTCTCATTTCCGCATTGCAGGAGATGAACCTTCTCGCGCCTGATCTTGATGCGATTATTCTTATCCGCGGTGGTGGAAGTTTGGAAAGTCTTCAGGCTTTTAACTCGGAGGCGCTTGCCGAGGCGATTATTTCCTCTCGAATTCCTGTGGTAACCGGTATTGGTCATGAACGAGATGTTTCCATCGCGGATTTTGTGGCAGACCGTCATTTTTCCACTCCTACTGCGGTAGCTGCTTTTTTTCGGATTGCAAGGGAAGAGCTTCTTTCATGGATAGAGAATCAGGGAGTAATGCTTGAAAATGGAATTCTTGCTCGGTTTAATGGAATGGAAGAATCTCTTGCTCATACCCGTGAAGATATGATTCTTGCCTTTGGCCGAATTTTAGAACGTGCGAGTTTTCGTATTTCACGAGCCGCGCACTCTATTTCATCTATTTTGGCTCGGGTGTTTGATTCTTTCCGCTCTCTTGAACAATCTTTTTTGACCGCGCTTTTTCAGTTTGAAACAGGTATGAGAGAAGAGCGCCATTTGATTGGGATTCAGGCGCGAAAAATTGAACATCTCTTTGATACCCTTCTTATGTTTTCAAAGGGACGGATGGATCTTTTGCAGAATGCGATTGAAGAGCTTAACCCTGAAAAAATTCTTGCGCGGGGATACAGTATTGTCCATAGAAAACAGGATAATAAAATTCTTTCTGATGCGGAAGAAGCGATAATCGGCGAAGAACTTGTGATACGTTTCCGTCGAAACCGTCTTATTTCTGTTGTTAAAGAGAAAGAATAAAATATAGAATCAAGCAATTTATGTTGGACTACCGGAGGAATATATGGCGAAGGAAAAGCAAGGAGAAAAACTTACAAGCGCTCTTCAGCGTCTTGAAAAAATTGTAGAAGAACTTGGTACAAAAGAGATAGATGTTGATACTGGTATTGAAAAATTCCGTGAAGGTGTTGAAATTATCAAGTATTGCCGGGGACGTCTTCAGAAAGCGGAAAATGAGTTTAACGAACTAAAAAAAGAGCTTGATACAGAGAATGAATTTGAAAAAGAGGGAGAATAACAAGCCCACAGCAATTCTATTTATATCTTAACTATTCTCATCTACTATTCAAAGAGTGTATTGGTAGGAATATCTGTTTAGTGAAGAGTAGAGTTTTTTTTTTGCGAATGTATAACTAAATTTATAACCTATCTTTATTTGACATCCCACTTTTTTTTGGATATAGTAACCTTATATGTTACGAGTGAGGAATGAATGAATCTGCATAAATCCAGAAAAAAACTCGGAATGTCATACTCCCTTCTTCTCTTCTTTCATAACTTACTTACTCTTTACGTGTCAAAAGAGATAAGATTCTTTTTCTATAAGATTCCAGAGATTCAACTTTATACTGGCGATGGTTTCTTTAAGAAAAGTTTCTTTTCTGGTTAAACGACGAGATCCTTTTTCGGGATGAAGGTATTGAATTTTACCTATATTATAACGTTATAATTGGGTGAAACTATATGATAGAGCCTATTGTTTTTTTGCAACAAGAAGGATGGAATGAGGCCTGAAAAAAATAGGGAAGGAAAAAGAATGGGTCAAAGAAGAAAGGATATAGAGAGAACCTTTTTTATAGATTTTTTTTATCTTGTAAAGGAGGAAAAGTAGATGGAGAAAAAGAAAGGTGGTGGATTTACGTTGATAGAACTCCTTGTAGTGATTGCGATTATTGCTATTTTAGCGGCAATGCTTCTTCCCGCGCTTTCCAAGGCAAGAGAACGGGCAAGAAGCGTATCATGCATTAATAACCTGAAACAGATCGGCCTTTGTTTTTCGCTCTATCTTCAGGATAATGAAGATTGGCTTCCTAGTTCGCAGGCAGATGGTATCTATTGGTGGACCCGTCTTTCTCAGTATGGAATTAATGATAGAACCGTATCATGTCCCAGTGATAGATATAAAAACTCTTATGTGGGGAAGGTTTGGAACAATGTCTTTAAAAGTACTTATGGCATTGGATACCTTTTTAGTTCTGATCTTTCTTATTACAACAAACAGTATCAAAAAATAACGGTCTTTAAGTATCCTTCTAAAACAATGGTTATGGCGGATGGGAACAATCATTGGACAGGTGGATACACTACGAAGGTAACAGATACTTCAGCTTCGGGGACCTGTTTTGTTCGTCGCCATGATAAGAGTATTAATGTGCTCTTTTTAGATATGCATGTGGAGAATATGAAAGATCTACCCAAAGACCCCACAAAAGCCAGTATGCCTTCCACGGTACCCGAGGTTAATATTTTTTGGAGGGGAAGGCCGACAGGAACTACTTGATTTTAAGATCTATACTCTTATCAGGAAAGCTTTTTTTTGTAAAGATAGTGTAACAGATAGATGTTGCAATCACTAAATATTGAAAGAAAAGAAGAGAAAGAGTATGCTTTCTTCATAGAAGAAGGATGAGAGTTCTTTGTAAATTGATTATGTAAGATTTGTGTGAAGAGAAGGATCCCTTATACCATCTTCTTCACTCCCTACATAGGAGGAAAGAATGCGGTTTTGGAGAGAATCCATCCTGTTCTGTAGTGTGGTTTTGTTGTTAGGTATAATACCGGTCTTCTCGGAATCCACTCTTACCATAACAGAAGGGACCTACTCTAGTGAACGGTTTCCTTCTGAACCCTCCTTTATAGTAGAGAATGATTATTACCGCGCAGTAGTGGTTCCGGGACAAGGTGGAAGAATCCTTACCCTTGATGATAAGAGCACCGGCAACACGATTGTTCAAGAAAAAGGGTATGGCGGTCTTTTTGACGATCATGGCAATCATCCGTATAAATCTTATACAGGAGTATGGCTTGAAAAAAGCTCCTCGCGCGCTATGATTGAGATGGCAAACGAAGATGGTCCTGTTTCATATAAGAAGCAGGTTACCTTCTTTTCTGATAAGCCGGTAATTCAGGTAGATTACTTTATTACCAATACTTCCCAATCAGTTCAACGCCTTCTGTTCCGTAATGTGGTACGGCCTGCGGGAACCGATTTTACCGGTGATGAATTATACTGTTATTCCCGTATAACCGGACTTCAGCGTGCGAAGGGTATGCCCCGTACCAGTGACCAGGCAGATCCTTGGTGCGCATTGGTAGATCCAAACAGCAAGACCGTGGTCTCTAACTCCTTTGAAGGCGATGCCCTATTACTTTTATATACCTGGCGGGGAAGTCAGATTGCGCCCACGTATGAGTTTATGTTTCAGAATTTAGAGGCAGGAAAATCTATAGAGGTACGTTACTACTGGCAATTTCTTCATGGGCTTACAGCAGTGGATTACAGCCACCGCACTTTTACCGCGCA